>Ga0214472_10001068_pt1 | contig 31600 bp, 28 predicted proteins | sample RVTome_6_FD_207662 | JGI IMG/M metagenome (GOLD analysis project Ga0214472, IMG submission 207662) | Soil microbial communities from uranium-contaminated site in the Upper Colorado River Basin, Wyoming, United States - RVT140D175 | ecosystem: Environmental > Terrestrial > Soil > Contaminated >...
TTTGAAAAACGAGACTTGATGGCACTACTCCGTGGCGATCCGCCACGGGCAGTAAACATCAATATTAATCAGATGGCTTTACTGTGAAAGTTAACGGGACAGCAGTGATTCATCACTATGGTTTTATCTTGAAGGAATTAATATAGGTTTCAGATAATGCTCATCATGATGTTATTCTAGCAACATACCATAGCTGTGTCAGAGTAATGTTGTGAGTTAATGGAGGCCATGATGGATGACTGGTTAATCGAACATATGCACGGTGTATTGGTAACAATAGAGATATTGTGGGTTAGCGGGTTTCTGGCGGTTTTTGTTGTGTATTTTATTATTAAATATAGGTTGAGACGAAAAAAATCCAGGCAGGAAATGGATGATCCAGTAAACAGACCTTAGTAATTACTGAGCCAAAATATCCGCTTTCTAAGCAGATATCAGCATACTGATCAACAGCGGAGATTATTAGTGATGAACGTCTTAATCACCGGAGCCAACCGGGGTATTGGTTTGGGATTTGTGCAACATTACCTCATGAATGGATGTCAGGTGTGGGCATGTTACCGTAGTGACCGCGGCGGATTGGCCAAAATTGAGCATCCGCAACTGCATCTTGTGCAGTGGGATATTACTGCAGACAAGCCGGCAAGTATTGAAAGTGGATTGCCAGACAAGATTGATGTACTGATCAACAATGCCGGTGTCTACGGCCCTTCCAAAGATGCCGACCAGTCGCTCAATGCAATTACCCCCGACGCCATGCACAAGGTATTTGATGTAGATTGCGTTGGCGCACTACGTGTCGCCAAGCTGTTGTGGCCGCGCGTGGTCAAAACAAAAGGTGTCATCGCCAACATCAGTTCAAAAATGGGTTCGTCCGCTGATAATTCCAGTGGCGGTTGTTATGCCTATCGTGCGGCCAAGGCGGCGTTGGTGATTGTGTCAAAATCGATGGCGGTAGATCTTGCACCAAAAGGCGTGCGGGTCATTACCCTGCACCCCGGCTGGGTCAGAACGGATATGACGGACCATTCGGGATTAATAAACGTCGATGAATCGGTGGCGGGCATGACGCAGGTGATCGCCCATGCCGATGATTACCAACCGGGCGCATTTATTGCCTTCGATGGTAAGATTGTTCCATATTAGGGAACTTCAGGCGTGTCCATGCGTTCTTAGCTGATCTTCTGTTTTTTAATGCTTCCAAGTTTCAGATTATCCCAGACAGCAAGACTGGCCTCTGATTTATTGAGTGTATAGAAGTGCAGACCCGGTGCGCCTCCATTGAGTAATGTCTGGCATAGGTTGGTAACAACCTCATCGCCGAAGGCGCGTATTGATGCAATATCGTCGCCATATGCTTCAAGGCGTTTTCTGATCCAGCGCGGAATTTCGGCGCCACAGGCGTCCGAGAAGCGTGCGAGCTGAATGTAATTGGTGATGGGCATAATGCCGGGCACGATAGGTAAATCCAGTGCCAGCTTTTCACAGCTGTCGACAAAATTAAAATAGGCATCCGGATTAAAGAAATATTGAGTCAGTGCGGCATCGGCACCGGCTTCCACCTTGCGTTTGAAATTCAACAGGTCTTTCTGCGGTGAAGCCGCCTGAGGATGAAACTCGGGATAGGCGGCCACTTCAATAAAAAAGTGATCCCCAGTCTCCTGACGGATGAACTCCACCAGTTCATTGGCATAATGAAATTCACCTGCATCGCGCATCCCGGAAGGCATGTCTCCACGCAGCGCCACAAGATGACGGACATCCTTTTCAATATAGGTGTTGAGCATATCGCGGATATTCTGCCGTGTTGAGCCGATGCAAGAGATATGGGGGGCGACATCGATACCCGTGTGTTTCTTGATATCAATGACGGTTTCAACGGTGCGTTCCTGGGTTGAGCCGCCGGCGCCAAATGTGACCGAGAAAAAACACGGATTCAATTTCGCCAGTGTTTTGCCGACAACATGCAGTTTATCGCCAGCTTCCGTTGTTTTCGGGGGAAAGAACTCAAAACTGAAAGCCGGAGGATATTTTTTCTGGGAGTCCATGATTAATCAGATTTAAAGAATGAAAGAGTCAAAGAGAAAAAGAAGAATGAAGTTCTTTCATTCTTTTAAACTTAATTTCTAATATCGATAATAATCCGGCTTATAAGGTCCTTCAACCGGGACGCCAATATACTCGGCTTGTTTTTTCGTCAGTTGTGTAAGGTGTGCGCCGATCTTGTTGAGATGCAGCCGGGCGACCTCTTCATCCAGGTTTTTAGGCAGGACATAGACCTTCTTTTCGTATTTACCCTTGTTGTTCCATAATTCAATCTGGGCCAATACCTGATTGGTAAATGAATTGGACATGACAAAACTGGGATGCCCTGTCGCGCAACCGAGATTTACCAATCTTCCCTGAGCCAGCAGTATGATCCGTTTGCCATCGGGGAAAATGATATGATCGACCTGCGGTTTGATATTTTCCCACTGATATTTATTCAGGCTTGCCACATCGATCTCATTGTCGAAATGACCGATGTTGCAGACGATGGCCTGATTTTTCATAACCTTCATGCTGTCGTGGGTAATAACGTGGAAATTACCCGTCGCGGTGACAAAGATATCGGCCAAGGGTGCGGCCTCATCCATAGTTACTACACGGTAGCCTTCCATGGCAGCCTGCAATGCACAGATCGGATCGATCTCGGTAACCCATACGGTGGCACCCAGGCCGCGTAAGGACTGGGCGCAACCTTTGCCGACATCGCCATAGCCAAGTACCAGACAGATTTTACCGGCAATCATGACATCGGTTGCGCGCTTGATGCCGTCGACCAGTGACTCGCGGCAGCCATACAGATTATCGAACTTGGATTTGGTGACAGAGTCATTGACGTTGATAGCGGGGAACGGTAATTCATTGTTCTTTTCCATCTGATACAGACGATGTACACCCGTGGTGGTTTCTTCCGTTACGCCGCGGATGTTTCCTTTGATTTTCGTATACCAGCCGGGTTTTTCGGCGAGACGTTTTTTAATTGCTGCAAAAAGTTCGGTTTCTTCCTCACTATTCGGGTTATCCAGCAGGCTTGGATCTTTTTCAGCCTTGGAACCCAGAATGACGAGCAGTGTCGCATCACCACCGTCGTCCAGAATCATATTGGGTGTTCCTCCATCCTGCCATTCCAGGATACGATGGGTGTATTCCCAGTATTCTTTCAGGCTTTCACCCTTGAAGGCGTAAACGGGTATACCGCGGGCGGCGATAGCGGCGGCGGCGTGATCCTGGGTTGAAAAAATATTACATGATGCCCAGCGTACTTCAGCCCCAAGTTCTATCAGTGATTCAATAAGCACGGCTGTCTGGATAGTCATATGCAGGCTGCCGGCAATTTTTGCACCCTTGAGAGGTTGCTGGTTGCGGTATTTTTCACGCACGGCCATCAGTCCCGGCATCTCGGTTTCGGCTATAGCGATTTCCTTGCGGCCCCAATCGGCAAGACCGATATCGGCGACCTTATAGTCGGTAGTTAGACTTTCAGCGGGCTGGCTGGACATGGCATTCTCCTGATACTCTCTACATATAATTGACGGGATCTCTTGATTGATCCAAAGCTCCCAGTAAGATTATGCCGATGGATGACATGAATTGCCATTCGACATGACACAGTGATTTCTTTCAAAGCGGCTGCCCGGGGGCAATTAAAGGCCTGCGGCATCACGCAGTTCATCGGCTTTATCGGTTTTTTCCCACGTGAACTCAGCTTCATCACGGCCGAAATGACCATAAGCAGCGGTATTTGTAAATATCGGCCGTAACAGATCCAGCATCGTAATGATGCCGCGCGGACGTAAATCGAAATACTTTTTGACGAGTTCGGTTATACGTTCATCATTTATTTTACCAGTACCAAAAGTTTCGATCGTAATAGAGGTTGGTTCAGCGACGCCGATGGCATAGGACACCTGAATTTCGCAGCGGTCAGCAATACCTGCTGCCACAATATTTTTAGCTACATAACGCCCGGCATAGGCCGCGGAGCGATCGACTTTGGTGGGATCTTTGCCGGAAAAACATCCGCCTCCATGCCGGGCCATGCCGCCATAGGTATCGACAATGATTTTACGGCCGGTGAGCCCGCAGTCTCCAACCGGACCGCCAATAACAAACCGGCCGGTGGGATTGATATAGAAGCGGGTCTTTTTATCGATCCACTGACCCGGCAATACCGGAAGAATTATTTCATCCATCACGGCTTCCTTCAGCGTATCTGTGGCAATGTCCGGGCCATGTTGCGTTGATAACACAACGGCTTCAATGCCGACGGGAATGCCATCCTGATAACGAAAGGTAATCTGGCTTTTAGCATCGGGCCGCAACCATGGCAAGGTGCCGTTTTTGCGGACTTCGGATTGGCGCTTTACCAGGCGGTGGGCATAGGTAATCGGTGCAGGCATATAAACATCGGTTTCATGCGAGGCGTAGCCAAACATCATGCCCTGATCGCCGGCGCCTTGTTCATGGGTTTCAGATTCATCGACTCCCATGGCGATATCAGCTGATTGTTTTCCGATACCGGTAAGAACGGCGCAGGATTCCCAATCAAAGCCCAGGTCGGGACTGTTGTAACCAATTTTATGGACGGTTTTGCGCACAACGTCTTCCATATCGACCCATGCTGAAGTGGTGATTTCGCCGGCGATCAACACCATGCCGGTTTTGACAAGGGTTTCACAGGCAACGCGGGCGCTACGATCCTGGTGCAGGATAGCATCCAGGATAGCGTCGGAAATCTGGTCAGCAATCTTGTCCGGGTGACCTTCCGAGACTGACTCAGATGTAAACAGGTATGATTTCGACATCTTTCCCTCTTAATGCAACTCAATAATAAAAAATGACAATCACCATAAGTGCCTGGTGAGTCATCAAAAAATGCTGTGTATCACCATAAAAAATGGGGGCGTGTGCCAAGCCCCCTTTTCGAGGGACACATTTTAGCCCGTTTGATACCGGAAATGCCATATTTGCGTGGTTTAAATGCTGAATTATCCAGCCGCTGAAGGTCTGTTTTTTTTATATACCTAAACTAAATGAGAATCCCTGAATTATGCAACGCCAGGCTCAGAGGAGAATTAGTGGCTGCCCATGATGGGATGATTCAGTATAATATTCCCTTTTTCGTCAACGCAGGCATATAGCCTTATGTTTAATGAGACAAAGGGGGCGCGATGGTAAGCCTTGAGACGCCGGTATGTGAGTTCGGCAAACCGGCAATCGATTTTTCATTGCCGGGCACAGACGGCAAGATATGGACGCTTGAAGAGTGCCGGGGCGACAAAGGAGTACTCGTCATGTTTATATGCAATCACTGTCCCTATGTGAAGGCCGTTCGTGACCGTATCGTGAGGGATACGACAGAATTGCTCGACTACGGAATCAAGAGCGTCGCCATCATGTCGAACGATCCGACCGATTATCCGGAAGATTCATTTGACAACATGCAGAAAGCCGCCCGGGACTTCCACTTTCCATTTCCGTATTTACTAGACAAAACCCAGGAGGTGGCCAAGGCCTATGGCGCAGTATGTACCCCGGATTTTTTTGGCTATAACGCTGATTTGAAGTTACAGTACCGCGGACGTCTCGATGCAAGCGGTAAACAAGCGGCCCCGCCTGAAGTCAGGCGCGATTTGTTCGAGGCGATGAAACAAGTGGCCCAGACAGGCCATGGACCCAAGGATCAGATTCCCGGTATTGGTTGTTCTATTAAATGGACTGATGAGTCATAAACGAAGAGACGGCCAAGCCGCCATTATTTTGACTTGATTGGCCGTTCTTTAATGCTATATGGTGGTTAACTATTGCCGAATGAGGATAGGTAGTAGAAAATAAAACCATCTAATTATAATCCATCTATTAACTTGTTTTGTAAAAAGATGGAGTTAGAAAAAACCGGCCGCAGCAGGGCGGCCGGTTTTTTCTGTGCATTTGGGGGATGTCTTGAAGCCTTGCAGTAATATCGGCGTATCGCCACACGGATGATTATAACCCGTGATTAGCAGGTCATTCGGCCTGAAATAATAGTTAAGAAAACAAGTTGGTTTTATGCGGCTATGAGGCGTTTTAACCCCATTGTACTTGGGATTGTAGGAGATTCTGCAGCGGGCAAGACCACGTTGACCAATGGCATTGCCCAGGTGCTGGGCGAGCACCGTGTGGCAGTGATTTGTACCGACGATTATCACAAATATAATCGCGTTGAGAGGGCGAAGCGAAAAATAACGGCGCTGCATCCGGACTGTAATTATCTGGATATTATTGAGCAGCATCTTGAATTGTTGAAAAGAGGAGAACCGATACTCAAGCCTAACTACAACCATTCGACAGGGGATTTTGATCCCCCGGCATATGTGGAACCACGGCAATTTATCATCGTGGAAGGATTGTTGGGCTATGTTACCAAGGCGATGCGTGGCTGTTATGACGTCAAGGTGTTTTTGGCGCCTCCCGAAGACCTGCGGTTGATGTGGAAGCTGAAAAGAGACGTTGCAAAACGCGGTCATACCCAAGAAGGTGTGCTCAGGGAAATGGCACTGCGAAAACCGGATTCGGAGGCGTATATACAGCCACAGCGCAAGTGGGCGGACATGGTAGTCAGTTTTTATCCGCCACCGGAACATAAAAATGAAATGGGAGCTCATTTGAACGTTTCATTGGTATTACGCCCGACGCTGCCACATCCTGATTTGTCCACGGTATTGGCGCAGGATGATGAAAAAGGAGGGCTTAGACTGGAGCTTGATCGTGATATGGGCTTGCCGGTTGACCGGCTGGAGATCGATGGCTCAATTTCAGAAGATAGAGCCAAACAACTGGTGAATCTGCTGTTGGGTTATATACCGGGAGAGCATCGCCAGTTAAGCAAGGATCATATCGGCGCAATCACCGGTACAACTGGAGAAGAAATCAGGTCATACCCTCTGGCATTGACGCAGTTGTTGGTAGGGTTGCATTTATTGAAAGCGGCTTCCGGTCATTATGATTGAGGCTTTAGTGATCATGGCGCGTTGTGCGCATGAAGAATGAGTTAACGAATTATTATTGAAATAGTGAGGAGAAGACTATGCCGTCGCGCAAAGAATTAGCTGATGCCATCCGGGTGTTGAGCATGGATGCCGTACAGAAGGCGAAATCCGGTCATCCGGGGGCACCGATGGGGATGGCGGATATTGCCCAGGTTCTATGGAGTGATTTTTTGAAACATAACCCGTCTAATCCGAAATGGGCCGACCGGGATCGTTTCGTGATGTCAAACGGACATGCCTCTATATTGTTATATACCTTGCTTCATTTGACAGGTTATGACATGACCATGGAAGACATCAAACAATTCCGTCAGCTTCATGCCAAAACGCCCGGCCATCCGGAATACGGTTATGCGCCCGGGATCGAAACGACCACAGGACCCCTGGGACAAGGGATCACCAATGCAGTAGGGATGGCCATTGCCGAGAAGGTATTGGCTGGCCAGTTCAATCGTGACGGCCACCATATCGTGGATCACTATACCTATGTGTTTCTCGGTGACGGCTGTCTGATGGAAGGTATTTCGCACGAGTCCTGTTCATTGGCCGGAACACTGGGATTAGGCAAACTCATTTGTTTTTATGATGACAACGGTATTTCCATCGACGGCCATGTCGAAGGCTGGTTTACCGATGACACGCCGAAACGTTTCGAGGCCTATGGCTGGCACGTGGTGCGTGATATCGATGGCCATAATGCCGAAGCGGTTAAAAAGGCGATACTCGAGGCGCGCTCAGTCAATGACAAGCCTTCGATGATTTGTTGTAGAACGGTCATTGGTTACGGCGCACCGAATCTGTGCGGTAGCCACGATTGCCACGGCGCACCTTTGGGTGACGACGAAGTTGCCGCGACACGTGAAAATCTGGGGTGGAAATATGAGCCGTTCGTCATCCCCGATGAAATTTATGCGGGATGGGATGCAAAGGACAAAGGCACTGCAGCAGAGGACGCATGGAATAAAAAATTTGCCGCGTATAAAAAGGCATATCCGGATCTGGCCGCCGAATTTGAGCGCCGTTCGAGCGGCAAATTACCAGGGAATTGGTCCGCGAAGGCGGAAGAATTCATTAAATCCGTTGTGTCCAAGGGTGAAACGATTGCTTCACGCAAGGCATCGCAAAATGCCATCAACGGTTATGCGCCGGTGCTGCCGGAAATCATTGGTGGATCCGCCGATCTGGCGGGCTCCAACCTGACCATGTGGTCGGGCTGCAAGGCGATCAGCAACACCGTATCCGACGGAAATTATATCTATTATGGTGTGCGTGAGTTTGGCATGTCTGCGATGATGAACGGTATCGCGTTACATGGCGGATTAATCCCGTTTGGCGGGACTTTTTTAATGTTTTCGGAATATGCACGCAATGCCTTGCGCATGGCGGCACTGATGAAGATACAATCATTATTTGTTTATACCCATGATTCGATCGGTCTGGGCGAGGATGGCCCTACCCATCAGCCGGTTGAGCAATTAGCGACCTTGCGGTATATCCCGAACATGTCGGTATGGCGTCCCTGCGATGCAGTGGAATCCGCTGCGGCATGGAAGCTTGCAATCGAGCGCCGGACAGGGCCGACCAGCCTGGTCTTTTCACGTCAAAATCTCGCTCATCAACAACGCAATGACAAACAACTGAAAAACATCGCGCGCGGCGGATATATCCTGCGCGATTGTGACGGCAAAGCGGACGCCATTATTATTGCCACCGGTTCGGAAGTCGGTTTGGCAATGGGTGCGGCCGAACAATTGGCCGGCAAAGGAAAAAAAATCAGGGTGGTATCGATGCCGTCGACTGACGTATTTGACGCGCAAGACGACGCCTACCGTGAATCGGTACTGCCGCAAAATGTCATGAACCGGGTCGCAGTTGAAGCAGGGGTAACGGCTTACTGGTATAAGTATGTCGGTCTGGATGGCAAGGTAATCGGCATAGACAGCTTTGGCGAATCGGCACCGGGTGGTGATGTCTTTAAACACTTTGGTTTTACAGTTGAAAATGTTGTCGCGGCCGTGGAGGGATTGTTGAAGATGGAGGTCCGGCGGGCTTCATAAATCGATTAATGCCACGTAATCGGCTTAACGGGCAGAAAATTTTCTTTTAATAAAAATCGGGGGGACTGACGATGGCAATCAAAATTGCAATTAACGGCTTTGGGAGAATCGGGCGGAATATTCTGCGCGCCTTATATGAGTCCGGCAGAACTGATCAAATCAAGATCGTGGCGATCAATGATCTGGGAGATGCAAATACCAATGCATATCTGACCCGTTATGACTCTGTCCATGGTAAATTCCCCGGCGAGGTGTCCGTTGATGGCGACTATATGATCGTCAACGGCGATAAAATCCGGGTATTGGCGGAACGTGATCCATCCAAACTGCCATGGAAAGACCTGGGCGTCGAGATCGTTCACGAAAGTACCGGCTTTTTCACCAGTAAGGCGAAGGCCTCCGCCCATCTGCAGGGCGGTGCAAAAAAGGTGATTATATCCGCCCCGGGCGGCAATGATGTCGATGCCACCATTGTCTATGGCGTTAACCATAAAACACTTAAAGCCAGTGATACGGTGATTTCAAATGCATCATGCACGACCAACTGTTTGGCGCCTATGGTTAAGCCATTGCATGCAAAGATTGGAGTAGTCAGCGGACTGATGACAACCATCCATTCATATACCAATGATCAGGTATTGACCGATGTATATCACAGTGATCTGCGCCGGGCACGCTCTGCCACCCAGTCACAGATTCCAACCAAGACAGGTGCCGCAGCTGCTGTTGGATTGGTATTGCCGGAGCTGAATGGCAAGTTGGACGGATTTGCTATGCGAGTGCCGACCATTAATGTCTCCGTGGTTGATCTGACCTTTCAGGCGGCACGCGAAACCAGCAAGGAAGAAATTGACAATATCCTTAAAGAAGCTTCGCAGGGAGAGCTGAAGGGAATATTGAATTATAACGACCAGCCACTGGTATCCATCGATTTTAATCATGACCCGGCATCCTCGACTTATGATGCCGGTTTAACCAAGGTTATTGATGGCAGGCTTGTCAAGGTATTGTCGTGGTATGACAATGAATGGGGATTTTCAAACCGCATGCTTGACACCACCATCGCATTGGCAAATGCGAAATAAAATCACTACAGATAAACCGGAACAAAGATAAAAGTGCAAAGGGAGGTTGTCTGCTGCCTTTGGATAAAGGCAGCAGACAACTGCTGTCTGTATCCTGTTACCTTTACCATTGCTCTATAATCCTTATCTTTGTTCCTGTTTACCTTGTTTGAAAACACATATGAAGTCCGAGCATAATCCCGGTTTTTTTAATCTCCGAGGTATTTGAATGACGATTATTAAAATGACTGACCTTGATTTGTCAGGTAAGAAGGTATTGATTCGTATGGACCTCAATGTGCCATTGAAGGATGGTAAGGTTGCAGATGACACACGTATCCGTGCCTCCATGCCGACTATAGAACATGCGGTAAAAGCAGGGGCGAAGGTCATGCTGATGTCGCATTTGGGCCGTCCGGAGGAAGGGGTATATGATGAGCAATATTCCCTGGTGCCTGTAGCCGCGCATTTGTCCAAATTATTGGGACATCAAGTTGACCTGGTAAAAGACTGGTTGAATGGTATCAAGATCGCCGATGGCAAGGTGGTGTTGTGCGAAAACGTCCGTTTCAATAAGGGTGAAAAGAAAAATGACGAGTCACTTTCCCGTAAGATGGCGGCCTTGTGCGATATCTATGTTATGGATGCATTCGGCACGGCACATCGCGCCCAGGCATCGACGCATGGAGTAGCGAAATATGCGCCTGTTGCCTGTGCCGGCCCGTTGCTTGCCGGCGAATTGGAGGCACTGGGACGGGCGCTCGGCAATCCTGCGCGCCCTATGGTGGCCATTGTCGGCGGTTCAAAGGTCTCGACCAAGCTGACGGTGCTTGAATCGTTATCAAAGGTGGTGGACCAGCTTATTGTAGGTGGCGGCATCGCCAACACCTTTATCGCAGCGGCGGGTTATCAAGTCGGTAAATCGCTTTATGAACCCGATTTAGTGGCAGAAGCCAAGCGGTTAAGTAATGCCGCCCGGTCGCGTGGTGGCGATATCCCGGTGCCCAAGGATGTGGTATGCGGCAAGGAGTTTTCTGAACATGCGCAAGCGACGTTGAAAGGCGTGGGTGAGATCGCAGATGACGACCTGGTGTTCGATATCGGACCGCAAACCTCCGATATGTTTGACAAGATATTAAAAAAGGCCGGTACCATCGTCTGGAACGGTCCCGTGGGCGTATTCGAATTCGATCAGTTTGGCGAAGGAACGCGCCGTTTGGCGATGGCAATTGCCGAAAGCCCGGCATTTTCTATTGCGGGCGGAGGTGATACACTGGCCGCCGTTTCCAAATACAGTATTGCTGACAAGGTTTCTTATATTTCTACCGGTGGAGGCGCATTTCTTGAATTTCTTGAAGGTAAGAAATTACCTGCCGTCGCCATATTGGAAGAACGGGCAAAATAAGCGCCGGCATTAATTCCTGCCATGATTGATTAATTCATAATTCATGAAAAACAGATTAAGACGCACAAAGATTGTCGCCACCTTAGGGCCGGCAAGCGATGATCCTGACACAATCGATGACATGATCAAGGCCGGGGTCGATGTGGTGCGTGTCAATTTTTCACATGGCACCGCGGAGCAACATGTGCGAGTCGTTGAGACCGTGCGCCAGAAGGCCCGTGAGAATGGCCGTGAAATTGGTGTGCTGGCGGATCTTCAGGGTCCCAAGATCAGGATTGACCGCTTCAAGGATAACAAGATAAAACTTGAAGAAGGTGACCGTTTTACCCTTGATGCCAAATTACCTCCTGACGCGGGCACCGGGGAACGAGTCGGATTGGCCTATAAACAATTGCCCAGCGATGTAAATCGTGGCGATACCTTATTGCTCGATGACGGGAATATTGTGTTGAAAGTCGACCAAATCGAGGGCAGCGAAATTCAATGCACTGTGATGGTGGGCGGCGAGCTGTCAAATAACAAGGGGATAAACCGCTTGGGAGGCGGACTGTCAGCGGCGGCGATCACCGATAAAGACCGTGCCGATATACAGGTGGCCGCTAAAATAGAGGCGGATTATGTTGCCGTATCGTTTCCGCGCAATGCTGCTGATATCCATGAGGCCCGTGAACTCTTGTTCTCTGCAGGCGGGAGCGGCAACATTGTCGCCAAGATCGAGCGGGCCGAATCGCTGTCGGGTATTGAGGATATTATCGCCGCGACGGATGTCGTGATGATTGCAAGAGGTGACCTGGGTGTTGAAATCGGAGATGCCGAGCTGCCGGGAGTACAAAAGAATATCATTCAGATTTCCCGCAGAATGAATCGTGTTGTCATTACGGCAACGCAAATGATGCAGTCGATGATCGAACATCAGATGCCGACGCGTGCCGAAGTCTTTGATGTCGCCAATGCCGTGCTCGATGGTACCGATGCGGTGATGTTGTCTGCTGAAACGGCCTCGGGAAATTACCCCGTTAAAGTTGTCGAGGCAATGGACAGAATTTGCAAGGGCGCCGAGAAACAGAAAGTGGTTCTTAGTTCGCGTCACCGTGTTAGTCAGGAATTTACGTATATCGACGAGGCAATCGCAATGGCCACCATGTACACGGCGAATCATCTCGGTGTAAGCGCCATTGCCTCATTGACGGAGTCCGGATCGACGCCCAAATGGATGTCACGTATCAGCTCGGGGATACCGATCTATGCCATGACTCCACATGAAGGCACGCGGCGCAAGGTAACGCTCTTCCGAGGGGTCTATCCGGTGGCATTTGATCCGACAAGTGATAATTACATTGAAATCACTAGGGCAGTTATTGAAGAGTTGCTAATCCGCGGTACCGTGCAAAATGGTGACCTGGTGATTATAACCAAGGGAGACAAGATGGGTGTTCACGGCGGCACCAATATGATGAAAATCGTCCGCGTCGGAGATTATTAGAAATCACTCGGACTTTCCCGGGGTCATCATAATTTTAATGATGATTTTTTTGTTAAAGCATTTTAAAATACGGGCCAGGCAGATTAGTTAATCGCGTATCAAATTTAATTATAATTAAGATACGGCAAGTCCTTAAAATTTCATTACATTTCAAACAGTTAATAATTAGGAGGCAATAACGATGAACCTTCAACAGCTTCAGGATACTGCAAATGCCATGGTTGCCCCTGGCAAAGGCATCCTGGCTATGGATGAGAGTAATCCGACATGTAACAAGCGTTTTACAAAACTGGGGATTGATACTACAGAGGTTAAACGTCGTGAATACCGCGATATGTTATTAACCACTAAGGGATTATCCGACTTTATTGGAGGCGCTATCCTGTTTGATGAGACCATCCGCCAGAGCACGCTAAGCGGCATACCGTTTCCAAAATACATGCAGGATGCCGGTATAGTCCCTGGCATCAAGGTCGATACAGGCGCCAAAAATCTGGCCTTGCATCCCGGGGAACTGGTCACCGAGGGTCTTGACGGATTGCGTGAAAGACTGGCCGAGTATTACAAGATGGGTGCCCGTTTCGCCAAATGGCGTGCAGTGATTACCATCGGCAAGGGTATACCGAGTGATGCCTGCATCGAAGCCAATGCCCATGCACTTGCCCGTTATGCGGCATTATGCCAGGAAGCGAATATAGTGCCGATCGTAGAGCCGGAAGTCTTGATGGATGGCGACCATACCATCGAGCGCAGTTATCAGGAAACAGAGAAAACCCAGCTCGTCGTGTTTGATCAATTAAGGCGACAAGGGGTTGCATTGGAGGGCATTATTCTGAAACCCAGCATGGTCATCTCAGGCGCCGACTGCCCGACCCAGGCAGGTATCCAGCAGGTTGCTGAAGAGACGGTCCGTTGTTTATTAAAGACCGTGCCACCCGAGGTTCCGGGTATTGCATTTCTGTCCGGCGGTCAAAGCGATGAAGATGCCACGGCCCATTTGAATGCCATGAATAACCTTGGCAAGAAGCTGCCCTGGGTGTTGTCATTTTCATACGGCCGTGCCTTACAACAGGCGGCAATGACCACCTGGGGTGGCAAGCCGGGAAATGTGGCAGCGGCACAAAAGGTGCTTTTTCATCGTGGAAAACTCAATGGCGCAGCAGCCCTTGGCAAGTATTCCGAGGATATGGAAAAAGCAGCCTGATCAGGCTGCTTTATAAAGCAGATAAAAAGGCAAGAAAAAGGGCCCGCTCGGGCCCTTTTTCATAGTCTTTACTCTCAAATTTTATAATACTCTTTATACCATTGGATAAATCGAGCAATGCCATCTTCTATAGGAGTGGCCGGCTTGAAACCCACATCCATCATCAAATCGTCGACATCGGCATAAGTTCTAGGCACGTCCCCCGGTTGCAAGGGCAGCAGGTTTTGTTCGGCTTTTCTGCCCAGGCAGTCTTCGATGACTTTAATGAAGTGTAATAATTCGACAGGTTTATTATTACCGATGTTGTATAAGCGGTAGGGCGCCGTGCTGCTCGCCGAATCAGGTGCATCGCCCGACCACTTGGGGTTTGGTGCGGGGATCTTGTCCAGTGTCCGTATCACGCCTTCGACAATATCATCGATATAAGTAAAGTCGCGTTGACACTTACCATAGTTGTAAACATCGATCGGTTTGCCCGCCAGAATACTCTTGGTAAACAGAAACAGCGCCATATCCGGTCTGCCCCACGGACCATACACGGTAAAAAACCGCAGGCCGGTGGTAGGTAGTCGATAGAGATGACTATAGGTGTGCGCCATTAATTCATTGGCCTTTTTGCTCGCGGCATACAAGCTTACCGGGTGATCGACATTGTCGTGCACGGAAAACGGCATCTTGGTGTTGGCGCCGTAGACCGAACTGCTGGAGGCATAAACCAGATGTTCCACGTTGTAATGACGGCAACTCTCGAGGATATTGATAAAACCGACGAGATTGCTGTCAATATAGGCATGCGGGTTTGTCAGTGAGTAACGCACCCCGGCCTGGGCGGCAAGATTGACGACACGCTCCGGTTGATATTTTACAAAGGCATCTTCAATAGCATCACGGTCTTCAAGACTGGCACGGACATCGGTAAATTTCTGATAGGCCTTGGCGCGTTCCAGCCGTGCGAGTTTCAGATTGACGTCATAATAGTCATTGACATTGTCGATGCCGATCACTTCATCGCCGCGTTCAAGTAGACGCAATGAAAGTGCTGAACCGATGAAACCCGCTGATCCTGTGACAAGTATCTTCATGTTACAGCCGGGCGTCCACTTTATCTTTCGGTAATACCGACTTTACATCAAATAAAACTGACCGAGGTTTACAGAGTGCGCGAATACCTGCCGCGCCCATGGCCTGAAATTGATGATGGGCGACAGCCAGTATGACGGCGTCGTATTTACCTTTTTCCAGGGTGGCTATCGGCCTGATGCGGTACTCATGCTCCGCCTCTTGCGGGATGACCCATGGATCATAGACATCGACATGGGCGTTATAGCCGTGCAGTTCCTTGATAATGTCGACAACCCGCGTGTTGCGTATGTCCGGGCAATTTTCCTTGAAGGTAAGACCGAGAATCAGGATATTGGAACCGGCAATCGGGATCCCATGTTGTGACATCAGTTTGATGACGCGTTCCGCTGCATAGGCGCCCATGCCATCATTGATACGGCGTCCGGCAAGTATCACCTCCGGGTGATAGCCGATCTCCTGGGCCTTGTGTGTCAGATAATACGGGTCAACTCCAATACAGTGCCCGCCGACCAGCCCCGGGCGGAACGGCAGAAAATTCCATTTTGTACCGGCGGCCTCCAGTACTTCCTGCACATCGATATCAAGACGATTAAAGATCAGCGCCAGTTCGTTGATCAAGGCAATGTTGACGTCGCGTTGGGTGTTTTCGATGACCTTGGCCGCTTCGGCGACACGAATACTGCTGGCCTTATGCGTGCCCGCTTCGATAATGGTGTCATATAAGGTGCTGACAAATTCTGCCGCTTCGGGAGTTGATCCGGCGGTGACCTTGACTATACTGGTCAGGCGATGTTGTTTGTCGCCGGGATTAATGCGTTCCGGACTGTATCCGGCATAGAAGTCCACATTAAATTTTAATCCCGAGATTTGTTCCATGACTGGAACACAGACCTCTTCAGTACAACCGGGATAGACGGTTGATTCATATATCACAATGTCATTTTTCTTAAGAATTTTACCAATCATCTCGCTGGCGCTGATCAGTGGCGTAAGATTTGGCCGTTTGTAGACGTCGATAGGCGTAGGTACGGTGACAATGTACACGTTACATGCCGCAAGATCGGATGGGGAACTGGTGTAACTCAGTTGAGTAGTTTCGGCCAATTCGGCGGTCGTGACTTCCAGCGAGCTGTCCTTGCCTGCCTTGAGTTCGGCAATACGCGAGGGATTGATATCGAGTCCTGTGGTCTGAAATCGTTTGCCGAATGCAACGGCTAACGGCAGGCCGACGTAGCCGAGTCCGACAACCCCGATTTTGATGTTAGCTGGTTTTTGCATAGATCATTACTGCACCTTATTGCTACCTGGGGTAATCCCGCGGCCAATCGCATAATAGCTAAATCCTTCTCTGGATAATTGGTGCGGGTCATAAATATTCCGGCCGTCAAAGATCACGGGAGTTTTCAAGGCAGCCTTGATCTTGTTAAAGTCGGGGCTGCGGAACACATTCCACTCTGTCACTATGGCCAATGCATCGGCATTAACAAGAGTATCCATGGGCGATTTGCACAGTTTCAGATTTGCATGATTACCATATATACGCCGGGTTTCAGCCATCGCCGCGGGATCAAAGGCCTGCACGGATGCCCCTGCGGCCCACAGTGCTTCCATCAGCGTGCGGCTGGGCGCTTCACGCATATCATCGGTATTCGGCTTAAAGGCAAGGCCCCACAGTGCGATGGTTTTGCCTTTTAGCTCTGCGTTGAAATGTTGATGTATTTTGTTGAACAACACCTCTTTCTGGTGGTTGTTCACGGTTTTTACCGCTTCGAGCAGGTCGGCCTTATAACCTATTTGTTTGGCGGTGTAGCCCAGCGCCTGCACGTCTTTGGGAAAGCAGGAGCCGCCGTAACCACAACCGGGGTAGATAAAATGGTAGCCGATACGGGGATCTGAACCGATACCGACACGCACCTGTTCAATGTCGGCGCCGAGCCTTTCCGCCAGGTTTGCCAGTTCATTCATAAAGCTGATCTTGGTGGCCAGCATGGCATTTGCGGCATATTTGGTCAGTTCGGCCGAGCGGATATCCATCACGAATATGCGTTCATGATTTCTATTGAAGGGGGTGTAGAGCGCGCGTAATAACTCGGTGGTACGCGGATTATCTGTCCCGATGATAATACGCTCGGGCTTCATAAAATCTTCAACTGCAGCACCTTCCTTAAGGAATTCCGGGTTGGAGACCACGTCGAATTCCAGGTTCAGACCGCGTTTATCGATGACACTCTGGATCTTGTCGCGAACCTTGTCAGCGGTGCCTACCGGTACCGTCGATTTATCAACGACGATACGGTAGTTTTCCATGTGTGTCCCGATGCTATCTGCAACGGCAAGCACGTGTTGAAGATCGGCAGAGCCATCTTCATCCGGTGGTGTACCAACGGCAATAAACTGGAACAGGCCATGTGCGACACCGGAGGCAACATCCATCGTAAAACTCAGCCTGCCGGACTGGAGATTATTGGTGACCAGTTTTTGCAGGCCCGGTTCGTAGATCGGGATATCGCCTTGTTGCAGCATGGCGATCTTGTTTGCATCAATGTCCACGCATAAGACATCGTTGCCGACTTCGGCAAGACACGCCCCTGTAACAAGCCCGACATAGCCGGATCCAAAGATGGTGATTTTCATCGGATTATTCTGCTTTCTAAATTAACTAAGTTATTGATTTCTTGCTGGCACGCTGACGTGACCGGAAAACGGCATAACATACCAAAATGCGACGGAAACGTCATCTGGAATAGCATATCAGCCTCAAGGATGTCGGCTGTAAGACGCTATATTTGAGGATATCCATACATATTTAAGAATAGCTCAAGGCATCGATATGAAAATAGCCAGTCCAATTCATGATCTTTTGGGGCATCCGGAATTCAGGGAAGGAAGTCATTGGAAGACCTGCTCGGTCAAGCCAAACCAGGTGATATTCAGAGAAGGTGAACGTGGCCGGACCATTTATCTGATTCTTTCCGGATCGGTGCGCCTGATAGGCAATCTGGAACTGGGCGATGAACGGCGCGTGCAACCTGGTTTTAGCGACCTGGGCGCCGGTGAGGTCTTTGGAGAGTTACCGCTGTTTGATAATCAGCCACGATCCGCATCGGTGATCGCGGTCTCGGAATGTCAGCTTATCGAGATTAACAGTGATAGTTTGATCTCGTTTCTGGAACTGCATCCGGATATCGGATATCAGGTGCTTAAAGAACTCTACCATATGCTGGTTCGCCGCTTGCGCAAAGCCAATGGAAAAATATTCTCACTGTTTGCATGGGGCTTGAAAAACTGCGGGATTACCGAGCATTTGTAAACCCGTCGCATGATGTCCGGGCCGCATGGTTATGCAGTACATGGATGCATTATGGATAAATACTGATGGATTTAGGTTGGCGTCATGATGACTGATCTGGGTATTATAAGTTACACGGTTGCGGCGGTATTGTTCTCCCTGCTGTCATTATTACTGCTGTTTTCATGGCGCGGTCAACTCGATCGCATGTTGTTGTTGATCGCCTCGTCGGTATCGGCGTTATGGGCGGGTGTCGCGGCCTATCATATCGATCACATACCGCCCATCCCCGTTTCACTGCAAACTCTGGAAATCTTGCGTGACCTTGCCTGGCTTGCATTCCTGTTTCAGCTCGTAAATTCCATCTACCGGGCAGAGAATAAAATATTCATCAAGGCGCGCCGTTTGCTGGTAGCAGGTACGGGAGGATTGGGTATGATGCTGCTTATCATCCTCGCCATGTCAATGATGGGTGATTCGCCCTTGCCTTTTTTATTGCATTATTATCTGCCTAATACCGGCCATGCGCTGCTGGGTCTGGCGGGCCTGGCTTTGGTAGAGCAACTATTGCAACATGCCCGGTTTGAACAGCGGAATGCGATCAAATTCCTGTGCCTCGGCATAGGGAGTTTATTCGCATATGATTTTATTCTATACGTCAATTCATTGATTCTGGGGACAATTGACGCCGGTCTGTGGGATGCGCGCGGTATCATAAATTCATTCTCGATAATATTGATCAGTGTGCCGGTGATACGTAAGCAGGATTGGTCCAAGGAAATATTCGTGTCACACAGTGTTGTAATCCACGCCACCGTCCTGATCGCCGCATGTTTGTATCTGCTGATGGCCGTGATCGGTGGCTACTACATCCGTATTTATGGTAATGACTGGGGTGGTGCGGCTCAGGCCGTGTTTCTATTCAGTGCCGCCATAGTATTGTTGTTGTTGATCTCCTCACGGCGTTTGCGCGCCCATGTAAGAATTCTTATCGGCAAGCATTTCTTTAATTACAAATATGACTACAGGGAGGAATGGCAACGTTTTATCCGCACCTTGGCCAGGGGAGGTGCCGGACCGCATTTGCTGGAATGCGCAGTGCAGGCAATCGCCCAGATTGTGGAAAGCCCGGGCGGCAAATTATGGTTGCGCACGGAGTCAGGCGTCTACGAACCTATCTCGCACTGGGAAATGCCGAATATTGCCGGAGGCATCATCACGGATGATAGTTCGCTGGTTAGATTTCTTGAGCGCTGGCAATGGGTCATCGATTTTAACGAGTATGAAAATGATCCGGAGCTCTATCAGGCACTTAAAATGCCGCAGTGGATACTTGATATACCGCAAGGGTGGCTGGTTGTGCCATTAATGCAGGATATTCGCCTGCTGGGTTTTATATTGCTGCAGCGCTCGCCCGTTCAAACGGAATTTAACTGGGAAGACAGGGATCTGTTAAAAACGGCCGGCCGCCAGGCGGCCGCTCATATTGCGCAATTAATGGCCACACAGGCCTTGATCGAGGCGCGCGAATTCCAGGCTTTTAGCAAGCTCTCGGCATTTATCATGCATGATCTCAAAAACCTGATTGCCCAGCTAACACTGGTGGTCTCCAATGCAGCCAGGCATAAAAACAATCCCCGCTTTATGGAAGATGCCATCAGTACCGTGGAGAATTCGGTCAATAAGATGAATTATCTGATTAAACAATTGCGTACCAATGATTACGGCTCCGATGCAAGGGTGCACGTTGATTTGACACAACTGCTGTTTGATGTCATTGATGCCAGATCAAATAGAAAACCGGTCCCGATTATGGAATGCCGCAGCCGCGGGTTAGGCGTATTGGCGGATCAAGACCGGTTATTTTCGGTTTTGGAGCATGTGGTTGAAAATGCACAGGAAGCCACTGCGGCAACAGATACCGAAATACGGATTATCCTTTATGAAGAAGAGGGTTGGGCCGTTATAGAGATCAAGGACGCAGGATGTGGCATGACGCCGGAGTTTGTTCAACACCGCTTATTCCGTCCGTTCGATTCCACCAAAGGTGATGCAGGCATGGGTATTGGTGCCTATCAATGCCGTGAATACGTGCATTCCCTGGGAGGGGAAGTCGAGGTGAGAAGCGAGCTTCAGAAGGGGACGAGCTTCATAGTCAGGTTGCCCGTCAACGCCCCTGTTGAGAGTGGCAGACAGATTGAAAATAATGGCAGGTTAAAACATGCCGCTAATATAAAATGACATGATTGATCAGAAATAGAGAATATTTAGATTATCTGGCAAGATGAATACTGAAATAGAAGCAAACAAATCCCCCCGCGCACAAAGTGCGCTTCCTCCCTTTTATAAAGGGGAGTTAGGGGGGATTTTAAGTATCATCCATGAATGACCCAGACCATTTTATTGGATGCTTCAAGGCAGAGGTATACATTGGCTAAATCAGAAAAGAAAACATTGGTGATCGTCGAAGACGACCAGGGGCTGCAGAAGCAGTACCGCTGGAGCTTCGATAATTACGATGTGCAGATTGCAGATGACCGTGAGAGTGCATTAGGGCTGTTACATCGCCATGAGCCTCCTGTCGTCATTCTGGACTTGGGGTTGCCGCCGGACCCGAACGGGATTAGTCAAGGCATGGCAACGTTGGAACAACTCCTCCAGCTTGCACCCGGCACCAAGGTGATTGTCGTGACCGGCAAGGATGACCGGGACAACGCGGTACGCGCCATTGGATTGGGTGCCTACGACTTCTATCATAAACCCGTTGACCCGGAAATCCTCGGATTAATTGTAGAACGTGCCTATCACGTCTATGAGCTGGAAGTAGAGAACCGTAAACTTGTCCATCAACAAGGGAATTCTCCGTTACAAGGGATCATCGCCGGCAGCCCGCAAATGGTCAAGGTATGCCGCACGATTGAAAAGATTGCCGGCATGGATGTCACGACACTGCTATTGGGTGAAAGTGGCACCGGCAAGGAAATCCTGGCCAAGGCCTTGCATAGCCTGAGTCCGCGTTCGGGAAAGAAATTCGTGGCCATCAATTGTGCGGCGATTCCGGAGACATTATTGGAAAGTGAGTTATTCGGCTATGAAAAAGGGGCCTTTACCGGGGCGGTAAAACAGACCCTGGGCAAGATCGAATACGCGGACGGCGGGACATTTTTTCTCGATGAGGTGGGAGACCTTCCTCTTTCACTGCAGGCCAAATTGTTGCGCTTTTTACAAGAACGCACGATAGAAAGGGTCGGCGGAAGGAAGGAAATTCCTGTTGATGTACGCGTTGTGTGTGCGACCCATCAGGACCTCCAGGAACTGATACGCGAAGGAAAATTCAGGGAAGACTTGTATTACCGGATCAGCGAAATATCCATCACCATTCCACCGGTACGTGAAAGAGACGGCGATGCAGTGTTAATCGCGCGTGCCTTTCTCGAGAAATTCAATCAACAGCATAACCGCAAACGCGCATTGCGTGGGTTTAGAAAAGATGCCCTGGTGGCACTGGAGGCCTATGCATGGCCCGGTAATGTGCGTGAACTGGAAAACAAGGTGAAACGTGCAGTGATTATGGCGGATAATAATCTGATCTCGGCTGAAGACCTCGAACTTGCCTCAGAAAATCTTAATCAACTTGCCTTGAATCTGCGACATGTGCGTGAAGAGGCCGAACGCAAGTCCATGCATCGCGCCATGAGTCTTGCCGATGGCAATGTATCGAAGGCAGCAGAGTTGCTCGGTATCAGCCGCCCGACGTTTTATGATTTGATGAATAAACTCGGCATCAAATAATTTAAGAAAAAAGATGAAAGTTTAATTTCTTTGTATACCGTCATGCCCGCCCCCGACTAAAACATTCGAGGGCAGGCCGCAACGGGCATCCAGTAATCTATTAAAACTCAAGATAGATTCCCGCCTACGCGGGAATGGCCAGAAAATAATTCATTTCCAATTCGTTATTTTTTTAATTCTTCCCCGTGACCTTTTCCAGATTTCCCGGAACCCCGATATCGACATAAGGCTTATCCGACACGGGTAAGGCCATTACCTTCAAGCCATGATCGATGGCGGCCTGTATGACATTGCCAACGTGTAATTCCCGTCCGTTATCTTTATCCGTTTCAAAGCTGCTGCGAATCGTTAAGAGATATTCATGCATAAAGTGAGTAAATGCGGGCGTCCATACTGCAATGCCCCAGGTATGCCGTAATGTTGTTTGAGCGGGCTTGATGATGATTTGCCTGACCCTGAAATCATCTCCCGTATCCACCATATCCACGTGTTCGGGTTGGTCTGCAGGGAAAAGCCCGAGCACAACATCAGCATGAGTTTCCGTCTGCGTGGCGATCAGTTTTGCAAATGCATCGTCAGCTCCAAAAATAATGTCAGGAAAACCGAGGGCGATCAGGGAATGTTGAACAAAAGGATAGGCCTGGTCCAGCGTGAAGGGTGGACCGTGGGGCAGGCCCATCATCAAGTAGGCCAGATGGATACCGCAAGCCGTACCGTCACCGAAATAGGCAGGGATATCCCATTTACCTTCACGCAACACAATATAGGCCTTGTTGATTCGGGCCTTTTTCAAGTGATCCAGCAGGTATTCACAGGCCACTTTTGGGTGCGCTGGCGCACTATCGTCAGGCATTTCGGAGCCAATGGGGATTACTTCCTTACTGCCGGTCAACGACGGCAACCGGGTTGCCCTGCCCGCCGCCGGGATTAATCCGATCACTTCATCAAATTGCGCCTTCATTGATAACTATAGTGCTCTGTATCATTAACTTATAGAAGCTCTGAGTGTCTCTTATGTCATTCCGGCCGAAAAGAGCAGCATCTTATACCTGAATGCTTGTAGTATCAGATTTTTCGCGCGTTCCCTCGCTCTGCTCGATAGATGGCTCGAAATTGTGTGGTTAAAGTATGGCAAAATGACAACACTTCATTAAATATGTGCCCCCTTACGCTCAAGGGCAGCGATATATATTGATATTACAGATGTCGGTATTCCTTACAGTGTTGTTAAAAATAGATGACATTTTTCATTTAATAAATACTTAAAACTTCTTGTATATGCTATAGTTACGCGGTTGCTATGGTAATGGTATGGTAATTGCAGAATATGTCTTAATTTGTCCTGTATAAGCCGCAATCGAGAAAGAGTAAACTATAACATGATGAATGGATGGGAATTTTTTAATCAGAATCAGGGATTGATGGCAAGAGCACTTCTGCTTTTTTTTCTTGCATTAACATCCTTTGCTATGCATGAGGCCAATGCTCAAGACCCGGTGAGCGGCAGTATCAGTGCATCTGGATATATGCTTGGCCCGGAGGATGTATTGGAGATCTCAGTATGGAAAGAAGAGAATTTACAACGTGAAGTGTTGGTCAGACCTGACGGTAAAATATCTTTTCCATTAGTGGGTGATATTCAAGCGGAGGGCAAAACGCCGGAACAATTGCGTCACGAGATTGCAGGATGGTTGAGAAAATATATCCCCGATCCGGTGGTAACCGTGTTGGTGAAGAAAGTGGCGGCCAACAAGATTTATGTGTTGGGACAGATCAACAAACCGGGACAATATATGGTGGGTAGTTATCTGGATGTGATGCAGGTACTGGCGCTGGCGGGCGGGTTGAATGCCTTTGCCGCCGAGAACGATATCCGGATTCTACGCCGGCAAGGGGATAAAGAGGTGGTAATACCTTTCGAGTATTCAGAGGTTAAGAAAGGGCGCAAACTGGCGCAGAATATTATTTTGCAAAATGGTGATGTCGTGGTTGTGCCGTGAGGCTGACGATAAGTATCAATATAAATTATTGCTGTAAATGCGCTATGCATATTTCATTACCGGTAAACAGGTTCTGTTATTGCCCGCCCGAATCTTGTCTGAATACGGATATTACCTAAACAGTATCTATACGTAGTAGTGACTTAAGGATGTATTTAAATGCAGTTATATGTCATCGATATGTGTGGTTTTCGACACTCTCTTTATTATGCGCCGGGATCATTATGACGCTTAATTCCTGCAATGCAGTCGCTGCAGAATGGTCTATAACGCCGACGCTCGGGTTTGGCGGGCAATATAGTGACAACATATTTTTGTCGGCAACGAACCCCAATAACGTAACGGGCAATACTATAACGCCTGAAGTAAAATTTAACAGGATTAATCCGAATAGTGCGGCAAGCATAGGTGCGCGTGCACAATTTACGCAGTATTCAGATGATAATATCGACGACGCGGATGTTCAGTACTTGACCTTTAATTCCCGTTACAGGGCTCAACAGCGAAGCACCTGGCGTATCAATGGTACTTTTAGACGCGATACAACAATCACAACGGCACGTAATGTCGACGAATTAATAGATAATTCTGTTATTGATGAAATTACCGGTGAACCTATAGATATAGATATAGATACAGATACAGGTTTGGTTGAGGTCGAGGTACGCCGTAATCGTCTTAATCTGGATCCTTCCTGGCAATACACATTGACCGAGCGAACCTCATTGCAGTTCGGATACAGGTTATTAGATGTGTATTATGCGAATGCAGAAGGCACGGATCTTGTTGATTATCGGCGGCATTCCCTGGATGCGACATTATCGCGAAAATTGACTCAGAATGACAACCTGGGGATGAAAATAGTGCTAGCGCAATATAAGGCACCCGATACAGACACAGCATCGGATAACTATTCTCTATATACTAACTATGGACACATATTCCAACAGGATTTAAAAGGCGATATTTCGCTTGGATATCGTGATACCTCAACAACAACGGGCGCTGTTGACGATAACTCTGGCGGCGTAGTGCTGAATATCGGGATCAATAAAAAACAGACGAAATTGACCTCATATAACATCTCGTTGAAACGCGATATAAATGCCAGTGGTTTCGGACGGGTAATACAAAGCGACCAGATTAATGTCCGCGTGAATACCAGACTTACACCCAGATTGTCGGCGACGCTACGCGCCAATGCGTTTGAAAACAATACGCTGGAAGGCGATATCACGAGTGTGGACAGGGTTTATTATAGTGTGGAGCCCAGTTTACGGTGGTTGATGACACGCGATTGGGCTATCGATGGATCCTACCGTTATCGCCGGCAAAAACGTGAATTGGATTCGGATCCGGCAGACAGTAATTCAATATATGTGTCACTTAGCTATACCTGGCCAAAGATCGCGGCTTCACGCTGAGTAATCAAAGTATGGAACAAAACATAGCACAATTAAGCGATTATTACGCCATCATCCGCAGGCGCAAGATGTATATCATTATCCCGTTGGCAATCATATTAATGATCACGATCGGTCTTGCCTTTGGGTTGCCGCCAGTCTACCAGTCAAGCGCGACGATCTTGATTGAACAACAGGAAATTCCGCAGGAATTGGTGCGTTCAACAGTCAACAGTTATGCCACAGAACGCATTCAAGTCATTAGTCAAAGCGTCATGACACGCGCGAATCTAACCAGCATTATCGAGAAATATGATCTCTTTGCAGAAGAGCGTCGGAGGGGTGATACCGACGATCTCATGCAACACATGCGTGAAAATATCAATATTAATATGGTTAGCGCAGAGGTGGCCGACCCGCGCAGTGGCAGGCAGGGAAAGACGACCATTGCATTTACCCTGTCGTTCGATAGCAACAAACCTGAAGACGCAAAAAATGTTGCTGAGGAGTTAACAGCGCTTTTCCTGGGCGAGAATATCAGGATTCGTACGCAGAAGGCCGAGATGACGTCGGATTTCCTGAGTGAAGAAGCCAATCGTCTAAGTCAGGAAATAGCCGTCCTCGAAAGCCGGCTTGCGGAATATAAAGAGAGAAATGTCGGCCGTCTGCCGGAATTGATGCAAATGAATATGAACCTGATGGACCGTACTGACCGGGAACTTGAAGGTGTCGCACAAAAGATTACATCACTTGAAGAACGCCAGATGTTGTTGGAAGCCCAGTTGGTACAGATCGAACCCAATACCGGGGATAGTCCTGAGGGAAGATTACGAAAACTGCAATCGGATTATTTGAGTGCCTCGGCGATCTATGCCCCTGATCACCCGGATCTGGTCAGGATGCGCCGGGAGATCGAGGTGTTGAAAAAACAGACCGGGATCGAAACCGATACGGCAGAACTGGATAGTCAGATTCTTAAGCTGCGGAATGAGCTTGCCGCTGTTCGTGAAAAATATTCGCCGGATCACCCTGATATTATCAAGCTGCAAAAAACGCTGACATTGCTGGAGGATGAATTAAGGCAGAAGCGCAGCGGTGCATTAAAGATCATCGACATTGAAATAAAACCGGATAATCCCGCGTACATTTCTACCAAGACCCAGCTTGAGTCGATAAAGCTTAATCTCATGGCCGAAAAGGAAAGGCAAGCACGGCTTAAGGAAAAATATGCCGAATATGAGGAGCGGATCACGCAGATACCGCGGGTTGAACAGGAAGGATTGTCCTTGAAACGCAATTATGACAATGCCGTCAAAAAATTTCATGAAATCAAGCAAAATCAACTTCAGGCCCAGGTAGGCGAACAGCTGGAACGGGAAAGCAAGGGAGAACGATTTTCGCTGATTGACCCGCCGTCGTTGCCAACACAACCGATCGAGCCCAACCGCCCGGGAATCCTGTTGTTGGGCACTGTGCTATCGATGACCGGTGGTATGGGCCTGGCGGCTGTCAGTGAGTTTCTGGATCAGACTATTCGCGGCGCCAAGGCGGTTACCGGTTTGCTTAAGGCGCCACCGCTATCGATGATCCCTTATATTGAAAACAGCAAGGACCGCCGCCGTAAGCACAGGAAATTATTAATAGGATTGACGATATCAGCCGCGCTGGTAATCGCTGTTTTATTATTTATCTATTTTGTCTGGGTGCCGATGGATGCGTAAGTGTATATGGAACGAATAACCAAGGCAGTTGAAAGGGCACGTCTGAATCAGAATAAACCTGATAGGACCCCCTTTGCAGCGGCGCCCGTGCGTCAGGCGGATCAGAATGTCCGTACTATCCCTGTCTCGCGTGAGGTGTTGACCGAAAACCGTATTATTACGGGTGATGGTAATGATATGCACCATCATGCCTACAAGGTGCTGCGCACCCGCGTCTGGCAACAAATGCGCAGTAATGGCTGGACAAGTCTTGCAGTCACAAGTGCAAATCCCGGAGAGGGAAAGACGCTGACAGCGATCAATCTTGCCATCAGCCTGTCACGCATGGAGATTGGACGGACTGTGCTATTGATTGATCTGGATATGCGGCGGCCACGTATTCATAACTACTTTGGATTCTGGCCTGAGCACGGCGTCAATGAATATCTGCAGGGAGGTATTCCCCTAGAAGACATCATAGTTGATCCGGGAATTGGTGACATGCTGTTGTTGCCGGGTAACGTGCCGGTGGGCAATTCTTCCGAAGTATTGTCGTCGCCGAGAATGCAGCGTTTATTGCAAGAGATCAAGGTAAGGTTTCCATCGCGGCTTGTTATCTTTGATTTGCCACCCGTACTGGCAACCGATGATGTGCTGGTATTGGCCCCCTTGATCGATGCCCTGCTGTTAGTGATCGAAGAAGGCAAGAGTAAAGCGGATGACATCAGGCGCACAGCCGAGTTACTGAAGGATACGAAACTGTTAGGCACAGTGCTGAACAAATCAGAGGAATCAACACAGATTTATGGGTATTGATAACTTATTTATTAATTCGTCATTCCGGGCGAAGTGTAACGGAGACCCGGAATCCATGGTTATAGAGTTCATTGGATATTGGATTCCCGCCGGAGCCTGCCCTCGAATGCTTTAATCGGGGGTGGGAATGACGATAAGTAAGACATTAGAATTTCATGGTATGGATAAAGTGATATTGAGGAATAGCAGTTATGTATGAGAGTTATTATGGATTCAAAGAGAAGCCGTTTTCGCTTCTGCCGGATCCCGGATTTATATTTCCCAGCAAGAAACACCGCCTGGCACAATCGATGCTGGAATATGGATTGTTGAACCAGGCCGGGTTCACTGTGATCACCGGTGAAATAGGTTCAGGCAAGACAACGCTGGTAAGGCAATTACTGGCCCAGGTCGCGTTGGATCAAGATATTACTATTGGGCTGGTATCCAATACGCACCGTTCGTTCGGTGAATTGATGCAATGGGTGTTACTCGCCTTTAAGCTGGATTATCGTAACAAGGACAAGGTCGAAATGTATCAGGTGTTCTCGGAGTTTATGAGGCGCGAATACGATCTTGGCCATCGCACAGTACTTATCATCGATGAGGCACAAAATCTGAGCATCGAAGCGATGGAAGAATTGCGTATGCTGTCCAATATCAATGCCGATAAAGACCAATTCCTGCAATTGATACTGATTGGCCAACCGGGGCTCAAGGATATGCTGCGCCGCCCGGAACTTGAACAATTTGCCCAGCGTATCGCCATCGATTACCACCTGCAGACATTGGAGCTTCAGGAGACCTGTGAATATATCCGCCACCGCCTGGTCGTTGCCGGCGGTGATCCGAATCTGTTCGAGGCCGCGGCGTGTGTGGCGGTTCATTTTTATACACGTGGTACGCCGAGATTGATCAATGTACTGTGTGATACCGCACTGGTGTGCGCCTTTGCCGAACAAAGACCACGGGTGGATGCCGACCTCATCCATGATGTGGTGCGCGATAAACATGTCGGCGGTATTCTGCCGGTATCCGAACTGGATGAAGTGGCCAATGACGTTGTACTGGATATGCACGCCGCAAAGAAGAAAACCCAGGGTTCAACAGACTAGACATACCTGCCGGGAAATCTTGCTACAAATCCCATTTACAGACGGATTCTTCTGCACTCTGGAATTAGTGGAATGCAGTTTGCGCAGAAATGAGTAATAACATGGCACTTGTTATCAAATTGAAAGTTAACAGCGGAGTTTTCTTATGAAGGCAGTCATTCTTGCGGGTGGTTATGGTACTCGTATAAGTGAAGAAAGCAGTGTAAAGCCAAAACCTATGGTTGAGGTTGGTGGCAAACCTATCTTATGGCATATCATGAAGATTTATTCTGCTTATGGAATTAACGATTTTATTATTTGCTGTGGTTACAAAGGATATATGATCAAGGAGTATTTCTCTAATTACTTTCTCCATGCATCTGATGTTACATTTGATATTAAGAATAATAAAATGGATGTTCATAGTAATGGTGCAGAACCATGGAAAGTAACACTTGTGGATACAGGCGAAAGAACCATGACTGGGGGACGCCTCAAACGTGTCAAAGATTATATTGGTGATGAAACCTTTTGCCTGACATATGGTGATGGTGTAAGCGATATAGATATTGCTAAGTCAATTGAATTTCATAAACAACAGAACACATTAGCCACATTGACAGCTGTGCAGCCACCTGGAAGATTTGGGGTGTTTAATTTAGCGCATGATAAAAATATTATTCCTTCATTTAAAGAAAAACCTGAAGGTGATGGGGCGTGGATAAATGGGGGTTATTTTGTGCTGGAGCCAAAAGTTATTGAATATATAAAGGATGACTTAACGGTCTGGGAGAGAGATCCAATGGATGCGTTAGCCAAAAATGGGATGCTATCTGCATACAGACATAAAGGTTTTTGGCAACCTATGGATACATTAAGAGATAAAAATGTCCTTGAAGAGCTCTGGCAAAGTGGTCGAGCTGCATGGAAGGTATGGTAGTTTTATAATGCATCCAGATTTTTTAGTCGTCGGTGCAGGCGTCATTGGAATTAGTATAGCTCTTGAGCTAAAACGACGATTTAGAGATGTAAAAATAACGGTTATCGAAAAGGAAGAAGCGTGCGCCCTTCATGCCAGTGGAAGAAACAGTGGAGTGCTACATGCTGGGTTCTATTATACAGCCGATAGTCTTAAGGCGAAATTTACTAGAGATGGAAACAAACTATTAACTAATTACTGTGATCAAAACAATATACCTGTGAATAAGTGTGGCAAGCTTGTTGTTGCGAAAGATGAAAATGAAAATATTCTGATTGACGAACTTCTTAGTAGAGGACGTAAAAATGGAGTGAATCTGGAAGAATTGTCTGTAAAGGAGGCTCAAGCCATTGAGCCGAGAATAAGAACATTTGAAAGAGCAATATTCTCACCAACGACATCATCGGTTGATCCGGTTAAGGTGGTACATAGTTTTGAGAATGATGCAATAAATGAAGGTGTGAACTTTATATATAATGCTAAGTATGTTAAACGAAAAAAAAAATCTGTTGTAACAACAAAAGGTGAATTTGAGGCGGATTACGTAATTAATTCGGCCGGGCTGTATGCGGACTATATTGCCAAAGATTTCGGTTTCTCTGAAGCATACAGCATACTTCCTTTTAAAGGATTGTATTTATACTCAGATGAGCCGGTTGGTTCAATACGCACAAATATTTATCCGGTCCCAGACTTGAAAAACCCTTTTCTTGGAGTACATTTTACTGTCACTGTGGATGGACGGGTAAAAATTGGCCCGACAGCAATCCCGGCATTCTGGCGTGAACAATATGAGGGTGCTAGCAATTTTCAAGCTAAAGAGTTTGTGGATATAGTACGTAGAGAGATTGGACTTTTTGCATCGTCAAATTTTGGCTTTATGAAATTGGCTGTTGAAGAGATCAGGAAATATTCACGAAAGCGAATGGTGTCATTAGCTTCAACTATGGTAACCGGTACGAATGTATGCGCGTTCAAAAGGTGGGCAAAACCAGGTATTCGTGCCCAATTGGTTAATACGAAAGAAAGGCGCATGGAAATGGATTTTGTTCTTGAAGGGGATGACAAGTCAATGCACGTCTTAAATGCAGTATCACCAGGGTTTACCTGCTGTATACCGTTTTCTAAATACATATGTGATGAAATAGAAAAAAAACTGAATTAATGAGGAATAAGTAC
>Ga0214472_10001069_pt1 | contig 31593 bp, 27 predicted proteins | sample RVTome_6_FD_207662 | JGI IMG/M metagenome (GOLD analysis project Ga0214472, IMG submission 207662) | Soil microbial communities from uranium-contaminated site in the Upper Colorado River Basin, Wyoming, United States - RVT140D175 | ecosystem: Environmental > Terrestrial > Soil > Contaminated >...
CACGCGGTCTCATCCGGTGTCGGAAATTCCTGGCGAGTTGCTCGGTCTCCGAGGCCGGACCAGTTCGAGTTGTCAATCGCACGCCGAGAGGATACCGGGTTCTGTGGACGGATCGAAAGCGCCAGCGCGAGCGACGCGCGACGACGATAGAGCGGGCGAGAGTGATCGCCCATGAGGAAGCGGCCCGCCTGTGGACAGAGCGGGAACGGCCTGCTCGTGGTCCTCCATCCTTTCGTCGTCACGCTCCACCGGGTCGGCAACCACGGCGACTTGTTCCTAAGCCCTCAGCACGCACATGCCTGCCCGCGTCCATCGTCCGTCCGTGGCGCGTCCATCGCGTGACAGTCGCTACTCCGCTGGATGCTTAGCTAGGCTAATCAACGTGAACGTCGAAGAACTACTCAACGTGAACGTCGAAGAACTCGCCGACTCGCTCCGACTGGCCGTCGGTCGGCTCGCCCGCCAGCTCCGGCAGCAGTCGCAGGGCGGGTTGACGCCATCGCAGCGCTCGGTCCTGGCGACCCTCTTCAGGCACGGACCAGTGACTATGGGCGTGCTGGCGGAGTTCGAGGGCATTTCGCGGCCGTCGACCACCGGGATCGTCTCCCGTCTCCAGGAGCGGGGACTGGTCGAGCGGCGAGACGACGCGGACGATGGACGGTGCGCCGTCGTCGGTCTCACTCCTTCGGGAAGCGCCGAGGTGGAGCGCCGCCGCAGCAAGCGGACCGCGTTCTTGGTGCAACGACTGGAGGGACTGGACGACGACGAGCGTGCCGCGCTGGCGGCCGCGATCCCGATGCTGGACCGGCTGTTGGACGACCCTCGGTGACGTTGGCAGCGCAGTTGCGGCGCACCTTCGCCGCCCTGGGAGTCCGCAACTACCGCCTGTATTTTGTCGGCCAATTCGTGTCGGTCATCGGCACCTGGATGCAGCGGGTGGCCCAATCCTGGCTGGTGCTGGAGATGACCGGGAGCGGCACCGCCGTCGGCGGCGTCACTGCGCTGCAATTCCTACCCATCCTGCTGATGGCCCCCACCGGGGGGCTGGTGGCCGACCGGGTGGACAAGCGCACACTCCTGTACGTCACGCAGAGCCTCGCCGGGCTCACCGCCGCCACGCTCGGCGTCTTGGTTCTGACTGACCGAGTCGAGTTGTGGATGGTCTATGCGCTGGCGTTTGCGCTCGGGCTCGTCGGCAGTTTCGACAATCCGGCCCGCCGGGCATTCGTGGTGGAGATGGTCGGCAGGCAGAGCATCACGAATGCGCTGGGTCTCAACTCGGTGATGGTCAACTCCGCCCGGATCGCCGGACCGGCTCTGGGCGGGCTGTTGATCGTGTCCGTCGGTCTCGGGACGCTCTTCCTCGTCAACGCCGCGTCCTACCTCGCCCTGATCCTGGCGATGGCCCTCATGCGGCAGGCCGATCTGAGCCGGTCGACGCCGCTTAGTCGGGGGAGGGGGCAGCTCCGTGAGGCGATTCGGTATGTCCGCTCGGTCCCTGTGGTGTTGGTGACGCTCGTCCAGCTGGCGGTGTTGAGCGTCTTCGGATACGAGTACGAGGTGATCCTGCCCCTTATGGCCCGGTTCGTGTTCGGCGGCGATGCCGACACCTTCGGCATCATGTTTGCCGCAGTCGGCGTCGGCGCGGTCGCCGGTGGACTCATCGCCGCCAATAGAAACGATCCGGCACCGAGGACTCTGTACGTCGGGGGCTTGGCCTTCGCGGGCGCCTTGTTGATCGCATCCGTCGCGCCGGTCCTGTGGGCCGAGCTGATCGCGCTGGCCGTGGTCGGTTTGACCGGGACCAGCCTCCTCACCTTGGGCAGCTCGCTTCTGCAGCTCAACACCCGCCCCGAGATGCAAGGCCGCGTCCTCGCCCTGCATGCGGTTGCCTTCGTGGGAGCGCGTCCGATTGGTGGTCCGGTGATCGGGTGGATGGGCGAGCATCTCGGGCCGCGGGTGGCGATGGGGGTCGGCTCCGTCGCCGTGCTGCTCGCATCGGTGTGGGCTTCCCGCCGGCTGTCGGCGGAGTTGGAATCGGCCGACACACAGTTCGCCTGACAGGAGGAGTCTGAGAGTGCGCTACGTGGTGTTCGGAGCCGGAGCGATCGGGTGCACCCTCGGCGCGCATCTCCACATGACCGGCGCTGAGGTCGTGCTCGTCGGCCGGGGGGAGCAGGCGAGGGTGATCGGCGAAGCGGGCCTCCATTTCGTCACTGGAGATCACGACCTCACGCTCGACATCCCGATCGTCGACTCGGCCACCTCCGCTGGGTCGTTCACCGACGAGACAACGGTGCTGCTGTGCGTCAAGTCCCAGCACACGCTGCCGGCGCTCGGGCAGCTCAAGTCGGCGGGAGCCGGGCGGAGCACGTCACTCGTCTGCTGTCAGAACGGGATCTGGAACGAACCGACGGCTGCCCGCGTCTTCCGCGACATTCATGGGATGAGCACCCTCGTCCGCTCCGTGTTCCTTCGGCCCGGTCTGGTCCTCAACCCGATGACCGGCACCTACGGCTTCGTCGAGGTCGGTAGGTTCCCGAGCGGCGTCGACAGCCTCGACGAGGCCCTGGCGGACGACCTGCGGCGGGCGGGGTTCTCCGCCCGGACCCATCCCGACGTCATGCTGCCAAAGGCCGCCAAGTGCCTCGGCAATCTCGGCAACGTCGTCCGGGCGCTGGTCGACCCCGTGGCGGAAGAGCTCGAGGAGCGGCTCCGCACGGAGGCAGCGGACGTGTGGCGGGCGTGCGGGATCGAGTGGGAGGACTACGCCGAGTTCAGGCGACGGGTGGAAGAGCTCCGGGGACGCTTCGAGGTCCCGCCGGGTTACGAGGACGAGCTGGGGTTCGGTTCCACGTGGCAGAGCATCCGTCGCAATGCCGGTTCGGTCGAGACGGGGCTCCTGAACGGTGAGGTGGTGCGTCTGGGCGAGCTCGTTGGTGTGGAGGCGCCCTACAACCGTCTCGTCACCGACCTCGCCGAGCAGATGGTACGGGAGGGCTTGCCGCTGAGCTGGTACACCGAACAGGAGATACTCGACATGGTCCCCGGGTCCAGCTGAGGGGCGGCGTCGGCCGGCAGGTCTGGCGCCGCCGACCGAGGCGATCGATCGACAGCTCCATCACGTCGCCCGTCCCGCAGGAAGGTGGGCGGCAACATCCCCAGGCCAAGACCGCTCGGCAGCGACATTCCGCACTCCCGAGCGTGGTCACGGTAGTTGAGCCCGATGGAGATGATCTTCCCCGGGCGGATGATGGGTGGTCCGATGCGCTGCGTGCCGGACTCGACCTGTCGTACTCGGCCGTCGGAGCCGGGCGTCGACCGACCGGAGCCCGTCGACCCCTTCCCGCTCGAAGGGGGCGAGTCGAAGTCGCCGACGATTCTCCTACGTCGAGCACCCTCCCGTCGTCCGGCTCGACGCAGCAGCGCTCGGAGCCGACCGCACCGACGCGCGGCAACCTCATGCGATTCACACCGCCTGGTCACGTGGCCAGGAACGGAGTGAGATATCGATGCATCAGATCCGCCTCGAGCTCCGGGTCGGTTGCGGCCTTGTTGTCGTCCTCGTCCGGGTCGGAGAGTCGGTCGAAGAGGACACACGGGGTGCGGGTTTCCCGCTCGATGATGTACTTGTGCCGATCGGTCACGACACCGCTGAAGTCTCCCACCTCGACGAAGACCGCATCGCGCGGCGGGCCTTGGTCCCCGGTCACGTAGGGGACCAGCGAGCGGGCGCCGCTGGACGGGATCGGATCGATGCCGGCGGCGTCGACGATGGTGGCTCCGGCGTCGCCCAGCTCCACCATGTCGTCGGTCACCAGCCCGGCCATGCCGCCTGGCGGGCGGACGATCAGCGGCACCTGGAGGGCCCCGTCGTACATCACGACCTTTGCCAGCAGTTGATGGTCGCCGAGCATGTCGCCGTGATCGGAGGTGAACACGATCCAGGTGTTGTCGAGCATCCCTCGCTCTTCCAGCACGTCGAGGATGTCCCCGATCCGGTCGTCGATCAGGGTGACGTTGCCGTAGTAGTAGGCCCGCAGCCGCCGGACGTCGTTGGCGCTCATTTCACCGGTGCCGCTGTAGCGGGCGAAGTAGTCCAGCTTCTGGTTGTAGCGCTCACTCGGGGTGGGCTCCGGAGGCTTCAGGCTCCCGACCGGGAGCTCGTCCCAGCGTTCCAGGTATGGGTCGGCGTACGAGGCGGGAGCGTCGTGGGGGTCGTGTGGTCCGCAGAACCCGATCCAGAAGAAGAACGGCTCCTCCCGGTCGTAGCGCCGCAGCCAGTCGACTGCGAGGTCGCCGACGTAGTTGTCGATGAACAACTCCTCGGGCACTGGGGCAGGCCCGGCGAACCAGGGCTCCTTTCGCTCGACTCCCTCCACCTCCGCGTGGGTCAGGTAGGTGTGCGGCTCGTCGATCGCCATCTTGGCGATCCGTGCCCGCAGGTCGGCACGGAACTCCTCCAACACGCCGGCGTCGGCGAGCAGGTCGGTGTAGGCCGAGTCGGCCTTCAGATAAGCCATCTTCCCGAACACCTCGTTCAGGTCCTCGATGCCGTAGCTGGAGACGTATTCGCGCCGGTCGGCGCCGGGTGGGGTCACCCCGATGTGGATCTTCCCGACGGACGCCGTGTGGTAGCCGGCCTCCTGCAGAGACGTCAGGAAGTTGGGCTCGGAGGGGGAGGGGAAGGTGACGCGGTTGACCACACAGCCGTGCTGGTGGGGGTAGCGGCCGGTGAGCAACGACGCCCGGGCGGGCTGGCAGAGTGGTGACTGCGAGTACGCCTGGCGGAACATCACGCCCTCGGATGCCAGCCGGTCGATGTTGGGCGACGTGACGACCGGGTTCCCTGCGCAGCCGAGGGCATCGGCCCGGTGCTGGTCGGGCATGATCAGGATGATGTTGGGTCGCTCGGCGCCGGCCATGGTCAGCCGTCGCTCATAGCGGCGGCACCCAGCGGAAGTGGCGGCCGAGCACGCCGTGGATCCGGGTCCGATTCGAGCCGTCGGCGTTCATCACCACCGGTCCCTGATAGCCGTCGCGGGCGTTGAGTTCCCGGTACACGATGCGGTCGTCGCTCGACCAGTCGGGGATCCCCTTGAGTGCCGTGTCTCCCTCCGGTGTCAGCCGCTGGACGTTCGTTCCGTCGATGTCGCTGCGCATGATGTCGTAGCTGCTCAGTGCCAGCTTCGGCGTTCCGGGCATCAAGTCCTCGACCTCGTTCGCACCGGCGTCCGTGGCCCGTCCGAAGACGATGGAACGGCCGTCCGGGCTGAACTCTGCATCGAAGTCCCCGCCAGACCACGGGCCGAACATCCCGGGTGGCAGGGGGCCCCCGTCGGTCGCCAGCCGCGCCTCGCTCCCGTCCGGCCTGGCGACCGTGATATGGCTCTTGAGGAAGGGTTTCCCGCCGACGATCGGCTTGAAGCAGAAGGCCATCCACTGGCCGTCGGGGGACAGGCTCACGTCGGACACGAACTTGCCGTCGGCGTCGTCCCATATTTCGCGCTCGACCCCGTCGGTGAGCCGCTCGAGTTCGGTGCCGTCTGGTCTGACTCGGAATACGTCGATCCGGTTCATGTAGACCACGTCCCGGTTGACCGGCCCCGGGTCCATCATGGCGGCGTAGATGTACTCACCGTCCACCGACCAGTCGACCCCGCCCCAGCCCGAGTCGCGGTCGGGCTCGATCGTCCACTCTCTGCCTTCGTGGAGGTCGAGCACGTACAGCGTCTTCCGGTCACGGAAGTCGATCATGCCGTCGCCGTTGCTGTCCTCGACGTGCCTGTTCACAGCGATGTAACGCCGGTCGGGGGACAGGGAGAAGTGGTTGTGCGTCCACCCGTCGTGGGTGATGCGAGTCGGGGACTTGCCCTGGGCGTCGATCACGTACAGCTCGGTGGCGACGACACCGAGGTGTCCGGTCTCGCCGTGGGCGTTCGAGGCGTAGAGCAGCTCCGCGTGGTCCGGCAGCGGCCGGAGGGACTCGACCCGTTCCTTGTGGATCATGGCATCAGCTCAGGAGCCCGCGATGCGGCGTGGCTGGAAACGTGCCTCGGTTCACTCGGGTCACGCAAGGGGGTGCCTCCCGGGTCGGCGCTGGCCCTCGAATATGACAAGAAAATCGACTCCAGTCAAGTGTTGACGACACTGGGACGATATCGGCGGTCACGGTGTCACGAGTGCCCCGACCCGCCGCACGAGCGCCTCGTCGACCTCCACTCCCAGTCCTGGCCCGTCGGGTACCGCCAGGTGCCCGTTCACCACGTCCAGCGGCTCGGCGAGCAATGGAGTGACGTCCCGCAGCGGGTGCTCGTCCTCGCCGTAGTACTCGTGGACGCCGCCGCACATCGGGCTGGTCGCCCACAGGTGTAGGTGTGCGGCCGTGGTCAGGGTCGGCTCGGTGTTGTGGAAGTGGAGGGGGACGTTGAAGGCCTCGGCGAGCGCGGCGATCTTCTTCCCCTGGGTGAATCCCCCGCAGCTGGTGATGTTCGGCTGGACCACGTCGACGTGTGCCACCGTCATCAGATCGCGGAACTGCCACAGGTTGTACTCCTGCTCGCCGGCGGCGATCGGGAGGTCGAGGGCATGCTGGAGCCGGTCGTAGCCGGCGTAGTCCCACGGGGCGATCGGCTCCTCCATCCACGTGACCTCCAGCCCCTCGAGCTTCCGCCCCACCCGGATGGCGTCGGAGACGGTGTAGGCGTGGTTGAGGTCGACCATGATCTCCAGGTTCTCCCGCCCGCCGAAGGCATCGCGGACGGCTCCAACGATCTCCACCGTGTTGTCGTCGCCCGCGCCCAGGCCCCAGTGCACGCCGGTGTGGAACTTCACCGCCCGGTAGCCCTGCTCCATGCGCCGGGCCACGCGCTCGATCTCCTCTGCGGCAGGGAGACCCCGCTTCATGAGGCTCGAGTACATCGGCACCCGATCCCGGATCCTCCCGCCGAGCAGCTCCCACACCGGCGCCGACAGCGCCCGGCCCTTCAGGTCCCACAGCGCGATGTCCAGCCCTCCGAGCGCCGCCATGTGTGAGCCGGTGGTGCCCAGCCGGTACCCCTTGCGGAAGAGGTCCTGCCAGTTGGCCTCCACTGCGAATGCATTGCGCCCGATCAGCTCGTTCCCGAGCCGGGCGGCGATTCGGGCGGTCGTCTCGCCGCCGTGGAAGGCCGCCGAGCCCCAGCCCGCCGTCCCGTCGCTGCCGGTCAGCTTCACGATCACGAACCGCTCGTGGAGGAGGAACACCTCGACGGCTGTCACCTTTACCACGACTCCGGTTGTATCCGCCATGTGTACCTCCGCCGCCGAATCTAGACCACGGTCGAATTGGGAACCTTCCTGAGGATGTGGCGCCATCGCCCAGTCCAATAGAGTGGGCGCCTCATGGCGGATTCGACGACTACCCCCGACGAGCTCACGGGCTCGGTGCGCGCGCCGGATACGGGTGACGACCGGTTGTCGTCGCTGTCCCAGGAGCGCTCCCGTCGGACGAGGGCGAAGCTGGTCGACATCGCCCTGGGGCTGTGGGGTGAGCGTGGCTTCGACGACACGTCCGTCGACGAGCTGTGCGATGCGGCCGGCGTCGCCAAGGGGACCTTTTACTTCTATTTTCGGGCGAAGGAGGACCTCCTTATCGAGCTGGGGTTCGGCGCCGCCGAGAGCATGATCGTTGAGGTGCATCGGGCGATCGCCGACGACGCCACTACCCGCGAAGTGCTCGCTCGCTCCTTCGCGGAGCTGGCGTCGGCTGTCGCTCCCACTCCCAACGCGCTCCTGGAGCGGAGCGTGGAGGAGATCTTCCACTCGCTCGGGAAGCGGTGGCAGCAGGCCAAGACCGGCCGACCGCACTTCCGTGAGATCCTGACACTGGTGTTCACCCGCGGCCAGGAGCGGGGCGAGATCGACGCCGGAGTGGGGGCTGGGGAGATCGCCGGGATCATGACCATGGTGATGCTCCAAGGCTTGCTCGACTGGTCCCGCATCGAAGAGGACACAGAGACGCTCGTGGCCCTGCTCGAGCGCCGGACGCGGATCGTCCTCGAGGACGCCGTCCTGCGCTCGTAACCCGGCGGTTGAACGGCAGGCTCGGGTTGCGTCGCGAGACTCGCGGCGCCACCTCACCCCCTCCGCCAAACCCCGCGCCCTGCCGCCCGCGCCGCCGGGACCCGGGGGGGAGGTGATCGACACGCGAAATGTAGTTCTCCGCCGCCCACCGCAAAACTTGACTATGGTCAGTATGCTCGCGAGCGGTCACGAAGTGTTGGGAGGAGAGGCCGTCGGGTGCACAGAAGGAGGCACTGATGAGACGCACGAGGCCCTTGAGAAGATTCGAGATCGGAGTCCTGGCGGCCGCTCTGGCGCTCGTCGTGGCGGCGTGCGGTGGCGACACCGCCGAGACCACGACCACCGCCGGCGGCGACGCCACGACCACCACCGCAGGGACGACGGAGACGACCGAGGCGACGACCACCACCGAGGCCGGCCCGATGGCGTCAGGCACGCTCACCGTCGGCGCCAGCAACGCGCTGATCACGTTTGATCCCCACGCGTCGCAGTCGGGAAGCCAGCTGCAGTTCATCGAGCCTGTCTTCGACAAGCTCATCCGCGACCTCCCGAACGGCGAGCTGGTCCCGGGCCTGGCGACGTCGTGGGAGTGGACCAACGACGAGCGGACCGAGCTGACGCTCGAGATCCGGGAGGGAGTGACCTTCCACGACGGTGAGGAGCTCACGGCCGAAGTCGTGGCGGCGAACATCCTCCGCGCCCGTGACACCGCCGGTCCTCGCGGGGCGGGCCTGGCCGGCATCACCGACGCGGTCGCGACCGGTCCTCTGACCGTGGTGGTATCGCTGGAAGCTCCGGCTCCCGCGCTCCCCAACGACTTCGCCAACGTGGTCGGGATGATGATCAGCCCGAGCCAGTTGGAGGGCGACGATGTGGAGCGGGCCCCGATCGGCACCGGTCCCTGGATCTATGACGCCGACAACTCCGTCGTCGGAGAGCGATACATCTACAACCTCAACCCGGACTACTGGGATCCGTCCGTGCAGGGGGTCGAGACGATCGTGGTGCTCGAGATGCCGGACGACGACGCCCGCATCAACGCCCTCCTCGGCGGGCAGATCGACATGACTGTCATCCGTCCCAACCAGGTCGTCCAGGCCGAGGGAGCCGGGCTGACGGTGATCAGCAGCCCCGAGCGCTGGTACGGCCTGCTGCTGTCGGACCGGAACGGCACGGTCATACCCGAGCTGGCGGACGTGCGGGTTCGGCAGGCGCTCAACTTCGCCGTCGATCGGCAGGCGATCGTCGACGCCACTCAGTTCGGGATCGGCGCCCCGACAGTGCAGATCTTCCCGCCCGGCGGGATGGGCCACAACCCGGACATCGATGACTACTACACCTACGACCCCGACCGGGCACGGGAGCTGCTCACCGAGGCGGGGGTGACGGACCTCACGCTCCCGACAGTCACCCTGGCGCCACTGAGCGCCCCCACGGAGGCCGTCGGCGAGTACCTGCGAGACATCGGCATCACTCTCGAGATCGAAGTCCTTGAGCCCGGGACGCTGGGGGCGGCGGCACGGAGCACCGAGAACCCGACCGCCTTCTTCGCCTACGGCCAGCCCGATCCGTCGCTGGACGTCTCCGGGGTGGTGCTGGAGAACGCTCCCTACAACCCGTTCCGAACGGTGAACCCCGAGATCGCGCGGCTGGCCGAGGAGGGTGCGGCCGGCGACACCTTCGAGGAGAGGAACGCGGCGTACCAGCAGCTCTCGGCGATCCTCACTGAGGAGGCGTGGTTCCTGCCCGTGTACTTCGGCCACGTCGTCGCCGCCCACTCCGACCGAGTGCACGGCGCCGCCTTCCACCTGGCCCGTGGGTTCGCGCCGGTGTCGTATCTGGGCATAACCGTCGACGGATGACCGATGATGGCGAGCGGGGCGGTGCGTTGGAGGCGCACCGCCCCGCCTGACCGCGTGAGGGGACCAGCGGATCCGGCAGGTGCGAACCGGCCCCGTGGTCCGGGCGAGCGGTCCCACACGCGAGGTGAGGTAGTTTCTGGGATGGTGTGCGATCAGTCGGCGCAGGATGGTGAATGAGCCGTGTGGAGGTTCATCGCACACAGGTTGATCGCTGCCATTCCCGTCCTCTTCCTGGTGTCGGTCTTCATCTTCGGGCTCGTCCACCTGATGCCCGGGGATCCGGCGCTCGTCATCGCCGGCGACATCGCCAGCGACGAGCTGGTCGACAAGATCCGAACCGATCTCGGACTCGACCGGCCGCTCTTGGAGCAGTATGTGGCGTGGCTGTCGGGTGCGGTGCGAGGCGACTTCGGAGAGTCGCTGTTCGCCCCTGTGCCCGTGACCGAGGCGATCATGGCGCGCCTCCCGACCACCCTGTCGCTCACCGTCCTGGCGCTGGGGATCGCCGTCGTGATCGGCATCACCGCGGGGCTGATCTCGGCGGTGCGCCCGGGGGGGATGCTCGATCGCACCGCCACCTTCGGCTCGTCGATCGGCCTGGCCGTCCCCAACTTCTGGGTCGGCCTCGTGCTGGTGGTCATCTTCGCCCTCTCCCTCGGGTGGCTGCCCGCCACGGGATACGTGCGCTTGTCGGTGGATCCGGTCGGCTGGCTGAAGAGCCTCGCCATGCCTGCGGTGGCATTGGGCACGTCGGCGTCCGCGGTGCTCGCCCGCCAGACGCGCAACGCACTCGTGGGCGTGCTCGAGCGCGATCACATCCGGGCGGCGCGGGCACACGGTCTCAGGCCGCGCAGCGTGATCGGCAAGCACGGACTGAAGAACGCCTCCATCCCGGTCGTCACCGTGCTTGGCCTGCAGCTCACTGCGCTGCTCAGCGGGGCGCTGGTGGTGGAGAAGGTCTTCGCCCTGCCGGGAATCGGCTCGCTGGCCATCACCGCTGTCAACCGGCGTGACATCCCGATGATCCAGGGGGTGGTGGCCTTCACCACGATCATCGTGCTGGTCGTCAACCTTCTTGTCGACGTCGTCTACGCCTCCCTCGATCCCAAGGTGAGGCCGTCGTGAGGTCGCTGCGGGGGAGCCGCTTCTGGAGGCGATTTCGGAGGCAGCGCGCTGCGTTGGGCGCAGCCGGCTTTCTCGTGTTCCTGGTGGCCGTGGCCGTCTTCGCCCCGCTCCTCGCCCCGTACGACCCGCTGGACCAGGAGCTCCGGAACATCCTCCAGCCACCCACCGGCGAGCACCTGCTGGGGACCGACCACCTCGGCCGGGACCAACTGTCGCGCCTGATCTTTGCCAGCCGGATCTCGCTGCTGGCTGCCGTACAGGCGACATTGGCGGCGGTGGCCATCGGCGTCCCCCTCGGCCTCGTCGCCGGCTACGTCGGCGGCTGGTGGGACCGGGCGATCATGCGTACCACCGACATCGTCATGGCACTGCCCGGCATCGTGTTGGTGATCGCCGTAATCGCCGTGCTCGGCAACAACCTCACCAACGCCATGGTGGCGTTGGGTCTGGTCTTCACGCCACCATTGCTGAGGCTCACCAGGGGAGCGACCCTGGCGGTGCGCGAGGAGCAGTACGTTGACGCCGCCCAGGTGATAGGCCTGCCCGGCCGCCGGGTGATCCGCCGCCACGTTCTCCCCAACGTCGCCTCCCCGATCGTGGTCCAGTTGGTGCTGACGCTCGGGTTCGCCATGCTTGTCGAGGCCGGGCTCGCCTTCCTCGGTCTGGGCGTGCAGCCCCCGGCCGCTAGTTGGGGGAAGATGCTCACCGAGGCCAGCGCCTACATCGGTCACCAGGCGTTCGGCGTTTTTCCCCCCGGGATCGTGATCACCCTCACCGTGCTGGCCGTCAACTTCCTCGGCGACGGGCTGCGGGACTCGCTGGGGAGGGGGGTCGGCGGGCACCGCCGGCCCCGCAGGGGATTCACGGCGACACGGGAGCCGGAGGCGACCCGCCCTGCGACCGAGCCGAAGAGCCTCCTCCGCATCTCCGACCTGTCGATCGCGTTCCCCGACGACCGGGGCGAGCCGGTTCCGGTGGTGCAGGGAGTCGATATCGAGATCGTCACCGGCGAAATGGTGGGGCTGGTGGGCGAATCCGGCTCGGGAAAGACGATGACCGCGCTGTCGGTGCTGGGGCTGGTCCCGGCTCCGGGCGTGGTGAGCGGCGACATCGGTTTCGATGGCCGCCGCCTGATGACGCTGACCGAGGCGGAGCTGACCAACGTCCGGGGCCGGGAGATCGGGATGGTCTTCCAGGAGCCGGTGGCGAGCCTCGATCCCGTCTTCACGATCGGACACCAGATCGCCGAGCCGCTCAGACGGCATCTGGGCATGAGCCGGGCCGAGGCGCGGGTGCATGCGATCGAGCTGCTGAACCGGGTCGGTGTTCCGCATCCACAGAGGCGCATCGACGACTACCCCCACCAGTTCTCCGGAGGCATGGCCCAGCGGGTGATGATCGCCACGGCCCTGTCCTGTTCGCCCAAGCTCCTCATCGCCGACGAGCCGACGACTGCCCTCGACGTGACGACCCAGGCCGAGATCCTCGACCTGCTGCGTGAGCTGCAGGCAGACTTCGGTATGGCGGTGCTGCTCATCACGCACGATCTCGGTGTGATCGCCGACATCTGCGACCGGGCATACGTGATGTACGCCGGCCAGGTGGTCGAGGAGGGTGGGCTCGAATCGGTGTTCGGTCACCCGCGCCATCCGTACACGGAGGCGCTGCTGCAGGCCGCCCCCGAGACGTCCGCCGGCGCCCGACGAGCCGCCATCAACGTGATCCCCGGCTCGATCCCCGAGCCCGGTGAGTGGCCCACCGGGTGCCGGTTCCACCCCCGTTGCCGGTACGCCATTACCGAGTGCGCGGCGGTCGAGCCGGAGTACCGGAGGGTGGAGGGCTCGATGGCCCGCTGTCTGCTGGCTGAGCGACTGACCCTCGCCGCGTCCGATCGGAGTGCCGGCTGACATGCCGCTGCTGGACGTCTCCGCACTCGAGGTCACGTATCAGCCTCGCGGCTCGTTGTTCCGGCGCCGGCAGGCGTTCCGAGCGGTCCGAGGCGTCGACCTGGCGGTGAGCGAAGGCGAGACGCTGGGGCTGGTGGGGGAGTCCGGGTCGGGGAAGTCGACCATCGGCAGGGCGATCCTCCGTCTCGTGCGGCCGTCGGCGGGAACGATCGACTTCGACGGGATCGACGTCCCGGCCGCCGGGGGCTCCGATCTGAAGCGTCTCCATCGGGAGGTCCAGGTCGTCTTCCAGGACCCGTACTCGTCGCTCAACCCGTCGATGCTGGTCGGCCAGGCCTTGGAGGAGCCGCTGGGGTTCCACCTCGGCCTCGACGACCGCCAGGCGGGCGAGGCGGCCGAGGAGCTGCTCCGGCAGGTGGGGCTGCCCCGGGACTCGGGCCGCCGCTACCCGCACGAGTTCTCCGGGGGCCAGCGACAGCGGATCGCCATCGCACGGGCGATCGCCGCCCGGCCGCGGCTGGTGGTCTGTGACGAGCCGGTGTCGGCGCTCGACGTGTCCACCCAGGGCCAAATCATCAACCTTCTCCAGCAGCTCCAGGCGGACTACGGGCTGGCCTACCTCTTCATCGCCCACGACCTGGCCGTGGTGCGCCACATCTCGACCCGGATCGCCGTCCTCTACGCCGGCAGGCTGATGGAGGTCGGGCCGGCCGACCGGGTCTACGACGAGCCGGCCCATCCGTACACCGCCGCACTGCTGACCGCGATCCCCGTTCCTGATCCGGTCGAGCAGGCCCGGCGGAGGCGCCGGCGGGCCGAGCTGGGCGCCCGGGTGGCCACCGGTGAGATCCCCGAGCCGGGCTGTCCGTTCGCTCCCCGCTGTCCTCACGTGATGGACGTGTGCTGGGAGGTGACCCCGCCGCTTCTGGAGGTCGACGGGGGACGGCTCTCGGCGTGTCACCTCCACACCCAGACCGCGTCGGTCGACCTTTCCATCGGCTCGAAGCCCGGCGCCGGCTGAGCCCATGCCGGGACGTACGACATCCCTCCTGTCGATGCGTGGGCGGGTGGCGCTGATCACCGGTGCCGACACCCGAGGCATGGGGCGGGCGATCGCGTTCGGGCTGGCATGGGAAGGGGCGGCGGTGGCGCTGGGATACCACACCCGGCCTGAGCGAGGCGAACGGGCGGCCGCCGGGATCCGGCATGTCGGAGGTTCGGCGGAGGCGGTCCGCCTCGACGTGACCAGCGCCGCCTCGGTGAAGTTGGCTTTCAACGATGTCGAACGGATGCTCGGGCTGGTCGACTGCCTGGTGTGCTGCGCGGCGGTGATCGAGCGGGAGCGCGTGGTCGAGTCGACCGACGTCTCGGTAGCCGGTCAGGTGGCCGTCAACGTGGAGGGGACCCTCAGGGTCAACCGGGAGTTCGTCTCCCGGCTGCTGGCGGCCGGTCGGCCGGGGTCGATCGTCAACGTCGGCTCGATCACCCGCACCGTGGCCGGGGCGGGGATGCCGACCTACGCCGCCACCAAGGGGGCCATTTGGAGCATGAGCCGAGCGCTGGCGGGGGATCTGGCCGGCCACGGCATCCGGGTGAACACCGTCTCGCCCGGCTCCTTCCTCACCGACTTCAACCGACACCTGCTCAACCGACCCGGGGCGACGGAGGAGCGGGCGCGGTCGGTGCCGCTGGGACGGATCGGCCGGCCCCGGGACATCGTGGGCGCGGTGGTCTTCCTGGCCAGCGACGCCGCCGGCTACGTGACGGGCGCCGACATCCGCGTCGACGGTGGCCGCTCCGTGGTCTGAGTCGGTCGCGTCGTCTGGCCGATGGTCGCCTCTCCACTGGGCGGAGGGGGCCGGGGGGTTGGGGGTTGCCGGTTCGGACCGCAGGTGACCCCTCCGGCGTCCCCCCCTTTGGCGACGCCACCTTTCCCTTCTGGGCGAGCAAAGCTGGCCGGGGGAAGCGACCGGGCGCACAGGTCTATCGGGGCCGGTCGTCGGGCGGCGCTGCCCACCGCACCCGGTACAGAATCCCAGTCCGCTCCAGGTCGTCGAGCGACCACGGCTCGCCCACGTTCTCCACCACCCAGCGCAGGATCTGCCACAGGTCCCGGTCGACCCTGTCTGCGTCGAGGGGCTCGAAAGGCTCGGTGAGTGCCCGCACCTCAACTCCCGACGGGTACGGCTTCCCCGATCGGCCGAGGAACACCAGCTCGTAGATCCCCCCACCGACCACCTCCACACACGGGACGTCGCCGCCGCCGGCCGGGAGCCCGCCGCCGAGGTCGAAAGTGTCGACGAAGAACCTGCGGAACTCGTCGTAGTGGCCGAGGTCCTCCTCCCGCAGCACCACCGTGCTCCGCCGGGGGGCTCCCGGTCGGGTGGTGACCGTCACCGTCACGAGGGCGCTCCTGACTCGAGGAACCCGACGATCAACCGGCCGATCTCCGGGCCGGAGTCCTCCTGCAGGAAGTGGCGGCCTGTCACCCACTTCGGGCCGCGGGCGGCAGGCAACAGGGTGGTGAACCGCTCGGCGAACGCGGCGGGAAAGACGTCGTCCTCCCGTCCCCAGACGACAAGTGCCGGCACCTCCCACCCGCTCAGCTCGCTTTCCAGCCAGTCGAGGTGCGCCGCCGTCTCGCCGGATCCGTCCAACGGGATCAAGCGGGGGAACTGCCACGTCATCAGGCGGGATTCGGGGGTCGGCAGCTGCCCCGTATACAGCCGCATGGCATCGTCGGCGAACCGTTCCCGGTCGACTACCGACAGGTGCATTCCCCGGCCGGCGAGGGCGTTGTGTCTGCCCAGCAGGAACGGCCCGACCAGCGGGGCGTGCATCATCCGCCAGGGGAAGATCCGGGTGTGGAAGGGGGCGGTGTCGCTCCATGCCCAGGTGGACATGAGCACCAGCCCCTCGACCCGGGCGCGGTGCGTCACCGCCCACGACAGCCCGATCGGCCCGCCCCAGTCGTGGCACACCAGCGTCACCTGTTCGAGGCCCAATAGGTCGATCATTGCGGTCAGGTCGGCGACGTAATGGGCGAGGGAGACGTCGCCAGGGTGGGTCACCTTCTGCGAGTGCCCGAAGCCGGCCAGGTCTGGGACGATCGCTCGCCAGCCCGCATTGACGAGCACCGGGACGACGTTCCGCCACAGGAGCGACGACGTGGGGTTCCCGTGGAGGAGGACGACGGCAGGCCCGGCCCCAACTTCGGTGACATGGAGGCGGATCCCGTTGACGGTCACGTGGCGACCGGTCGGCAGGTCGCCCGGCAGGCTTTGGGCGGGCCCCGAACGGGAGCCCCCCTCCCCGCTCATGTCGCGGCCGGGCCCTTGCCCTGGTCGTAGCTCCGGCCGAGGGTGAGCCCCCCGTCGACAGTCAGCACCGTCCCGGTCACGTACGACGACTCGTCGGAGAGCAGGAACAGGGCCGCCTGCGCCACCTCTTCGGGCTCGCCCAGCCGCCCCAGTGGCGGGCGCAGGGTGGCGTAGGTCGCGTACTCGGGCAGCTGCATCCGCTCCTTGACGTAGTCGGAGAGGATCGGCCCGCCCGGTGCGATGCAGTTCACCCGGATCCCGCGAGGGGCGAGCTCCAGGGCCATATTGCGGGACATCCGCTCGATGGCCGCCTTGCTGGCGGCGTAGTGCGACTGGCGCGGCTGGGAGAACGAGGCAGAGACCGAGGACAGGTTCAACACGCACCCGGGACGTTTACGTTCGATCCACAGCCGGGCGGCCGTCTGGGTGAGCACGAAGGCGGCCCGCACGTTGACTGCGTACACCTCGTCGAACGCTTCGATGTCGAGTTCAACGAAGCTACCCGAGCGGAAGGCGGCGGCGTTGTTGACCACGAAGTCGAGCTCGCCCAGCTCGTCGATGGCGCGTTCCGGGAGGCCCTGAACAAGCGGCACGTCTGCCACGTCGCCGGGAGCCGCCACCACCCGGTGTCCCTTCGAAACCAGCAGTTCCACCGTCTCGGTGAGGAGGTCCTGGTTGATGTCGTTGAGGAGCAGGCTGGCCCCGGCTTCCGCCAGCGTGGTGGCGATCGCTCGGCCGATGCCACGGGCGGCGCCGGTGATGATCCCGACTCGATCGAGGAGCGGAGTGCCGTTGCCCTGCCGCGGTTCGGTCATGTCGTCTCCATACTCGTCCGGCGTCCCTTTTTGCTTGGGACCGGCGGAGGTGTCGAGCTGGCCGTCGTCTGTGGGCGCCATCGCTCAACCTCGCCCGAACTTGGCGTAGATCTCGTTGAAGTCGCCCCCCGCCCGCAGGGCGCGGCGGGTCTCCTCCTCCAGCTCCTCCAACCTCTCAGCCGCCTCGAGGATCTCTTGGGTCCGCTCGGCCGGGATGACGAGCACGCCGTCGGCATCGGCCACGATCCAGTCGCCCGGACGGACGAGGACCCGCGACCCCAGCGCCCCGTCGACGAGCAGCGGGACACCGGCGCCATGCACGCGCAGCCGGCTCGCGCCCTCGATCGGGCTGGTGTAGCGGGCGAAAGTCTCGAACCCTTCCATCTCCATCACGCCTTCGCTATCGCGGATTCCGCCGTCGATGACGGCGCCGACCGCGCCCGCGCGCCACGCCATCGTCGACATCATCTCGCCCCAGTGCCCGGTCGCCTTGTCGTCTCCGCCGTGGACGACGACCACGTCTCCGTCTTCGATGGCGGTGAAGTAGTCGGCGATCGTAGGCAACTCGGCGGGGTTCCATTCCGAGCGGGGGCGGGGGTCGCGTACCCACCGCAGGGTGTGGGCGGGACCCGCCAGCCGTGCTCCGGATCGGAGCGACGAGATGTCGTGGCTCAGGCAGGTCGTTGCGCCCAGACCGAGGTGATCCATCACGTCGAAGATGGTCGGCGTCGGGACGCGTCGGAAGCGTTCGGACATCGCCGTGACGGCGCTCGTTGACACGGTCACTCCTTGTCGGGTACGGTTCCGACTCTAGTCGGTTTTTGGTGCGCGCCCGTGACGAGCTTCCGCCTCAGTTGCCGTGACAACTCCTTTCCAACGCTGTCTTTGCAGGCGGTGTTCGCCGTCCTCGTCGACCTCGGCCTGGAGGGCGTGGACATCTCGGTGTCGGATCGACACCACCAGTTGGATCCGGCGGCAGTAGTCGAGGACCCATCCGGGCTGGCTTCCAATGTCAGGCGTCTCCTTGCACCCTACGACCTGGCGGTGGCCGACTGCTTCGCCCTCACCGGGTTCGGGCCCAACACCCTCCCGGTCAATGCGGCCACCGAGTCGGAGCGCACGACCGCGCGGGCGCAGTTCGTGTCGTTCGTCAGGTTCGCCGGCGCCATCGGGGCGCCGGGACTGACCGTTCTCCCGGGCATCGGGGACGACGCCGGGGCCCGGGATTTGGCGGCCACCGAGCTTGCCTGGCGCCGGGGGGTCGCCGCCGACGCCGGCCTCGGACTGTCGGTCGAGCCTTATCAAGCCTCGGTGGTCAAGTCGCCTGCCGACGTGCGGCGCCTGGTCGAGGACGTGTCCGGACTGCAGCTGACCCTCGACTATTCCCACTTCGTGGCCGCCGGCTACGACGACGTCGAGGTGGACGGCCTGCTGCCGTACACCCGCCATCTCCAGGCCCGGCAGGCCTCGCCTGGCAACCTGCAGACGGTGATCGAGGATGGCCGGATCGATTTCGGCCGCGTCGTGCGGTTGCTCGCCGAGTCCGGCTACGCGGGCTGGATCGGGTTCGAGTATGTGTGGAACAGCTGGATCAAGCCGGAGGTGGACACCCTCGGGCAGACGACCATGTTGCGGGATCAGCTGCGGGCCGTGATGTCGCAGCCGATCGCGGGCAGGTGAAGGGCGATGGCCGCCCCCAACATCGTCTGGATCTTCCCCGACTCGTGGCGCCACGACGCCTTCGGCTTCCGGGGGAACGCGGTGATCCAGACGCCGAACCTCGACCGACTGGCTGAGCGGGGGGCGGTCTTCACCCGCGCCTACTGCGAGAGTCCGGTATGCCAGCCGTCCCGGGCGTCGCTCATCACCGGCACCTACCCCTCCCAGCATGGGCTGCACGACAACGAGCAGAATCCGCAGTGGGGCGGCGTGCGTTTCCCCCCGGCGGAGGGGCCGACCATCTTCAAGGAGTTTCAGGCCGCCGGCTACCACACCACGCTCTTCGGCAAGGCGCATTTCGCCCAGTCGAGCCGGGGGCGGGGGCTGACCGAATACGGGCTGGACGAGGCGTACGAGGAGACAGACAAATACGCCCTGTGGCGCTACGACACCCCCTATATCCGCTACCTGAAGGAGCTGGGCCTGTTCGAGGAGTGGTCGGCGTATGTGCGGACCCTGATGCCTTGGCACGTGGTCGACGGCCGGGTCCAGCCCAACCCGAACCACGTCCCGGGGACAGCCCGGGCGGCTGCAGACCCTGTGCTCCCGCTGGAACACCAGCTGGACGTGTTCCTGGGCCGCACCGCGGCCGAATGGGTCGAGTCCTATGACCGCGACCAGCCCTTCTTCCTGTGGTTCGCCCCGGTCGGTCCGCACTCGCCGTGGGACGCCCCGCTGGAGATGTCGGGTCGGTACGCGCCGGAGGACATCCCGCTCGGCCCGCAGGGCTTCGATGGGTTCCCCGACAACCGGTGGGGCGAGTACCTCCGGTGGAACTTCCGCCACGTCCGCTCCGACGAGCTCACCGACGAGACGATCCGCCTGATCGGCCGGCACTACTACGGGCTGTGCACGATCGTCGACCAGGCCATCGGGCGGGTGGTGGAGGCGCTGGAGAACGCGGGTCGGGAAAGGGACACCTGGATCTTCTTCAGCTCCGACCACGGGGAGCTACTCGGCGACTACGGCAAGACCTCCAAGCGGGTCTTCCACGAGTCCTCGGTCCTCGTCCCCCAGATGATCGTGCCGCCCACCGGGGTTGAGCCGAGGCTGACGGTCAACGCCATGACCCAGGGCTTCGACCTGGTCGCCTCGATGTTCGACGCCGCCGGGATCCCCTGGACCGGCGGGGACATCCAGGCTCTCAGCCTCCTTCCCGTCCTTGAGGGCGAGACGGTGGGGCGGGACGTGGTCTACTCGGAGATCGCCGGGTTCCTGATGGTGAAGACCACGGCCCACAAGCTGGTCGTCCACGAGGAGAGCAGGGAGATCGGGGCCTACTACGAGCTCGAGCAGGATCCCGAAGAGCGGGTGAATCTCGCCGCCGGCGACGACCCGTCTCTCGTCGACCCCGGGATTCTCGACCTCGCCCACCGGTTTCTCGACACGCACCGGATGACGCCATGATCCAGCCGATGCACGACCCCACGCCGTCTTGCTGTCCGGGTCCGAGGCCGGCGCGCCTGGCACCTGCAACGCGGCCAGCCTCGGTCCCGCGATCGGATCCCGGCGGCGGCCCCCCGCTCAATCTGGTCACGGTCCCCGGCGGTGAGTTCACCCTCGGCACCGACACGCCCCGCTATCCCCAGGACGGCGAGGGCCCCGCCCGCCGGGTGCGGTTGGCAGGGTTCCGGCTCGCCCCCCACCAGGTGGCCAACCGCGAGTTCACCGAGTTCATCCGCCAGACCGGCCACCGCACCGAAGCCGAGCGGCTGGGCTGGTCGTACGTGTTCGAAGGTGCCGGTCCGCCGGCGAAGTCGGTGATCGGCCGCTCTTCGGAGGCGTCCTGGTGGCTGGGGGTGCAAGGAGCGACGTGGTCGAGCCCGGAGGGTCCCGGCTCGACGGTCGACGACCGCCCGGACCATCCGGTGGTCCACGTGTCGTGGAACGACGCCCGGGCGTATGCCGAGTGGGCCGGCGGGAGGCTCCCCACGGAGGCCGAGTGGGAGGCCGCCGCCCGCGCCGGCTCCACCACCACTTACCCCTGGGGCGAGGAGCTCGCCCCCGACGGCCGCCACATGTGCAACGTGTGGCAGGGCGTCTTCCCAGTCACCGACCGGGGCGGCGACGGGTGGCGGGGCACCGCGCCGGTGGGCTCGTACCCGGCCAACGCCTTCGGCCTGTACGACATGATCGGCAACGTGTGGGAGTGGTGCTCGGACTGGTTCTCGGCGGCCAGACCGCCCGAGGGAGCCGACCCGCAGGGACCGTCCAACGGTCTGGGTCGGGTGACGAAGGGGGGTTCCTTCCTCTGCCACCGGTCGTACTGCGCCCGCTACCGGCCCGCCGCCCGCACCTCCAACACACCCGACAGCACGACGTCACACATGGGATTCCGGTTGGCCGCCGACCTCTGACCCGCCCCATCTCCTCCCGGCCCTCCGGAGGGCGGCGGTCAACCGGTCCACACCATCCGTTGCAGCGAATACGGGGGAAGCTCGATGCGGAGGCCCCCGTCGTGGTGTCGGGTCTCCGGGGGAGTGACGGCGGCCAAGTCGGTCAGGTCGGGGGTGACGATGGCGTCGATGCGGGCGGGGGCGCCGATGTCGAGGGAACCGACGTCCAGCACCGCCGAGATCGGGGTGGCGTTCTGCACGAGCAGGTGCGTCTCCCCGCCCCGCTCGAACAGCCCGGCGGCGACGTCTGCATAGGTTTCCTCGGGGATGGTGCCGTTCCCCGGGTGACGGGAGGTCCCGTCGAGCGTCACGCCGGAGTAGGCGGCGCCGCCGTTCACCGAGCCGTGGAATAGGCGCAGCAGCTGGAACACTCCCCACGGGCCGTACCCGCCCTCGGGGAGGCGGCGGAGCGGCGCCCACTGGTTGCCGTTGCCGTACAAGGCGTGGATCGCCATCCACCGCACCGGCGGGTAGCTGAGGGCGGTGAGCAGGTAGCGGGCGAGGGCGTGGACCCAGGCGTTGGTCATCGCCGGCCGCTCCTCGCCCCTGAGGATGTGCCCGAACTCGCCCATCCCCCATTCGCTGATCCAGATCTCCTTGCCCGGGACCTTCCCCACCAGGAAGTCGAGGCAGCGGCGCAGCCCGTCGTCGACCCGGGCCATCAGCGCCGCGAACACCGGCTCGGGGTCGTCGGGGAAGCGGGCCCGGGCGCCCGGCCCCGCCACCCCGTCCATCGACGGGTAGGGGTGGACGGTCACGGCGTCGAACCACGACTCGGGGCGGAGCCCGTCGTCCCAGTGCCAGATACGGTCCGCCTCGTAGTGAACGGCGGAGGTGGCGTGGGGGGAAGTGAAGTGGAAGCGGCTGGGGGAGGCCTGGATGGAGAGCTTGGCACTCGGCTCCAGCACCCGGCGGAAGGCCTCGGCATATTGGCGGCTCAGCTCGGAGGTGGTCTCGTAGTCGGGAAAGCGGGCCCGGCAGGTGGGGTCGTCGAGCATGGCGTGATAGAACTCGTTGCCCAGCTCGACCTGGGTGGGGAGCACCCCCTCCCGCTTCATCGACTCCAGCCACTCGGCCTGGTCCTCGACTGTCGAGGTCTCCAGGTTGGCGACCAGCACCACCTCGGCGCCCACCGCGCCGGCCAGCTCGGCGAAGTCCTTCATGTGGGCGCCGTTGGGATGACGGGCGAGGGAGTCGGGGACGCGGGAGCGGATGTAGGAGCGGTAGACCGACTCGTTGGGCGCCTCCTCCACTTCGAGCTGCCCGGTGCGCCAGTTGAAGTAGTTGGCCACCGTGCCGCCGGGGAAGCGCAGCAACGCCGGCGCCAGCTCCCGCAGCGGTTCCACCAAGAGCGGATCCTCGTGGGGGACGTCCCACGGGACAGGGCAGTTGAGGCCCAGGACATTCCGGTCCAGACGGTAGGAGGAGCCCGTCCGCCGGATGTGGAGGACCTCACCCATCTGCGGAGGAGGGAGCGCCGGCCGTCATGGTTACCGACCATAGCGCAACAAACCGACCCAGGTCGGTTTGTTGGCGGTGCTGTCATTCGACGACCTGCACTGCGGCGGTTCCGCCATCGATGAGAAGCGAATGGCCGGTGGTGGCCGTGGAAGGGTCGGCCCAGATAGAGGACCGCCGCCGCCACCTCTTCGGCTCGGATGAGGCGCCCGGTGGGCTGGCGGGCCTCGAGGGCGGCGAGGGTGGCCGCCGGGTCGTCGCTGCTTGCGATCAGCCTCCGTACCCACGGCCCGTCGACGCTTCCTGGGCAGACACAGTTCACACGTATCCCGTATTTCACCTCGTCGGCCGCCATCGCCCGGGTCATGGCGAGGACCGCTCCCTTGGAGGCCGAGTAGACGACCCGCTCTACGAGGCCGACCTCGGCGGCGATCGAGCAGGTGTTGACGATGGCGCCGGAGGCCGGGCGCCGCCTGGCGGGCATCACGGCCGCGGTGAGGTGGGCGAGCCCAAACACGTTGACGTCGAAGACCCGCGTGCGGGCGTGGGGGTGATGGCCAGGATGTCGCCCAACGCCCCGACACCGGCGTTGCCGCACAGAACGTCGATCCGGCTGTGCTCCTCGAGGATGGCGAAGGCCGCCTGCCTGCATGCATGCGGGTCGCGGATATCGAACCCGTCAACCAGGTCGAGGCCGATCGCCGCGTCGCCGTTGCGTTCAAACGCGTTCACGATCGTGGACCCGATTCCGCCCGCCGAGCCGGTCATCACCACGATCCGATCCGTCACGCGTGCTCCTTCATTCGCTCGTCTGCACGGAGGCCGCGGCCAGCGCCTTGGGGTCGAGGTCGATCCCGATCCCGGGCCGGTCGTCGATGACGATGGTGCCGCCCCGGCGGCCGTCGTCTCCCCCGACGAGAAGCTCGGACTCTCGCAGCCGGTCCGGGTGCGTGGCGTACTCATCGGGGCCGTCACCGCCGATGCGTCGCCGGATGTGGGCGCTGAAGAGTGTCGAGACCGGCCCGGTGGGGTTGTGGAGGGACAGGCGCCGTTCCGCCGCCGCACACATCTCGCCGACGGCGAGGGTTGCGCCGACCCCGCCGTTGTGCTTGACATCGGTCATGACGATCGTGGTGGCGCCGTGCCCGATCAGGGCGCGGTAGCCATCGCGGGGGAGCAGTTCGCCGGCAGCCACCGGGACGGTGGAGGCCGCGGCGGCAGCGAATAGCACCGCGGGGTCGTCCTCGAACCTGGCCGGCTCCTCGAACCAACCCACCCCAAGATCCTGCAGGCGGGGGGCGGCGTGGCGGGCCTGAGCGGCGTCGAGTCGCCCGTGGGCGTCTACCAGCAAGCCAGCGTCGCCGATGACGGCACGGACCTGCTCCACCCGTCGCAGACCGAGCTCCACACCGTCGAGGGCGGGGTCGTCCCTGGCGACGCCGGCGAACGGAGCGCACTTGACGGCGTCGAAACCGAGGTCGAGCGCCCGGCGGGCGGCGTCGGCGATCGTCTCCGGCTGGTGGTCGGGCAGACCGCGGTTGACGTTGGCGTAGAGCGGGACCTCGCCCGGCTCGCCGCCCAGCAGGGTGACAAGCGGCACGTCCTGCAGCCTGGCCGTCAGGTCCCACAGCGCCATCTCGATGGCGCTGGCGGCCGTGCGAAGCGGCAGCCCCTCGAACGGCAGGCGGAGCCCCCCGTGCCCGAAGGCGGCGAGGTCGCCCGGTGCGGGTGGTGTGGAGCTGTCTCGCCCGAGCACCAACGGTGCCAGCAGCTCATGGATGGCGGCGATGGTGGTGGCCGGCGCTAGCGAGTCGGAGGCGTCCCCGAGACCGATCCTCCCGTCGTCCGCCACCACCCGGCTGAGCAGCCACCGGTGGGGCGGCGCAGCGGCCGTCAGGACGGTCTCGACGCGTCTGATCTGTGGCATGGAGGTAGAAAATCGACCACGGTCGGCAAACTCGAGGCTACCGAGCGAGATAATCGACTGTCAATCGACGCCGGCGCAGTGCTGCGTGTCTCCACGAAGGATGGCTTCATCCATCCGCGTGCGGAAGGCTACGACCGATTGAGCAGACGGCTTGAACCTGTCATCTCCGAGGAGCCGAGGTTGATCACGCGGAAGGCTCAACTTTGCCGACTCTGGGATGACAGGGATGCGAAAAGTGAAAGCTGACTCCGGCGGTGCCCAGCGGCCCAGCGCTGGCTCATCGTCCCCGGAGGAGCCGTCGACGCCGCCGTCCGTAAGCTGCTGTTGACAATCGTCACCCCCCTCGAGGTCGCCCTCACCGTCCAAACCGAGTTGGAAGCCCGTCCCCGACGAAGCCGACACCCTACGACGCAGTCACGCCCGCGACCCTCCACATGATTCAACCGCCACCTGTGTCGACCGCATCAGCCGAACCCACCCCAAGGGGCCAAACCTCGCCCGGTTCCGCGGCCACCGGAAAGAAGGTCCCCGCCGGGCCCTGCCAAGAGCGCATTCCGAGGTGTCCACGGGACCTCTACCGAGCAAAACGAGCACGACAGGTCCCGAAGCTCGTTACCTTGGTCTCGACGGTGTCGCCTTCGCGGATGGGCACTAGGTCGACCGGGGACCCCGGAATCACCCATTCTCCAGCCTCAAGTTGCAGTCCGTTCAGCGTGAGGTCGCCCACGAGCCAGCCCACGCTGCGCAGTACGCCCCCCATAATTTCGGCTCCAATCCCCGAAGCGACGAGGACGCCATTCACGAAGCAACCGATCCCTTCGAGGTCGAGATCAATGTCGTCGGCGAGGGGCTGGACCTTCCCGACCACGACTCCGGCATGCAATCCGTTGGATGCAATGAGCTCCTGAGAACTGGGCCGGTCTCCGAAGAAATGGTGATTGTGAATTTCGATGGCGGGGGCAACACCGTCGATGGCAGCGCGGAGTCTGTGCGGATCGAGACCGACCCCGCTGACCGACGTTCCGATAAGCAGTGCGAACTCGGGTTCGACGGCGCAGTCGACGTAGTCGTCGATGTTGAGCGTCGCTCCCGAAACATGCACGTGCGGAGCCATCAGGTGACCTCGTATCGGCTGGGCCAAGCCGAACGCCGTCTGGATGGCCCGGCTCGTGCAACCCACTTTCCATCCGGTGTGTTGCTCGCCGCGAGCGGATCGATGCTGAATTGCCTCGTATTGAATGGCGTAGGCTTCCTGGAGCGAAAGCGAGTCGATAGGAGCTGGCGATGCTCGCTCCGTGCGAAGCCGATCGAGGACCTCCGCGCGGCGTGCCACCGGTTCAACACCGGCCCCTGCCATTATGGGGCCTCCTGTTGGTGGTCGAATACCGAGGTGCCGTGGTGCTCTGGGCCTGGATTGCGGTGGTCCCGACACCGGCCTCCACCATCGCCCATCACCCGGCGTCTCCTCCGGACTTCGCGGCTGAAGGCTCCGATTCCTGGTCAGGCGCCCTGATGACCTCGAGAGTGCAGGCCGAGGCCAGGGTATTGGAAACGATGCACCACCGTTCGGCGAGACGGACGAGGCGATCCTGTTCGTCGGGTGTCGGGCCTTTCATCCGCACCCTCATCCGCAGGGTCTCGAAGGCGGACGGAGTAGTCTCCGTGGTGACGCCTTCGATGTCGAGATGCAGGTCGGACACCGGCAACCCACGCGACTCGGCCGCGGCGAGTAACGTGCTCTTAAAGCAGCCTCCCCACCCCAGAAGGAGGAGGTGCCCCCCGTTGAATCCGAGGCCAGTGCCGCCGGTCGCCACCGGTCGGTCAAGAATCAGGGTGTGCGTGTCCTCCTGCCGCCCCATGGCTATATGACCGTCGAGTTGACGGACGAAGACCCTCATAGAGGCCATAAAGACTCCATCAGGTAGACGTTGCCTGGAGAGATACGGCCGGGGCGACTACCCACCAACCGGCCCAACCCTGGCTGCGCACAGAGGAGAGGTGGCATCGCGAGAGTCATCCTTTCCGCCGAGGAACTTAGAAATCGACCAGAGTCGATATCATATGGACCGGGTGTGATTCATGTCAAAGGGTCGGTCTGTTCGGCCTCTCGGCGGGAGGGCGCGTGAAGTACCGGCCCAGGGAATCGCCGTGAAGGTGGCGGCCGTTGAGGCCTTCTCGCTCCACGAGCGATTCACGATCGTCGAGTTGACCGGCGACGAGGGAATCGAGGGGTAGGGAGTCGCCGCCTTCCATGCCGATCAGGTTGCGGCTCGCATCGCGGAGCGGCTCGGTGCCTCCAGTACCACCTCGGGAGACAGACCAGCGGCCACATCGTCTCGGTCAGAGTTCTCGAACCGCTTCCACCACAACCGTTCTCTAGACTCGCCCAGGCAAACCGTTAACGGACGAAACCGATGCAGATCGATACCCGAATACGCTCGACGTCGTCAGCGGGCCAGGGACAGGCTGCGGCGCAGTCTCTGTTCGGCCCGTAGCCGCTGCTGACGTATCGTCTGAGGGTGGATGTGGGTGACGGCTGCCAACTCGTCCACAGTGACACCGCCAGCGCGGGTCAGCACCACGAGCCGAGCGGTTTCGTCGCGCAGTCGTCCCCGCTCCCGTACCCAAGCCACGAGTTCCTCTAGCCGCCCCTCCTCATCCCACCTGGCTGCGTCGGGTCCGCTGGCGTCCTCAAAGTGAGAGAAGTCATCGGTGAGGACCACCGGCTCTGAGCGATCCCGAATCGCCGCCCGTAGTGCTCGACGTCGAGTGTTGGCAAACACTCTGAAGCTGGGAGGAGTCCCCGCCGGCTCGACGGCACAGTGGGCCAGCACCTCGAGGGCGGTTGTCACGACCCGCGCTGCCCGCTCCTCGACGTCCCATCCCCTGATTCCGTCGATGAGGCTCTTGACTCCTGGCAGGACCACCTGCAGCGCCACTCGACGGGCGACCGGGTCATCGTTGAAGCGGTCCAACAAGGCGGCGAGTACCTGGTCCCGGTCAGCCCAGTTCGTCACGTCGCGTCGCTGCGCCTCCGCCACAAGACTGTGCCCGTCGTCAAACGCCAGCCGCGGGTCTGTCGCCGCCCAGGTCTGGAGGCGACGGCGAAACCACCAGGAGCCTGCGATCAGACGCCAGTCGGCCTCGATGCGTCTGATTACCTCGGTCTCAGCGGCCCACCTCGGGAGCGATACAGCCGTCGCAGGCGCTCTCCTCGTCGCAAGATGAGGTCGAGCGTCCGCCACACCGCTTTCAACCCAGTCGCAGAACCGCTTTCAATACCGCACACGCCGCCACATCGGACACCTGGGTCCGTGGAGGCGGCTGATCACATCCTGATCACGGATTCCCGAGTACACGGCGGGATCAGCCGGGACTGATCAGGAGACGGAAGTCGGCGAAACCCAGAGCACGCACCACAAATCGGGACTCGCGTGGACCAGTCGGGACCAGTGGGGATTGCCTTCGTCTGACTACGGATCAGGAGGCTGCAGCTATACGCTCAATCGCTCTTCGTCATCCGGAGAGGGCTCGACGTCGATCCAGCGGAGGAATGCGAGAGTCCTTGCGGTGCTGATGATGTCGTCGGGGCTCGGTGGCGGTGTTCGGCGTTGCTTCCACTGCTCCACCAGGTCGACGAGTTCCGACTCGTTCACTGCTGCCCTACCCTCTACGCGTTTCCGGTTGGCCAGAGAGTCAGCCACGTAGTGGACCGACGCAGCCAGCTCTGCTTTTCGAGTCGACGGCAAGCGGAGGAAGAGGTCGGCGATCCGGTCCATTGCAGGCTCCCACCGCTCAAGATCATCGCGGTAGACCTTCTTCGCATCCTCCAGTGTGGCTCCAGGTGTCGTGACGAACATCTGCCCGCGCTGGTGTTCTTCGATCAATCCGTTGTTGATCAGCTTCGAGAGCAGCCGCTTCATTCCCTCTGCGAAAGGCCCGAACGGGCGCCGTTCGAACTCGAGCCCCGTATCGATGCCGGCTTGTGTGGCGAAGTAGGCGATCTTCTGCATGCTGATGCGCCCGATGGGGTAGTGATGGCTTTGGGACGCGATGCGCTCGACGATTTCGGCGAGGGCGACTCCCGCTGCGGGCACGCGTGATGCCGGTATGTCGACTTCATCCGCGCTCGCACGAAGAAAAGCAGGCTGCAGCTCTTCGTGAGGTGTACCGAACGGGGCGTAGAGCTCCACCGGAATGGCGAGTCTGGACAAACCTCGGTACAACGTCGGACCGACGATCCGCCACTCGAGTCCACCTTCGCCGCATCCGAGCGGAGGCACGGCGAGCGATTCGATGCCCCACTCCAGGTGGTGCTTCTCGAGATAGTCGAGTCCGTCTCTGATCGCGTCGAGGCGTGACAGCGATCGCCAGTGTTCCTTCGTGGGGAAGTTCAGGATCCACGGGGCGATCAGAGGCTTAAACAGGTAGGGCCGACCCAGATGGACGTGCCCTCGCTCGCACCTCAACAGGTAGTCGTTGTACATATCCGGGAACCTCTTCTTGAACTGGAGGGCGATTCCCTTGCCCATCACACCGACGGTGTTCACGGTGTTCGTGAGCGTCTGGGCGCTCGACTCGAAGAGATCGCCGACGCGGACGGTGACGTTGCTCATGGTCGCGGTCCCTTGAAGAACATGTACGGGTGAACCACAACTTCGAGTGTAGGAGCCAGCCCTGACAGGACCGCGGCGGCAGCCTCCGACACGGCATATGCACCGAGCAGATACTCGGGCGCCACTCGGTGCGGAACCAGCACCTCCGCCATCATCTGCTGCATCCGACGGACCTTCTCCCAGTAGTCGGAGTGATTCCATGACTCGGCTTCGATGATGGTCGCATCGAGCAGAGGGAGCCCCTCCTCGACGGTGTGCCACCTTGGCTCCTCGTCGGCAGCAGCGTTGATGTCGGTGATCACCACTCCTCGTCGGTCGAGAACGTCAGCCGCCACGCGCAGGATCGCAATCTCCTCGGCCGGCACACGTTTGGTGGTGTCGAAGTCGCGTAGGCGTCTGAAGAGCATCGAGTTGCGCGCGTTGAAGTACAGATTCGCATACTGGTGAAGACGAAGGCCTCCAGGGATTGTCCGGGTGGCTCGCCGAGCCTGAACCTCCTCGCTGGCGATGGATACGTGATGAATGCGCTTGCTGGCTTCGTGACTGAGGATGCCTGCGCGGACAATCGACGGCACGTTGACCACTGCCGTCATGTAGTGGAGCTCCTCGATGTCGCCGCGCCGCATGATCTGGTGGATTCTCGCGCAGGCGTCAGAACTCGGGCTACCCGGTCGATCGCCCAGAGAGGTTGAATACGGTAGGCATCTGGGACTGCCAGCTCGAAGTGCCCTTGATGACCAGACAGTTGCGGCCCATCGGGCCACGGTATACCGGCAGACTCCGCATCGTCTGATGCAACTGTGTGGTCATCTGACACGGTCATCTGACAGGTCTCGCATCGGCGCCTGACCGTGGAGTGCTGGCTCGCATCGACCGTCGCGTGCTCGCTGAGCTTGAACATCGGACGGGTACGCAGCTCGTCGGTGCCTGGGTCCGACGCAGTCTGGTCGATGTGGCGGGCGTGCGAAGTTGTCGGCGTGTCGATGGGTGGTGCGTCCGGCGTGCTCATTGAGCACGAGCTCTCGACCACAGGGCTCGACCAGACTGTGGCCTTCTCGATCGGCTGCGAGGGGAGTTCGAGGAGCGCAGGCGTGACCTCGCTCAGCGAGAAGCTGAGGTCGAGGCGGCGCGTGGTCGGCTTCGAGCCCCGGAGTCTCAGATCGAGGCACGAACGGCGCGGCAAGGAGTCTGATCGGTGCGGCCTCGATGAAAGGCTGGTCGGGACGACCCATGCCCCTGTGGCTCCCGTCGCACGTACAAGGTGTGCCACGGGAGCGCGGCGCGGCGCTAGTACTCGCGGACCTCAGTGAACCCGGGATTCAAATCGGCCGATGGGCAGGTGTTCGGGACCACACGGATGTATTCCGGGGTCCGCATGTCAAGACCGATCACCGCATAGTCGGTGCCGCCGTGCAAGGTGCGAAGAAGGCCACCGACTCCGAGCGCTCCCGCGGTCGCTCCGATAAAAGCTGCGGCAACCGTCACCCCGGCGAGACTCAGCATCCCGCACTGGGCTTGGCCAGGTGCGACACCGGCCGCCACTAGGCGATCGAACTCAGTTCTGTAGGCGGCACCAAGTGGCCGAGACCGCGCCGCCCTCGCCTCAAAAGCCGATTCGGCGCATAGTTGTGACGGAAACGAGTGGATGAGCATATCCATGAACTCGGTATGCGTCTTACCGAGGCCGATATCGATGGCATGTTGGAAGCGGTCATCCAGAACACGCCTCGGGGCGGGATCGTCGAACCCAGCGAGGGCCAGCACCGGCTCATCTGCCTGAGGCTGTAGTCGCGAGTCGAAGCGCCGCTCGACCAATGCGGTCCCGTGGCCAAGCGCCTCGAGGCGGTGGGCAACTACCCGCGTCTTCAGGCTGTCTACGTCATCGACACTCGTCAGTAGTCCAGTTGTCCAATTGGCATCGACTACCCGGTCGTAGTCGACGAGGTGCACCTTCAGCGCCTCTGGATGGGCATACGGAAGCGAGCCGAGGGCCCACAGCCGATGGAAGTAGTGAGTGCAGTCGTCGGGGTCGATCGGCGTGCCCCTCTGGGCCCCTTACACCGGCGCGATCCGGCGCCCCCACCAAAGGCGCTGTGCGACCAGCACGAAGTCGACATCCTTTTTGACACCATCGTTGATCGACAACGTGCCCGGGGCGCCCAGAACAAAGGGCATGATCCGGTTGCTTCTCTCCTGAATCGGCGAGCCGCAATCGTGGCGTGGGGCACAGATTCCTGGCGAGTTCCTGGCTAGCGCTCGACTCGAAGAAGGCGTCTTCCCAGGTCATTGATTGGAGGCCCTTCCGCTCGCTGATGGGTGGTCACGTAGCGTGGCCTTGGGAGGGGCCCCGGTCGTGACGTGTTTCCCCTGGGCGTTTTTGGGCC
>Ga0214472_10001070_pt1 | contig 31580 bp, 24 predicted proteins | sample RVTome_6_FD_207662 | JGI IMG/M metagenome (GOLD analysis project Ga0214472, IMG submission 207662) | Soil microbial communities from uranium-contaminated site in the Upper Colorado River Basin, Wyoming, United States - RVT140D175 | ecosystem: Environmental > Terrestrial > Soil > Contaminated >...
TGACCGCGCAGCGTACCCAAACGGGCACGTCAAGCTCCGTGCCGTCGTCATCGGATGCAGCCTCGCCATAATAAATTCCATCGGGAACCTTGGCTATTTCGGCGCGGATCGCCCGCTCCGTGCGGGTGAGCATTTCTTCGATGCAATCGAGCACCGTATCCTTGCCGTACCTTTCGACCATCGCCAGCAGCCGGTTCTCGCATATTTTCGTCGCGGCGATGAGCGCGTAATTATCCACCCGCACCGCCTCGGGCCAGCGCACGTTGTTCCACACCAGCTCGAAGATATCTTTTCTCTCGACGCCCTTCTCGAACACTTTGATCGGCGGAATGCACAGACCCTCGGCGTGAATGTCGTAGGCGTTGGGAAAATAGCCGCCGGGATAGGCGCCGCCGGTGTCCATCTGATGGCCGCGCGCCATGGTGAAGAACAAAAGCTCGTCTTTGTAAAAAATCGGCCGGAAGAAACCCCAGTCGGGCAGGTGATTGCAGTAGCCATGATAAGGATCGTTGTTCAAGATGACATCGCCGGGCGAAAGGTTTTTGCCGAACTTGTCCAAAATATAACGCACCGAAAATTTTTGGCCCAAGAGCTGGGAGGTCGGCCCGGCGGGAACCGCCAGCGTGCGCGCCTGGGAGTCCCAGATGCCGGCGGCGACGTCGTGGAGCTGGGCCATCAAATAATTTTGCGCCGTGCGGTCGAGCACATGGCGCATCTCGCGGCAGGTGCTCTGGAAGGTGTGCCAGACCGTCGAGAGCGTGATCGCGTCCGTAGTGCCTTTAGTCATGGCTCTTCTCCACGCGGAGACTGTGTCGCAACGTTGGGATGGTTCGCTTGTCATCCCGAGCGAACGCGAGGGATCTAAGAAAGATTTCTCCCTTCGGTCGAAATGACAGAAAAAAGGCCAACAGCCGTCGCAGTTTCATTGTTACGACACAGTCTCCCGGGTCAGGAGGTAGTTTTTCCATTGGTCGACGGCGCAGTCGAAGGTCGCCGGAATCACCACCGTGGTCGTCGTTTCTTCGATAATCGCCGGTCCGGAGAAACGCGCGCCCGCCAGCAAGCGAGCGCCGTCGTAGACGGGCGTGTCGACTTCGCGTCCCTCGAACCAACAGCGCCGCCGCCGCTTGATGGCGCCGGTACCGTCGGGGCCGCCCGCGTCGATGTGACGCAAGTGAAACGGCGCTCGGGGAGCGGTCGCGCGCAGCCTGAAGGTCAAAAACTCGGCGGCCTTCCAGGGCATCCGGAAGGTGTAGAGCTTCTCGTGCTGGCGGTGAAATTCATTCACTGTGGCTTCGAGCTGCTGCGCGGTGAAAGCGGCGCCGCTCAATTCCACCTCGACCTCATGGAACTGGCCGGCGTAGCGCATCTCGGCGCTGCGGCGAAAGACGACTTGCTCAGGAGCGATGCCGTTGGCGCGAAATCCTGCGAGTGCCTCCGCTTCCATCTCGTCGTAAAGCCGGTTTACTTTTTCGATGTCGATATTCTTCGCGCCGCAGATATAGGAGCGGGCGTAGTTCCGCCCCACATCCATGGCGAACATGCCGAAGGCGGAATAGGCGGCGGCCACCGACGGAATGAGCACCGCCGGAATGCTCAGTAACTCGGCGATGGCCGCCCCATGCACCGGGCCGGCGCCGCCGCCGACCACCAGGGCGAAATCGCGAACGTCGTAGCCAAGCTTGGTGGAGACCTCGGTGATCTGATCGGCCATAAAGGAATTGACTGTGGTGAAAAGCGCCTGGGCGGCCTGGGGGACGGTCATGCCGAGAGGTTGAGCGACTTTTCTTACCGCCTCTTCGGCTTGTTCCCGCGCCAGTTGAATCTCGCCGCCGAGAAAAAAATCCGCCGGCACATAGCCGAGCAACAGATCAGCGTCGGTGACTGTCGGTTCTTTGCCGCCCCGGCCGTAGCAGGCGGGGCCCGGTTCCGCGCCGGCGGAGTGCGGCCCGACGCGCAAAAGCCCGAGCGAATCGACCCAGGCAATGGAGCCCCCGCCCGCTCCGGCGGAGTGAATATCGACCATTTTGATTGCCACCCGCTCTTCGCCGACCCAACTCTCGGTGGTGGTGGGGATCTCGCCGTCGCGGATCACGCAAACGTCCAGTGACGTGCCGCCCATGTCGATGGAGATGAGATTGCGCCGCTTCGCGGACTCGCCGATATAGGAAGCACCTGCGGGCGCGGCGGCGGGACCCGAGCCGATCAATAAGACGGCCCGCGGCACGCAGTGGGCGACGGTTTCCACCAGACCGCTTGAAAGCATCAGCAGAAGATTTTTCTTAAAGCCGGACTCTTCGAGGCGTTTCACCAGGGCGTTTAAATATCGCTCCACCACCGGACCGACGTAAGCCGAGACCACAGTGGTGGAGAAGCGTTCGAACTCTCGCCAGACCGGCAGGATATCATGGGAAGCGGTGACGTAGCCGCCGTTGAAAACCTCGCGGGCGATTTCGGCGGCGCGCTGTTCATGCTGCGGGTTGGCGTACGAATGGAGAAAACAGACCGCCAGAGATTCCATGCCGGCTTCCTTGAGCTTGGCGACCGCCGTTCGCGTCTCTTCCTCATTTAGCGGTGTCAGCACCTTCCCCGAATCCAAGACGCGCTCCTCGACTTCGAGCCGGTGGCGCCGCGGCACCAGCGGCTTATAGGGCGGCACGAAGACGTTGTACATCGAGGCGCGGATGTTTTTATATCCCCGGCGAATCTCGATCACGTCCTGGAATCCCTGGGTCGTGATCAGCCCAGTCTTGGCGCCGTTTTCGTTGATCAAGGTGTTGGTCGCCAGGGTCGTGCCGTGAATCAGCAGGTCGACGTCAGCGAGAAAGGCCGCGAGCGGCCGGCGAAAATCTTTCGCTGCTTTTTCCAGGCAGGCTAAAAATCCGAGCGAAGGATCCTGCGGCGTGGTGGGCGACTTGAATTGCTTCAGTTCGCCTTCCTCGCCAAGCACGAGACAATCGGTGAAGGTGCCACCGACATCGACGGATACTTTATACATCCCGCATCATCCTTATGAACGCCGGGTAAGAATGTAATTTTTGATTTTATCCACCGCGCAGACGTAGTTGGGTGGAATGACCACGGTGGTGGCGGCTTCTTCGACGACCGCCGGGCCTTCGATGCGGTGGCCCGCCGCCAGACGGTCGCCGTCGTAGACCGCGGTCTCTTCGTAGCCTTTGGCTAGATTCCACAAAATCGGGCGCAGCCGCTTGATGGTCATTTCAGCGCCGCCGCTGGCGCTTGCGATCTCGGCCAATTTGAGCGGTTCGTGGCGCAATGTCGCCTTGAGCTGGAGGTTTAAAAACTCGACCTCCCGCTTGGGCATGTCGAAGGTGAAGAGCGCCTTGTGGCGGCGATGAAACGATTCGATGATCTGGTCGATTTCCGCGGCACCGAGCTTTCCCACCGGAATGTCGAGCACATCGACCTCGTGGAATTGTCCGAGATAGCGCATTTCAATGGAGCGGCGCAGCGTGGTATTTTCCGGCGCGATGCCGATCTCGCCAAGAACCTGGCGCGCTTCCTCCTGCATGTCGTCGAATAGTTGATTCACCCGGTCCAAATCCAAAAAAGCTTTGCGCAGAAGCAACGAGCGCGCGAAGTTTCTGCCCACTTCCATGTTGAGCATCCCGAAGGCGCTGTAAGTGGCGGCGTAACGCGGGATGATGACCGTGGGGATTTCCAGGAGGTCGGCGACATAGGCGCCATGCACCGGCCCCGCGCCGCCGCCGACGACCAGGGCGAAGTCGCGCACGTCGTGACCCCGCTTGGTGGAGATCTCGCTCATCTTGTCCGCCATCAAGGAATTCACCGTAGTGAACATGGTCATCGCCGCCGTAGAAATATCGATGCTCAGAGGCTCCGCCACCGTGCGGATCGCTTTTTCGGCGCGCTCGCGGTCGAGCGCGATCTCGCCGCCGAGAAAATAATCCGCCGGCACGTAGCCCAAAATGAGATCCGCGTCGGTGACCGCCGGCTGCGTGCCGCCTCGGCCGTAGCAAGCGGGCCCCGGGTCGGCGCCCGCGCTTTGCGGACCCACGCGCATGAGCCCGAGCGTGTCGATCCAGGCCAGGCTGCCGCCGCCGGCGCCGACGCTCGGGACATCGACCATTTTCATCGCCACGCGCTCATCGCCCACCCAATTGTAATCGGTGGCGGGGACTTCAGCGTCGTGGATCAGGCAGACGTCGTAGCTCGTGCCGCCCATGTCCACCGAGAAAAGATTTTTCGCCCCCACCACCTGGCCCAACCGAATCGCGCCCGAAGGGGCGGCGGCGGGGCCGGAGTTGATCAGCGACGCTGCGCGGCGCGCCGATTCGTCGACCGATTGCACCAGCCCGCCGCCAGAGACCATGTAGAGAGTGCCCTTGAAGCCGATCTCGCGCAATTTTGCTTGCAGCGCGCTCAAGTAGCGCGCGGTGATCGGCCCGACGGCGGCGCTCACCGCTGTGGTACTGAAGCGCTCGTATTCGCGGTAGACCGGCAGCACCTCGTGGGAGGCCGTGATGTAGACACCATTCAGTTCGCGCTTGCAGATCTCCAGCGCGCGCTTCTCATTGGTCTGGTTGATGTAGCTGTGGAGAAAACAGATCGCCACCGCTTCGACCTTTTCCTCCTTGAATTTGCTGATGGCGGCGTGGACGTCCGCTTCGTTGAGCGGCGTGAGAATCTCGCCCGTATGGATCGTTCTTTCGTCGATGGGCAGGCGCAGGGTGCGCGGCACCAGCGGCTTGTAGGGCGGCACAAAAACATTGAAGCGCGAGGTGCGGATATTTTTGAAGCCGCGGCGCATCTCCAGGGTGTCGCGAAAGCCCTTGGTGGTAAGCAGGCCGATCTTGGCGATCTTGCCGGTGAGCAGCGCGTTGGTCGAAAGCGTCGTGCCGTGGGCGATGAGCAGGCTCACGTTGGACATGAACTCCGGCAGCTCCATGCGGAAGTGGCGCGCCGCCTTCTGCAGTACGTTGGTCATGCCTTGAGTCGGGTCCGCCGGCGTCGTCGGCGACTTAAAAGCGTGCACCTGCCCGTCGTCGTCGAGCACCAGACAGTCGGTAAAAGTTCCCCCTACGTCAGTACAACATTTCATATAACTCCTAAAAAATCCGAGGATAGAGGATTGAGGATGGAGGATGGCAATTCTTTAGGACTTTCCATCCTCCATCCTCTATCTTCCATCCTCATGCTTGCTACTTGAACCCATAGCTTTCCCATTCCTTGCGCACCCGTTCAAGGTGTTCCTGCGGCGGCACGGCGACCGCCGGATAGGCGTGCTTGCGTGTGGCGTCGATGCCGATCTTCGAAGAAACGCGGCGCGTCGGGTCTTGCTGCAAGACATCTTCGCGGGCCTGCGACGGATCGAGCTGCACAGCCGCGGTCCCCGACATGATGAACGCGTCTTTTTCCGGTTGCATCCGAAAAGAGAGGGCCCAGTTCACCAGATTGGGGTCGCGGATGTCGATATCATCGTCCACCACCACGGTCAACTTGCCGAACTGGGGCGCGAAGCTCCAGGCGCCAAACATCGCCGTGCGTGGCTGCGCCGGGTGCGATTTCTTGATCGAGATGACCAAATAGGCGGCCGCGCCGCCGGCCTCGAACAGATGAACGTCGCGCACCGGCAGGCCGAGGCCCTCGATCAAATGTTTTTGCAGCGCCGACTCCCGGCCGATGGAGCGGATGCAGCTCGACTCGCTGGGCGGCATCTGGCTGCTGAACTCCTGGAAGATGGGCTTTTCACGGTGGGTGACGCACTGAATATCGACTTTGTACGACATCGACTTCGGCCCCATGTAGCCGGTGTATTCGCCGAAGGGCCCTTCTTCTTCCAGTTCGGCGGCGATCATCCCTTCGATGACGATCTCCGCCGCTGCCGGCGCTTCGAGCTCCGAGGTGACGCAGCGCACCAGCTCCACCGGCGCGCCGCGCAGGGCGCCGGCCACGGCGAATTCGTCCAAATCTTGCGGTAGCCGCGTCACCGAGACGAGCCCGATCACCGGCTCGGCGCCGATGACGATGGCGACCGGCGTCGGCCGGCCGCGCTTGATATTTTTTTCCACATGCTCGCGGCCGCCCTGAAGATAATTGATAAACAGGCCGAGCTTGTTGGCGCCTTTCAACTGAATCCGGTAAACGCCGACGTTCCTGATTCCCGTGTCGGGGTCGTTGGTGATCACGTAGCCCGAGGTGACGTAGGGCGCCGGGTCCTGGCCGACCGTCCAAGTGGGGATCGGCAGCTTGAGCAGATTCACATCGCTGCCGCGAAAAACTTTTTCCTGCGCCGGCCCTTTGGAGACGCGCACCGGCGCGATCGGCTGGCGCTGGGCGTCGCCCCATTTTTTGTGCAGGTCTTTAAGCTCGCATTCCAGAGCCAAACAGTAAATCGCGCGGGAGCCGCCGAGGACGCCGAGGACCAGCGGCATGTCGAAGCCTTTCACCTGCTCGAACATGAGCGCGGGACGGCGCGGCTCGGGGATGGACTCGAAGGCGACCTTGGCCACCGCGGCGATCTCCCAGTCCTTGTCCACCGGCTTGGCGATGCGGTGAAGCTTGCCGCAGGATTCCAGTTTTTTCAAAAACTCGCGCAGATCGGCGTAGGGCATGGATACCTCGAAATAGTTTTTAGTTTCCAGTTGTCAGTTGCCAATACATAAGTCACCCTCCCCTTAATCCCCTCCCGTTGAGGGAGGGGGAACTTCTTACGTTCCCTCTCCCCTTGCGGGAGAGGGTTAGGGTGAGGGGTATGTCAGATTCCTTTAACCTTCTTTATCGTCACCAGGGCGCACTGGTCGAAATCACCGGAGAGCATTTCCATCCCGCTCACGTCGAGGGGAACGAAGGCGTTGAAGTTGACGCCTTGGGTAGCGCCCGGCGGCTGATCGTGGGACCAGTGGCCGAAGCAGGAAGCGACGGCGGCCACCTCCGGATGAACACATTCTGAAACTCGCGCCACTCCCCGCGCCGTATATTCGTTGGTTCCCATCAGCTCGATCTCGTCGCCGTCGGCAATGCCGTGTGCGGCGGCGGTGCTACGGTTCAGCGTCACATAAAGCGCCAGCCTGTGTCGCTGCGACAGCTCGGCGAGCCAGGGATTGTACTGCGTCGTCGTCGAAGTCTGAAACGGCAGCTTGTAATTGACCAGAAAGAGCTGATCGCCCTGGCGCGTCTTGTGGCTCCAGCAGCCGGACCATAGCGGCACCGCCGCGTAGCTTGATAAATCCCAGTGCACGCCCAGCGGGTCGAGGACATTCTTCAGCTCGCGTCCCCGCTCGACGATTTCGGGAAAGTAAACCGGAACGCGCGGCAGCTTGAGCACGCCCCGCGGATAGCGCTCGGAGATATGCCGCTCCCAGGCCACCAGCCCATTTTTTTCGAACCAGTCGAGGCCGTGGTCGTCGCCGAACATCGAGCGCATGCGGCGCTCGACGATCTCGCGATTGGTATAACGGCCGTCGGCCGCCAGTAATTGGCTCTCGGTGAGTCCCAGCTGGGCGTTGAGGCTTTGGTTCAGCTCCGAGCGCAAACCGAGCCGGTCGGCCCATTCCATGAAAACGTCCACGGTGTGGCGCACATCCGGCGGCGGCTCGACGATGGGCAGCCGCGCGGTAAAATACCAGTGGCGGCCGGTGACCCAGCCCTCCAGCCGGTTCACCGGGAAGTCGAGCCGTTCCAACCCCTGGGCGGTAGGAATGATCAAATCGGCGCACTCGAGGGTCTCATCCAATCGGTCGCCGAGAGCGACGACAAACGGGACTTTCTTCAAGGCCGCGACGACGCGCCTGGGATCGGCGCCGCTCATGACGACATTGCTTCCGAGGATAATCAACAGCTCCAGTTGGTAAGGAATCAGCTCGGGATAATCGAGTAACGCCAGGCTGAGCATGGGGCGAGGCTGTTTACCGACGGGAAAAAGTTCGTTCAGTTGCACCGTCTCCGGTGTGCGCGCCCGCTGGTCGGGATACTGCGACTCGCCGCCCGGCCGTTGACCGCCGAAGAGAATAATTCCGTCCGAACTCTCTCTCACCCGCAGCCGCTCGCCGGGGCCGACGATGCTCGTGCTGATGGCGCCGCCGGGCACGTCGACGGCGCCGACCATGACGTTCAACAATTGAATGGCGGTACCGGTCCAGACTCCCTGGGTGTGGCAGGTAGAACCGCGGCTATCGGCGAAGGAACAGACGGGGCGGATCGGCATCTCGATCCCGTCGATCGTCACTGTGCCACCGATCTGCGCGGTGGCGCCGAATTCCCGCGCGATCTGACGCAGGGTTGCGGCCGGAACGGTGGAGATCGTTTCTGCGCGCTCCGGCGTAAATTGCGCGACATGCGCGCGCAGTAGATCCAGGGCGGGGCGGTAGCACTCGCCGTTCACTTCAAATTCGCCGGTCAGAGCCGGCTTGAGCAAACCAGCAGTGTCGTAGGCTTTGGCCGATTTCTCCGCGCCGTCCCACACCAGCGGCTTGCCCGATTGCGCGTCGCGGAGATAGCCGCCGGAGGCGCCGACCAGATAAGGGGCATTGCTCTGCCTTGCCAAGAACGTTTCGTCTATGATGCCGAGCTCATTGACAAGCACGTGGAGCAGGGCAAGCGCCACGGCGCCGTCGGTGCCGGGTCTAAGGGGAATCCACTGGTCCGCCTTGGAAGCGGTCGGCGAGCAGATCGGATCGAAGGCGACCACCTTCATGCCGCGCTCGCGGGCATTGGCCATCGCCAGCGCGCTCTTCATCGTGTCGTGGCCGCTGAGGGAGCCTTTTTGCGAGCCGAAAAGAACCAGCAGGCGGCAGTGGTCGAAATCCGGCTCGCTGTGCATCGAGCCGGAATTCAAAAACGAGACCCGAGTGTGGGTGCCGAAAGTGACGCCGGTGGTATAGTTCGGAGTTTGCAACGCTTCGCCGAACGCCACCCCGACCTGCCGCGACATCTCGATCTCGGTAATGCCGTTGACGAACATGACCTTGCGCGGATCGTCGGCCTTGATCTTGCGCAGGCGAGCGACGACTTCTTCCATCGCCTCGTCCCAGCCGATCTCTTGCCAGCCGGGATCTTCGCCCGGCCCCTTTTTCGGATTGGTGCGGCGCAAACAGCGGCGCGGACGATGCGGATCATAGAGCGCCATGATCGCGGCGTGGCCCTTGGCGCAGAGCTTACCGAAGTTGTGCGGGTTGTCGGGATTGCCTTCGATTTTGACGACGACGCCGTCGACGCGGTGGATTCGTGTGCCGCAGCCGTTGCCGCACATTTTGCAGACGCTGGGAACCCAGACATCGTCGCGAACCGTAACTTGATCGGGCGTGCCTATGGCGGACGCTGATGATCTACGGTCGGAGGAATTCACTTGCCGCAACGGCGCCTCCCCGACGAGAACTGCGCCACGGGCCGTGAACCGTCAGACCGGCCCGAGTATCCGCGTGGAGTCCCACGGGCAAGCCCGTGGGGCGAAATCCTGAGCAAGAGCCCCCAGCTAAGGCCGGGGCTCGCGTCGAAGGGTGGATCGCGCAGAAGCATCAGGGATACCTCTTGGCCATCTCGGTAAAGAACCCTTCCTTCTCCAGCTCTTGCAGCAGACTCAAATCGACGAACTGTTCCGGCTTGGCCTTCTTAGCCTGGGGAAGCTTGTTTCCCATCTCATCGAGCAGAAACTGGATGCCCTTTAACGTGGGATAGGGTTTTTTGGCTACCAGCTTGACGAAGCCCTGGTGAGCGGCGCCCAAGACCTCCTGGTCGGTGCTGCGCAGGTATTTGCCGACGATCGCCTTGGTGCCCTCGGCATTGTTATAGATGTAGTGAATCGCTTCGACGTACCCCTTGACCGCGCCTTTCACCGTCGCACGGTTGGCTTTGATAAAGCCGCGGCTCGTGGCGAAGCCGTTGCCCTGGATTTCCACGCCCATATCGAGGAGATCGTAAATCTCGCCATAGCCGCGTTTTTTCGCCGAGACCACCTCCGTCGGCGTGAGCAGCGTCGCGTCGATGGAGCCGGCGCCCATGGCGGTCAATCGGTCGGTGGTGGGACCGGCGACCAGGATCGACACGTCCTTGTTCGTTTCGAGATTGAATTTGCGCAAAAAGATCAGCGCCGCGTTATGCGACGCGGAGCCGAAGCCGCTCACGCCGAGTTTTTTCCCTTTGAGCTGCTCGACTTTGGTGATCGAAGGAAGCGCAACTACCGAGTAAGCGTAAGCGGTTTCGGACGCCGCGATCAAAACCACGTCGTGGCCCTGGAGCCCGGCCTGCACCACGGTGCCGATGTTGACGATGGGCGGATCGCCGGCGACCAGCGCCTGGGTAGCCAATTGGCCGCCGCGGAAAAAAATCAACTCGGCATCCAAACCGTACTTGCGGAAAAAGCCGGCGTCTTTGGCCACCCAGACATGGATCTGGTTGTACGACACGGCCGGGTAACCGATCTTGATCTTTTTCAGCTCCTGCGCACGGGCCGTCGTGTGCGGAAACAAAAACAGCCATGCGAGAAGGAAAAAATAGAAGAAATTGCGCGTCCGGCTCATCATTGTAAATCACTCCTTTTTTTAAACTCGCGCCACGGCCAGCGGTTGCGCCACTTACGCGCGGCCCTTCGACTCGGGCCACGGCTTTGAGCCGTGCGCCCTGGCTCAGGATTCCGCCCCGCGGGCCATGGGAGTAGGCGGCACGGGCTATGCCCTTGGGGCTCCACCCGCGGGCTCCAGGATCAACTCGTGCCAGATCTTTTCGTATTCGCCCTCCTTTTTCAAGAACGCCTTGCTGTCGAGCAGGAGGGTTTCAAATCCCTGGCTCATATAGGGCGGGTCGGCCGCCACCGCCGGATGGCAGGGGACTCTCTTCCACTGCCGATAAATTTTTTGCCCTTCAAGCGAGAGAATGTAATCGATCAACAGCAGCGCGGCGTGCGGGTGCGGCGCCGCCGCGGGCAGCGCCGCGCCGACGCATTCGACCTCCACCGGCTCCAAGGGACGCCAGTCGATGGGCAGGCCGCGCCGCTTGAGCCACTCGGAGTTGTTGCTGTGGATATGGGGCGACAAGAGCACGCTGCCGGCGGCAATCTGCTCGGCGATGATCTGATGGCCGACGCGGCTATTTGTAACCTGGCGTCCGAAAGCGCGGAAAAATTCGAGCGCCTTGTTCTCCCCCCAGCGGCCCATCAGCGCCGCCATCCAGCTCGCGTCATGGGCCTCCACGGTAATCTTGCCTTTGAGTGTCAGGTCGAGCAGCCCCTGGTAGTCGCGGGGCACGACGGCGTCGCCGATCAGGCGCGGATTCCACGCCAGCACGAGAAAGTTTTTTTGCTCGGCGACCCAGAAGCCGTCGCTCTCGTGCAGGTCACGCGGGTAGATGTCTGCTTCCGGGGAGTAATAGGGGCAGAGCAGTCCCTGCTCCTTAAGCTTGCCGAGATTAATGTCGTTGACTTCGACGACGTCCGCCGGCGAGCCGCCGCCCCGGCACTCTTGCGTGAAGCGCTCCCGGATGGCGACGCCTTTGTCGCGCACCATTTCGGTGCGAATGAACGGGTAACGCATCTCAAACGCCATCAACAAAGATTGGATGTCCTCCGGCGCCGTCGAAGTGTAAAAGCTCAGATTGCCCTCTTCGGTCGCGCCGCGGATAAGCCGTTCTTTCCGCTCGTCACCGGCGAGCTGGGCCAGTTCTTTCACGGTTAAATTACTTGCGCTCATGAAGTTTCTCCTCCACGTTGCCGCTCAGCCAGTGTCATCCAAAAGGGGACAGTCCCCTTTCTGGAGGGGGACTGTCCCCCTTCTCCCCGCACGGTCTGTCATCCCGAGCGAATGCGAGGGATCTAAGAAAGATTTCTCCCTGCGGTCGAAATGACAAATGCTCTATTCCTTTGCGCCTTCGCGTCTTTGCGGGAGATACTCCGATTGGACTGTCGCTTTGCCGCGCTTCACACTTTTTTCTTCTGCGACAAGATTTCTTCGGCGATTTTATCGAATTCGCCGCGGTCGCCCATCTCGGCGTGGCGCCGGTAGGATTCCGGCCACTCGCCCCAGGAAACGCCGTACCAGGGCTCGCGCGGCTTAAGCGGAGGCAGCTCGAGCTCTTCCCAAATTTCTCTGCCGCGTTCCATGTAGCTGCGGGAGGGGAGCGAGGTCGGCGTGTAGGGCCACTTGCGGGTGCCGTCGATGAGAATCGAGGAGTTGCCTTGCAGCCCCGAACGATTAAACGGATATTCCTGCTCGTCGATGGGCAGGGTGCGGGGGCCGCCGGACTGATCCGCGGTGGCGCCGCGCCCCTGAATGATTTGCGTATCGCGGTGCGGTTGATAACGAAAGGAGACCGCCCAGAAAACCGATTCGAGATCCCACGGGTCGATATCTTCATCGACAGCGACGACAATCTTCGGCCATTCGGTCGATACGGCGAGGCTGGCGTGCAGGGCATGCCAGACCGTGCGGTTGGGCGTGCGTGTGCCGCCCAGGTCTTGCAGCCGGATGACGCAAAAGCGGCGCGACCCGCCGCAGTGATGGAAGGCGACGTCTTTCACCTGCGGGATGCCGCAGCTGTTGCGCAGGAAATTCACCATATGGGCTTCGCGATTGACGTTGCCCATGACGCTCGATTCGCTCGGCGGAAATTGGTCGACGAGATCGTGCCACACGGGGTTTTTCCGGTGCGTGATGCAGCGAATGTGAAAGGGCAGTGCGGTGCGGTCGATGAACGTGTAGCCGGTGTGCTCGCCGCTGGCCGGGTCGGGGAGAATATAGTCGGTGGGCATTTCCCCTTCGAGCACGACCTCGGCGGTGGCGGGAACTTCCAAATCGACGGTCTCGCAACGCACCATGGGGATCGGTTCGCCGGCCAGACCGCCGGCGATCTCCACCTCGGAGACGCCGTAGGGAATCTCGGTGATGCTGGTCATCACCAGCGCCGGGGACGGACCGATGACCGCGGCGACTTGCAGCGGCACGCCCTTGGCCTTGCATTTTTGCCAGTGTAGCCGCAGATGGCCGCGCGGTGAAACTCGCGCGCAGCTCTCCAGCGCTCCCAGATAGACTGCGTTATAGGTGCCGACGTTGAGGCTGCCGTCGTCGGGGTCTTTGCTGAACCAGCATATTGAAGTGAGGCGCGGCAGCGGTTCCCAGCCGTTGGTGGTCACGGGGATGGGAAATTCGTTGAGCCCGCCATGTTCGAGCAGATTTGGCCCGACGTGGATTTCTTCCTTCACCGGGCCGCTGGCGACTTTCACCGGAGCAAAAGGCCGGTGAAACGCCTCCACCCATTTTTCCGACATGGCCGTGCGGCTGTTGGCGCACTTGAGCGCCAGGGCGTAAATCTCCATGCTCGGCGCGATCACCGACGCGGCCACCGAGCCCCGATAATTCTCGCCGTGGATGCCGGTTACCCGGTCGAACAAAAAACCGAAGCGCTCCGATTCCTCGAGGCCGCGAAATTGCCAGCGCACAATCGGGTGAAGCTCGGTGTCCTTGTTGATCGGCCGCGCGATGCGCCGAAGCTTGTTTGCCTTTTCCAGTGCGGCAAGAAACTCCCGGAGATCTTTGTAGTAGGCCATGCTTTGCTCCTCAGCGCTTCGTTGGTTTCGAGTTTAGGCGCTTCCGCCTAAAATGTTTGAGAGAACCAGTTCAAAAAATTTTCTCCCGCCAAGACGCCAAGAAACTCAGAAATCCCCCTTTCATCCCCCTTTGTCAAAGGGGGATGAAAGGGGGATTTTAGGAACCTTTGCGTCTTTGCGCCTTTGCGGGAGTCATGCCTTTCCCGTTTCCGAAATCCGCCACCGAAATAGAAATTTCAAATATGTTTGATTACGGTTTTGGGCGCAGCCCAAGCTCTTCCTGCGCCCGGCGCAGGAAACTCAAATCTTCGACTTGAGAGAGCGGCACTTGTTTTTGTTGTTTATTCGTCGCGAGGGTTTGCTCGATCACCCGGCGTACCGGTTCCTCGCCGGCGGAGCCGTCGGCGCTCAGCGTGCGCGCGATGCTTTGGTAGCTGCGCTGGGCGAGATCCAGTTCGATTTTCCACTCCTTGGCGATCATCTCCGCTACCTTGGCTTTTTCTTTATGGAGAAAAATCAAGCTTTTGACGAAAGCGCGCACCATGCGCCTGACCTGATCGGGATTGGCGCTAATCTTTTGATCCGAAGTCGACAGTCCGGCCTGCAACTGATCCTTCAAGATATCCCCGGCCACCGCCAGGACGCGAAACCCGTCGCGCTCGGCGATGGCATCGTAGGGCGGCGTGAAGAGCGACGCCTGGACCGCGTTGCTCTTGAGCGCGGCCAGTTGATTGGTCTGGGAACCCAGCGGCATGGTGACGATGTCGGTATCGGGGTTGAGCCCGAAGTGACGCACGATGTCGCGGGCGACGATATCCGTCGTGCTGCCACGCGAGGAAACCGAAATCATTTTGCCCTTGAGGTCTTCAGGCTTTTTGATCTCCGGCCGCACGTTCAAAGCGAGCGCGGGCTTGATGCCGCCGAAGGCGATGACTTTAACGGGCAATCCGGTGGTGGCGGCGCGCAGCATGGTGTCGGCGGCGGTGGCGAAATCGAGATCGCGACTGATCAGCGCGGGCCCCACCAGCGCCGTGCGCATCTGGATAATCTGAATATCGATTCCCTCTTCGCGGAACAGGCCGAAGCGGCTGCCGACGTAGGCGGGGAGCTGGCTCAGGGCGTGAACCGGAATCGCCAGCGTGACGCGCTCCAGACGCTCCTGCGCCAAGGCGGGATGTGGCAGCGCAATCAGAAGAAAGAACAGAAACCAAGAACCCAAACCGAATCGACGTCTCCGCTTGACAGGAGCTTCGGATTTTCTCTCGCCAAGACGCCAAGCTCGCAAAGGTAACGGGCCACCGTCCGTCATCCCGAGCGAATGCGAGGGATCTGAGAAGGATTTCTCCCTTCGGTCGAAATGACCATTGGTTTTTCCTTGGCGCCTTTGCGCCTTTGCGAGAGACACTCCGATTGGATCGCGGCTTTGCCGCGCTAGGAAATTCATATTCTGCCTCCGGTGCTGGCTGTCTATGCCGGCGCCTCCTCGAGTTGCTCAAACTCCGAGCCCATATCGACGCCTAAGATTTCATAAAAATTTGGCGAGCCTGCGATGAAGCGGCAAGGGCGGTCAGGATCGGGGTTAAAAAACTGGTACTCGACGCCGCGGTGCTTGATCGGCAGCGCGACGCAGTCCAGTTCACCGCATTCGTAGCTTTTGCCGTCGACCACCGCCGTCATCCGGCCGCTCAGGACCACATGGGCGATGCCGCCGGGAACTCTTTGCTTGCCCGAACGCCCGCCGGGGGGAATTTCCTGAACGTAGAGAACAAAAGTTTTCGTGCAGGTGTCCGGTTTGCGCGGATGGACGTACCATTGCATTCTTCCCTGAGCGTTGGTTTCCCAGGGGAGATTCTTGCCCTTGACGACTTTGAGGCCGTTGATGTTCCTCAGACGGAATTCATCGCGCATGGCGAACAGCTCGTCGAGGAGATTCTGCGCTTTTCGTTCGCCTTGCCGCGGCGCCGGCGTAGCCGCTGCTGGCGCGTCCGCGGGCCGGGTCGGCGGTTGCGTCGGCGCGGCTGCTGCCTCCGACTGCCACTCAGAGGAGTCTTTCAATTGCACGATCTCATAGCCGCTATGTTCTCGGAACGCGTTGGAAATGAACGCTAGCCAACGCGACGGCTTGTCGGGATCGGTATTGATATGCTGGTGCGCCACGCCGCCGGGCCGCATCGGCAACAAAATCAGATCGCCCGCTTCCCAATCGACCTGCTGCTCGTCGGCGATAGTGTAGCCTTTGCCTTCGAGGACGAAAATGACCACGCCGCCCTGGTGGCGGTGCATGCCGCCATGCTGCTTGATGACGTTCAGAAACAGTTGCATGGAGTGGAGTGCGGTGTCGGTGATGAAAGGATGGAGATAGTAGCCGAGCAGCGCGTGGCGGTTGCGCTCCCAGACGAGATCGGCGGCGCGCAGATGAACTCGCCCGGTTTCAGCTCTATGGAGCATCGACTGGAAATAATCCTGTAACTCCGCGTACAGATTCCTACCGGCATAGTCTGAAGACGACACGGGTGACTCCTCTCCCTACGCGCCGAGCGTAACCGCTTGGCGCAATCCTACATAGCTACAATGGGTGCTAGTGTTTTGTATCAGAAATTCGCAAAAGAAGTCAGTAGTCGCTCGTCCGTTATGCCTGGAAACCGGGCATCCAGTATGGAAGGGCGGGTTTCAACCCCGCCCCTATAAGAACCTGGGTTCTGGGTCGCGCCAGCTATGGCCAGCTTGCCCGGAATGACGATTGAATTATGTAACGAACTTCTGAAACACCACACCAGGTTGAGCAATCAAAGTGCCATCCGAATTGGGCCACGGTCGGCGCAAGCTTGATCACCATTTTTTCAATGCGGAAACGGTCGTAGAACCATGAAACCGGGGGCTTTTCGCATGGGTTAAGCCCGCGAATTTTCCCATACGCGGGAAAATCAAAGCGGTTTTTCCTATCCCTGAATGACTCTCGGTCTACACGCGTGCCGCAGGCGAAGGAAACGGTTCTTCCAGTTCCGACGAGGAGATTGATGTGAGTTCAACTCCAGAGGCGGCAGCGGGTGTTTTGACCATCGCCACGGCCACCGTGCCGTTAAGGCTCGGGCTAAGGCGGTTAGAGCAGGTGCGAGAATAAGCCGATGGCGCGTCGTTCGCCAGAAGATAGCGTTGCGGGGGACCCTCCAGCGTTGAAACCCCGCCCAAAAAACTGCTTGTCAGATCGCCATCTATTCGCGTAATATCGCGGCGTGTGGCGAGAAACCGCATGGATGACAAGACTTGCAGACTGACCATATTGCGCAGGCTCAAAATGTTTTATGACGGAGATCCGCATGCCCCCATTGAAAAAGACAAGTTGTGGGCCGGTATCGATGTGACAGGGCCGGAGTTGGAAGGAAACGTAAAGTACCTCGAAGAAAAAGGCTTCGTACACGTTAAGTGGTTCCGTGCCGCTGAAGGATTCAGCGCGCGCATACGCTCCGAGGGAATTGATTTTTTGGAGACTGGGCAACCCGCCGGGCTTGCTATAGAAAGTCCCGTCCATATCCAGCAAGTATTTCATGGCCCCGTGGGAGGAGTAGCCGGAAGGGATATAAATATACAGATTTCTTTTAGTGAGGTTCTCACTAAGCTGAGCGAAAGTGTAGAAGCCAACCAAACGATGCCAGCCGAGGAAAAGCTCGCTCTCTTAGACAAAGTAAAATCGCTCGCCGGCAACGGTTGGATTCAATCCATCGGGACCTCGGTTCTCGCAGAGATCATAAAAAAATACGTGGGTTTTTGACGCAATTATGTCGTCGCTCGTGTTAGAACTTCAAAGGGAAGCGCTGGATAGCAAAGTCAGAGTCTCGGACTTGCTACGCAAAGCGTTTGTCGTAGCGTCTAAACTGAAAATTCGAGAGTTCGAGGAATGGGCCAAAGCCGAGCTTCACGGCTATACGGCGGACTCGATACCAAGTTATCGCCACGTAAAAGGTGAGATCAAAGCATATAACCCTGCGCGGGGATGGATCCCGGTTATCATCAAGAATCCCGATCTGGCCGAGAGTTTATCTGAAAGGAGCGTGGGACAATCCATTGGCGAGTTAGAGGACATAATCACGAGGAAAAAGAAGAGTGGTTTACTGACCATTCCATTCCCTCCGGAAATTCTAAATCAGCTTAGACAGGGGGGGCCGCTAGTCCCGGAGCTACTCGTCGGCGAATCGCGAATCTTTGGGGTTTTGGAAGCCGTAAGAAATATTATTCTCGAATGGAGCCTTAAACTCGAAAACGACGGAATATTAGGTGAAGAGCTAACTTTCTCAAAGGAGGAGCAGCAGATTGCGGCAACCTCCACCTATACCATTCAAAACTTTACCGGCCCAGTAGGAGCGGTGGCCGGAAGAGACGTTAACGTGCAGACGTCTTTTGGTGAGGTCCCAAAAAAAACTAGTTGATACTGCGGAACCCGACCATACAATTCCACCACAAGAAAAGCGGTCTCGTAGACCGGTGAAAATCCTCGGCAATAAACGAATGGGGTCGATCCGTAGGCATTTGCAATCTGGTGATAAAAAATCCGTAGCCATTTGAGGCAAATCCAGGGTGCACGAAATGCAAAAACCGAAGCCATCTGGCCGGGACCTTGCACCTTGTATGGAACTGGACAGTAGGTGCAGGATGGACGATAAGACTTGCAGGTTAGAGATTTTGCGAGCTCTCAAAGGAGCCTACGATAAAGACGCCTTTGGGCTCGTTCAAAAAGATGAATTGCTACAAGCTTTGGGCGTCGAAAACAATGTTGTGGACAGAAACGTAAGATATTTAGAGCAAAAAACGTTAGTTCGTGTAGACTGGCACTTGAACGGTGGATTCTATGCATGGATCAATGCGGAGGGAATCGATTTTTGGAGACCGGTGAACCGTCAGGACTTGCGATCTTGAGCCCTGTCACTATCCATCAGGAATTCAATGCGCCAGTCGGAGCTGTAGCCGGGAGAGACATACACATCCAGATAACTTTTAGTGATGTCTTGAACAAATTAGCTGCCACTCTAGAAGCCGACGAGAAAATTCCGTCCGAGGAAAAACGGTCTCTGACAGATCGGCTGAAATCGCTCGGGCAGAACGAATGGATTCGGTCTATCGGAACCTCCGTTCTGGCGGACCTCATAAAAAAATCAGTAGGCATTTGAAACCTATCCAGGAGGCAGAAATGACAAAGAAACTTTTCATTGCATGGATAACCATCTCGGTTTTGATGTTGGGGTCCATTGGCTGTACCAAGAAAGGACCCGATGAAATAAAAATAGGTGTAATGACACCTTTAACTGGCGATGTTTCTTCTTGGGGTGAAATGCAGCGAAGATCAACAGAGATGGCTTTAGAGACAATCAACAACTCTGGTGGCGTCAGGGGAGCTAAAGTAAAAGTGATTTATGAGGACGACCAAGCCGACCCAAAGGTAGGAGTTAATGCATTCAAAAAACTCGTAGACGTGGACAAGGTGCCCATTGTTGTGGGCTCTCCCGCGAGCACCGTGACATTAGCTGTGGCTCCCATAGCTAACGAGCAAAAAGTTGTTTTGCTTTCCTCGGGATCTACAGCTACAGAAGTCGGTAAAGCCGGGCCTTATGTCTTTCGCATCATGCCATCTGATGAAGTTCAGTCTTCTATTATGGCATCATGGGCATGGGATCTTGGATACAAAAGAATTGCCATTATCTACACTGAAAATGCTTGGGGTCAAGGACTTAAGGATGCATTTGAAAAGGATTTCAAAGCAAAAGGTGGCGAGATCTTGACCATTCAGTCAAGCACACAGGACGCCACAGATTTCCGAACTCAATTAGCCAAAATTAAGGATGTAAAATCCGACGCCATCTATGCCCCGCTCTACACACGTGGAGCAGGACTGATGATAAAGCAGGCGAGAGAATTGGGGTTGAAGCAACAAATTCTTGGTGCCGACGTATATGGAACACCCGAACTAATACAGGCCGGAGGCAGCGCAGTTGATGGTGTCTTATATACCACATTCGGAGATTATGGCGGCCCGGAACGTCAAGAAGTCTCGAAGAAATACAAGGACAAATACAAGATTGACATGGAAACTTACGCTACGTATTGCTACGACACGTTTATGATTGCTCTTGAAGCAATCAAACGAATCCCATCTGACAAACCAATAAATGGAGCAAACATCCATCAGGCGCTTCTGGGCCTTGAAAACTTCCGAGGTGTAACCGGCGTTGCCACGTTTGCTGGCCGAAACAGCGCTACCGGCAAGACGTTTGATAGGATGACGGTCAAAGATGGCAAGCATGTCCCATATCAGCCTTCCAAAGCAGGATAGATAGTAGGTGTTGTAAAATTGGGCTGGAGAGTGGCAGGACGAATACAAGTGCCAACCTGATTGGGAAAATGGAAAAATTAATTGAAAAATTACGCGAATGGCACCGGCGCGTGACATCCGTATGGGGGAAACTACCGCATTCTGTTCGTACCCTCATCACTATAGGAGGCTATTTTATTCCCGGATGGCTTATATACTTGGGGTTTGGCTGGTACCGTAGCAACAAGTGGCCGTCAGCAGAAGCATTGCTTGATTGGGGAGAAGTCCAGGACGTTTTCAAATACCGCTTTGGATGGCCAGTGTTATGGATTAGCTTGCTTTCTCTTTTGGTTGCCCTTGCCTCAATCTGGACCAAGTCTCAAGGTCGGGACTTGGATTCGCAAGGTTCGAATAAGAGCCGTTACGCTTTGAGCGTCGCAACCGTTGTAGTGGCTGTTTCCATAGAGATTTTGCTTGCATGGATACTCGTACCTCGTCATGCGGATTGGTGGATACCAAAGGAGGATATTGGGGTTATAGAAGTAGGCCCTTTTAAGGTACTGTTTAGTGCGTCGGCTCTTCTATTCCTTTTTGCGACACTCTTGCTGAGCAGTGGTCTTTGGGCGATCGTTCGACCATTACTTGCCCGAGAATTGAATTTATATATTCGACCTATATTCCCGTACATCAAGGGATGGCTTGTTGCTGGGATAGCGATTTCGAGTGCTGTCGTGGCATGGTATCTTCTGGTTCCGAACTCGGAATACCATCCCTATGAACAATTATTCTTGAGTTCGCGAGATCTGCTCTTTTTCTTTTGCCTCCTCGTGATTGCTATCGTGCTCTCCTTTACCCTGAGCAGGCTCCTTGCTCCTGAATTGGGTTCTCTGCGTGTCTTCCTACACACTCTTCTTGTAGCCTCTCTTCTAGTGCTGCTACTTATTGGCACGTCGCTATATGTGCTTGCGTCCCGTAATAGATACATCGGGGCCAGTGAAAGTTCTCAAGTGATGGCGTCTTCGAATTCGAAACTTCCGGCGATGGGCGAGGGCCAGGCGGCGGAAAATGTGCTTAGTTTGTTCAGTGTATTCATAGCCATCGGGGCAATTGGCATCGGCATTTGGGGATTTTGGCTCCAGAGCAAAATGGAGGCGCTAATTAAGGTAGAGGAGCGGGTGAATGACCTAAACGGATTAGCTGTAATCGCTGCTGAGAGCACCTTCGCAATGCTACCTGATTTTTCCGAAACACAACAAATCCCAGATCGTAGTATGCGATCTCTAGAAGCATTGAAGCACCTCATTTTTGATGATCCTACTCAGAGCATCGTGACATTCCTAGATAAAAAGGGAAACGGGCTCCGTCTTCGCTATGCAAGGGCGCTATATCATTTTGGAGAAGGAGATTTCGCGCAGGCAGAGCGTGTCCTGCGTGAACAGGTAGTCGGAAAAGGGAATGACATGTCTCTCGATATTGATGCGCGTTATCGACTCGGCATCTGCCAGAGGCAAATGAAAAAATGGACAGAAAGCATCGAGACATTTCTTGACTTAAGTCCATGTGGAAGCCAGACAGCGATAACCAAAGCGAGATTGGGCGCGGTCATCACTTTGCTCGCATGGCCCCCACCTAGAGACGACCGTGAGAGGACCGAGTGGGCTAAAATTAGTACTCGTGTTCACCGTGCGCTTGGCGTCACCAAAGAAGCGCTAGTTGCGCCCCTTCTGACAGCACTGGACCTGGCTAGAAAACTTTATAAGGACGCTGACGATAAAGCGATGGTCCAAGCATACTTCGGAAAGTGCATGCACAGCGTCCATATGAACGAGCAATCTGGTCACTTACAGTTTGACGACGCGGTGATAGCCGTAAAAAAAGCCCGAAACTTTGTTGAAGGGAATATGCCTGGAGACGATAACTTGGCGATAAATTACAAAATGTTCCTAGGATGGTGTTACTGGTTTTTGGCGGAGTCGGGCCGACTTCCTGACGCTGCTGCATGTATAGTCAAGGCCGTGGATCATTTCAGAGACGTTGAAAAAAGTGCGAAACGTTACAAGACACAGGCAGAAGAATCGTGCTACAGTGAATTGATATACTCAGAACTGGACGAGCGCGAGGTGCGACCCGAAATAATCATGCAGGAAGCGAGCGCATTGCAAGTTGTTGTTCCATTCTGGTGGGCACTCAATTATGGTACCTGACAGTCGTGACTCAAACAACGACTTCGACTTCTATGCTGAATGTTAGGAGGTGACTGCAAATGGGTTTAACGTCGGACGAGGTGCAAAAATTGGCAGAAGCATTTAACAAGCTGGCAAGTAATGCCGAGAAGCTGGAAAAGGCCGCCAATGCTATCGAAAAAATCGGCGCTCATGTCGAGAAGCTAGAGAAAGCCGCCAGTGCTGTCGAAAAAAGCGGCGAGGTTCTCTTGAATGCTGCGGAAGCTTTACGGAAAATTGAGCAAGCTTTGCCGAAAGTCTCGTAGTTAGGGCGGCCGGACTATATCGAAAATTAGCACAGGCCAACTCAGCTATGAAAGTCAAACTTATTTTTCCGCCGCATTTTGCGTTCCAACAGCCGTATCTCAGCCTTCCAGCTCTGACGGCGTTTCTTCGAGAGCGGGGAATAACTGTCTCCCAGGAGGACTTAAATATTGCATCTTTCAACTACTTCATGCAGCCAGAGTACCTTGCAAGTCGTGCCGATCAGTTAGAGAAATCACTGAAAGTATGTGAGTCGAACCGCATCGAGATAGCAACCAGCTATGACCATTATCGGGCTCTACGCCGTGCCCTGGTTGCCGTGCCGCTGGTGGTTCAAAACATTGGGGAAGCGGTCGATTTCTTCCGCAGAGTTGATGGTTTCTTGGACTTTGAGCAATACGCCCTGAATGAGCAGATTATCAAGCAGGCATTCAACATTATTTCTGCCGTATATTATCCGACTTCCGTCTCTCTAGTTGACTTTGTGATGCAATACTCCTCTGAGGCGTCAGAAGACATTTTTGCTGCTGTTGAGGACGAGGCACAAAATCCCTATCTACCTTTTCTTCAAGCGTACGTCGCTGAGAGATTGAAGCCTGAAGCGCCTGACTTGGTTGGCATATCCCTAACGGCACTTAGTCAGGTCATACCGGGGCTTACACTCGCACACCTCATTCGAAAGACGTTGCCCAACACGAAGATAGTTATAGGCGGTGTCATCCCAAATCATTTGGCCGACAAAATCAAAAAACTTCCGCGATTATTTACTCTTTTCGACTATCTTATCCGGTACGAAGGCGAGACACCCCTATTCCGCCTCTGCCAAAGCCTTAAAGGTCATCTCCCCATCGAGCAAGTTCCGAATCTTCTCTATCTCGAAAAGAGCCAAGTCAAGGATACCGGACTAGTATCTTTTGAGAATGTGAACGATCTCCCAACACCAGACTATACGGGGCTGCCCGTGCAGCAATACCTTTCCCCTCTGCCAGTGTTTTCGTTAGAGCCTGGCCGAGGCTGCTATTGGCGGAAATGCACGTTTTGCAACCAGTATTCGGTTCATGAGAACACCTTCCGTGTGCGCCGGCCCGAAAACACGACAAGAGATATGGAGAAGCTACAAGGACGATATGGAGTCAAGCTTTTCAATATAGTAAATGAAGGATTACCTGCGAAGCATTTGTCGAGATTAGCGGAGGGGATTCTGGATCATGGGTTGGATGTGCGCTGGTACGCTGGGGCTCGTTTAGAAAAGTTCTTCACCCGAGAAAGGTTGGGCGTGCTTGGCAGGTCGGGATGTCGCAAACTGTTCTTCGGGCTAGAGTCTGGAAGTCAGCGGCTACAAGATCTTATGGCAAAAGGAATATATCTTGAAGATGTGCCCAGCATCCTAACTTATTGCAACGACGCGGGCGTAGATGTTCACCTCTACCTAATGGTCGGGTTCCCAACTGAGACTGAAGAGGAAAGTCGTGAGACACAGAAATTCGTGGTACGCCATCTGGACAAGGTGGACAAAAACTGGTTCACCTTCTACGTAAGCGTGTTCATCGCTATGATAAGTTCTCCTATTTTTGAGCAACTACCGCGGATCGGCTACCGTCTCGTCTCTAAGGGACTAAAGTACGACTTGGAATATCTTTTTGAGCATGAACCCGTCGATTCCAAATTCTTCAACGTACCAAGGCAAGACCGGGAGAACATGGCCCAACAAATGGCCGCGGACATTTACCAACATCTCCCGTCCCAGCGTACACCAGAAGAGGTGACCCATTATATGTGCTACCGGTTACTTGGAGAGGAAGGTACAGCCAAGTCCTTTGAAAAACACAAAACACAGCCACTTGATATAGACACGCTGTGGCATAACGGATGTCGCCTTCGCAGCAGTCCTTGGGTCGCTGTCAGAAAGTTCAGAGTAATGGAGAATGGTGCGGAACCTGCCAATCCGATTTCAATCTCGGGCGCGCACCAATACATCGCGTTGGACCTCAAGACGGCCAAATCATATATCCTGAACGAGTCTTCCGTTAAGATATTGGAACGACTACGCCGCCCGCTTCCGCTTCGCGAACTGTGGTCATTTTTGCCGAGATCTTCTGCTGGCACCAACAGTCTGAAGACGTTCGTGGCTCATCTCTCAGAGGAAGGACTCATTGAGACCGAGGAGGCGTGCCATGAACCAAAATAGAAAGCAGCGATATAAACATATAAGCGCAAAGAAAACCAAGAAGCATTCGGCAACCATAAAGTTGGGCGTGATGCCCGATATAGATGAGCCGAGGATCGCAGAGGACCCGCTTGAGGCTCAAAGAAACTCAGGGCCGATCAAGCATCCGCAAGTCACGACGGGAGTGCGCGATAGATAGATGTTGCGAACGTTTAGGGAAAAAACAGATTGGCGACAATCAGGAATATGATTTAGCATGAACATGAAAAGGGGTAGTTTTCTCTCACTCCGATGTTAGATGGAGATGTTTGACTTGCTGGCACAGTTGGTCGTAAACGGCATTATTGCGGGGTCCATTTATGCTCTGATTGCGCTGGGTTTCTCCATCACATACCGCACTGTGAAATTCTTTCACTTTGCCCATGGAGTAGTTTACACGGCGGGAGCCTATTTAGCCTACACCTTTGCCATCTCGCTGGGCTTTGATTTTCTCGCCTCTTTTTTTTTAGCTACAGTTCTGGCAGCAGTCCTTGGACTCTGTATAGATAGATTCGTTTACTCTCCTCTCCGACAGCACAAAGCTCCCAATTTAGTCTTCCTCATTGCCTCCTTCGGGATCTTTATCTTCATTCAGAATCTTATCCAGCTTATTTACGGGGCGCAGATCCTCACATTGAGGACGGGGCCGATTAAGGAAGGGTATCAGATGTTCTCGGCTGTCATCACGCCGATTCAGATCATGATCCTGGCAGTCTCTATCGTACTCATGTTTGCGCTATGGCTCCTTATCCAGAAAACAAAGATGGGTAAGGCCATGCGGGCGGTGGCGGATGACCCGGTAGGCGCCAGTGTGGCGGGGATATACCCGGAGACGACAATACTCACCGCGTTTGCTATCGGCTCTGCGGCGGCGGGGATTGCAGGGATCTTGATCTCGCTTGAGACGAACATTGAGCCGACGATGGGATTTTCGGCGATCCTCAAGGGCATGATTGCGTCAATCATTGGCGGAATCGGGAGCATTCCGGGAGCGATGGTCGGGGGATTTTTCTTGGGGATCGTGGAGAACCTGGGCATCTGGAAAATCCAGGCGGGATGGAAGGATACGATTTCTTTCGCGGTCCTGATTCTCTTCCTGCTGTTTCGCCCCGGCGGAATATTTAACGTGAAGGCCGAACCGGAGAGAATTTAAGGCTCCCGTGAAAAGCATAGAAACATAGAGTATATTGGTGTCATAAAGGAGACCGCAAATGAGGTACTACCACGAGCCAAACGACGCGTACTTCAAGAAGCACTTACAAAAGCTGGTTACGGCTCACGGGGGCAAATGGGTGGTGATTGCGGGTGGCCGTTTGATTGGAGTCGCCCACGAAGCAGAACTAAAAAAGCTCACTGCCTTAGCTCGCAAGCGTTACCCCAAAGACATCCCCCTTATTGCTCCGATCCCGCGCAGGGAGGAGCTGGAGTGCATTCTGTAATTCTAAATTACCAGATTCTTTTTAGGCGGTGGCTGCCGATCATCCCGGTGACCCTGAATTGGCGCGGAGTCGCCGTCCGCAGCGAGGGTTATCTGGACTCCGGCGCCTTTTACAGTATTTTCAAAATGAGCGTCGCAGTCGAACTAGGACTGGACATCTCTCACGCAAAAGAGCGGATGTTTGTGGTGGCGGATGGCAGCTTTATCCCGGCCAAACTTATCAAGCTTCCGATTGAAATAGGCGGCAGGCGCAAAAATGTGGAGGTAGCCTTCTCTGATCGGCTCAACATCGGGTTCAATCTCCTTGGCAGGAAGGATATCTTCGAAGGGTTTGATGAGGTAATTTTTCGAGAAGTCCGGAGAGAGGTCGAGCTGAGATGGAGCAAAGAGTAGCGCGCTCATGGAGTATCTCCTCCATATCCTGGTCATCACAGGCATCTATATCATCCTCACGCTGAGCCTTAATCTGATTCTGGGCTACACTGGCTTGCCAGCTTTCGGCCATATGGCATTTTCCTGCGTAGGCGCTTACACATCAAGCCTGCTCGCGCTTCAGTACGGAATCTCTCCCTGGATCGGGCTCATGCTCGGAGCCTGCGTCGCGGGGGTTTTAGGGCTCGTCATCGGGTTGCCATCGATCCGCCTTAAAGGAGATTACCTAGCCTTGGCAACGTTTGGCTCTGCGGTGATCGTCTACTCTGTGGCGAAGAACTGGGTGTCTCTCACTCGCGGCCCACTGGGACTTCCCGGCATTCCAGGCTTCAGTTTCTTTGGAGTCGCTCTTGCCTCGATCCTTTCCTATCTGATTCTCGTGACGGTATTTGTCCTTGTCACCTATACCGTGCTCTGGAGAACCGTGAATTCGCCCTTCGGGCGGGTCTTAAGGGCCATACGCGAAGATGAGATTGCAGCCCAGGCTATGGGGAAAGATGTAAACCGCTATAAGCTCATGGTGTTCATTCTCGGAGCCTTCTTCGCCGGCATCGCAGGAAGTCTGTACGCCCATTACATCACGTTCATCGACCCGTCGAGCTTTACGGTGATGGAATCGATCACCGTGCTCTTGATGGTCGTCTTTGGCGGCATGGGCAGTCTAAGAGGCTCGTTCACTGGGGCGTCCGTCCTGGTCATTTTGCCTGAACTCTTGCGCTTTCTTGGTCTGCCCAGCGCCGTTGCTGCGCCTTTGCGGCAGATGATTTATGGCTTCTTGCTCGTGATCCTCATGCTGAAGCGCCCGCAGGGAATCATAGGTCAGTACAGATTCATCTGAGCTACGGATGGCCATACTTCAGGTTCAGAACCTCGCAAAGACTTTTGACGGGTTGAAGGCGGTCGACGATGTCTCCTTCGACATCCAGCAAGGATCAATTACGGCTCTCATAGGCCCCAACGGATCAGGCAAGACCACGGTCTTCAATCTCGTCACCGGATTCGTAAGGCCGGACCATGGCGAGGTCTTCCTTAAGGGAAACCGCATCACCCGCAGCGAACCCCATAAAATCGCTCGGATGGGGATCGGAAGGACGTTTCAAACCATCAGGCTCTTTCCCCAGGTAAGCGTCTTGGAAAATGTTTTGCTCGCATTGAGCGATCACAAGAGCGAAAGCTTATGGGCAGCGGTCGCCAGAACTAAGGCGATGTTGAACGAGGAGGAAAGCAATCGCGAGAAGGCCATCGAGTTTCTGCGGCTCGTTGGCTTGGAAGAACAAAAGAACCGGCCCGCAGGGAATCTCTCGCACGGTCAGAGAAACCGTCTGGAGTTAGCTCGCGTGCTGGCGACCGGTGCCGAGCTTCTTCTGCTTGACGAGCCCACTGCGGGCCTGTTCCCTCAAGCGATTATGGAGGCCCTCAAGGTTATCAAAGAAGTGCGAGACCGTGGCAAGACCGTGCTTTTCATCGCGCACGACATGAAAGTGGTGATGGGGATAGCGGAACAGATTATCGTTCTCAATCACGGCAAGAAGATCGCCGAGGGCACACCGGAGCAGATCCAAAAAAACGACGCGGTCGTGGAAGCCTATCTTGGCAGGAGACGCAGAATTGCTACTTGAGGCAAAGAATCTCAGGGTCAGTTATGGGCCAGTCAAAGCGTTGGAAAATGCGAGCTTTGACGTTGACCAGGGAGAGATCGTTGCGATGATCGGACCGAACGGCGCTGGGAAATCCACGGCCCTAAAGGCGGTGTGCGGCCTGGCGGAGCCGCAAGCCGGAGAAGTGTTTTTTCAAGGAGAAAAGATAAACGGTCTGCGGCCCGATGAATTGGTGAAAAAGGGGCTCTCGCTGGTTCCCGAGGGTCGAAGGTTATTCCTCACGATGACAGTTTTCGAAAACCTGGAAATGGGAGCGTTCATAACCAGGGGTGATGCTCTTAAAGACAGTGTCGAAAAAGTTCTGACCTTGTTTCCTCACTTGAAAACCAGGATGCGTCAAAAGGCAGGGACTCTTTCGAGCGGTGAGCAGCAAATGCTCGCTCTCGGCAGGGCACTAATGCTGCAACCCAAGCTGCTCTTGGCGGATGAACCCTCTTTGGGGTTATCGCCGAATTATGTCGATCTGATTTTCGAAAAGCTTACCGAGATCAACAAGGACGGGACGAGTGTGCTGCTCGTCGAGCAAAACGCACAGATGGCGCTTGAAATCGCGCACAGAGCCTATGTCTTCAAAATCGGCGAGATCTTTTTGCGTGACACCGGAAAGAACCTTTTGGAAAACGACGAGGTGAAAAAGGCTTTTCTCGGCGCGTAGAAACTCGGCAAGGAGTTAGCCCTGCTAACTAAACCCCTGGACCCTGTCTCAAAGATACGATCTCACGCAGAGCCGGACGAAAACGATAACTCAAAGCTTGGAGCGCCTCACCAGAGATCATCCATCTCGTCGGGCGCGCGCTCGGCGACATTTTTTGGGCGCGTGTAGATGACGTACCAACCCTCGACGGTGGCGGGCGGTTGCGGCGGCTGACATTCGGAACAGTCGAGATCTTTGGCTTGCGCGGGTTCCAGATGCACTTCCAAGCCGATCGACGCGTAGGACGCGCTCGCCTCCTGCAGCCTCGAACCACTGGCAAGAAACTGTTTGGTCCAGCCCCGTTTCAGCAATTCCTCTTCGCCGCGCGCTTCTTCCGTTGAAGCGGGAGTCGTCATCATCGTTCACTATGGGAACCCGGAATATTCAGCGCCGAGGCGCGGAGGACGCCGAGCAAAAAAAAATTTCTTAAAGAAACACTCTGCGAACTCCGTGCCTCTGTGGTGAAGCTTCTTCCACAATAAGCCCAGAACAACCTCAAAAGAGGTCGTCGCCGAGGTCGTTGCCCGCGGGTAGGCGCCCGTGCTCCTGAAGAAAGTGCTGCAAGAGTTCGCTCTCGCGCTGGGTGTACATGGGCGCTTCTTCATAAATAAAGTAGCGCGCCTTGGGACTGCTGCTCAGCTGTTCCTCAAGTGCCTGACGAAGATCGGGTGTCCCGGCGATCCGAAACACCTGCTTGCCCTCGTCGAGAAGCTGGTAGACGCCTTCCGATGCGGAGACGGTTGCGACATGCGCTTGATCGAATTCCAACCACGGCTCCGGTGGCAGAATGGGTGCACCGAGCTGGAGGCGCAGGTCGCACCTGAGACACCGTCTCGCTTCTTTCAAAGCGGTAGACTCCTCGAAGCCGAGCTCAATCGTGTCGAAGTTTGTCCGGCGCTCGCCAACCGAACGATACGGCATAGGTTCTCGCGATCGGGAGGCAAACCCGTCCTCGTGACCGAGACATGGATCGTTCTCCGACGCGGGCGCCAAGACCTCATCGATGACCCCATCGCCGCCCAGCTGCCGGTCAATGGAGGCCGCCGCCTTCCTGCCGGTAGCAATCGCCTGAATGACCGACGATGGCCCGCTTACCGCTTCGCCGCCGGCGAGGACGCCGGCAACGGGCGTAGCCAGAGACGTCTCATCGACGCGGATGGTTCCTCGCTCTGTTACCAGTGGCCGGTCGGCCTCCGCTAAAAAGGAGAGATTGGTGCTCTGACCGATGGCAAGAATCACGGTATCCGCTTCGAGCAGGGTTGTCACCGAAGGATCAAAGGAGGGGTTGAAGCGTTTTGCATCGTCGAAGACGCGGGTGCAGCGAACCAGCTCGATACCGTTCACCTTGCCGTTGGCGACGATTTTCTTCGGTCCCCAGGATGGGTGGAGTACGCCACCCTCTTCTAATAATTGCTCGATCTCGGAATCGAAGGTCGGCATCTCCGCCCGAGATTCCAGGCAAGCGATCTGTATCTCCGTTGGTCGACCACGGGGATTCATACCCCGTGGTCGATATAAGTTGATCGTTCGTAGGTTCGTTCTTTTTCCATCTTTGATTGTTCGGTTCTCGAATTTCCCATTTTTTGAGAATGGCCCGCCCATGATCGCCCCTGCATCTCTCCCGAAGTATCCGGTCAAATCCCAAATAATAACGTCAACTTTCGATCGAACATTCGTTCTCTCCGTCGTGCCATGGCGGCTACGGGAAATGCGGTATAGATTTTGCGGAACTCGCATTCCAGTTCCGGCCGGTTTGCCACTCCGGCAGTCGCTGGGAACCCTCGAATGAGGGTGCTCAGGCTAAAATTCGGCTTTCTCACGGCCGGCCCGAAGGGCGAGTTCATATCATTCATTCAGAGGAAAGCGAATGAGGTACGGAGAAACGGGCTTCAACCTGGAGATCGATTTGTCGCGGGGCGGTATCGAACGGGTGGAAACGGATCCGGAGGAGACCGCGCTCTATCTCGGCGGACTGGGCACCAACGCCAAGCTGTTGTGGGACCGGGTCCCGCCCGAGGTGACCGCCTTTTCGCCGGAAAACCTGCTTATATTCAGCGCCGGTCTCCTGTGCGGCACGCCCGCCATCGGCTGCAACCGCACCATCGTAACCACCATCTCCCCCCAGACGGACCTGATGGCGTTTTCCATGATGGGCGGATTTTGGGCGCCGGAACTCAAGCATGCAGGTTATGACAAAGTCATCCTGCGGGGTAAATCCCCGGAACTGGTGTACATCTGGATCCACGACGACAAGGTGGAAATCCGTGACGCCGCCCACCTGCGGGGCAAGGGCTCGGTGGAAACCACCGCGCTGATCCAGCAGGAATTGAACGATCCCAAGGCGCGGGTGGCGGCCATCGGCCTGGCCGGGGAAAACCGGGTCTACTACGCCTCCATCGAGCAGGACCGCTCCAGCGCCAGCCGCGGGGGCGTCGGCGCCGTCATGGGGGACAAGGGCGTGAAGGCCATCGCCGTGCGCGGCACCGGGGACATTAATATCGCCCGGCCGGCGGAATACATGCAGCTATGCAACGAGGTGCTGGAGTACATCGAGTTCCGCAATGCCAACCCGATCAAGGGAGTGATGCCGATCCTGCAGGGCCTGGGTTCACCCCAGGAAATGCTCATTCATGACGAAAAGTGGCACACGGAAAACTTCATGTGGGGCAACTCACGGGTCCGCCGCAATGACTTCTGGAACGAAGACATCGAAAAGCGTTGGTCCGCGACGCTGGACAACTATCGCACCCGCCTGATCAGCTGTTACAACTGCCCGATGAAATGCGGCGCCACCATCGACATCCCGGGACTGCCTACCTACATGATGAAATGCTTCACCAAGCTGACCT
>Ga0214472_10001071_pt1 | contig 31546 bp, 34 predicted proteins | sample RVTome_6_FD_207662 | JGI IMG/M metagenome (GOLD analysis project Ga0214472, IMG submission 207662) | Soil microbial communities from uranium-contaminated site in the Upper Colorado River Basin, Wyoming, United States - RVT140D175 | ecosystem: Environmental > Terrestrial > Soil > Contaminated >...
CGCTTCCCGAGGAGGACGTCGTGACGCGGGTGCGGTTGGGTGTCGGGCTGGGGCTGTTCGGCGTGGCCGCCGGTGTGGGGGTGCTGGTGGCACACGTCGTCTCGGGTCGGCTCGACGCCGCGGTGGACAATTTCGTCATCCACACCGCCGCCTCGGCGATCGTCCTCGGACTGATCGCCTCTGCCGCCGTGCGCCGCACACCGTCGAACGTGGGGGTGTGGGCGCTGGTCCTCGTGGTCGCCTGCCAGGCGGTCGAGGTCGCGGCATGGGCGTATGTCGCACTCTTCGCCCCCGAGACTGGTCCGGGGTCGTTCGACGCGGTGGTGTTCGGTGCGGCCACCCCCATGGTGATGCAGACCGATGTCGCCGTGGCGCTGTGGTTGGCCAATTGGATCTGGGTGCCCGGGCTCGCCGGCTGGCTCACCTTCGGGCTCATGTGGTTCCCCAACGGGGAGCTGGCAGGGCCACGGTGGCGCTTCCTCCCGTGGGTGGCGGGCCTCGGCATCGGGCTGGTGTTGCTGTCCGCGGCGATCGCCTACTGGCCGACGAGTGACATCCCCTACCTGGTCCTGGAGCAGGGCCTCGAGGGCGGTCTCAGGCCCCCCATGCTGATCGGCGCAGCACTTCTGGGCGTGGCGGCGGTGGCGACTCTGCTGTCACTCGTGGCTCGCTACCGGACGGCAGGTCCCGACGTGCGCGAGGGCTTGAAGTGGATGCTGTTCGGCTCCGTCCTCCTCGCCGCGCTCCTCATCTTCCTCCTGCCCATCGGAGCCGAGGCGACCGCATACGGGGGCCTCTTCGTCCTTCCCGTGCTCTTCGGGTGCTACGGGATCGCCATTCTGCGGTACCGGGCCTTCGACATCGACTTGATCATCTCCCGCACCCTCGTGTATGGGGCGCTGGCGGCCTTCATCACCGGCGTGTACGTCGCCATCGTGGTCGGCGTCGATCTGATCATCTCCGGAGGTGACGGAGCCGCGAATCCGCTCGTGTCGCTGGCGGCGATCACGGTGGTCGCCATCACCGTGCAGCCGCTGCGGCGACGGCTCACCCAGTTCGCCAACCGGCTGGTGTTCGGGCGCCGTTCCACCCCGTACGAGGTGCTGTCCGAGTTCTCCCGGCGGGTGGCCGCCGCCGACGAGCACCTCCTCGAGACCGTGGCCCGGTCGTTGGTCGAGGGCACGCCGGCGTCTGCTGCCTCGGTGTGGGTGGAAGAGGCCGGCGAGCTGCACCCGGCCGCCGTCTGGCCGGAGGGTGCCGTGACCGCCGACACCGCGGTGGGCATCGAGGAGGGTCTCGCCGCCCTGCCCGGGGCGGGGCGGGTGTTCCCGGTGTTCCACGGTGACGACCCCATGGGCGCCATCGGCCTCACCGTGCCGCCGGGCGTGGAATTGGCACCGCCCGACGTACGGCTCGCCGAGCAGGTCGCAGGCGGTATGGGTCTGGCCTTGCGCAACCTGTCGCTCACCGAGAGGTTGCGCCATCGGGTCGAGGAGCTCCAGGAGTCGCGGCGACGGATCGTGAAGGTGCGCGACGAAACCCGCCGCCGGCTGGAGCGTGACCTCCACGACGGGGCACAGCAGCGCCTGGTCGCGCTCCGGGTGCGTCTCGGGCTGGTGGGCCGGCTGGTGGAGAAGGAGGGTCCGGAGGCGCTCGGCGAGGCCTTGGCGGGGATCTCGGACGAGGCCCAGTCGGCGATCGACGCCCTACGGGACTTCGCCCGCGGCGTGTATCCGCCGCTGCTGGAGGCAGAGGGCCTGGTGGCGGCGTTGACGGCCCAGGCGCGTCGCGCCCCGCTGCCGGTGACGGTCGAGGGCTCGGTCGGGAGGCACGGCCGCGAGGTGGAGGCCGCCGTCTACTTCAGCGTGCTCGAGGCGCTGCAGAACGTGGCAAAGCACGCCGGCGCCCAGCAGGCACGGGTCCTCCTCTCAGAGGGCGATGGGGGCCTGCGCTTCGAAGTCGTCGACGATGGCGGCGGCTTCTCCGGAGGAGCCGAGGGGTCGGGCGTGCGCAACATGCGCGACCGCATCGACGCCATCGATGGCTCGCTCAGCATCGAGTCGGCGGTCGGCCGCGGCACCACAGTCTCGGGACGGGTACCGGTAGCGGACGGGGTGCCGGCGTGACCAGCCGCCGCCTCCTCACTCCGCCGATCCTCTTGGTGGTCTTCCTCGTCGCCTCGACGCTCTACGCGATCGTGTTCGGCGACCGCGCTCTCTGGGTCGAGACCGAAGGTGCCATCTGGGCCCCGTCGTTCCTCGTCGCCGGGTTCACCGGTGCACTGATCGTCTCGCGCCGTCCCGGTCACTCCATCGGGCGCCTCTTCGCACTCTTCGGCCTTTCCGGCGGCATCGCGTTCGCACTGATCGCCACGGGCAACCAGGTGTTCGACACCTCCCCGACTGCCGCCGGGATGCTCACGGCCACGGGTGCGGCCTTCACGACGGTCGGGGTGCTCGCCATCCCGGCCACACTGCTCCGCTTCCCCACCGGTGCGCTGCTCGCACCCCGCTGGCGCTGGGCGGACCGCACCGTCGCCCTCGCCGCCGTCCTCGGATTCGTGGCCGCTCTCATCGGCGGCGGCTGGGGCGGAGACGCCGAACAGGCCGTGTATCCCAGCCCTCTCTACGACGCGCTGCAGGGGCTCGGGGACGTTCTGTCCGGCCTCTTCTTCCCGTTGTTCATGGCTTCGATGCTGGCGGCGGCGACCTCCACCGTCATCCGCTACCGGCGCTCGCGCGGTGAGGAGGGGACACAGATGAAGTGGCTGGCGCTCTCTGCCGCCCTCGTTCTCGTGGACTTGGTCCTGATCGTGGCGACGACCAACGCCACCGGCGCGTTGAGCGAGGGCAGTGTCACCGTCCTCACCGGGGCGATCTTTGCGTTCGTCCCCGGCTCGGTGGCCATCGCCATCCTGCGCCACAGGTTGTTCGACATCGACGTGGTGATCTCGCGGGCACTCGTATTCGGCGCCCTCGCCGTGTTCATCACCCTGGTCTACGCCGCGATCGTGGTGGGGATCGGCAGCCTGGTGGGTGGAGCGGACACGGCCCTGGCCGTGGCGGCGACCGCCCTCGTGGCACTGGCGTTCGAGCCGGTGCGGGAGCGGGTGCAGCGTTGGGCGAACCGGATGGTGTACGGCACCAGGGCCACGCCCTACGAGGTGCTGTCCACGCTCACCGAGCGCCTCGCCCAGGCCGAGCACACCGATGGCCTGATGGGTCGGGTCGCCGAGCGCCTCGCCGACGGCACGGGTGCCCGGCGAGCCGTCGTGTGGGTCGGCGACGAGGCCTCGCTCCGCCCGATGGCGGTCTGGCCGCCTCTCGACCCGCCGTCGCCCACTCCCCTGGCGGCGCTCGGCGACGACGCGGTCCCCGTCATGGACGAGGAGGCCGGCGTGGTCGGAGCGCTGTCGGTCACCATGCACCGCGGGGACACCATCACCGCCCGGGAACGGCGCCTAATGGACGATCTCGCCGGATCGGTCGCCCTCGTCATGGCCAACCTGCGCCTCAACCGCGCCCTCGAGGCGCGCGCCGAAGAGCTGACGGTGTCGAGACGCCGCATCGTGGAGGCGCAGGACGAGGAGCGCCGACGTCTCGAGCGCGACCTGCACGACGGGGCGCAGCAGTCCGTCGTGGGCCTCAAGGTGCGCATCTCGCTGGCCGAGCGCATGGCGCGCGGGGCGGGAAGCGACGCTGTCGCCGATCAGCTCGCCGCCCTGGCCGGAGACGCCCAGGAGGCGATCACCGAGATCCGCAACCTCGCCAAGGGCATCTACCCGCCACTTCTCGTCAGTGACGGGCTGGCTGCCGCCGCACCCGGCATCGCCGACGGCTCGCCGCTCGACGTCGCCGTCGAGGTCTCGACCGGCCGCCACCCTCTCGAGATCGAGTCCGCCGTCTACTTCTGTGTCTCGGAGGCCCTCACCAACGCAGCCAAGGCGGGTGCGGCGTCGGCGACCATCGCCATCACCGACGACGGCGGCGAGTTGCGATTCAGAGTCTCCGACGACGGGCCGGGCTTCGACCCGGAGGCGGTGTCGGCCGGCTCGGGCCTGGCGAACATGCAGGATCGGGTCGGGGCCCTGGACGGGACGCTCGTGGTCGCGAGCGAGCCCGGCACCGGCACGGTCGTCGAGGGCAGGATCCCGCTCACGGTCGCCGCAGCGGCCGGTTAACCGGCGGCTGCGTCCCAGGCGGCTGCGAGGGCGTCCGGGTCGAATGCCTCCTTGGAGATGAAGGCGATGGCGCCCGCCTCCAGGGCCCGGGGCTCGTACTCCCCCGCCTCGTAGGTGGAGAGCACGATCACCCGCACCTGCGACCCGTCGGCGGTGATGCGGCGGGTCGCCTCGATCCCGTCGATGCCGGGCATGTTGATGTCCATCAGGACCAGGTCGGGGGCGGTGGTGCCGACCACCTCGACTGCCTCCTCACCGGTGGCCGCCTCTGCGAGCACCTCGAAGCCCTCGGACAGCTCGACGACGAGGCGCGCCACGGAGCGGAACGTCTCCTGGTCATCGACGATCAGAACTCTGACGGGTGTCGTCCTCGTGTGCACGGTGCCATCCTCCACCCGGCGCCGCTCCCGCACCAGGCTGCCTGCTCCCCTCCCGGGGTGGTGCCAGCACCACCGGTCATGGCATGCCTGATTCTGCCAGATACAGCAGGACCGCCCTGACCCGGCGGTTGCTCGACGGCTCAGGGGGCAGGTCGAGCTTGGTGAAGATCGAGTTGATGTGCTTCTCGACCGCTCGCTCCGACACGAACAGCGACTCGGCGGCCGCGGCGTTGCTGACGCCGGTGGCGATGGTGGCCAGCACCTCGCGTTCGCGGTCGGTCAGGCGGTGCATCACCGAGCTCTCGCGTCGGATCCTGCCCTGCACGAGGGCGTCCACGACCTTCGGGTCGACGACCGACTCCCCGGCGGCGACCCGTGCGATGGCGTCGACCAACTGACCGGCATCCCCGACGCGCTCCTTCAGCAGGTAGGCGAGGCCGTCGCTGCCCTCCTCGAAGAGCGACACGGCGTACTCGGGCTCGATGAACTGTGAGAGCACCACGACGCCGGTCGTCGGGTGGGCTCGCCTGATGTCCCGCGCCGCCCTGATGCCCTCGTCGGTGCGCGTCGGCGGCATGCGGATGTCGGTGACCACCACCTCGGGGGCGTGCTCCTCCACGGCGGCCATCAGCTCGTCGAGCGATCCGACCATCGCCGCGATCTCGATGTGACCCGCTTCCTCGAGAAGGGCGCGCACGCCCTCCCGGACGATGAGGTCGTCGTCGGCGAGCACGATCGTGGTGGCCATGGTGCGACGATACCGGCCTCCGGCGCCCCGCCGGCGGGGCCCCAGGCGGGTAGGTCCGAAGGCGTGAGACCCTGCTCGGCCCGCGGCGTCGGGCGGCGGATCCCAGGGGCGCACACCCTGAACCCGCGTCCGGCGGGCTCGGCGGGCTCGGCGGGCCGGGTCACCGTGCGTGTGCCCTACGCTTCCGCGATGCGCAGGCTCACGCTCGCCGCCGTGGTGCTGTCGCTGCTCGCCGCCGCCTGCGGAGACGACGGCGCCGCCGTGACCACGACGGCCGGGCCGACGACCACGACGGCCGGGCCGACGACGACGACCGTGCCGCCGGCGACGACCCGGCCGCCGACGACGGCGCCCGCGACCACGGAACCCCCCACCACACCCGCCACGACCGCTCCCCCGCCATCCGACGGCTTCGTGCTCGAGCACCCGGACCTCTTCCCACCCCCGCCACTCCCCGGCAGCGACGGCGCCAATGGGTCGGGTTGCGCCCCCGACAGCACCACCGTGGTGCCCGACGGCATCTGGTTCGGATTCGTGCTCGCCAAGACCGACACAGACATCACCTTCGACATGGCGTGCTGGTTCTGGGGTGAGGTCGCCGACGAGAAGGCTGCAGAGGATGGGGTCATCGAGGACGGCGGCACCGTGGAGAACGGGTACTACATCCGCAACCAGAACCCGCTCACCTACGCCGCGCCGATCGGGCCCGACGCCACCATGTACTTCCTCTCGGCAGCCCTCTCCGACTCGGGGAGCTTCGAGACGTTCCCCATCGCCATGTCCGACTGGCCGGGACCTGACCAGGAATGGCCGTGCCCCGGGGAGTTCTGCGGGGTGTGGATCTATGTCAACGGCGGTGTGATCACCGACGCCTACGAGCAGTACCGGCCCTGAGCTCCTCCTGTGGGTAGATCGGGTCGTGCCGCGTTCGCCGTGCTCGTGGCGCTCCTCGCCACGGCCCCACCGCCGCTCGCCGCCGGGACCACGGCGCGCTGCCAGGGACGCGCCGTCACCCTCTCCGGCACCCCCGGCGACGACACCCTCGTCGGGACACCCGGGCCCGACGTCATCGACGGGGGTGGCGGGGACGACGCGATCTGCGGCGGCCACGGCGACGATCATCTCTCCGGCGGCGGCGGCGACGATCTGCTGCACGGAGGCCCCGGGAGCGACTCACTCCACGGCGGCCCGGGCGACGACCGGCTCGAGGGCGCCGAGGGTCATGACGCCGTCGACGGAGGGTCCGGCGACGACGTCGTTCGGGGCGGCCCCGGCGACGAGCTTGCCAGGGGCGGGCCCGGGTCCGATCACATCATCGGCGACTCCGGCGACGACCGCCTCGTCGGCAGCGCCGGCGAAGACGTCCTCCGGGGTGGTGCGGGCGCCGACCGCATCACCGGTGGCCCCGGCGCCGACCGCTGTGCCGGCGGAGACGGGATCGACCACGCCTCGGGCTGCGAGCGCCCCTCCGGCACCGAATGGGGCGACCGCCCCCCTCCCCTCCTCGTCCCCCCGCCGGGCACGGTGGCGCTCACCTTCGACGACGGGCCCCACCCGGTGAACACCCCGCTGGTGCTCGACGCCCTCGCCACGGCGGGGATCGAAGCGACCTTCTTCGTGAATGGAGCCAAGGCCGACCGTTACCCGGGGCTCGTCGCCCGCATGATCCGCGAGGGTCACAGCGTGCAGAACCACTCCTACTACCACGGCCTGTTGAGCTCGATGTCATACTCTGCTGCCTATCGTGAGATCACGATGGGCCGTGACGCCATCAGCCGCACGGCAGGGTTCCCGTCACGGTGCCTCCGCCCGCCCTTCGGCGGTGTGAACGACACGGTTCGGGTCGCCGCCGCCGCGGCGGGCCAGGCGATCATGATGTGGACCGTCGACCCCCAGGACTGGCGCCACCAGGGGTCGACGGCGATCGCGTCGCACGTCGTGCGCCATTCGACGAGCGGCTCGATCATCCTCCTGCACGATGCCACCAGCTCCGAGACGGCGGGGGCGGTTCCCGGCATCGTCGCCGGGCTGCGGGGCAGGGGCCTGCGGTTCGTGAGCCTCTGCGACTGACCCCTCAGCCGGCCAGGGTCGGTGCGGCGGCGGCGTGGACGGCGGCGGCGTACTCGGCCAGCTTCTCCGGGCCCGAGGGGTCGCCGGCCAGGGTGTCGTAGTAGAGGATCGTCCCCTCCCATCCCTCGGTGTGCCACTCCGCCCCGTGCGGCAGCGGGATCCCCACTAGGGCGTCGGCGTCGAACGGCCACGGGTTGGAGTAGAAGTAGGGCCGCCCCGCCGGGTAGAAGCCGAGGTTGATCTGGGCGGGCGACTCGGTGGTCTCACCGCCCTCGGTGTGGCTCACCATCCGGTCGGCGAACCACTCGACCGACGTGTCGAAGTTGTGGGGCCAGTGTTGCACCGGTCCACTCCACCCCGCGAGGGACGCTATGTGGCGCCGGAAGACGCCGGCCACGTCGGTCACGGCGCCGAACCAGGTCTCGGCGGCGCCCGGGTCGTAGGGACGGGGCTCGTCGCTCTCGAAGCGCTCGCGGTCGTAGACGTCCTCGAGGCCCAGGTCGGCGGCGGCGGCGATGAGGGCGTCGCCCAGTTCGGTGCCGGTCATCCCGGCGGTCAGGTCGAACTCGAGGACGTCGCCCTGGCTGGTCTCGATCGCCGCGACGTGACGGCTCAGGTCCATGCGCACCCGGGCCGCCCCTCCCCCGGGCAGCTGCATGGCGTCGGTGACCAGCCCGGCCGGCGTGATGGCGAGGCTGACGTGCCACCACTTGGGATGTGCGACGGCGTGTGCGCGCGGCAAGGCGCTCACGGCGTGGGAGTAGGCGTGGAGGGTGGCTCGGGTGGCCTCCCACTCCTCATGCATCGGCGGCAATGTGATGTCGGGCAGGGTGCGCTCCTTGTGGGTGCTCTTCCTCCCAACGCCGCGATGGGTGCGATGCTTCCGGGAAGGCCTCCTGCCTCTCATGGGGTTGAAGGCCCCGAGACGCCCACCTCAGGAGCCCGACATGCCCGATTCGCTGAACTTCGCCCTGCTCGCATTGCGCATCGCCGTCGGTCTCGTGTTCGTGGCGCACGGCGTCAAGCACTTCATCAACCGCGACAAGACGATCCGCTGGACGGCGAGCATCGGGTTCCGCAGCCCCAGGGTGCAGTGGTTCTTCATGACGTTCGCCGAGATCGGGGTCGGCGTGGGGTTGGCGGCTGGCCTGCTCACGGCGGTGGCCGCAGCAGGGGCGATCGGCATCCTGTTCGTGGCGTTCTGGACGGTGCACCGCGCCGCCGGTTTCTGGGTGTCGGCGCGACCCGACGAGGGCTACGAGTACGTGCTCACCCTGGCGGTCGCCGCCCTGGCGCTCGCCGTGGCGGGACCGGGCGAGTGGTCGCTCGACCACGGCCTCGATGTCGTCGTCGACGGCCTGGCGGGCGGGCTCGTGGCCGGCGCCGGCCTCCTCGCCGGCGCAGGCCAGCTGCTGGCGTTCTACCGGCCCCCCCGCTGAGGGTCAGACGACGGCGCCCTCGGGCCGCAGGGCACCGGAGGCGAAGCGGTCCACCGACAGCGCCGTCAGGTCGAGCGGCGGGTCGAGTCCGAGCGCCAGCGCCGCCAGGTACTCCCCCATCACCGGCCCCTGTTGGAAGCCGTGCCCCGAGAACCCGCACGCATACAGGAGGCCCTCGGGGTCGGCGGCGGCGCCGACGATGGCATTGTGGTCGGGGCTCATCCCGTACCAACCCCACCATCCGGGCCGCACCCCGAGACCCTCGATGAGTGGGAGGCGGTTGACGGCGTGCGGCGCCAGGTCGTCGAGGGTCTGCTCGCGGCCCCCGAAGAGGAGCCGGTCGCCCTCGCGGTGGAAGTAGAACGACGTCGCGAAGTCGATGGTGAGCGGCAGCTCGCGCACCAGCGGATCGGGGCCCGTGAACCAGACGTGGCGCTGCTCGCGACGGACCGGGAGCCCGAGCCCCACGCCGGCCGCCAGCTCCACGCCCCACACCCCGGCGGCGAGGACCACCGTGTCGGTGGCGACCGTCCCCTGTGTGGTCTCGACGCCGGTGACGCGTCCGCCGTCGACGACGATCCGCAGCACCTCGCACCCCTGGACGATGCGGCCCCCGCCGTCGGCGGCGGCGCGGGCGTACCCGGCGGCGACCGCCTCGGGAGTGGCGTAGCCATCCATGCCGCAGAACGCCGCTGCCGCCAGGTCGTCGGTGCGGATCCCGGGGACCATCGCGCCCGCTTCCTCGGGCGTCAGCAGGCGGGACGGCACGCCCAGGCCGTTCTGCAGGGCGATGGCCGCCTCGAAGCCGGGCACCTCGCCCTCCCGGAGCAGGAACAGGTATCCCCACTGCTTGAAGTCGATCTCGTAACCGGGGTCCTCGCCGAAGCGCTCGAGGGCGGCGATGGAGCGGAGCGCGATGCGGATGTTGAGTGCGTCGCTGAACTGGGCGCGGAACCCGCCCGCCGCCTTCGAGGTGGACCCGGCGGCGATGGTGTCGCGTTCGATCATCACCGGCGCCTCACACCCGGCGCGCACCAGGTGATGGAGGGTGGAGGTGCCCATCACGCCGGCACCGACGACCACGACGGGGGCGCTGTGGGGCAGGTCGGCCATGGGCGCCATTCTGGTGGGTGCGGCGGCGGGATACGCTGGTCGGCATGACCGACCGCATGCCGACCGCCTTCGTGGGCCACGGCAACCCCATGAACGCCCTTGGCGGCCCGCTCGCCGAGCGGTGGCGGGCGTGGGGGGAGTCCCTGCCCCGGCCCGATGCGATCCTCGTGGTGTCGGCCCACTTCGAGCGCCACCCCCCCACCCTGAGCAGCACGACCGATGCACCGCTGGTCTACGACTTCTTCGGCTTCCCCGACGAGATGTACCGCCTCACGTACGCCCCGCCGGGGGCCCCCGGGGTGGCCGACGCCGTCGAGCGGCTGCTCGGCCCCGAGCTCACCGTGGATCGTGACGAGACCCGCGGGCTCGACCACGGCGCCTGGGTCCCGCTCATGCACCTCTCCCCCGGAGCCGACGTCCCCGTCGTGCAACTCTCGATCCCCTGGACCGACGATCCCGTCGAGATGCTGGCGCTGGGGGGCCGTCTGGCCCCGCTGCGCGACGACGGCGTGCTCGTCCTCGGCAGCGGGAACCTGGTGCACAACCTGCGCCGCGTCGACTGGCACGACGGCCAGACACCGTCGTGGGCGGCCGACTTCGACGCCTGGGTCGCCGAGGCGCTCGAAGCCGGCAGGGCGCCGGACCTGGCCGGGTACCGGCGCCACGAGCTGGCGTCGACGGCGCACCCGACACACGAGCACTTCGTGCCGGTCCTGGTCGCCGCCGCGGCGGCGGGCGACGACTCGCCGTCCTTCCCGGTCGAGGGCTTCGAGCTGGGGTCGGTGAGCGCCCGCTCGGTGCAGTTCGGCCTCAGTTGAGTGCCGGGTCGGGCGGGTAGCCGGCGTAGAGCGCCAGTGGCGGCCCCTGACGCCGCAGCACCCGCTCCCGCAGCCCGGTCGGGTCGGCGGTGAGCGGGTCGCCCGCTTCGAGGGCGACCACGAACCAGTCCCCCGCCTCGACCTCGGCCTCGAGCTGCCCCGGTCCCCACCCGGTGTACCCGCTGAACACGCGGGCGGCCGTCACCCCGTCCACCGGACCGGCGTCGAGGTCGAACAGGCCCACTCCGGCGGCCACCGGCGTGAGCCCGGGATGGTCGAACCCCTCTTCGGTGCGGACGAGCCCGACGGCGGTCTCGGGCTGCACCGGCCCACCGACGAACACCATGGCCGGAGTGGCGAGGTGCCCCTCCCATGCCGGGAGGTGCCGGACGACGGGCTCGGGAGTGGGCCGATCGAGGACGAGCCCCAGCCCGCCGCCGTCGTCGAGCGCACACACCAGGACCACCGCAGCCGTGAAGTTCGGGTCGATCAGCCGTGGCGTGGCGACCAGCAGGTCTCCCACCCCCGCGGCGTCACCCGGCGGCATCGATCCCCAGCAGCTCGCGGGCCTGGTCGACCCACCGGTCGTCCTTGGCGCGACCGCCATAGACCGGCAGGTGCTCGCCGATGCGGTCGAGGTCGGCTTCGGTGAGGCGGGCGATCTGGCGCAGCGAGGTGATCCCGAGACCGGCGAGGATGTCGGCGATCTTGGGGCCGATGCCCTTGATCGCCTTCACGTCGCCGTCGTCCACCGGCTCGGGTGCAGGCGACGCCGCCGCCTCGAGTTGGGCGATGCGGGCCTGCAGCCGCCGCACCTCGGCGAGGTCGCCGGATGGGCGGTCGGGCCCGCCGAGGCTGGTGCGCCTGACCAGACGGGCATTGCGCTCCCGCTCCGATCTGAGCGCCTCCTTGAGGGCCCGCAGCTCGGTGTCGGATGCCGGGCCCGGGGGCGGCGGGGCGGGCCGGTCGAGATGCTGCAACTCTTCCTCGGCGCTCCGCCTCGCCTCCTCGGCCTCCTTCACCGCCTCCTCGAGCCGCTCGATCTCGGCGTCGCGGCGGTCGATCTCGATGTGGAGGCGCTCGAGCTCGTCGATGCGGGCCTGCAGCCGCCGCACCTCGGAGTCCCTGGCCTTGGTGAGGCCGTCGAGGCGGTCGCGCAGGTCGGCGATGGCGGCCTCGCGGGCGATGAGCCGGTCCTCGAGGCGGCGCTCGGCGTGGTCGGCCGTCACCGCCTTCGGCGCCGACGAGGCGGCCGAGACGGCGTCGGTGAGGGCCTCGATGCGCGCCTCGAGCCCCACCGTGCGCTCTTCGGCGTCGCGCATCGAGGCGCGTGCCTCCTCGAGTCGCTCGGTGAGGGCCACCCGGCGCTCGGCGGCGGCGCCGACGGCCCATGCCGCCTCCTGCTCGCCGGCACGCAGCGTCGCCACCCGGTGCCGCAACGCGGCGATCTCGGCGGAACGGTCTGTCGACTCGGCGGTCGACGCCGTCAGTGCCCTGCGGAGCCGCCGGGAGCGAAGCCAGCCGACGAGCCCCCACACCAGGGCGAGGACGGCGACGCCGGCGGCTGCAGCAGCAGCGATGAGCATGGGCCGGAGTGTACGTCGACAGCGCTGCGCCGTCCGCGTGTAGGTTCGCAGGCATGAGTGTGCGGCATGCCGGACGGGCCGACCTCCTCGCCATCGGTCGCGTCGCCGAGGCCTCGCTCTGGGACACGTACACCGGGCTGCTCAAGCCCGACACCATCGGCCGCATCCTGCAGCGCGACTACTCCCCCGCCGCCCTCGGCCGCCGCCTGCTGCGCGGCGGGGTGGTCGTGGCCGAGGAGGCGGGTGAGGTGGTCGGGTTCGCCGACGCCGAGGTGGGACCTTCGCATCTCCAACTGCTGGCCATCGCCACCGACCCCATCCACCGCCGGGCCGGCGTGGCGGCGGCGATGCTGGTCGCCGTGCGGGACGGCCACCCCGACCTGCCCGTCTGCGCCGACGTGCTCCTCGGCAACCTCGCCGGGGAGCGGTTCTACGAGGCGCTCGGCTTCGCTCCCGGGGAGATCCTCGAGCGCACCCTTTTCGACGAGGACGTCGTCGAGCGGCGGTGGTGGCTGGCGCCGTCACCCTGAGATTCCGCCCCGCTGCACGCCGCTAGGGTGGCTCGCTTGTGACGTTCGACATCTCGCACCTCCCCAAGGTCGTCCTCCACGACCACCTCGACGGCGGCCTCCGGCCCTCGACCGTGCTCGATCTGGCACATCAGATCGGATACGACGGCCTGCCGACGACCGACCCCGACGACCTGGCGGAGTGGTTCGACCAGTCGGGGGCGCCGTCGCTCGAGGCCTATCTGGGGGCGTTCCGGCACACCGTGGCGGTGATGAGCACCCCCGAGGCGCTGGAGCGGGTCGCATACGAGGCCGCCGAGGATCTGGCCGCCGACGGGGTGGTCTACGCCGAGATCCGCTTCGCCCCCAGCCTGCATCGCACGGACCGCATGGATCGCGGCGCGGTCGTCGCCGCGGTGCTGCGCGGGCTGGAGGCCGGAGAGCGCGATCACGGCATCGTCACCCGGTGCATCCTCGACGCCATGCGCCAAGAGGACGACTCCTCGGAGATCGCCGAGCTCGCCGTCGCCGTCGGCGGCCGCGTCGTCGGGTTCGACCTCGCCGGGCCCGAGGCGGGCTACCCGGCGTCCTTGCACGCCGAGGCGTGCCGGATCGCCCTCGACGGCGGGACCCGGCTCACCATCCACGCCGGGGAGGGCGACGGCGTGGACAGCATCGCCGAAGCCCTCGACTGCGGGGCGGAGCGCATCGGTCACGGGGTGCGCATCGTCGAGGACACCACGGTCGGGGACGGCTCGATCGTCGCCCTCGGCCCGGTGGCATCGCGTGTGAAGGCGGAGGGCATCGTCCTCGAGGTGTGTCCGCACTCGAATCTCGACACCCGCATGTACCCCACGGCGGGGGACCACCCGGTGGGCGTGCTGCATCGGGCGGGCATGCCGGTCACGCTCAACACCGACAACCGACTCATGAGCAACACCTCCATGAGCCGGGAGTTCGGCCTCGCCGTGGAGCGCCACGGCTTCGGGCTCGACGACCTGCGCACCGTGACCATGCGCGCCGTGGATGCGGCGTTCTGCGACGAGGAGACCCGCCGCACGGTGCGCCGGCAGGTCGAGGACGGGTACGCCTAGAGGCGCTCCTCGATCCATCCGATGGCGGTGTCGATCGCCTCGGGCCCCTCGTTGTGCACCTCGTGGCGCAGGTCGGGCATCAGGACCCGCTCCACACCGGGGAGCTCCCCCAGTGGGGCGCTGGACGCCGGGGGCACGATGGTGTCGGCGGCGCCGTGCAGCACGAGCGTCGGGACGTCGAGCGACGGCAATGACGCCGCCGTTGACTTCATCGCTTTGAACAACTCGGAGCCGAGCCGCGCCGTGGTGCGGGCGTGCACCAGCTCGTCGGCGAAGTAGGCCTCACCGACCGACGGGTCGTGGGCCAGCTGCTCGCCGTTCAGCTTGTTGGGCTGGCTGAACCTCGGGGCGAGCCTGGACAGCACGTGGGCGGCACCGCGCTTGACGGCCGGGACGCCGGCGCCGAGCGCCGGGCCCGACACCACCATGAGGTCGGGGGCGGGGCGGTTCGACAGCGCGTAGCGCAGGGCGATGAGCCCGCCCATCGAGTGGCCGTGGAGGATCACCGGCAGCCCTGCTGAGCGAGCCGCTGCCACGTCGTCGATCAGGTCGTCGGCGTAGTCGTCGAAGGCCCCCACGAACGCCCGCGTGCCGGCGGAGCGGCCGAACCCCCTGAGGTCGGTGACGCGCATCGCCAGGCCGGCCTCGGCGTACTGGCGGGCGACGTGGTCGTAGCGCCCGCCGTGCTCGGCGATCCCGTGCACGAGGACGACCGTGGCGCGCGGGGTGTCCGGCGTGGTGAGGCGGGTGAACAGCTCGGTGCCGTCCGGAGCCGTCCGCGTGGTCGTCTCCGCCTTCACGTGTGCCTCCCGGATGCCGCCATGGCCGCCCCGACGATACCGGCGTCATTGCGCAGCGTCGCCACCGTGAGACGGGCGCGGGACTCGAGCAGGTGCAGGTATTGGTCCGCCTCCTTCGAGCCGCCGCCGCCGAGCACGACGAGGTCGGGCCAGAGCAGGTTCTCGACGTAGCGGAGGAACCGGTTGAAGCTCCCGACCCACTCCTCCCACGACAGGCCGGCGGCCTCGCGGGCGGTCCCGGAGACCACGTCCTCGGCCTCGGCTCCCTCGAACTCGAGGTGACCGAGCTCGGTGTTGGGGACGAGGGCGCCCCTGACGAACAGCGCCGAGCCGACGCCGGTGCCGATGGTGAGGAGCAGCACGGTGCCTTCCTCGCCCCGCCCGGCGCCATGGCTCATCTCGGCCACCCCGGCGGCGTCGGCGTCGTTGAGGACGGTGACCGGTGCGTCGAGGGCCGTCGAGAAGAGACCTGCGGCGTCGAGGCCCACCCACGCCGGGTCGATGTTCGCCGCCGAGCGCGTGACCCCGTGCACCACCACGGCGGGGACGGCCACCCCGACCGGGCCGCTCCACTCGAAGGAGCCGGCGATCTCGGCGACCACGGCGGCCACGGCATCGGGTGACGACGGCCGGGGCGTGTCGATGCGGACCCGCTCGGTGGCGAGCTCGCCGGTCTCGAGGTCGACGAGCGCCCCCTTGATGCCGGTCCCGCCGAAGTCGATGCCCAGGCGGGTGGTCACGCGTCGTCCCAGGTGAGGATCGGGTTGCGGGCCGCCTCGGCGTCGTCGGGCCGGCTGACCGGCGTGCTGTGCGGCGCCCCCTGGACGAGCCCGGGGTCCTCGGCGGCGATGCGAGCGATCTCCGCCAGGGCGTCGGCGAGGGCGTCAACCGTCTCGGGCGACTCGGTCTCGGTGGGCTCGATCATGAGCGCCTCCTCGACGACCAGCGGGAAGTACATGGTCGGGGCATGGATGCCGCGGTCGAGCAGCGCCTTGGCGACGTCCATGGCGCGCACCCCGGTGGCGCGTTTGAGGGCGGCGGCGCTTGCCACGAACTCGTGCATGCACGGCGCCGGGAACGGGATCTCGTAGGCACCCGTGAGCCGATGGGCGAGGTAGCGGGCGTTGAGCACGCTGCGCTCGGCGACGCGGCGCAGGCCCGGCCCACCGAGGGCCAGCATGTAGGTGAGGGCCCGCAGCACCACGAGGAAGTTGCCGTGGTTGCCGTGCAAACGGCCGATCGACGCCTCCGGCATCTCCCACCGGATGCCCTCGCCGTCGCGCACCGGGAGCGGGCCGGGCAGGAAGCGGGTGAGGCGCCCGGTGACGGCGACGGGCCCGGCGCCCGGTCCCCCGCCGCCGTGAGGGGTGGCGAAGGTCTTGTGGAGGTTGGAGTGGACGATGTCGAACCCCATGTCGCCGGGCCGGGCCACCCCGAGGATGGCGTTGAGGTTGGCACCGTCGTAGTAGAGCAGGCCGTCGACGTCGTGGACGATCCCGGCCAACTCGACGATGTCCTGTTCGAAGAGGCCGAGCGTGTTCGGGTTGGTGAGCATGAGGCCCACCGTGTCCTCGTCGACCACGGCGCGCAGCGCGTCGGGCGACACCATGCCGCGCTCGTCGCTCTTCACCTGGAGGGTCCGGAACCCGGCGAGCGACACCGATGCCGGGTTGGTGCCGTGCGCCGAGTCGGGGATCACCACGGTGCTGCGGCGCCGCCCGGCGGCCTCGTGGTAGGCCCGCATGATGAGCAGCCCGGTCAGCTCCCCCGCCGCTCCGGCCGGGGGCTGGAAGGTGGCCCGCGCCATCCCGGTCAGCTCGCAGAGGATGGCCTCGGCCTCCAGCAGCACCTCGAGCGCCCCCTGGGCGAGCGGTGCCGGGAGAGCGGGATGGAGGTCGCGGAACCCGGCGCTCTCGGCCGCCCAGTCGCACACCTTCGGGTTGTACTTCATGGTGCATGAGCCGAGCGGGTAGGCGCCGAGGTCGACGGCGAAGGTGCGGTGGCCGAGGCGAGTGAAGTGGGCCACGAGATCCCGCTCGGAGACCTCGGGCAGCGGCGGCGGTCGGTCGGCGGCCTCGGACGGCAGCGCCACCGGGTCGACGTCGAGCTCCGGGAACGACCAGGCGCGCCTCCCCGGCGACGAGAGCGCCGCCAGGGTCGGCTCGGCGTCGCCGCCGACGAGCGGTGCGGAGCGGGCCGGGCCGGCCGGCTCAGGCATCGGAGAGCACCTCCTCCAGGGCAGCGGCGAAGCCGTCCAGCTCGGAGCGGGATCGCTTCTCGGTGACGGCCACGAGCAGCCCCCCGGGAAGGTCGGGGTAGTCGGTCGCGAGCGGGATGCCCGCCAGGTAGCCGTGCTCGGCCAGTGCGAGGACCACGGCGTCGGGGTCGGCGGGCAGCAGCACCGGGAACTCGCGGGCGAAGCCCTCGACCGGGATCGTGACCCCCTTGATCTGGCCGAGCCGCCTGGCGAGGTGGTGGGCCTTGGCCACCGACTGGCGTCCCACCTCGGCGAGGCCGTCGGGCCCGAGCCATGCGAGATGGACGGCGGCGCCGACGGCGTTGAGCGTCTGGTTGGTGCAGATGTTCGACGACGCCTTCTCCCGCCGGATGTCCTGCTCCCGGGTCCGGAGTGTGAGGGTGTAGGCGGGACGGCCCTGGCGGTCGGTGGTGCGCCCCACGAGGCGTCCCGGGATGCGGCGCAGGTGCTCGGTGCCGGTGGCGAACATGCCCAGCACCGGCCCCCCGAACGACATCGGGCTCCCCAGCGGCTGGCCCTCGGCGAAGGCCACGTCGCAGCCGGCGTCACCGGCCCGGCGCAGGACGCCGGTGAGCATCGGGTCGAATTCGGCGATGGCGAGCGCCCCCGCGTCGTGCGCGATCGACACGGCGGTGTCGTGCTCCTCGACGACCCCGAGGTAGTTGGGCTGCCCGTACAGGAGGGCGGCGGGCTCGGGGCCCGCATCGGGCGCCCATGCCGTGCGCCCCCCGACGATGGGGTGCTCCACGACCTCGACGTCGCGCGCCGAGGCGAAGGTCGCGATCACCTCGCGGGTGCGGGGGTTGAGGCCGCGCGACACCCACACGGCGCTGCGCCTGGTCGCCGCCACCGCCAGGTTCACGGCCTCGAGGGCGGCGGTGGCGCCGTCGTACAGCGAGGCGTTGGCGACCGGCAGGCCCGTGATCGCGGCGACCATCGACTGGTACTCGAACAGGGCCTGCAGCACCCCCTGTGCCACCTCCGCCTGATACGGGGTGTACGAGGTCACGAACTCGGGCCGGAGTGTGAGGCTGCGCACCACAGGCGGCAGGTGGTGGTCGTAGATGCCGCCTCCGGCGAAGCAGATCAGATCGCCCGCGGTGCGGCGCCCCAGCTCGTCGATGCGGGCCATCACCTCCATCTCGGAGCGGGGCGGCGGCAGGCCGAGCGCGCCGGCGACGCGCACACCGGCGGGCAGATGGGCGAAGAGGCCATCGACGTCGTCGAGGCCGATCGCCCCGAGCATGCGGGCGACGTCGTCGGAGGTGTGCGGCGTGAAGTCCATCAGATGAACGGGGGGTCGATGCGGCGGGCGGGCGCCCACTCGTCGCGGATCTCCACCGACACGGTGTCGGCGGTGGGCGGCGGCGACACGTAGCCCAAGCCGATGCCCCGTTCGAGCACGGGGCTGAAGTTGCCGCTGGTGACGGCGCCGGTGGACTCGCCGCAGCGCAGCGCGTAACCGTGGCGGGGCACGCGCCGCGAGCCCATCTCGAACCCGACGAGCACCCGTTCCGGCTGGCGTCGCGCCTCCAGCGCCTCGCGGCCGACGAACTCGTGCTCCCACCCGACCACCCATCCCAGGCCCGCCTCGATCGGCGTGGTGGAGGTGTCCAGGTCCTGTCCCCACAACGGATAGCCCTGCTCGAGGCGGAGGGTGTCGCGCGCCCCGAGCCCGCACGGGACGGCGCCGGCGGCGAGCAGGGCGTCCCAGACGCCCGCCGCCTGTTCGAGGGGGACCATGAGCTCGGCGCCTGGCTCGCCGGTGTACCCGGTGCCGGCGGCGACCATGCCGCCCTTCTCCTGGAGGCGGAAGCGCTTGGGGTGGGCGTCGAAGAGCGAGGCCACAAGGTCGGGCGCCGCCGGCCCCTGGACTGCCAGCAGCACAGTGCTGGGGCGCAGGTCCTGCACCGCTCCCCCGGCCTCCCCGAACGCCGCCATCACCGTCTCGTGGTTGACCCCGTTGGGGAGGACGATGAACTCGTCGTCGTCGAGCCACCACACGATGATGTCGTCGACCACGCCTCCTCCCGGCGTCAGCATCATCGTGTACTGGGCGCGCCGCGGGCCGATGTGATCGATGTCGTTGCAGAGCAGGTGCGACACGAGGTCGTGGGCGCGCGGCCCCTTCAGGCGAAAGCGGCCGAGGTGTGACACGTCGAACACTCCGACCGACCCCCTGACGGCCATGTGCTCGGCGATGGTGCCCTCGTAGGAGAGGGGCATCTCCCAGCCGGCGAACTCGGTGAAGCGGGCACCGGCCTCGGCATGGGCGTCGTGCAACGGCGACCGGTTGATGGGCACGCCGAAACTCTAGACGCAGCCCCGGGTGGGCCTTCTGGCGTCAGCCGGTCTCGGACTCCCCCAGGTTGACCACCTGCACGGGACCCGGGATGCGGGTCGGCGCCGGGCTGTCCTCGAGCTGCTCGGGCGGTTCGAGCCCGTACTTGATGAGCAGGTTGAGGAAGTCGCGCTGATAGAAGATCTTGCACTTCACGTCGGGGTGGTTGGCGCGGAGCAGGCGCACCTTGCGGTTCTTCTTGGTGACGAGCTTCTGGTTCATCGTGGTGATCTCGATGAACACGTCCTCGTCGGGCAGGTAGAAGTCGGGGGTGAAGAACTTGGTCGGCTCGCCGGCGTCGTCGAACTCGATGGCGAACGATCGGGGCTCGTAGTCCCATTCGATCCCGTAGAAGTCGAGGAGCCGGGCGAACTGACGCTCACTGGTGTGAGCGAAGTCGACGGCGTCTGCCGGTGACTCGAAATCGAGGTCGGTGGTCAGGCCTGGGCCTCCACGGTCTGCGGCGCCTCCTCGGCGGCAGCCGGGTCGTCGGGGAAGAGCGTGTGGATCTCGCCTTCCAACTCTTCCTGGACCGGTCCGACGGCGATCCCGAACACGCCCTGGCCGCGCCGGAAGACGTCCACCACCTCGTCGGCGCTGTGCGCCGCATAGATGGTGCTGCCGTCCGACAACAGTGTGACGTCCTCGAGCGGGCGGGCGCTGTCGAGCGTCTCCCGCAGGATGTCCATCGCCTGGCGGATCTTCTTGAGGCTCATCCCGGCGTCGAGCAGGCGCTTGATGACGCGGAGCTGCACGATGTCGCCAAAGGCGTAGAGCCGCTGTGACCCCGATCCCGACGCCGACTGCAGCGAGGGCCGCAGCAGGTCGGTTCTGGCCCAGTAGTCCAGCTGCCGGTATGTGATACCGACGATCTTGCACACCTGAGGGGCGCGATACCCCTGCTCGGTCGTGGTCACGGGTCTCCTCACCTTCCCCGGGATCTTACACGAGCGTAATTCCGTCCAACGGAGTTACGGACATGAAACTAGATCGCCCCACCAGGACTTGTCAACAACCCCTGTGGAAAAGTCCGAAATCGGCCGTCTGCAGTCGGCAGTCGAGAAGTCGGCAGTCGGCAGGCGACAGTCAGCAGTCAGCAGTCGGCAGTCGGCAGTCGAAGAAGTCGGCAGTCGGCAGGCGACAGTCAGCAGTCAGCAGTCGGCAGTCGAGCTGAACCGTCCCGGGTTTCGTGCACACCCTGTACCGTGGACTGTGGACTGTGGACCGTGGACTGCCGACTTCGGACCGTGGACTCTGGACTGTCGACGGCCGTCTGTGGACTGTCGACTGTGGACCGTGGACTCTGGACCGTGGACTCTGGACTGTCGACGGTCGTCTGTGGACTGCCGACTGTGGACTGCGGACTGCGGACTTCCGACTCCGCTCTCCGCCTACTCCCCTATCGCCGCCCGCAGGGCCTCCACCTGGGTGCTCGATCCGATGGCGATCACCATCTGGCCGGCTTGGAGGCGGATGTCGGGGTCGGGGTTGAACAGCAGCTCGCCGCTCGGCATCTCGACGGCGAGCACGAGCGCCCCGCTGTCCTCGCGCAGGTTGGACTCGCGCAGCAGCTTGCCGACGATCGGCGAGTGACGCCCGATCTCGACGCCCTCGATGCGGAGCTCGACGAGGCGGCCGTGCAGGATGAGGTCGACGAACTCGTCGAGGCGGGGCTCGGCGGCGAGGGCGGCGAGCCGGTGCGCCCCGACCAGCTGCGGCGACACCACCCGGTCGGCTCCCGCCAGGCGGAGCTTCTCCTGCGCCTCGAACTCGGTGGCGCGGCTGATCACGGGCAGCTGCGGCCAGCGGTTCTTGGCGGTGAGCACGATGACCAGGTTGTCGTTGTCGTTGCGCACGCAGGCGATGACGGCGCGGGCCCGGTCGGCCCCGGCCTCGGAGAGCGACTCGTATCGGGTGGCGTCTCCCTCGTACACGAGTGCGCCGCTGTGGCGGGCCTCCTCGGCGGCCGACGGCGCCGACTCGACGACCACCGACGGGATCCCCTCGTCCTCGAGCGCCCGCCAGGTGTTGGCCCCGACCCGCCCGAAGCCGCACACGATCACGTGCCCGTCGAGCGTCTTGATCTGCCGGTTCATGCGCCTCCGCCTCGAATCCCCGCCGAGAAAGCGTTCCAGGCCTATCTCGGCGCCGGTGGCGGCAGTGTAGAGAGCCGCCCCCACCCCGAGCACGATGACGGCGACGGTCAGCAGGCGCCCCGCCTCCGACAGGGGGAACACCTCACCGAAACCCACCGTCGAGATGGTGATGACGGTCATGTAGAGCGCATCGGCGAACGAGGCGCCCTCGACGACCACGTAGCCGATGGTGGCGGCGATCGTGACGAGCACGAGGCCGGCGACGGCGAAGAGGAACCGCCGCTCGCGGCTCATCAGCTGGCGAAGTCCTCCGGGGACACCCGCTCCAGGAAGTCGCGGAAGCGCTCGACCTCATCCTCCTGATCCTCGTCGCGGATCTCCACACCCGCCTCCTCGAGCACCGAGGGGTACACGGAGATCGGTGCCCCGGTGCGGGCGGCGAGGGCGATGGCGTCAGAGGGCCGCGCCGAGACGGTGGTCTCGGTCCCGTCGCGGGTGAACACGAGGTCGGCGTAGTAGATGCCGTCGCGCAGCTCGGTGACCACGACCCGGTCGACGGCGGCGCCGAGAGCCTCGGTCGAGGCGCGCAACAGGTCGTGGGTCAGCGGGCGCTGTGGCTCGACGCCTTCGAGGGCGAAGGCGATGGCCGTGGCCTCCCCCGCCCCGATCCAGATGGGCAGGTAGCGGGTGCCGCCCACCTCGCGGAGCAGGACGATGGGAGTGTTCGTCGGAAGCTCGATTCGCACCCCGACGAGCTCGACGGGAATGCTCTCGCCGCTCATGCGCCAAGCCTATCAGGGGCGGTCCCGAAGACCTCGTGGGCCAGCAGGTCGGGGTTCTCGGCGAAGGCCGGGATGTCGAGCACCGCCCAGATCGAGTCCAGGTTTCGGTATCTGCCCTCCCAGTCGAGCCCGTAGCCCAACAGGAACTCGTCGCCCACCTCGAACCCGCGGTACTCCAGGGGGACCTCGGTGATGCGGCGCGGGCGCTTGTCGACCAGGGTCACCGTGGCGAGCGAGGAGGGCTGGCGGGTTCCGAGGAGGTCGAGCAGGTAGGTGAGGGTGAGCCCGGTGTCGACGATGTCCTCCACCACCAACACGTCCCGTCCCGCCAGGGAGGTCCCGCTGTCGACGCTGATGCCGACCTGGCCCTTGGTGCCGAACCGGTGGAGCGACAGGAAGTCGATCTCCACTCCGGGCGGCAGGTGACGCGACAGGTCGGCGAGGAAGGGCACCGACCCCTTGAGCACGCCGAGCACCACCGGCTCGCGGCCCTCGTAGTCGTCGGCGATCTCCCCTCCCAACTCCTCGACGCGGGCGGCGAGGGTCGAGGAGTCGATGACGCGTTCGAGCGTGCTCATGAGCCCGATCCTCCCAGAAGTGCGGGCAACAGGTCGCGGAACCCCTCGAGCACCTGCTGCTCGCGTGGTGTCATCGGCGTGGGGCGGGGCTCGGGGACGGGCAGGGGGCCGGCAGCCGCCATGCGGGTGACGTACCACGCCGGGAACTGCTCCTCGAGCGGCGTGCCGACGGCATGGTGGAAGAACCGGTCGCGCGGTCCGAGCGCCGACACCCCCCAGGCCATGAGCTCGCGGGTGTCGATGCGGCGCTGCGTCGAGGCGAGCACCACCGCCACGAGGCGCTCCTGGGGGCCGCGCACGTAGGACAGGAGCACCTGGCCGGCGGCGAGCGTGTCGCCGGTCTTGAGCCCCAGGTACTCCGGGAAGACGCCGAGCAGGCGGTTGGTGGCGTCGACCTCGATGAGCCGCCCCGACGGCGGCGGCCGGAAGTCGATGTGCTTGATGCGGGCGGTCCGCATGATGAGCGGGTAGTCGAGCGCCGCCACCCCCATCTTGATGAGGTCGCGCGCCGTGGACACGTGCCCGTCGGCGTCGAGGCCATTGGGGTTCAGGAAGGTGGTGTCCTCCATGCCGAGCGCGGCGACTTTCTCGTTCATGAGGGCGACGAAGGCGTCGACGGTGCCGCCGACGTGCTCGGCCAGGGCCACGGCGGCGTCGTTGCCGGACTGCACGAGGATGTTGGCGAACAGCTCCTCGACCAGCCACTGCTCCCCCTGCCGGACGTCGGGCTGGCCCTGGAATCCGATAGGGGTGGCGTCGGCGTTGGCGGAGATGGTGGTCACGGCGCCGGGGTCGGCCCGCTCCTCCACGATCATCGCCGTCATCAGCTTGGTGATGGACGCCGGGGGGCGCGGCCGGTCGGGGTCGCGGGAGCCGAGCGGGGCGGCCTCGTCGACCGCCCAGATCATCCAGGAGGCTGCGATCAGCTCGGGTGGGGGGCGGTCCGGGAAGGCGACTATGGGCGGGGGCGGCACCGGGAGGGTGTGCAGCGAGGGCGAGCCCAGTGCCAGGACGAGCGCGAGCGCCTCGATCACGCGGTCGTCCTGCGATGTCGGATCACGGCGATGTCCCGTCGTCGGTGCGCAGCCCAAGAGGGTATCGCCGGAAGGAAGGTGACCCGACGACTACCGGTCGAGGAGGTTGCGGAGGTCGGAGCGGACCAGCGCCTCCTGCAGCTCCCGCGCCGCCTGGGCGCAGTCGGCCAGCACCTCGGCGGCCTGCTGCCGGTTCGCCGGGCTGGCGTGGCGCAACAGCGGGCTGGTGAGCTGTTGCATCAGGTCCACCTCGCGGTTGGCGCTGAGGCGCATCGTGCGCAGGTGCCGGGCCTCCAGCCCGTGCCCGATGAGGCGTTGGGCGGCGCGGGCGACGACGAGCGAGTCCTCGTCGAAGACCGGCCCGTCCGCTCCCTGTTCGGGCTCCAGCACCCCGTGGGAGAGCAATGCCTCGATGAGGCTGATGGGGACGCCGGCGCTGCGCGCCAGCTCCTCGGCGTCCATCTCGACGTCGTGCGAGCCGAAGTAGGTCTCGGGCGGAGGGCCGGCGGGCGGAGTGGTGGTGGGCTCCCTCCCCTGCTCCAGCGCGCTCAGCTTGGACCGGATCACCTTGAGCGGCAGGAAGTGGTCGCGCTGCATTCGCAGGATGTAACGGGCGCGCTCGATGTCCGCCTCGTCGTACTCGCGATACCCGCTGCTGCTGCGCGCCGGGCGCATGAGGCCCTCGCTCTCCAGGAACCGCAACTTGGAGACGGTGACCGACGGGAACTCGTCTTTGAGGAGGTCGGCGACCTCGCCGATGCTCATTGGGTCGGCCATCGGGTCAACCGCCGCGTGCGACGACGAGGTGGAACCGCCCGATGATGACCTCGTCGCCCGGCGAGAGGTCGGCCTGCTCGGTGCGCCGGCCGTTGACGTAGGTGCCGTTGGTCGACCCGCGATCCTCCACTCGCAGGTGGCCTTCGGTGAGGTGGAACACGGCGTGCTCGCGGCTCACGGTGACGTCGTCGAGGAAGATGTCGGCCTCGGGGTCGCGACCCGCCGCCGTCGGTCCCTCGGGGAGCGACCAGTGCATGCCGCGCCGGGCGCCCGAGGCGACGATGACGGCGAAGCCCTCCAGGCCGGGGATGCCCGCCGCAGCCTCACGCTGGCGCGTGGCGCGGGCGTCGGCGACGGGGTCGATGGTCTCGGTGGTGTCCGGGTCGGGCCCGTGGTCGTGGTCGCGCCGATCCTCCATGGCCGGATGGTACCCGTCGGGCGCGGTGCCCGGCCCGTGACCCTCGAGCCGGGGTCGAAGCCTGCCGCCGCCGTCACTCCGTCAGGGTGCGATAGGCCGCAGCGTCGAGGAGGTCCTCCAGGGCGGCGGCGTCCGACGGCTCGATCACGACGAACCAGCCGTCGCCGTACGGGTCGGAGTTGACCATCTCGGGCTGCTCCGCAAGCGCAGCGTTGACCTCGACGATCGTCCCCGCCACCGGGGCGTACACCTCGCCGACCGACTTGGTCGACTCGACCTCGGCGAGGGTCTCCCCTGCCTCCACCTCGCGCCCGGTCTCGGGCAGGTCGACGTAGACGATGTCCCCGAGGGCATCCTGGGCGTAGTCGGTGATGCCGACGCGCGCCCGCCCGTCCTCGGTGCGGATCCACTCGTGCTGGTCGGTGTAGCGCAGGTCGTCGGGGACGTTCACCCGTCTGCTCCCATCGTCGGGTCGGCCGAGGATACCGCCGGTCCCCGCGCCAGCATGCGCCGCACGTCTGCGGCGTACTGGCCCGCCACCACGTAGTACAGGATGAGGCCGGGGATGACGAACACCCAGGCGACCCAGCCGAAGAAGGCGTGGCCCGTTCCGTCGTAGATGAGGAAGCCGGGGATCGCGATGTAGAGCGCCATCGTGGCCGCCTTCCCGAGCCGGCGCACCTCCACCGTGTCGTGCACCCGGGCGGCGAGCAGCAGGGCGCCGGTGGTGACGACGGTTTCGCGAATGACGATGGCGAGGGCGATGGGCCAGGGCAGGGCGCCCGAGACCCATCCACCTATGACGGCGGCGGCGACGGCGCCGCGGTCGGCTACGGGGTCGAGCACCTTGCCCACCTCCGAGACCTGGTCGAGGCGGCGTGCCAGGTAGCCATCCACCCAGTCGGTCGCCCCGATCGCGCCGAGTAGCCATCCGGCGGCAGCCGGATCGTCCCGCCCGAACAGCAGCCACAGGAACACCGGGATCATCAGGATCCGCACGAACGACACGAGGTTCGGGATCGTGAAGATCATGGCACCGACCGCACCCGGAAGGGGATGCGGGCCAGCTCGTCCTCGTCGTGCTCGACGATGAAGACGTAGCCGCCCTCGGCGGGGAAGCGAACGTTCACGAAGGGGCTGACCATCGGGATGAGGCTGGACGCCCCGGCAGGGAGCCCGGCGGGCGCCCCGACCCGCAGCTTCCCCTGCGACTTCACCTCCAGGTCGGTGCCGTCTTCGTCGAAGAGCCGGATGGTGATCTCCAGGTCGCGGTTGCGGTCTCCCGGCCCCACCTCGGCGACGAGGACCACGGAGAGGCTGCGATGGACGGCCGGGAACGAGCGGGCGCGGATCGTGTCGAACGCCCCGCCGAGCACGAACAGCTTGCCGGAGCTCACCTGGGCGGCGTCGGCGAGCATCGCCGCGGTCAATCTCATGGCGACGGCTCCCCCGCCCTCGACCCGGAGTCGAGGTGCCGGCCTCTGCACGGCGCCGGCTTCGAGGGCTGGTCGAGGGGCATCACGCCTCCGAATCTACCGCCGGGATCACGTCCCCTCGTCGAGCGCCGCCTGGAACGCCCGGCTGTTCCCCACCTGGGCGTCGACGGAGAGGGTGATGTCGCGATCCTCCTTCGCGACCGCGATCAGCCCCGACAGCTCGATGGTCGCCCAGTCCACGGTCCCCGCCGACTCGCGGTCGAGGTCGAGGATCGTGTACGACGGCGGGGTTCCCTCCCCGTCCCAGGCGAAGGGCTCCTGGCACACGTCGAACGACTCGAGCGCCGGCCACCTCTCGAACACCGCAGGGAGGAGGGCGGCGGCGAGCGGGACGATCTGGCGGGCGTAGGCGCTCGGGGTCTGGTCCTCCAACGGCACCACGTACACGGCGAGGTGGGTGCCGTCGGGGGTGGGCTGGTAGGTGTCGAGGGAGATGAGGGCGGCGCGGGTCACCCGGAACCCGAGTGGCTCCACCATCGGGTCGAGGATGGGGGCCAGCCCCTCCAGGGTGTGGGGCGGTAGGGGGTCGCCGGGCGCGGTCGTGGTGGGCGCTGCCGTCGCCCCGCCCGAGGTCGTGGCGGTGGTCGATCCCGTGCTGGTCGTGGTCGTGGCGATCTCGGCAGCGTCGTCCCCGCAGGATGCGAAGACGAGCAGCAGGGCGACGATGGAGACCAGGCGCTTCACGCGCCCGACCCTAGAGCGCATGGACCGTTGTGCGGCCGCATACTTCTGTGCCGCTCGCAGCGACCGGCTGTCGGGCGCCGACCGGAGGGAGACCCGGACGACGCGGTCCTGTCGGGCTGGCGGGATGTGGCGACCAGCTGTGGGGCGTCGACCGGAGGGAGACCCGGGCGAGGCGGTCTGGTCGGGCTGGCCGGATTTGAACCGGCGACCTCTTGACCCCCAGTCAAGCGCGCTGCCAAGCTGCGCCACAGCCCGTGTCGGGCGAGTGTACCGGGGGCTGGGGGGTGACCGGCCTAGCGGAGCCGGTCGCCGATGGACTTGACCACGGTTGAACCGAGGAAGCCGGCCAGCCCGTACGCAAACAGGCCCGCGGCCTGCAGCCACAGCCCCGTCTCGTAGAGGTCGAGGTCGGGCACGGCGGCGTCGAGTTGGGCCTCGGACACGCCTCCGCCGGTCACGAACAGCACCGAGCCGATCACGAAGGTGACCCACCACCCGTTGGCGACGCCGAGGGTGCGCTGTTGCCGCCACGAGTCGAGCGGGCCCTCGACGGCAGCGGCCGAGATGCGGTCCACCTCGTTCACGACGAGCTTGGGGATGACGAAGTTGGCGAACGGGATGAACCATCCGCCGACGGCCCACCCCGCGCTCCACGACGTGCCGGCGACGCCGTGGGCGTCCACGGCCTTGTACGACTGGTACAGCCACACGATGATCAACACCACCACGGTCAGGGCGGCGAGCCCGAACAGGCCGACGACCCCGGCGGACAGGTCCTCGGCCGAGGTCAGGTCCGAGACGGGTGCCGTCGATGGGCCCGTCACCCGGGTGAACGTGCGGGCCTCGTTGACCTTGACCAGGCCCCCGATCGCCCCGAGGACGGCGCTGGCGACGAGGAACCCCCGGAGGGTCCCGGTGAGCCCCTTGGAGACGCGGGTGGGAGGGGTGGGCGGCCGCATCGCCGCCGACTCGGGCGGGTACCAGCGGCCGTCCGAGGCCAGCCACCAGCCCGGCCCCTGGCTGGTCTCGGACCCGGGGCGCCCGGCGGGCTTGGTCTCCGGCGGGTACCAGTTGCCGTCGGACGCGAGCCACCAGTCCGGACCGGGCGGCCCGGCCCCGTCTGTGCCTGTGTCCGTCATCGATCTCCCCGGGGTCGGTCGTGCGGCGAGGCTAGCGAACCGGCCCCTCAGAACCGCTCGACGACCCAGGCCACGCCCTGGATCGCCCTGGCGAGCAGGTAGAAGGCGGCTGCGGCGACGATCAGCCAGAAGAAGAACGAGCCGCGCTCGCGCTCGTCGCCGCGGTCGGTCATGCCGGCGGCACGCCGTGGCGGCGGTCGGAGAAGCCGCGCTCCTTGTTGCTGGCGTAGGCGAGGCGCGTGATGAGCTCCTGTCGCAGGTCGGCGGGCTCCACGATGGCGTCGATCACGAGGTCGGAGGCGAGGCGCAGCAGGTCGACGTCCTCGCTGTACTCGGCGCGCCTCTCCTCTACGAACGCCTCCCGCTCGGCGTCGTCCTCGAAGCCCTCGATCGTGTTGAAGTACACGGCGTTGATGGCCGCCTCCGGCCCCATCACGGCGATCTCCGCGGTGGGGAGGGCGATGGTGGCGTCGGGGCGGAACCCCGGCCCGGAGAAGGCGTAGAGGCCGGCTCCGTACGCCTTGCGCACGATCACCGAGATCTTGGGAACCGTCGCCTCGGCGATGGCGGTCAGCATCTTGGCGCCGGCGCGGATGATCCCCTGGCGCTCGACGGCGGTCCCGATCATGAAGCCCGGGACGTCGGCCAGGAAGACGAGCGGCAGGTTGAAGGCGTCACACAGCCAGATGAACCGGGCCGCCTTGTCGGCCGAGTCCACGAAGAGCACACCGCCCTTGTAGGCCGGCTGCGAGGCGATCACCCCGACCGGGCGGCCGCCCAGGCGGGCCAGCGCGGTGATGACCTCGGGGGCGAACAGCTCCTTGACCTCGAGCAGGCTGTCGGAATCGAAGACGCCGCGCAGGAGGTCGCGCATGTCGTACCCACTGCGGGTGCCGGGCGGGATGACGGTGGCCATGTCGACCTCGTCGGGCTGATCGAAGTCGTAGAGCGGCGGGTCGCGCCCGAAGTCCGCCGGGAAGTAGGAGAAATAGGCGCGGGCCCAGGCGATGGCCTCCTCGTCGTTGGCGACGAGGGCGTCGCCGCACCCGCTCACCTCGCAGTGCATGCGGGCGCCGCCCATCTCCTCGAGGGTGGTGTCCTCCCCCACCACCATCTGTGCCATGCGGGGCGACCCGAGGTACATCGAGGCGTTGCCTTCCACCATGATCACCACGTCGCAGAACGACGGGATGTAGGCGCCCCCCGCCGCCGACGGGCCGAAGAGGCAGCAGATCTGCGGCACCCGGCCGGAGAGCCGCACCTGATTCCAGAAGATCTTCCCGGCGCCGCGACGGCCCGGGAACAGCTCCACCTGATCGGTGATACGCGCCCCGGCCGAGTCGACCAGGTAGAAGACCGGGAGGCGCTCGTCGTACGCCGCCTCGAGGGCGCGCACCATCTTCTCGACCGTCCGGGCGCCCCACGATCCCGCCTTCACCGTGGGGTCGTTGGCGATGACGACCACGGGCCGGCCGTCCACGACCCCGCGTCCCGTCACGACGGCGTCTGCGGCGAGGTCGGGGTCGTGGCTGCTGTTGGCCAGCAGGCCGTCCTCCACGAAGGTCCCGTCCTCGACGAGGAGGGCGATGCGCTCGCGCACGAACAGCTTGCCGCGCTCGGCAAGGCGCTCGTGGTACTTCACCGGCCCGCCCTGCAGGGCGCGCTCGGCGGCCTTCCTCAGGCGATCATCCGACATCGGGCTCCTTCTGGCGGCGGCGCCGGGTGAACAAGCGTATCGGCGTCCCCAGGAAGTCGTGCGCCTCTCGCAGCCGGTTCTCCAGGAAGCGCAGGTAGTCGGTGGCGAGGTCGCCGCCCCGCACGAAGAGGATGAAGGTGGGTGGCTCGGTGCCGGCCTGCACGGCGTAGAGGACCCGCGCCCGCCGGCCCTTGAAGACCGGGGCGGGGTGCGCCTCCTGCCAGGCCCGGATCTCGCGGTTGAGGATCGGGGTGGGGATTCGCAGCCGCCGCGCTCCGAGGACCGCCTCGATGGCGGGGCCGAGACGATGGGTGCGGGCCCCGGATCGGGCGGAGATGCGCAACACCGGCGCCCACCCCACGAAGGCGAGGCGGTCCCCCACGCCATCCTCGGTCCACGCCTTCTGCTCCTCGTCGGTGACGTCCCACTTGTTGAGCAGCACGATGAGGCCGGCACCCGACTCGACGATGCCCTCGGCGAGACGCTGCTCCTGGTGGGTGACCCCCTCGGTGCCGTCCACGACGAGGAGGGCGACGTCGGCGTCCCCGAGCGCGCCGCGCGCCCTCAGCACGGCGTAGCTCTCGGTGCTCTCGTCGACCCGGGCCGGGCGGCGCATGCCGGCGGTGTCCACCAGGCGGTAGGGCCGGCCGTCGATCTCGACCACCAGGTCGATCGGGTCCCGCGTGGTCCCAGGCTCGGGCGAGACGATCACGCGCTCCTCGCGGGCCAGGAGGTTGAGCAGGGTCGACTTCCCGACGTTGGGTCGGCCCACGATGGCGAGGGTGGGCATCGCGAGATCGGGGCCGGGGTCCTCCGCTTCGGGCAGCAGGTCGACCAGGTCGTCGAGCAGGTCGCCGACGTTCCGCCCGTGCAGGGCGCTCACCGGGTGCGGTTCCCCGAGGCCGAGCGACCAGAGGCGGGCCGCCCCCGCCTCGGCCTTCGGTCCGTCCACCTTGTTGGCGACGAGCAGGTGCGGGACCCCGGACTGCTGCACGATGCGGGCCACCGCCCGATCGTCCTCGGTCTCGTCGACGGTGGCGTCGGACACGACGAGCACCACGTCGGCGGCGGACACGGCGGCCTCGGCCTGCACCCGGATGTCCGCCGCCAGTTCGTCGCCCTGCAGCGCCCAGCCGCCCGTGTCGACGATGACGAAGGGACGGCCCGACCACTCGGCCCGGAACTCGCGGCGGTCGCGCGTCACCCCGGGCTCGGCCTCGACGACCGCCATGCGCTGCTGGAGGATGCGGTTGACGAGCGTCGACTTGCCCACGTTGGGGCGGCCGACGACGGCGACGATGGGCAGGCTGGAGCGGGTCATGGGTCTCGAGCCGGATCGGAGCGCACGGCTCGCACTGCGGGCTCAGGTTAGGGGTCTTGCGCACCCCGTTCCCTACCATCCGGCGCATGGTCGACACCGTGCTCCTGGCAGAGCCGCGCGGTTTCTGCGCCGGCGTCGAGATGGCCATCAAGGCCCTCACCTGGATGGTCAGGATCTTCGAGCCGCCGGT
>Ga0214472_10001072_pt1 | contig 31545 bp, 32 predicted proteins | sample RVTome_6_FD_207662 | JGI IMG/M metagenome (GOLD analysis project Ga0214472, IMG submission 207662) | Soil microbial communities from uranium-contaminated site in the Upper Colorado River Basin, Wyoming, United States - RVT140D175 | ecosystem: Environmental > Terrestrial > Soil > Contaminated >...
GCTTCACGTAATGAGGACCTTAATGCATTTCTGTAAGACTGCGTATCAACCCCGACTTCTCTCTGGTTAATAATGGATTTTTTGTTGGGATGACTGAATTCAACCGGATCTTCAATTGTCAGGATGTGGCCCGCCATGTTCTCATTACGATGATTGATCATGGCGGCCAGCGTTGTAGACTTGCCGGAACCGGTAGCGCCCACCATCAGGATCAGGCCGCGTTTATGCATGATCAATTCCTTCAGGATATCCGGCAATCCCAATTCTTCTGTCGTGGGGATCTTGGACGGGATCAGGCGCAATACCATCCCCACTTCACCACGCTGGCGGAACACATTCACGCGAAAGCGGGCCGAACCATCCGGCAGGGCAATGGCAAAATCACATTCCATGAATTCTTCAAAGTGCTGGATCTGCTTTTCATTCATGATGCCGTAGGCGGCGGCCTTGCATAATTCTGAATTCAGTACTGTCTTTCCTACAGGTGAGGCTTTACCCTCAAGTTTGATTTTTACCGGTGAATCCACCGTATAAAACAAGTCTGAAGCATTCTTCTCGACCATTAATTTAAGGTAGGGGGTAATATCCATAAGTGTTTTATTTTATTTATTTCCGGTGTATTTAATTAAACAAAAAACTAGCGCCGCAACATGCCGCCCGGCTTCTCATCTTCATCTTCATGCAGGCTCAGGTGATCCAGGCCTTCCATAGAATCTTTACCTTTTGCCGCCTTGCCTTCCAGTTTGATCTTAAGGCGCAATTCATTCATGGAGTCAGCGTTACGTAGTGCATCTTCAAAAGTAATCAAATCGGCCTCGAAAAGGTCAAACAGAGCCTGGTCAAAGGTCTTCATGCCCAATTCATTGGACTTGGCCATGATCGCCTTGATCTCATGCACCTCACCTTTCAGTATCAGGTCTGCAATCAGGGGTGAATTGAGCAGGATTTCAATCGCGGCAACACGGCCCACACCATCGACTTTTTTCAGCAGGCGTTGTGAAATTATACCCTTGAGGTTCAGTGACAAATCCATCAACAATTGCTGGCGGCGCTCTTCCGGGAAGAAGTTGATAATACGATCCAGTGCCTGGTTGGAACTGTTGGCATGCAGTGTTGCCATGGCCAGGTGACCGGTTTCGGCAAAAGCGATGCCGAATTCCATGGTTTCACGATCCCGGATTTCCCCCAACAGGATTACATCCGGCGCCTGACGTAAAGTATTTTTCAATGCGATGTCCCAGTCATCGGTATCCACACCTACTTCACGCTGCATGATGATGCAGTTTTTATGCGGATGGACATATTCCACCGGGTCTTCAATCGTGATGATATGGCCAAAACTGTTTTCATTCCGGTAATTGATCATGGCGGCCAGCGAAGTGGATTTACCTGAACCGGTACCGCCGACCATAATGACCAGGCCACGCTTGGACATACAAATCTCTTTCAACACCTCAGGCAAACCAAGCTTCTCCAGGGTCGGCACATTGGTTTCTATGGTACGCAACACCAGTCCGCAGCAACCCATCTGGATAAAGGCATTACAACGAAAACGCCCGATACCGACCGGGTTGATGGCGAAATTACATTCCTTGGTCGCCTCATATTCCTTGAGTTGCTTGTCATTCATGATGGCATAGGCCAGGGCCTTGGTATTTTCAGATGTGAGCTTGGTCTTGGAGACCGGGGCGACCTTGCCATCGACTTTGATCGCGGGCGGAAAGTCTACAGTGATAAACAAATCAGAGCCTTTCTTCTCGCTCATCAGCTTGAGAAGATCCCGCATGAATTTAATCGCCTGTTCTCTCTCCATACTACCTCCTGCCTCTATAAATCAATCTGGACTAGAAATTGTCCTTATTAGCAGCCTTGCTGCGTGCGTCATCCCTGGTAACGACACCTTTATCAACAAGCTGCTTGAGATTTTGATCCAGTGTCTGCATGCCGAATGCCTGACCGGTCTGGATGGCCGAGTACATCTGTGCGATCTTGTTTTCACGTATCAGGTTGCGTATTGCGGGAGTGCCGATCATGATTTCATGCGCTGCCACCCGGCCCCCGCCCTTTTTCTTTAACAGGGTCTGTGAAATTACAGCGCGCAAAGATTCAGACAGCATGGCCCGGATCATGTCTTTTTCCGCTGCCGGGAAAACGTCAACTATACGGTCGATGGTTTTGGCAGCAGAGCTGGTATGCAAGGTGCCAAACACCAGGTGACCGGTTTCTGCGGCTGAGAGTGCGAGACGTATGGTTTCCAGGTCACGCATTTCACCGACCAGAATCACGTCCGGGTCTTCACGCAGGGCCGACCTGAGCGCCTCATTAAATCCCAGCGTATCCCGATGTACCTCACGCTGGTTAATCAGGCATTTTTTGCTGGTATGCACAAATTCAATCGGATCTTCAACGGTCAGTATGTGGCCATATTCACTTTCATTCTTGTGGTTCACCATGCCTGCAAGTGTTGTCGACTTGCCAGAACCGGTTGGCCCGGTGACCAGCACCACCCCGCGCGGATAATCGGAGATGTCCTTGAATATGCCTGGACAATTCAGTTCTTCCAGACTTTTGATTTCGGAGGGAATGGTACGGAATACGGCGAAAGCACCCCGGTTCTGGTTGGCAGCATTAACGCGGAAGCGGGCCAGTTTCGGTACTTCGAAGGAGAAGTCGCATTCCAGAAATTCCTCATAGTCCTTGCGCTGCTTGTCATTCATGATGTCATACACCATGTCATGGACATCTTTATGATCCATGGAGGGCACATTGATACGGCGGACATCACCATCAACCCGGATCATCGGGGGCAGACCGGCAGATAAATGCAGGTCAGAAGCTCCGTTTTTCACACTAAAAGCAAGCAGTTCACCGATATCCATCTAGTCCTCCAATCAGGTATTACCAGCCAGGGATAGTTAGCTGACTATAACATTATTGTAATCTGGATGAGCCGCCGACCTCCGGCAAATCAGCAACCCGTGCCCGTTATAAATATTAATAGTTTTACCGGGTTTGCAGATACAGCACAATCTTACTTATTTTTTAAAGTATAGACTACTGCTATTCCATGAAAAACATAGACAAATCACTGGAACTGACCAGATCCCGTATCGGCCGGATCGAACAGAAATATGGCCGGGAACCGGGCTCGGTAAAGTTGCTGGCGGTCAGTAAATCCCGGTCTACAACTGAAATCTGTGCCGCCAGGGAATGCGGGCAGATAGACTTTGGGGAAAACTATGTCCAGGAGGCCGTTGATAAAATCCATCAGATCAACGATCCCCGCCTGATTTGGCATTTCATCGGGCCGGTGCAATCCAATAAAACTCGCCAGATTGCCACGCATTTTCAGTGGGTACACAGTGTCGACCGGATTAAAATTGCCCAGCGGTTGAATGAAGCCCGGCCCGAACATCTTCCCCCTCTCAACATTTGCATCCAGATCAATATCAGTCATGAAAACAGTAAATCCGGTGTAAGCCCGGATGATCTTCAACAACTGGTAGCGGAATGCAGAAATCTGCCTCATCTGAAATTGCGGGGGTTGATGGCCTTACCGGCACCCTCCACAGATATTGAACTGCAACGTATGCCTTTTCGCCAGGTTAAAATGCTGCTGGATGCCGTCAGCTCCACGGTTTTGCCATTGGATACCCTGTCCATAGGCACGACCCAGGACATGGAAGCGGCGATTGCCGAAGGCGCCACGATCGTGAGAATCGGCACCGCATTATTTGGCGCAAGGTCATGACCATGCATTCGTGATCTCTTGTTGTTAAACTGCTAGTTAAAGACAGCATAAAAGCTAACTACCCGGACAAAACAATATGGAAAACATCAGGATCACATTCATCGGCTGCGGCAACATGGGGCGCAGCCTGATAGGCGGTTTGATCAACAGCGGTTATCCCGCCAACTGCATATCCGGCGTGGATGTTGATGAGGCCCAGAGGTTGTTAACTAATAACCTGTACGGTATTGAAGTGCTGGATAACAGTGCAGACGCCATACGCGGTGCCCATGTCGTCGTCCTGGCAGTAAAACCGCAAAAAATGAAAGACACCCTGCAGCCTTTACGGGAGATATTCATCCATGAAAAACCATTACTTGTCTCTATCGCTGCCGGGATAAATCTGACCGCCCTCGCACATTGGTCCGGTGAAAAACTGGCCATAGTCAGGGCCATGCCGAATACACCCGCATTAATCGGGACGGGAGCTGCGGCTTTATGCGCCAACGATAATGTCAATGATGGGCAACGTGACATGGCTGAATCCATCCTGCGTTCAACCGGGATTGTGGTCTGGGTCGAGGATGAAACCCTGATCGATGCGGTGACGGCCCTGTCCGGCAGCGGTCCTGCCTATTACTTTTATATCATGGAGATCATGGGAAAGGCCGGTATTCAACTCGGCCTGTCAAAAGAACAGGCCAGGATACTCACCCTGCAGACAGCACTGGGTGCAGCAAAAATGGCGCTGGAAAGTGAACATGATCCGGAAGATTTGCGTAAACAGGTGACTTCATCCGGCGGCACGACGGAACGGGCGCTGAGAGTCCTGCAGGAAGGTAAACTTGATGAATTGATTAACAAAGCAATTCATGCAGCATTCCAGCGCTCACAGGAGCTTGCCAGCATGCTGGGCGGGGACAAACAGGCGTGAGTCCCTATCTGACCAATGCCGCAGTATACCTGATCAGCGTATTGTTCCTGCTGTATATACTGGCGGTCATGTTGCGTTTCCTGCTGCAACTGGTTCGTGCCGATTTTTATAATCCGGTTTCACAATTTTTGATCACCGTCACCAACCCCGTGCTGCGTTACCTGCGCCGCTGGATCCCCGGATATAAAGGCATAGACTGGCCCTCAATCCTGTTATTGATCGTATTGCAAGGGATAGAGTTGTGCTTGCTCGCATTGTTGAAAACAGGGGCCATGCCTGCAATTGCCGGCCTGCTTGTATTGACCATTACCCACTTGCTGAAAATGATGATCTGGATTTACCTGATAGTCATTATATTTCAGGCCCTGACCAGCTGGATCAACCCCGGCGCCTATAATCCGGTGACTGTATTAATGTACCAACTGACTGATCCCCTGTTACGCCGCTTGCGGCGACTGGTCCCACCAGCCGGCGGTCTTGACTGGTCGCCCTTTGTTGCGCTGATCGCATTAAACCTTTTGTTGCTGCTCCTGATTGCCCCTCTGCAGGATTTTGGCAATACCCTGGCCGGTTACCCGATACGCGTACTATGAATGAACACTGGTTTCACTGGCAGAATGATGCCCTGATACTGAAGATACACCTGCATCCCGGCGCAAAAATTAATGAAGTTAACGGGTTACGGGACAGGCAATTACGTATCCGGGTCAAATCACCGCCGGTGGATGGCAAGGCAAATAAAGAATTAATATCGATGCTGGCCCGGGACTTTGGTATTAAAAAAACGCAGATCAGGATAGATCGTGGTGAACTGGGTCGCGATAAACTCGTTGAAGTCCATTCACCGGAAATTTTTCCGCAATGGTTTATTGAACTGACCAGTAACAATAATTCCTGTTAGTAAACATACTTTCCATCGGATATTGCGACGCAACACAATGGAATCTTTCTCGGGACGAATTGTCTGCTATAGTAATCTTATCAGGTCCATCAGGAGTGTTTCTTAATGATCAGGCGTCATTTCATCATTCTGTTTTTAACAGTGGCGATCATTCCTGCTGTTACATTTGCTGAACAATCCAAAACATTTGGTGACTACACCATACACTATAGTGCCTTTACCACTGACACTCTCTCGCCGGAAGTTGCGAAACAATACCAGATCCCGCGCAGTAAAAACCGGGCCATGGTCAATATCTCCGTGCTCAAGAACGAACAGGGACTGCTCGGCAAGCCGGTCAGGGCAAAAGTAGAAGGTGCCGCCAAAAATCTGAGTGAACAGTTGCGTACATTACAAATAAGGGAAGTCGTAGCAGAGGATGCCGTTTACTATATTGCAGAATCCCCCGTTACGAACCAGGAAACACTGAGATATGATTTCCAGATCACACCGGAAGGCGAACCAACGACCTATCAAATCTCCTTTCAGGAACAGTTTTATACAAATTAATATCGCGCCAATGTCATAACGGAATATCGTATTCCATGATAAGTGGTGCGTGATCCGAAAATCGTTGTTGCTTGTAAATATCCACACTGCGTACCTTGTCCTTTAATGCTGGCGATATAATCTGATAATCTATCCGCCATCCAACATTCTTTGCCCAGGACTGCCCCCGGTTAGACCACCATGTGTATTCATTTTCCTCCTGATTAACTACGCGGAAGGCGTCCACCATGCCGACACGGCCAAACAGATCATCCAGCCAGGCCCGTTCTTCAGGCAGAAACCCTGAATTTTTCCGGTTACCCCGCCAGTTTTTAAGATCGATTTCCTTATGGGCAATATTCCAGTCACCACAGAGAATATAGTGCCGTTTCTGCCTGCGGAATTTTTCCAGCAGCGGCATGAACCGTTTCATGAAATCAAATTTGATGGCCTGCCGTTCAGGGCCGGAGGAACCGGATGGAAGATAAATGGAAATCACACTCAGTTTGCCGAAATCGGCCTGTAAAAAACGCCCTTCTGTATCGGCATGATGCCAGCCAAGCGAGTCATAGACCCGATCCGGTTTTTTGCGTGTGTATAATGCCACGCCGCTGTAACCCTTTTTTTCTGCTGTATTAAAAAACCCGATATAGCCCCGGGGAGATAATACTTCTGCATCCAGCTGATCGCTCCAGGCCTTGAGTTCCTGTATACAGACTATATCTGCGGCCTGCTGCTGCATCCACTGAAAAAGACCCTTGCGTTGTGCAGAGCGTATGCCGTTTACATTCAGGGTGATGATTTTCACTATTATTGTTACCTGATCAACAGCCTTATAATCAATAGTAATATCTGACATCGTCTATGTGCGTTATGATAAAAGGCTATGTTTACCTGTAGCATATGAACATGCCCTGAGAAATACGAATGGAAAAATATCAGAAAGAATTTATTGAATTTGCAATTTCCAGAAATGTACTGTGTTTTGGTGACTATACATTAAAATCAGGCAGAAAAAGTCCCTACTTTTTTAACAGCGGGCTGTTCAACGATGGCGCCAGTCTGGCACAGCTCGGCCAATACTATGCATACGCCATACAGACCTCTGGCCTGCCCTGTGACATGTTATTCGGTCCGGCCTATAAGGGCATACCCCTGGCCGCGGCCACTGCGGTTGCCTTTGCAAACTCATTTAATCGCAATTTGCCATTCTGTTTCAACCGCAAGGAAATCAAGGATCATGGTGAAGGCGGCGGGGTCTTTGGTGCAGCCCTGAACGGCAATGTGATCATTGTGGATGATGTGATTTCAGCCGGCACATCAATCAATTTCTCGGTAGACATCATAAAGCAGGCCGGGGCCATGCCCGCCGGGGTTGCAGTTGCCATGGACCGGCAGGAACGGGGGGCCGGCCCGCTTTCCGCAGTACAGGAAGTGGAACAACGGCATAATATCAGGGTCATAAGCATCATTACACTGGACAATATGATTGAGTATCTGGAGACTATATCGACCATGCAGTCAAGCCTTGAAATGATCAGGCTGTATCGAAAAAAATATGGGGCTGGCGTTTGATTTGCAAAACTTTAGTTTACTGTCTATGTTTTTATTTACTCGATCTATGTCTTATTCGATTTTTTTAAAATTACTCCATTTACCTAATATGGTACGGTTATGAAATCATCCAAATTGTTTTCTCTGATTATTATATTGACACTGACATCTCTCTTGATGCCCGTTCAGGCCCGTATTGTCTGCTGGACCAACAAAGAAGGGGTAAAGGAATGTGGAGATAAACTCCCGCCAGAATATGCCGAGTCAGGTCATAAAGAGCTGGACAAGCGTGGTTTTGTTGTTGATGAAACAGCACGCGAAAGAACAGATGAAGAACTGGCTGAAGAAAAACGACAGGCTGAAATTCAGGCAGAGCAGGATCGTATTAAAGAAGAAGCAATCAAGCGAGACCGGATACTGCTGGACACCTTCAGTAACGTGGATGATATTGAAATGGCACGGGACGGCAAGCTTGCAGCCATAGAATTATCCATATCCCATACCGAAGCACGGAACGCGAAGTTGCAGGCCAGCCTGGATAAACTTGTTGAGCAGGCTGCCAACGAAGAGCGGGCCGGCAACCCTGCCTCGGAAGCACTGACCAAGGACATCGAATCATTACGCAAGCAAATCAATACGAATAATGAATTCATAACCGGGAAACATAAAGAAGAGGAAAATCTAAAACTTGAGTATGCCAAGGATGTAGACAGGTTTAAGGAACTAAAATCATTACCATGAAATTGGTCTATAACCTGAATAGACTATTTTTTAACGCCTGCCATTGTTCCTCCCAGTAAGTAGTGGGTTTTTTATCAAATTCGGTGCGGGCATAACGGCTCATCTTGCCTTCGATAATTACCAGTAACTGATTGGCTGTTGCATCAATACTTGCGGCCGCCCTGGCTTCATTGGATAAATTGGCCTCACGTAGAACCTGCCTGAGCTGGGTTTCTACCCTTTCAAAAAACTGTCCAACGCGCAGACGCAAGCGCTCGTTCTCGCCCACCAGTGCGTCGCCCAGCAGGATGCGTGTTATCCCCGGGTTCTTCTCGGAAAAACTCAACAGCAGTTTGACGATCTTCTCACAACGGATAATTGTGTCTTTTTCCTGTGACAATATGGTATTGATCAAGCCAAATACAGACTCTTCTGCGAAATCAATCAGCGCCTCGAACATTTTGGCCTTGCTGGCGAAGTGGCGATATAAAGCCGCTTCAGACACACCGACTGCATGGGCCAGGCTTGCAGTAGTAATACGCGAACCCGGATGAATTTCCAGTTCATGTGCCAGAGTTTCAAGTATCTGTTGGCGTCGATTGGTTTTTTGATCAGTCATACTATCGTTATCTCATGTTACGGGCTTACCAGTACGGCCCTGTATCAGCGTGCCCACCCCTTTGTCGGTAAAGATTTCCAGTAACACTGCATGTTCAACCCGGCCATCTATAATATGTGCCGCCTTGACGCCGGCATTGACAGCTTCCAGCGCCGAATGAATCTTGGGCAGCATACCTCCATGGATAACATTCTCTTCAATTAATTGATTGACCCTGCTAACCGTCAAACCGGTCAATACATTGCCTTCTCCATCCAGTAAGCCGGCTGTATTTGTCAACATGATCAGTTTTTCGGCCTTCATCACTTCGGCCAGTTTGCCAGCCACCAGGTCGGCATTGATATTGTAGGACTGGCCATCCTCGCCAACTCCGATGGGAGCGATAACCGGTATAAAATTTCCATGCAGCAGCATATCAATAACAGCCGTATCAATACTGGAAACCTCGCCCACATGGCCTATATCAATGATTTCAGGCGCGGTCATTTCCGGATTATTACGGGTGAAGACCAGTTTGCGCGCCTGTATCAATGCGCCATCCTTGCCGGTTAAACCGACTGCCGAACCACCATGCTTGTTGATAAGATTAACTATCTCCTTATTAACCTGGCCTCCCAGTACCATTTCAACAATATCCATGGTTTCACTGTCGGTGACTCGCATGCCTTCGAAAAACTCACTCTGCTTGCCGATGCGTTTCAATAACGCACCTATCTGTGGTCCGCCGCCATGCACGATCACCGGGTTCATGCCGACCAGCTTCATCAGTACTACATCCCGAGCAAAACCACTCTTGAGTTTTTCGTCAGACATGGCATTACCACCATACTTGATGACCATGGTCTTGCCATTAAAGCGTTTGATATAGGGCAACGCCTCGGTTAATACCGAAGCGATACCCGCCGCAATGTCTGAATCAGATGTCATATTTATGCTGGTGCTGGTGAATAGTAAAATATGCCGTCACAAAACCCGTGGCGCCGGGACAGTATAAGCAAAACCGCATCAAAACGGCAGCTTCAAGTCAGGCGTCACCAGATGTATCAGGTCACGAAAATCCTTCTGGATCTTTGCCAGCGAATTTTTATCTTCAGCCTCGAAACGCGCGATCAGGCAAGGTGATGTGTTCGAGGGGCGGATTAAACCCCAGCCCTCCGGGAAATCCGCACGGATGCCATCAATGTCTGTGATTTCCGCCCCCTGAAAAGACATTTTCTTTTTCAGCACTTGCATGAACTGGCTATGATACTTTTCCGGTAAAGAAATCCGTAATTCATGTGTAGCTACTCCTCCCGGCAGATCTGCAAATACGTCTACCGGCCTGGCCTTGGACCGGGTAAGTATTTCCAGCATGCGTGCGCCTGCATATATCGCGTCATCAAAACCATACCAGCGTTCCTTGAAAAAAATATGGCCACTCATTTCCCCGGCCAACGGGGCGTTAATCTCTTTCATTTTGTTCTTTATGAGGGAGTGACCGGTTTTCCACATCGTGGGTTTGCCTCCGCTTTTTTCGATGATTGACTTAAGATAACGGCTGCATTTCACATCGTAGATTACCGGTGCGCCCGGATTACGGCTCAGCACATCACGGGCAAACAACATCATCTGGCGATCCGGCCATATGATGTTACCTTCGCCATCAATCACGCCCAATCGATCACCATCTCCATCAAAGGCAAAACCGATATCTGCCTGGGTTTCCTTCACCCTGGCAATAAGAGCCTGAAGATTTCCGGGCTGGCTGGGATCCGGATGATGATTCGGGAATTTACCGTCTATATCACAATACAGTTCAATAACATCATGGCCCATGGCACGATAGACCTGTGGCGCAATACCGCCAGCAGCTCCATTGCCACAATCCACGACCACTTTGAATGCACCACCCAGGGCCACAGGAATATCCTCCGTGACCCGGCGCAGATAATCCGACGTTATGTCAACGGATTGCAGCTTCCCTTGACCGGAATTCATGTCGCCTGCTTCGATACGTTGCCGTATTGATTGTATCGCCTCGCCCGACAGGGTTTCATTATCAATAACGATCTTTAATCCATTATATTCCGGTCCATTATGGCTACCGGTCACCATAACGCCACTGCCTGTCTCAAGATGGAATGTTGCGAAATACAGCACTGGCGTCGCAACCAGGCCTATATCAATGACATCACAGCCGGAAGCACGCAGGCCCATGATTAATGCATCGGATAACTCCTGGCTTGAAATTCTGCCGTCACGTCCCACCACTATCCCTAACTGACCACGTGCCTTTGCTTCAGAACCTATGGCCCGGCCAATCTCATGGACAGCATGAACGGTCAGGGTTTTTCCAACAACACCGCGAATATCATAAGCACGAAATATATCCGCAGAAATTACATTAGCTTGTTCTGGCGCGACAGATTGTGCAGTAGTGTCCTTGGCAGGCGTCACCGGTTTGGGTTTTTCATGAACGACAGGTTTGGTATGCTTTTCAGCTGTACTTGATTTTACATTTACGGCAGGTTTGGCAGTTGCGGCTGGCTTGTGGTTTTCATGGACTTCAGACCTGGCATGTTTTGAATGCGGTGACTGCAGAATATTGTTACCTGTAGAAGGAGTATCTGTGGCTGGTCTGGTGAACGCTGTAATATCATCACTGCCGGACAGCCCCTGTGATATTTTAGGGTGTGATGTATCAGGGTCTATCTTTGAAGATGATCCCGGAATCAGTTTTTCCAGGCCAGGGTGTAATCCGTCCATGATGGCCTTCACTGCTCCGGCATAAACAATTTCATGATTGCCCTGAACATCTTCTGGATTAATAACTACGGACTTTTTGCCGCGCAGAATGAACACGATGGCAATAACAACCAGTGCAGAAAATAAAATAATTACATAAAAATAATTCGAGCCCGGGTTTTGCGTATCTTCTGTAATTGTGGAAACCACAGACCAGTAATTAATACGCCAGTGTGTCCCCGGTACCTCCCGGGTTACTACCGGCTCTCCCTGACGAAACTTTGCATTACCGGCTTTATTTAACAGCAGTCGTCGTCCACCGATAACCTGTACCAGTTCAACATAACCGCCGACACCTTTGGCTGCTTCATCCAGACTGATAAATGGCGCTACTTCAAGACTCAAATGTAACAGGCCTAGTAACGCATCAGCGTCATCCGTAATCCTGCGGACCAAAACCAGATGGGCATCCGGATTACCAAACGCATGTACCTCGGCACCCATTCTGTTTACTGATTGTTCTGCCTGTTTAAGCAAATCAAGCGAGGCATATCCCAATGGTGGTTTGGACTCACGATCCAGCTGATATTGGCCGGGTGGGAACAGCCGCACCTTGAGTGCTGACGGTATTATTTCTTTCAGGGCTTCTGCCTTCCCACTCAGCGCATTCATATCAGCCGCTATAAACAGGCTGGCAAAATCATGTTCTTTTAATATTTTATCCAACTGGCCGGCAATCTGATTTAAAGGCTGTGAAACTACTTCGCCGATATGGTTGGCCGTTGTTTCAAGTTCCGCCAGGTTGTCCTGTTTAGCTTTTTCTGATCGGAGGGCCGAAAAATGATATGCGACAACAAGCATGGCCAGCACTACGATAGTAACAACTGCAACTATTGTTACGTTACGTAGTGTACGCCGTTTGATGCGTCTGCCCGAAACCGGCCCTGCCATCGTCTATCGCCCCTTATGTCTCTGTCCGATTCATAAACCAGTATGGCCAAAACCACCTGTGCCTCTTGCCGAGTCAATAAAATCACTGACCAGATCAAATTTGGCCTGTACAACTGGAACAATTGCCATTTGTGCAATGCGATCACCCGGATTTATCGTAAACGATGCATTTCCACGGTTCCAACAAGAGACATAGACCTGGCCCTGATAATCAGAATCGATCAATCCAACCAGGTTACCAAGTACAATTCCATGCTTGTGGCCCAGGCCCGATCTGGGCAACAGGACGGCTGCCAGCGTGTTGTCTTCTATGTATATGGCAAAACCACTCGGTACAAGCGACGATTCCCCCGGGTTCAACACCAGCGGGCCATCCAGACAGGCCCTGATATCCAGCCCTGCTGAACCCGCCGTTGCATATTCCGGCAAAGGGAAGTCTTTGCCTAATCTGTCATCAATGAGTTTGAGCTGGATTCTTTTCATGAATACGTTTTGCAATAATGGCAACCAGATTACGGGCCAGTTTTTCCTTGGGCGCATGATCAAGTTTGATGTCCCCTTCCTTCCATATGATCTGCAATTCATTGTCCTCGCTTTCAAATCCCCTGTTGTCGCCCACCAGGTTGGCCGCGATCATATCCAGTTTTTTATTAACCAGTTTCTTGCGGGCATTTTCCAGCAATGCCTCTGTCTCGGCAGCGAACCCCACAGTGTATGGGTGGGGTGACAAACCTGTTACCTCTGCCAGAATATCGGGGTTTTTTTCAAGTGTTAAGCTAATGAAAGATTCTGACTTTTTTATTTTCTGATCTGTAATGGTACTGCAACGATAATCCGCAACCGCTGCTGCCGCGATAAAAATATCCGTGTCCCCGATTTCATTCATGACGGCCTCATGCATCTGCCGGGCGGTAACAACTTGGTGGCAAAACACCCGTTCCGGTAATTCAAGCGATGTCGGGCCCGAGATCAACACCACTTCGGCGCCTGCTTCAACCGCCGCCCGTGCAACAGCATAACCCATGCGCCCCGAACTGCGGTTTGAGATATACCGGACCGGGTCGATATCTTCACGCGTTGGTCCGGCCGTGATAACCAGTTTTTTTGAAGTCAGCAGGTTCGTCTGAAAAATATTATTCAGATGTCCGATCAGAGCGGCCGGCTCCAGCATACGGCCCGGTCCGGTCTCTCCACAGGCCTGGCTGCCATCGGCCGGGCCAAGTAGTGAAATGCCGCGATCTGTTAACAGATGTGCATTATCCCGGGTGGCAGGATTCAGCCACATCTGCTGGTTCATGGCGGGGGCCAGCAGCAATGGGACGGATGCAGCCAGACATAGTGTGCTTAACAGATCATCGGCCTGCCCGTGCGCGAGTCGCGCCATAAAATTGGCGCTGGCAGGTGCAATCAATATCACATCACTCCAGCGGGCAAGCTCAATATGGCCCATGGCCGCTTCGGCGGAATAATCCAGTAATTCCGTATGAACGGGTTTACCGGACAAGGCCTGCATCGTCAGTGGGGTGATAAATTCACAGGCTGACCGGGTCATCACTACCCTGACATCTGCCCCCAGTTCACGCAGACGCCGTACCAGGTCCGCACTTTTATACGCGGCAATGCCGCCGCTGATCCCCAGCAGTATGCGTTTATGCTTCAAATTGATCATGGCCGGGATTTTACCCCAATTGTAGTCGCAACGTCTTACCCACTTATTTGCATGGTATAATCAGTTCGACCGATACAAACAGGACAGAAACCACAACAAGGAGGTTGTTATGCCTATCAACGACTGGCCCCAGGCTGAAAGACCCAGAGAAAAATTGCTGGCTAAAGGGCCGGCCGCTCTTTCCGATGCTGAATTACTGGCCATCTTTTTACGCACGGGGGTTAATGGCAAGTCGGCTGTCGATCTGGCCCGGGACCTGTTGCTCGATTTTGGCGATCTGCGTTTGCTCATAGAGGCAGACGCTCAAGCGCTGTGTAAAACCCGGGGACTGGGTCCGGCCAAGGTCGTACAGATACAGGCCGCGATAGAGCTGGGCAAACGCTACCTTGAGACCGGACTTCGTCGCCAGGACGTTCTGACCAGTCCAGAAACGACCCGTGATTACCTGCTGGCCCAGTTGCGGGCTTACCCGCATGAAGTCTTTGCCTGCCTGTTCCTGAATAACCGCCACCATGTCATCAGTTTTGACAAGATGTTTAACGGCACGATAGATGGTGCGAGCGTTTATCCGCGCGAGGTGGTGAAGAGGGCGCTGGGCCATAATGCCGCCGCCATCATTTTTGCCCACAATCACCCGTCCGGTGTGGCTGAACCCAGTTCTGCCGATATTACCCTGACCCGGCGACTGAAAACTGCCCTGGAACTGGTGGATATTCGCGTACTGGATCATTTTGTGATAGGTAATAACGAGGCGGTTTCCTTTGCAGAGCGCGGGTTGTTGTAGCAAAGGGCTTGGCTCATGGCGATTTAACGGGTAAAATCCGCGCTCTTTTCAATAACTGAAACAACCACATTATGTCACGAGTCTGCCAGGTCACTGGAAAACGCCCGCAAATGGGAAACAATGTATCCCATGCCAATAACAGGACGCGCCGCCGTTTCCTGCCGAATTTACACGCACGCCGTATCTGGGTTGAGAGCGAAAGCCGCTGGGTCAAACTGCGGATCAGTAACCAGGGCCTGCGTATTATCGACAAACAGGGCATAGACAAGGTGCTGGCCGATCTGCGTGCCAGCGGCGTAAAGGTATAACCCCATGGCAAAATCAGCTCGCGACAAAATCAAGCTCGTCTCTTCTGCCGGCACCGGCCACTATTACACGACCACCAAGAACAAGCGTACCAAGCCGGACAAGATGGAATTGAAAAAATTCGATCCCGTCGTCCGCAAACATGTGATGTACAAGGAAAGCAAGATTAAATAACGTATCTCGTTATGCGTGAAGCGTATCTCGTCACTTCACGCTGCACACTTCACGAAATAAGATTATACCGGTTGTGCAGCGTGTACGTGCGCAGACTCCTGGCAAACTCCTGCAACGCTTCTATTCCCGTAGCCTCAGCCTCCTCGCACCACTCACGCAAGGAATGCAACAGGCTTTCTTGGGTGGCGGTTTTTTCCGTCCAGATTGCCTGCAGCCGTTGACCGAAATCATAAACGATTTGCATGGCATGGTTCTGTCTGAGCAATTCTTCCAGCCTGATACGCGCCTTGGCGTCCATGCGTGTTTCAGGACGGGTGATTAACTGCTTGCCGCGTTTAAGCAGTTTTCTGGTCGCAACATTGGCCTTGGTTTTCTCTTCTCTGTATACCCGGGTGACAACCACCCTGGCGTAGCGCGACATAATGTGTAACCGATTGGCAATAACCGCCCTGACAGTATCCACATCGACCTCCGGTTTTTGGCGATCAACCAGCAGTTTCGGTGCGACCTTCCTGACCCGGGCCAGACCCATTAAATTTAAAAATCGAATATAGCTCCAGCCGAGGTCTATTTCCCACCAGCGACTGGAAAATTTTGCCGAACTGGCAAAGGCATGGTGGTTGTTATGCAGCTCTTCGCCGCCTATCAATATGCCCCAGGGCACAATATTGGTGGAGGCATCCGGGGATTCAAAATTCCGGTACCCGCCCCAGTGGCCAATGCCGTTGATTACGCCGGCAGCGAAAAATGGTATCCAGATCATCTGTACGGCCCAGATGGTAATTCCGATAAAACCAAATAACGCAAAATCAATCAGCAACATCAACACTATGCCAAAGTTACGATGGCGCGTGTACAGATTACGTTCTATCCAGTCTTCCGGTGTGTCATGACCAAAAGATTTCAAAGTGTCCTGGTTCTGCGCTTCCTGTTTATAAAGTTCGGCGCCTTCAAATAAAACTTTGGCTATCCCGCGGGTCTGCGGACTGTGGGGGTCGTCACTGGTCTCCACACGGGCATGGTGCTTGCGATGGATCGCCACCCATTCCCTGGTAATCATGGCTGTGGTCAGCCAGAGCCAGAAGCGGAAAAAGTGGCTGATGACAGGATGCAAGTCAATGGCATGATGCGCCTGGTGACGGTGCAGGTACAGGGTCACTGCGGCAATGGTAATATGTGTCAGTCCCAGGATCACCAAGACATAGCCCCACCAGGGTAATTGCAACAAGCCTTGCATTATCGTCACTTTCTGTTCTCCGCATTAAATATTCAAATTACATCCTAACGCGTATTACGCTGCCGGGTCTATGACGAATCAGGTTATTTTTCCACAATGAGGTTACCGCGATTATCAGCCATACAGGCCCAGCCCGGGGCGATGTAAATAGTAGAGACCTCATCCAATATGATGAGCGGCCCGGCATGTTTTTTTGCGGGAGACAGGTTACTGCGTTGCCAGACTGGAACCGGGCTGTCGATTCCATGTATGCAGGAAAAACTGGCGGGCTCATCAGAACCGGCGCTTTTCATTTCCGGCATGGGCGGAGGGTCGGTGGCGGCCATGACACCGGCACGGACATTCACCAGCTCAACCGGGGAATCCAGACGGTGGCCAAATAACACCTGATGCTGCTGGTGAAACCTGGATTCAGTGACTTCGACATTCACCCAGGGAATATTCAGGGTATAGGCCTGGCCCTGATAACACAGATCAAGACTCGGTGTTAATTCCAGGCGGGCAGTAGCAATGCCTTCCTCGGCCAGGGCCGCTTTACCGGCGTCTATAAGTTCATCCAGCGCCGTTGCAATAGCTATTTGTGAGCACTCACTTAGGATAAAACCCAGTGTTTTAGATAACTGCCTGCCGGGAGGAGCGACCAACATGCCCAGTGCCGATAACACACCGGCCTGTACCGGGGCTATCGCCTTGCACATACCCAAGGCTTCTGCGAGCGCGCATAGATGCAATCCACCCGCACCCCCAAAAGCCATTAACACGAACGTACGCGGGTCGATGCCTTTTTGCACTGAACACATGCGCAAGGCCTGCACCATGTGTTCATTGGCAACACGGATGATCCCTGCAGCCACCTGTTCAGCGGTTGCCAGACCCAGTGGTTTAATTAATTGACTCACGGCAGCGTGGGCCTGGTCATAATCCAATGGCATGCTGCCGCCCAGCAATGCTGTCCGGGGCAGATGACCCAAAATCAAATTGGCGTCAGTCACGGTCGGGGCCGTCCCACCCTGTGCATAACAGGCCGGACCGGGCACGGCCCCGGCGGATCCCGGCCCGACCTGCAACACGCCACCTGCGTCGACATAGGCGATCGAACCACCCCCGGCGCCAATGGTGTGCATATCCACCATCGGTACTGCAACCGGGTACCCGGCCACAAGGCCATGGCTGGTCAGCGGAATCTGGCCATCAATCAACGCCACATCCGTGGAAGTGCCGCCCATATCAAAGGTCAGGAGCCGGTGCTCACCACAGAGTTTGCCGGCATAGTGCGCACCACAGGCACCACCGGCCGGACCGGACAACAGTAAATGCACTGCCTCACGACCTGCCTGTGCCGCCAGGCACGTCTGCCCGGAGCTGCGCATGACAGACACCCTGGCCGGAAATAACTGGTCGCCCAGCCGCCGCAGATAACCATGCACCAGGGGGCCCACATAGGCATTCAGCCAGGTAGTAATGCCGCGTTCGTATTCACGTTGCTCAGGAAGAACTTCTGAAGAACAGGAAATAAACAAATCCTGCGGCAGTGCAGCTGCAATTTGCTTTTCAAATTGATCATCCACGAACGAAAACAGCAGATTGACAGCAACTGACTGTGGCTGCAGGGCTGCGACCTCACGCGCCAGTAATTCAATATCATCATCCGTTAATGGATCAATGACCTCACCAAGAGCCGTGATGCGTCCACCCGTTTCCAGACAATACTGGGCCGGGATTGGCGGCTTTACCGGGGCCGGCTGCAGATTATAAAGTTCGCGCCTTGCCTGGCGGCCGATACTCAACACATCCCTGAAACCACGATTTGCAATATAGACCGTTCGTGCACCTTTACCTTCCAGTACGGCATTGGTGGCGATGGTCGAGCCATGGATGATACGCATACTCGCCAGGTTGATATTCATCTCGTGTATGCCCTGCAATATTGCCTGGTCAGGTGTAGCCGGCGTCGATAACACCTTGTGTATGTGCACACGCTCACCATCAAAATACACAAAGTCAGTAAACGTGCCGCCGGTATCAATACCCAGTATTCTGTTAACTATCATGTTATCTTCCTTAAAATATGCTCTTGCAACTCGCTCTTTAATCAGAATAATAACTGCGGCATGAATAGTGAAACACTCATCTCTATTAACGAAGTTTACCGTTATTACGGTAATTACTGCGCGGTAAATAACGTAAGTTTTACAGTGAAACGTGGCGAAGTACTCGGGTTCCTGGGCCTGAATGGCGCCGGTAAATCCACCACCATGCAAATTATCAGTGGCGTGCTTGGCGCCAGCAGCGGTTCGGTCAGTATTGCCGGTCTCGATATCATGGATGCTCCGCGCCAGGCAAAATCACAACTGGGTTTTCTGCCGGAACAACCTCCGCTTTATCATGATCTCACGGTAGATGAATATCTTGATTATGCGGCGCGACTGCGCGGCATCAGACGGACGAACATCAGAACGGCAAGAGAGCAGAGCAAACAGCGTTGCGGCCTGGAAGCAGTGGGACGACGTTTGATCATTAACCTGTCCAAGGGTTACCAGCAACGTGTGGGGATTGCCCAGGCCATACTTCATACGCCGGCTGTTATTATCCTGGACGAACCAACCAATGGGCTGGATCCGGTGCAGATCAAGGAGATCCGGGAACTGATAAAGGAGCTGGGCCGGGACCACAGCGTTATCCTGTCCACGCATATCCTGCCGGAAGTACAGGCCATTTGTGATCGTGTGTTGATAATTCATGAAGGGCGGCTGGTACTGGACCAGCAACTGGAAAACATTAATGAAAGCAAACAAAACAATTTTGTAAACATCGCCTTCAGGCAGGCCCCGTCACTGGACACCTTAAATACTATTGAAGGGATAAAGCATATTGTACAAATCAATGATCAGCGCTTCCGGTGCGAACTGCACCCCGGTTCCACAGCAATAAACAACATCGTCCGCAACTCAGCCGGCGCCGGCTGGGGTTTGGTGGAAATAATCCCGGAAACAGGATCACTGGAGGAGACCTTCATGCGCCTGACCAGTGGGGCACAGGAGAACGTATGAGGAATATCCTCACTATCGCTACTCACGAACTGCGGAGATTATTCAAATCACCACTGGCGTGGGTGATGCTTGCTGTAGTTGAATTTTTACTGGCCATATTTTTTCTGATCCTGCTTAACCAGTTTATGAATCCAGGGCCATGGATTGCCGGACGCGGGATAACCGAAATTGTGATCGCGGGCCTGTTGCAGGTCTCCGGCATCGTGATCCTGCTGGTCACACCATTTATCACCATGCGCATCTTCAGCGAGGAACGCCGTACCGGTACCATAAAGTTATTGTTGTCGTCACCGATCACCATTACCGAACTGGTATTGGGTAAATATCTTGGCACGCTGGGTTTTCTGGTCATCCTGCTGGCATTGATAGCCTTGATGCCACTGTCCCTGTTGCTCGGCACACCGGTGGATTACTTGCAGACGGCAGCCGGCCTGCTGGGCCTGTTTTTACTCATGGCCAGCTTTGCGGCAATCGGGTTGTTTATTTCAACACTGACCAGTCAGGCATCCATAGCCGCAGTCACCACCTTTGGTGTGCTGTTCATGTTGTGGATCATCAACCTTGCCAGCACGACCGGCAGTGAAATATTCAGGGCAATATTCTCCTGGCTGTCATTACTGAAACATTTCAACAGCCTCATTAACGGAGCGTTTAATTCTGTCGATGTGATCTATTACCTGATTATCTGCAGCACCTTCATTGTATTAAGCATCTGGCGGCTCGATGGCGAAAGAAGGCATCAATGATAATCAGTCGATAACATGAAAATAACTTCAAAAACACGACTGTATTCACGCATTAACAGCGCGGTAATGCTGGTATTGATCGTCTCTCTCGCCGCACTGCTGGGCTGGCTCAGTACACTCTACCCATGGCAATCAGACTGGACCCGGGCCGGAAAACACACATTATCGGACGCCAGTAAACAGGTGCTGGCAATGATGGATGACTCGATCGAAATTACTGCCTATGCACGTGAAGATGTTGGTCTGCGTGACGCCATCAAAAAAATTGTCGGACGCTATCAACAGGAAAAACCTGGTATCAAGTTGCATTTTGTCAATCCCGATGCTGTCCCGGATGAAATAAGGAACCTCGGCATCAGTATCGACGGGGAACTGGTGATCCGTTACCAGGATCGCAGCCAGCATGTACAGTCCGATGACGAAGAGGAATTTACCAATGCCTTGCATCGTCTGGCACGTGGCGCAGAGCAGTGGCTGGCATTTGTCGAAGGCCACGGCGAACGCAGTCCACTCGGGCAGGCCAATTTCGACCTGAATATCTGGATACAACAACTCACCAACCGGGGCTTCAGGGTCCAGCCACTGAATCTGGCCAACATCCAGGCAATTCCGGAGAACACACAGGTGCTGGTCATTGCCGGACCACGCGTTGATTTTCTGCCCGGAGAAACAGGTCTAATCACTGATTATCTGGAAAAGGGCGGGAATCTGCTCTGGCTGACCGATCCCCCGGGGACTTTACACAATCTCGATGCCCTGGCTGAAAAACTGCAGATCCGGATTGAACCGGGGACTATTATTGATTTTGCCGGGCAGCTGATCGGGCTGGACGATCCAACCATCGTATTGCAGACATCCAACCTGTATCCGCCGCATCCTGTTACACAAGGGTTCGATTACACGACATTTTTCCCCGCCACCGCCACGGTTACATTTACAGAGAATGACATCTGGAAAGTTAAACCGTTAATTTCAACGGCCGACCACACCTGGCTGGAAACCGGCGACCTGGAGGGTGATGTCAATTTCGATGAGGCCGGCGACAAGGCCGGACCACTGGATATCGGCATCAGCCTTGAACGCGAGATTGAACTTGAGGAAGGTGAAAACCAGGTGCGCAAACAACAGCGTATCGTGATCATGGGCGATGGCGATTTTCTTTCCAACAGCTATGTCAATAACAGCGGCAACCTGGAACTTGGCATGCGTATCATCAACTGGCTGGGCAGTGACGATGATTTCATTACCATACCGGCAAGAATTGCAATAGATACACAACTGGAACTGTCGCCTTTTGCTGCCGCTATTATCGCTTTCAGCTTTCTTCTTGTTATACCCCTCGTATTGCTCGCAACCGGCCTGACTATCTGGTGGCGCAGACGCAAGCAGTAATTCGTGGGATCTCGCCTGCTCATAAACGTCGTACTATTTATCAGTGTCATTATGCTCGCCCTGTTTCTTTCCACGACCCTGAATGATAAAACTACCGAACCGGATATCCAGCTGACTGACCTGGAGCCAGCCTCCATTAATACCATAAAAATCATACGCAGCACGGCAGATGAAATTCTGTTTCAAAAGGAAGGCGGGAAATGGTGGATGCATGAACCTTATCATTTACCTGCCAATGAATTTCGTATCAATACCCTGCTGAGATTGTCTGGTGCACACAGCTATACCCGCTTCAGAAAAAACGAGGTTGAACTGGAACGTTTCCTGCTGGATGAACCGGTTGTATCCGTAGAGTTTGATAATACCCGTATTGATTTCGGCGATACCAGCCCGCTTGGAGAACAACGTTACGTGCTGGTGAATGATGCCGTGCATCTTATTAATGACAGTCTCTACCAGCAATTACAAACTCCGGCTACGTTCTTCCTCAGCACAAAACTGTTGCCGGAAAATGCCGGAATCAAGGCCATTAATCTCCCGGGCTATCGGCTGAGCCAGCATGATGGAATATGGGAAGCCGTTCCCCAACTGGACTACAGCGCTGACAACATCACCACACTCATCCATGCCTGGCGCAGTGCTGATGCCATTTCGATCAGGGCCTATGAAGACGGGGAGAATTCCGGGACGATCCGGATAGAACTGGAAGACGGAAATATTATTGAATTCATTATTGTGACCCCGCCGCCGCAACTGGTACTGGCCAGATCAGATATTGGATTGCAGTACCACATCAGCGGCAATGACGCCGAACAACTTTTTCTGCAACCAATCACCAATCACGAATCACCAGTTACTGACTGATGCCTGAACTTCCGGAAGTTGAAACCACCCGCATCGGGATTGCACCACATGTGCTGGGCGAAACTGTAAAAGACGTAATTATCCGTGATGGCAGGTTGCGCTGGCCGGTCCCGAAACAAATCCGGAAGAAATTGGCCGGTGCCGCTATCTGTAAACTTTCCCGCCGTGGAAAATATCTTTTATTTCACACGGAATCCGGCTGCATGATCCTGCACCTGGGCATGTCCGGCAGCTTACGTATCCTGACCAGTGATGTTTCTCCTGAAAAACATGACCATGTGGATATCATTTTTGATTCCGGCTCCCGTTTGCGCTTCCGCGACCCGCGCCGGTTCGGCTGCATCCTGTGGACAGAAGATGATCCATTACAACATGATTTACTCTCGCATCTGGGCCCGGAACCATTGAGCGAAGATCTGGACGGTGATTATCTTTTTCAAAAATCCAGAAAACGCACCCAATCAATTAAAACCTTCATCATGGACAGCCGGACCGTGGTTGGGGTCGGCAATATCTATGCAAATGAAACACTCTTTGCCGCCGGGATCCATCCAAAGCGGCAAGCGGGCAGGATAACCAAAGCACGTTATGGAAAACTTGCCGTTTGTATTAAAGACGTGTTGAAAAAGGCGCTGGCCAAAGGTGGCACTACATTACGTGATTTTGTGAACGGCGAGGGTGAGCCGGGTTACTTTCGCATGGATCTGCAGGTCTATGGTCGCGCAGGTGGACCGTGTTTCATGTGTAAATCACCCATAAAAGTACAACGCCTCGGCCAACGATCAACATTTTATTGCCCTGTCTGCCAGACCTGATCACATGACGATTATCGCTTTGGCGTGATTGTCTTAACCACTGCTTCGCCTTCACCGCGCGGATCGCTGGCGGCAAAGACCAGGTTATTCGGCTTGTACCAGAGTATGGCCTGCATGTTGCCATAACGCCGGTTTCTTTCGACAAGTTTATGACCCAGCTTGCTTAATCCGTTCCGTTCTTCCAGGGTCAGGCCATTCTGTTCAAACTGGATTTCATCCGGCAGATACTGATGATGAAAGCGCGGTATTTCGACCCAGGACTTCGGTAATTTACTCTCGGCAAAATCCAGTATGCCCAGTAAAACCATGCTGATAATACGGCTGCCGCCCGGTGTACCTAAAAGACCCACGCGATCTTCTGTTTCGAGGAAGGTCGGCGTCATGCTGGATAACGGACGTTTGCCGGGGGCGATGCTGTTGGCCTCATCACCAACCAGTCCATAGGCATTGGGGGAATCCGCCTTGATCGCAAAATCATCCATCTCGTTATTCAGCACTACACCCGTTCCTGCGGGAACAAATCCTGAACCAAACGGCAAATTGATACTGAGCGTTGCGGAGACCCGGTTTCCTTCACTGTCGATGACTGAAAAATGGGTGGTGTCAGTCCCAGCATGATCGAAAATTGCCATTTCCCCGATCTCTTCGCTGGAAGTTGCCCGGTCCAGCTCGATACTTACAGCCAGTCCTTCCAGATAATCACGATCCAGCATCTTGGTAACCGGCACTTCGACAAAATCCTGATCACCGAGATAAGCGGCACGGTCCCGGTAGGCACGGCGCATGCTTTCAACGATCAAATGTTTGCGCGTGATGTTATCTGCAATGGCCAGATCAAAATGATCCAGTATGCCCAGCATCTGTGCAATCGCGATGCCGCCGGAGGACGGTGGCGGTGCAGAGACAACACGGATATCACGGTATTGTGTGATAACAGGTTGCCTTTCAATCACGCGATAACCCGCCAGATCCGGCAGGGTCCAGAACCCGCCATTGCTGCTGACGCCCTCTACCATTTTTTCTGCCAGCGGTCCGCTGTAAAATCCGTCCCGTCCTTTTGTTGCGATCAGCTTCAGCGTGTTGGCCAGATCAGCCTGTATGATTATATGGCCCTTGGCGGGTAAATTATTTGCTTGCAGAAATATCCCGGCAGCTTCCGGTGAGTTACGCAACACCTCCAGTCGGTACTGCGCCAGATCGCGATACAGGTCAGTTACCGGGAAACCTTCTTTGGCATAACGTATGGCCGACACCAGGTTTTGTTCCAGCTTCAGGCGGCCATAAAAATCGTTCAGATGCACCAGGCCTGCGGGGATCCCGGGTATTGCTGCGGACAGGGGACCATTTAATGACAGGCCCGGGATTACATCGCCGCTTTTATCCAGATACATATTCCTGCTGGCCCTGGATGGCGCTGTCTCGCGGCCATCGATCATGACCTGTTTGCCATCCGCGGCCCGGTGTAGCAACCAGAAACCGCCACCACCGAGGCCTGAGCTGTAAGGTTCAACCACGGCCAGGGCCGCGGAAATTGCCACTGCGGCATCGAAGGCATTACCACCCTGATCAAGTATCTCGATACCTGCCTGTGTTGCCAGTGGGTGTGCTGTTGCAATGGCCGCCTTGCCTGGCTGTTCTGCGCTGAATGCAGATTGAAAAAACAGAACACCGGGGAGTAACAGATAAAGAATATTTCTGGTGAGTGTGATCACGGGCGCTTGCGAAGAATAATTACCGATGGACAAACCGGTTATTTGTATTTTGCCTGCAACTCTTTCAACACCTCGGCATGAACAAATTGACTCACATCACCACCCAGTGCAACAACCTCACGCACCAGGCTGGAAGAAATAAACCAGAGATTTTCGGCCGGTGTCAGAAATACAGTTTCCGCATCACCATAAAGCTGCCGGTTCATGCCGGCCATCTGGAATTCATAATCGAAATCCGATACCGCGCGTAAACCGCGGATGATGACCTGGGCCTTTTGCTCCCTGGCCAGATCAGTGACGAGTCCGTGAAAACGTATTACTTCTACATTGCGCAGATCAGACAATACCCTGGTGGCCAGGTCTACGCGCTCATCTGCTGAAAACAGCATGCTTTTACTGGTGTCTGCCGCAACTGCAAAAATCACCCGGTCGAACAACCGCGCTGCGCGCATGACCAGATCGCTGTGGCCATTGGTAATGGGGTCAAAAGTCCCGGGGTAGACGGCGGAGATTTTCATAACGATTAATTATACCCTCAGGATCGGATTAAATCTGCCCAGTGGTTTAACCCGTGATTCGTAATTCGTAAATTGTGATTGGTGAAATGCATATTAATTGTTAATTCCGTTAGTGTATAGAAGGTTGATATAACCAAAACATAACCAGAATATTGAAATAACGTTTGCCAATTACGAGTTACGAATTACCAATCACGAATTCTACACTCCCGCCAACAGGTATATTTCCTGTCCGGCTGAGTCCTGTTTTTTTATGGCAAGATACGGTGGCAGCTGGAGATCATGTTCAGCTTCTATATAAATCAGTGCATGTGGCTTCAGGCAATTCAATTCCCGTAACAAATCACAACTTTCTTCGACCAGGCCCTGACCGAAGGGCGGATCCAGAAAGACCAGATCAAATTGTTTGGTATTACACCTTAACCAGCCCAGGGCATCACTGCGTTCCAGGCAGGCTTCTTTTGTGTCCAGTGTTTTTATATTCTCGGCGAGCTGATTGACGAGCGCCGGATCATTTTCTACCAACACCACGCTGCCAGCACCGCGTGATACCGCTTCAAGCCCCAGTGCCCCGGTACCAGCGTAAAGATCAAGACAACTCGCGCCGCTGATCACCGATTGTAACCAGTTAAATAAAGTTTCCCTGACACGATCGGGCGTGGGCCGCAACAACACGGTTTCAGGCACCGGCAATTTTCTTCCGCGCCACTTGCCGCCGATGATACGTACCTTGCCAGGGCGGTGAGATTTCAGTGCTGTATCTCCGTTTTTATTCAGTCTTGTCGTCCGGGTTCGGACCCACCATCACAGTCACGAGTTTGTCCGTGGACAGCTTGCGCCGGAATGCATCTTTAATCTGTTCTGTTGTGACACTCATGATTTTTTCATTATAGGTATCCAGATAATCCAGTGGCAGTTCATAAAAACCAATCATTGCCAGATAACCAAGAATATCCTTGTTACTGTCTATCCGTAATGCAAAACCACCGGTCAGATTTTGCTTTGCAGATTCAAGCTCAGCTTCCGTGGGACCGGATTCAACATATAACCGTAGTTGTTCGTCAAGTAACGCCAGCGCAGCATCTGCCTGGTCAGTGCGCGTTTGCAAACCGGCCATAAAAGGTCCCGCCTGTTTCATCGGCATGAAATAACTGTAGGCACTGTAGGACAAACCACGCTTTTCGCGTATCTCTTCAAACAAACGGGACACCAGGCCACCACCGCCCAATATGTGATTGCCGACATACAATGGGAATAGATCGGGATCAGCACGCTTGATGCCCGGCTGGCCTACCAGTATGTGCATCTGTGTTGATGGATGATCAATCCTGACAGTATTGGAATTGTTGAGAACCTTGACCTCTTTCAGAGGTTCCGCTTTCGTGCCCACAGCCAATCCGTCAGTAAGATTGAATACCAGTTGTTCAGCCTGCTGCCGTGTCAGATTACCAATCATGGCAATAATGGCATTGCTGGCAACATAGTATTGACCATGAAATGCCTTGATGTCTTTTATTGTAATTGTCTGCAGCGAGGCCTCGGTGCCTTCCTGCGGCAGTGCGTAGGGATGATCGCCATAGATTGCAGAGAAAAATGCATCGTTTGCCAGGGCTCCCGGCGATTGTTGTTTCTGGCGTATGCCGGTCACCGTGCGGTTACGGTTACGCTCAAAGGCATCTGCAGGAAAATCCGGTTGCATGATCACACGTTTTAAACCGGCAATAGCTGATTCAAGCTTGTCTGCATCGCTCAGGACACGCAAACTCACCGAGGCTGAATCAGCGCTGGCACTGCTGCCGAAGACAGCGCCGATATTTTCAAAATCCTGGCTGATCTCATCTGCATTCAATCCGCCGGCGCCATCCGCCAGCAGGCTATTGGTCAAAAGGGCCAGCCCTGGTTTGTCGCCATCGCGCCCGCTGCCTGCATCAAACAGCATCTGTACATCCACCATCGGCAATTCATGCGCCTCGACAAAATACACACGGACGCCCTTTTCCGTTTGCCAGTATTGTATCCGGGGTGCTGCGTGGACTGTGGTGACAAAGCACAACAGCATTAATAAATTCATTACTTTAACGAACATGGTCGTTTCCTCCCATGGTATGCCTGGGTGCGGAAGGGTCCAGCGGTAAAGGAACAAGCTCGGCAATGGTCAGACGATCGTCAACCAGATATTTTTTTGCGACCTGTTGTACCTGTTCGGCCGTTACCGCCTTGACGCGATCGACATATTCATCCGCCCGTTGCCAGGACAACCCGATAGTCTCAAATATGCCCATCACCATGGCTTGATAAAAAATGGAATCGCGCTGATAGATATCCTGAGCCACCACCTGAGCCTTGACACGATCCAGTTCACTTGCGCTCACCCGTGTAGTTTTCAGGTTTTCTATTTCTTCCCTGATGGCCTGCTCCATATCAGCAACAGTGTGCCCGTTTGCAGGTACACCACCGATAGTGAGGACATGATCCAGCCTTGCAATCAAGTTGTAGTCCAGACTGATATCCGCAGCAACTTCCTTGCCCCGCACCAGCCTGCTGGAAAAACGCGCACTGTTACCGCCATCCATGATCCCGCCCAGCACTTCCAGCGCATAAGTTTCCCATTCGGGTATTTTTTCCGGGTTGTCCAGTGCAGAACTGAGCGAGGGAGTTTTATATGCCATCAACAAATAAGGCAGTTCAGCAGGCCGTTTGACTGTTACCCGCTTGATGCCCTGTTGGTCGACCTCGGGTCGCAGGTTAATGACAGGTGTTTTACCTTTGGGCACAGGGCCAAAATATTTTTTTGCAAGTTCATGAACTTCCCCTGCATCAACATCACCCACCACAACCAATGTTGCATTATTAGGCACGTACCATTGGTCATACCAGTTACCCATTTCATTAATAGTCATTTTATCCAGATCATTCATCCAGCCGATGATGGGTTGTCGATAGGGACTGGTCTGAAAGGCAGTTGACATCAACACTTCATAAGCAAAGGACTGCGGATTATCTTCCGTGCGCCAGCGACGTTCTTCCTTGACTACTTCTATCTCTTTCACAAACTCTTCTTCTGGCAGAATGAGATTACGCATTCTGTCCGCTTCCAGTTCAAAGCTGATAGGCAACCGTGATTTTTCCAGTGTCTGGAAGTAGGCCGTGTAATCCATGCCGGTAAATGCATTTTCATTACCACCATTGTCGGAGATAATGCGGGAAAATTCGCCCGGCGCATATTTTTCAGTACCCTTGAACATCATGTGTTCCAGCGCATGTGATAAACCGGTAATGCCGGCATGTTCATAACTGGCGCCGACGTGGTACCAGACTTGCGAAACCACAACCGGTGCCCGGTGATCTTCCTTGACCAGAAGTTTCATTCCATTGTCCAGCATGTATTCATGGGTCTGGGTATGGGCAAACTGGCTGAACAACAAGCTGCCCAGGATTATTTGAAGATACAGAAAAAATTTCACAAATGATCTCCCTTGACTATATTATTCATTAATTGAAAGCTGCTACTGCACACTCCCTCATTTGTCATGCCGTAATCGGGAAGGTTCACTGGATCAGTTGCTGGTGCAGTACCAATACGCCAGATTAGAGCATTATCGCGCCTGGTAGTTCTTATAACTTACCCTGTCTTAATGATAGGATACATGAGAATTCATTAAACGCTGAACTATTGATGTTCGGATTCAAATCAAAACAGCCGGCAGAAACAGAACCCGGTAAAGACCGTCTTCTCAACCAGTTAAAGCTGGGACTGAAACGCACCCATGCACTCCTGCTCACTGATGTAGCTGATTTGCTGCAGGGGGCCCGTCCGGTTGATCAAGGTTTCATCGATACACTCGAAGATCATCTGCTGATGGCGGATTTTGGTGTGCCCGTCACCCAATCCATTGTTAATGCATTACCCGCACGGATCAAAGACAAGACAGACCAGGCTGCTACCGTGTATCAGACCCTGCGTGAACTGCTGCATGAAATCCTTGCTCCTGTCGATAAACCACTTAATGTTCCGGTGGCCGGCACCCGGCCATTCGTCATACTCATGGCCGGCGTTAATGGCGTGGGGAAAACTACCAGCATCGGCAAGATCGCCAATCATTTTATCAGGCAAGGCCACAGCGTAATGCTGGCGGCCGGGGATACCTTTCGTGCTGCAGCCGTCGAACAATTGCAAAACTGGGGCAACAAAAATAATGTTACGGTCATTGCACAACACAGCGGCGCGGATTCAGCCGCCGTCATTTACGATAGCCTGCAATCTGCCCGTGCGCGCAACATTGATATATTGATTGCGGACACTGCAGGCCGCCTGCATACCCAGGGCAACCTCATGGACGAACTGAAAAAAATCCGCCGCGTTATTACCAAGTTTGACCCGGCCCTGGAACCGGAATGTCTGCTGGTGCTCGATGCTGGAACCGGACAAAATGCATTGATGCAGACCAGGCAATTCAATGAAGCTATCGGCATCACCGGCATCATGCTGACCAAACTGGATGGCACAGCCAAGGGCGGTATTATCTTTGCACTGGCCAGAGAAACCGGCATACCCATTCGTTTTATCGGCGTGGGGGAACAACTGGATGATTTACAGGTATTCAACAGTAATGATTTTATAACCGCCTTGCTTTCAAGCACTGAATGATACGTTTCACTAATGTCCACATGCATTATCCGGGCGGCATCGATGCTCTCCGGAATATCAACATGCATATTGAACAGGGCGCAATGGCCTTTGTCACCGGCCGGTCCGGCGCAGGCAAGAGCACCTTGCTAAGACTTGTAGCATTAATCGAACGCCACACCCGCGGCCAGATCATTGTGAACGGGCAGAACCTTGAGCGTGTCCGGCGTGGTCGTGTGGCCCTGTTCCGGCGAAATATCGGTTTCATGTTTCAGGATCACCGCTTGTTAAATGACCGGACAGTATATGACAACGTCGCCCTGCCACTGGTGATTGCAGGACATGATCATCAGGAAGTCAAAAAACGTGTGCAGGCCGCACTGGACAAAGTCGGCCTGTTATCAAAACAAAAATCACTGCCGGTGACATTGTCCGGCGGTGAACAACAACGGGTCGGCATTGCCCGCGCTGTTGTTCATCGGCCTGCATTATTACTTGCCGACGAACCCACAGGTAACCTCGACCCGGCCCTGTCATGGGAAATCATGTGTCTGTTTGAACAGTTCAACCAGGTCGGCGTGACCATACTGATCGCCAGTCACGATCTGGATATGATCAAACGCATGCGTAAAAGAATCATCACCCTGCGTGAAGGCAGGACATTGACCCATGCCAGCGATCACCACGACAAGAAATGAAACCGCAACTATCCCAAACTGCAGAATACGGCCGTAAAAAAAGCTTCCAGTCGCTGTTCGAGATCTGGTTACTGCAACATTTGCAGGCCATAGTTTTCAGTCTGGGGCAACTTTGCAGAAACCCGATCGCCAGTTTCCTGACGGCGTCGGTAATCGGTATTTCACTGGCACTGCCCGCAGGCTTTTTTATCATCCTGGAAAATACGCGGCACATTACTGCGGGCTGGGGAGGATCGGTTGAAATCTCGGCTTTTCTGAAAATGAATGTGGATGATGATGCGGCAAGAGAACT
>Ga0214472_10001073_pt1 | contig 31535 bp, 31 predicted proteins | sample RVTome_6_FD_207662 | JGI IMG/M metagenome (GOLD analysis project Ga0214472, IMG submission 207662) | Soil microbial communities from uranium-contaminated site in the Upper Colorado River Basin, Wyoming, United States - RVT140D175 | ecosystem: Environmental > Terrestrial > Soil > Contaminated >...
ACTCTTCATCCACTACGATAGCTTTGTACCTACCCCTGAACAGCGGACCATCCCGATGATGTCTCCTATTATAACGTTGGGTATACAACCCATCCAAGTGACGCATGATTCGCGATAGATTGGCTTGGGGGGTTTGAAGAAGAACGTGGTAATGATTTCCCAGCAAACAATAGGCAAACACTTCAATGCCCCACATCTGATGGCATTCACCCAGAAGGTTTAAAAACAATTCTCGGTCTACCCGATCAGTGAAAATTTTCTGATAGGCCAGACCCCGGTTCATGACGTGGTAATAGGCATCGGGATATTCGATTCGAAGTGGACGGGACATGAGCAGAGCCTACCATAATCCCCAAACATGACTCAAGACGAGATTTGACCCCTTTTCTTTTCAAACATGACTCAAGACGAGATTTGACCTCTTTTCTTTTCCTTTTCTTTTCTTTTTTCTTTTTTGGGTCTTTAGTTGCAAGTTTTAGGGAGCACAAGAAGAACGGGTGGGGGTCGGACCAAGCTAACATATTGATATGAAAAATTAAATCCAAAAAATAGAGGCGCCATCGGGGCTTAGACCCCTTTTTTACCCCCAAAAAGATGTGTCTATGCGGAATATGGGCCATTATTTATTTCTTTAATAAATAGGGTCTTCGTGTAATCGAGTGGGTAAAAATTGTTAAAAAGTGTTTAAGGTCCATACAGGGCAAGGGTCAAGTCAAAGTCATTCTTTGGTTGAAGCCTTTGAAGTATTAGAGGTTCCTGCAAAATCCAGTTCGTCATTCCCGAATGGTTTTATCGGAAATCCAGGATTCAAAAAATCAACATCTTCTGGATTCCCGCTTTCGCGGGAATGACGGGAAGGGCCTGGATTTCCGCTTTCCCCTGCCTGCAAGTGCCCGCCGGACAGGCGGGTAATGACAAAATTTACCCACTCACTTCCACGATGAGCCAATAAATAATTCAATCCCTTATCTTGCTCCGACACTGGACCCCACCCCGGTAACTTTTATCAGCCACATGCGTGAGGTTTTTGGGTAACTATATATTGTGATTAAAAGACTGTGTTGACTTTGTATACACACTACTGTATATATATTGTATACACAATTGGGAGGATCATATGAGAAGTACAAGAATCGAGGAACGCGGAAAGCGAAATATTACGATAAACCTGCGTGCAAGTCGGAAGCAGCGTACGCTTATAGACCACGCCGCAGAAACGGTGGGGAAAAACAGGTCTGATTTTATGCTTGAGGCGGCGTGCAGAGAGGCAGGTAAGGTGCTAATGGACCGAAAATATTTCGTTTTGGATGAGAAAACCTTTAAAAAATTTAGTGAGGAACTAGACAAGCCGGTCGGCAAAAATGTCCAGTTGAGGCGTCTTCTGGCATCAAAGGCTCCCTGGGAGAAATGACCAGAACTGCGGAGAAAATCAGTGAACCGGAGCGATTGACGCCGAAACACAAGATTTCGAAGTTTGATTGTGGCGTTGAGGAGCTTGATGATTGGCTTCGGCGCAGGGCACTGGCTAATGAGGAAACCGGAGGGTCGCGGACTTATGTTGTGTGTATCGGGACCCGTGTTGTTGGATACTATGCACTTGCTAATGGTGCGGTGGCACAAGAGATGACGACAGGAAAAATTCGGCGAAATATGCCGGACCCTGTGCCCGTCATGATTCTTGGCCGGCTTGCGGTTGATCAAGCGTACCAGGGCCGGGGTATCGGGCAAGGTCTATTGCGGGATGCAGTTCTACGAACACTACAGGCCTCCGAGATCGCAGGCATTCGGGTTTTACTAGTTCACGCGATTTCAGAGGATGCCCGCCAGTTTTCCGAGAAATGGGGTTTTGCAACGTCTCCGGTGGATCCAATGACCCTGATGATTACTTTGAAAGAGGCAAGAGGGATACTAGGATAGAAGATATACGCATGTCAGGGCACAATTTTTGGAATCATTTTAGGGTAGGTTGTTTGGGACCCTAGGCAAGAGATGTGTCATTTTGAATTAGACTCGCCTTTTATCCGAAAAAAATTATTCTTCCTTGGAAGAAAACCTGCCATTTTCCACTATAGCCAAATTGTAGCCAACCCCAGCGGAATCACCGGGAACCGGCAGGAATAGCCAGACTTGATAAATCGTTATAACTCATTGTAGTTTGAGGGCTAGCAGCCATATCAGACAGAAAATCAGGCACTTATAAAAAGGTTGAAATTTACTCAAAATCGAACTTGGGAATAACGGGTGTGAACGGATCAAATATCGTTTTGATTCGCTTTTTTTTTAAAATGGGGTCTTAATTTGGAAGATAATGATATCGTTTTACTTTGTTCCCAGTGACTCCTTTTAAGATTTTTATTATATTGTAAAAATCCCTACAAAAAAACCCTTCTCCAGTTTTCAAATTCCCTTTTAATAATTCCCTTTTCCAATTTTACAGGTTCCAACAAAAGATCCACCGCTCGTGTAATCCGAAGATTTTCCCCGTCGCTTTTGACCATCACCCCGCCATCCTGATCGGTCCGGTAGATTCTGGATAAGAGAGAATCATAGGCTTTGAGGGTTGGAGGCGCGGGGTGACCATAGGGATTTCTTCCGCCCACGGAGATGACCGCCACCTGTGGGCAAACCTGATTTAAAAAATCAGGATCAACGGAGCCTTTGCTTCCGTGATGGGGAACTTTTAGAACCGTTGTTTTTAATGATCTCCCTGATCTCACTAAATCCCTCTCCCCTTCCTTTTCAATATCTCCGGTGAAAAGAAAAGAATGTTTCCCATGCTGAATCCGAACAACCACCGACCGGTTATTATTCATCCGGCTATTGGAAGGGATATTTGAAACGGGAACCACATTGGAAGGATTGAGAAGGGAGATAAAGGTCTCCTCGGCCATTGTGAGTTTTTTTCCGCGGGAAACGATATGATAGGAAAGGTTTTTTTCCTCAATCACCTTTTCAAAATTTTCATGAAAAGGGAGGTCTCTTTGATAACCATTTCCCCAAACCTCTCCGATCGAGAATTGATTCAGTAGGAAGGGAATTCCTCCTTCATGGTCGGATTGAGGGTGACTCACCACCACATAATTAAGATGTCGAATTCCACTATTCCATAGATAAGGCGCAACCACCAAGCGGCCGATATCAAAATCCCCTCTGGCAGCTCCCCCATCCACCACCATGGTCTCTCCATGGGGAAAACGGATCACAGCCCCATCCCCCTGGCCCACATCAAGAAAGGTAATCTGTAACTCCCCGTTGGCCGGAAAGGTGAAGGCACTTCCAAGCCAGACCCATACCAATAAAGAAGCAAAGCAAACGGCAATGGTTTGTTTCATCCACCTCCCCTGCCAATAAATCGCTGCAAGAAAGAAAACAAAGTAAAAGAATATGATTGAAATGGGCGGTGAAGGAAGAAAAATTTTTCCTCCGGGTACCGAGGAAAATAGGGTTACCAATTCATAAAAAAGAGAAAGGAAAAATTGATTGAGGCCCGCAAGGGGAAGAAGGGTTGAGTCCATTACAAGGGCCAACACACAGGATAATAAACCCAATGGAACAATTACAAGGCCTGCGAAAGGCCCGATAATAAGATTTGAAAAAATACCCACCCAAGGAAATTGATTAAAATAGTATAAAACCAAAGGTGCGGTACCGATGGTAATTAAAAAGGAAAGAACCATTCCTTTTTTGGCCCAATCCAAAACCTGTTTGATTCGACTTTTCACCCCTTTGAGAACTTCCTCTTCCAATTCTTCGGGTTCAGCGGAAGGCTGATCCAGGGCAATCAATATGATGAAAACGGAAAGATAGGAAAGCTGAAACGAAATATCAAAAAGGGCCTGTGGGTCCCAAATTAGAATGGCTAATATGGCAATGGCAAAAGCATTGAAAAGGCGATCCGCCCTTTGTATGCAAATGGCCACCATACTGATGAGGATCATCAAAAGGGCACGCAGGGTGGCCACTTCTCCCCCTGCCAAAAATGCATAAAAAGTAACGGGAAGGATGGTCAAAAGGGCAGCCCATTGAGTGGGAATTAAAAAAACCCCCATTCGAAGAATAAAAGATGCGGGAAGACGCAGAAGAGCCCACCGGAAAATAAAAAAAGAGACCAGCGCCACAAAACCCAGGTGAGACCCCGATATGGAGAGAATATGGGTGGTGCCCGAAGCCATAAAACGCTCTCTGATTTCTTGGTTTAATCCTCCTCTTTCTCCAAGGATCATGGCCAGAAAAATGCCCGAATCAGAACCCTCCAAGGACGATATGGCGGATTCTCGAACTTTTTCCCTTAAGATCGCCATTGTTCGCAAAAAAGGATTTCCCTCATTTCCAATCTTTTGGATCTCTTGTCCTTTGAAAACCGATGCGGTTGCTATGACACCGTGCCGCTTTTGGTACAACCCGTAATCAAAACCCCTCGGGTTGATAAACCCTTTTGGTTTTTTAAGACGGGTAACGACTTGAATATGGTCTCCATAAAGGATTTTCGTTTCGGGATCATAGATGGAAAATTTTATTTTTCCGGGGATTCTTACCTCTTCATTAGGTGTCTGGAAATATTCCCCTTGAAGGAGAAAACTTAAACGCCCTTCCAAATGCCGTACCGGACTTGAAACCCATCCGGTCAGAAGGACTTTTCCTTTTTCGGAAGGGAGACGGTCTGAAACCGCCTCGATCCGTTGGATATCCCATTGGAAATAAAAAAGGCCGAGGAGAAGTACCAGAAAGAATGACCAAGAAACAGTTCCGATCTTTTTACCAAGTGAATCGAAATTTAATTTTTCTTGATCAGTGGATTTGTAGGTTGTCCAAAAAAAAAAATAAAAATCCAAAGGAGAGAAAAATCAAACCGGAGAGGGGAAAATATTCAATGAGATTTCCAATGAGGATCCCAATTAGAAAAGCAACACCCCATGGAAGAAGGAAGGACCCTTTCCATATCATGGTTCACCCAATAAGGATAGAAATGGATCACCCCGGAACGTCTACCGGTTATGGCAGATGAGACACAGGGTATGCCCGGACTCTCTTAAAAAAGCGGATTTGTCGTTGTTGTGTGGATTATGGCAACTGTCACACTCCACTAGGCCCGCAGTAGTCCGAACCAGCATGGAGCTGGAATTTTCTCTCTCCGGTGTGACCACCAGGTATTTTGAACGCGGCCCGGTTGGAAGGTCAATTCCATTTGAAGTACGGTTTGGAATGGACCAATACCGAAGCTGTGTTACGGTTGTTTCCGTTCCGACAAACTGACCATCACTGTTTCTGGGATAGGAAATGGAAACGGGATGATCTAAAAATTGAAATTCCCGGTCTCCGGTTCCACCAATGGGTTCAAAAAAACCGCCCAGAAGCCAGTTTAAATCAGATGCACCCTCTTCCCGAATTCCCATTTTGTGGGCATCCATAGCCACCACCCCATCATGGCAGGATAGGCAATCAAAAGAGGCCCCATTGGGACGCTTCTCTATTTTTTCAGGGGAAAGGCTGATTTTCGTTGAAAAAGGGGTGAAATGAGAAAAATTGTTCTTTACCCAAAGGGGATTTCCCCCATCCTCAACTTTTCTTTTCTCTTTAACCTGATTGGGTGGACCCTCAATGTGGCAGGCCAAACAAGGGTTCATGGATGAAGAAAGAGAAAGATTATGAGGTGTTTGAGAGACCCCTAGAAAAGGGTCATCTGCACCCTGTATTGAGCCCGGCCACCACGGTTGAATTCCAATGGATAGGACAAACAGAAAATAAAAAACGTATATGTAATGCTTTCCAAACACCTAAAAAACCTAGCATAAAAAGACATTCTCTGTCTATGACAAATCTTCCTAACCCAAAGACTTTTGAACCTCCTCCGCTAACTCCTCCGCCATCTGACGAATACTCTCTTCCTGTTCCCCTTCCATCATCACCCGCACCACGGACTCCGTTCCTGAATAACGTACCAAAACCCGCCCCATCCCTTTTAGCCGTTTTTCGATATCCCGGATTTTATCCCGAACCGATGGAATCCCTTCAAGGGCATGTCTTTCCCTTACTTTCACATTCAATAAAACTTGGGGGTACCGGGTCATGCAATTCATAAAGTCTGAACACTGCTCTCCTTTTTTCTGAAGAAGGGCCAAAACCTGCAAGGCAGTAATGAGTCCATCCCCCGTCGTATTGTAATCCAAAAAAATAATATGCCCCGATTGCTCTCCTCCCAGATTGCATCCCTCCCGTATCATCGCCTCCAAAACATATCGATCTCCAACAGGCGTCCTCAGAACTTGAATGCCCATCTCTTTCATGGCCAACTCAAACCCCAAATTGCTCATTACGGTTGCCACCACCTTTTTTTCATTTAATCGACCCTCTTTTAATAATTCCGATGCGCAGGCGGCCAAGATGGCATCCCCATCCACAATTTGACCCTTCTCATCGCAAAAAACAACCCGATCCCCATCGCCATCGTGGGCAAAACCCACGTCCGCTTTGTGGGCCAACACCGCATTTTGCAATCCCGCCGGATACAAGGACCCACATCCCAAATTGATATTGGTTCCATTGGGCTCGTCCCCCAACACAATCACATCAGCCCCCAGTTCCCTTAAGACGGTGGGAGTCACCTTATACGTCGCCCCATTGGCGCAATCCACCACTACTTTCATTCCCTCCAGCGTAAGCCCTTTTGGAAATGAACTTTTAACAAACTCTACATACCGCCCGTCCGCATCATCAACACGGTAGGCTTTTCCGATGTCATCCGCAGTGGGTCGGATCGAGTCAATCTCTCCGGAAAAAATTAACTTTTCAATCTTTCTTTCTATGAGATCGGGTAATTTGAAACCATCTCTTGAGAAAAATTTTATCCCATTATCTTCAAAGGGGTTATGAGACCCAGAAATCACAACACCAGCATCCGCTCGGAAACTTCGGGTGAGAAAAGCAATGGCGGGTGTGGGAATAGGACCCACCAGAAGGACATCTACCCCCATAGAACAGATGCCGGAGGTCAAAGCGCTTTCCAACATATACCCTGAGAGCCTCGTGTCTTTTCCAATCACCACCCGGTGCCTTCCGGTTCGATCTTTGAATAAATGAGCAGCCGCACGGCCCAATTTCAGTGTCGTCTCACAAGTCATGGGTTCCCGGTTGGCAATTCCCCTAACTCCATCTGTACCGAACAAACGCTTCATTCCTTTTCCCTCCGAAAACCAATGAGTCCTTAAATAAAATCAAAATTTATCATAACTTATTTTAATTAATATAATCTACTCATAAAAATAAACCTTAGAATATTGTTTCTGCTCGTCGGATCCATTTTTTTCTCTGAAACCTTTTTCAATAGACATCTTTTTCCCAGTTTTGGATTCCAAACGGATGGTTAAACTTTTAGGGCTGATTTTAGTCACTTTCACATCGGAGGGAACCGTGGCATTGGCTTCGGAAAGCCGGAACCGATTCTCCCCCTTACGGCCTTTGGAAAGGTCCAGATAGACTGAAATTTTCTCGGAGGCTAAATCTCGAACATAGGGTTCCTTTCCTCTGATCTGAATGTCTACATACTTAACCACATCGGTAGAAATAACCAGGGAAGAAGGGAGATTTCGAAGTTCTAATGGGACTACAAAATTCATTTCAATATTCTCGTGGGAACGAACATAGGCCCAAAGCAATAAAGCAAAAACAATGGAAAGGATTTTTAAAGCGAGATTTTCTGAAATCCGTTCCTTTAATTTCATAGAGCCTTTTTTTAATGGGGTTAATCACCTGAGGCGTAATGGGATCAGTGCCCTAAATCTCTCGAGAAGAGGAAATCTTCCTCTTTTTTTCTCTTTCTTAAAAATTCGAATCAACACACGACGTAGTGCAGCCCCCTCCAGTTCCCGGGTCATTTGCCCACCCACAATAATGGAAATCGCCCCTGTCTCCTCGGACACCACAATAACCACTGCATCAGTCTCTTCGGTCACGCCAAGGGCGGCCCGGTGTCGAGTTCCAAGCATTTTGCTAACATCGGAGCTTAAGGTCAAAGGCAAAAAACATCCCGCGGCCACGATCCGCCCGCCTTTGATGATCACCGCTCCATCATGGATGGGGGAATAGGGGAGGAAGATACTCATCAACACTTCTTTGGAAACCACCGCATCCACCGGAGTACCCATTTCAACAATATCTTCCAGTTCGATCTCCCTTTCAAGGACAATAATAGCACCAATCTTTTTATTCGCAAGAGAAACACAGGCCCTGACGATCTCTTCTAAAAACCTGGATTCTTCGGTAACAGGGAAACGGCGACCAAACGGGGTTTGGCCGATTTGTGCCAAGGCTTTTCGAATTTCCGGTTGAAATAAAATCACAAGAGCCAGTACAATTTGGGACCAAAAACTGGTTACTAACCAATCGATGGTATACAGGTCAAACAACTTAGAGAGGATAAAGGCAAGGAAAAGGATAATAACGCCAATTAAAATTTGAAAAGCCCGGGTTCCTTTTAGAAAAAGGAAAAGCCAATAAAAAAGAAAAGCCACTATGGCAATATCAAATAAATCCTTCCAACCCATGGCTAAAAGAACTTCCATTTCTTAAACCACCCTCTTCATTTGTAAAGAGATCATAACAACCGAACCCATTCTATTGAAATTAATACCACAGGAGGTATGAAGACAGCAAGACCCCCAACTTTTAGTATTTCCTTTAGAAACTGACTTAAGGAAAACGGGCGTTGAAATTCAACCCAGTGGTTTTCTGTTTGCTCAATTGTTAAACAGTAAAAAGGAGGTTTGCTATGTTTAATGGAGGGGAGGGAGGGGGAGAAAAGGAAAATTGTGAATCAAGTGATACGCATCGTATTTCGTGCAAAAAATAATCATGCGGAAGCCGCTTGTTGAATAATACGATCAATTTCAGGTGCATCCAAAACCTCTCGTTCAAGCAAGGCTTCTGCAAGGGCTTTGAGTGCATTCATATTGTTCTTAATGAGCGTTTTCGCCCTTTCATAATTATCCAATACAAGCTTCTTTACCTCATTATCAATTTCAATAGCCGTATTTTCGCTGTAATCACGATGTTTGGCAATTTCACGGCCGAGGAAGATCTCCTCCTCTTTTTTTCCAAAGGTTAAGGGACCCAATTTATCACTCATCCCCCATTCGCAAACCATTTTACGGGCAAGTTCAGTGGCACGCTCGATATCATTGCCCGCCCCGGTGGTCATCCGTTTTAGAACTAACTCTTCTGCGGCGCGCCCACCCATTAAGATGGCAATGTTATTATAAAGGTAGTCACGTGGATAGGTATACCGATCATCCTCGGGCAATTGCATGGTTAAACCCAATGCTCTTCCTCTTGGAATAATAGTTACTTTGTGTACAGGATCTGTCCCAGGGAGCAGTTTCGCCACCAGAGCATGACCGGCTTCATGGTAAGCGGTTGTTTTCTTTTCCGCTTCGCTGATAATGACACTTTTTCTTTCCGCTCCCATGAGGACCTTGTCTTTGGCTGTCTCAAAATCGCTCATTTCCACAGTAACCTTATTCTGTCTGGCAGCTAAAAGGGCAGCCTCATTTACTAAATTTTCAAGGTCCGCACCCGAAAACCCAGGAGTTCCCCGGGCAATGACCGAAAGTTCAACATCCTTCCCCAGAGGGATCTTTTTGGTATGAACCGCAAGAATTTCACTTCGGCCTTTAAGATCAGGACGGCTGACCACAACTTGACGGTCAAAACGGCCGGGCCGAAGAAGGGCAGGATCCAAAACATCGGGGCGGTTGGTTGCAGCAACTAAAATAACTCCCTCCGTGGTTTCAAACCCATCCATTTCCACCAAAAGCTGATTCAGGGTTTGCTCCCGCTCATCATGGCCTCCACCAAGACCGGCGCCACGATGCCGCCCTACGGCGTCAATTTCGTCAATAAAAATAATACACGGAGCGTTTTTCTTTCCTTGGTCAAAAAGGTCACGGACTCTCGACGCCCCCACTCCCACAAACATTTCAACAAAATCGGACCCACTGATATTAAAAAACGGAACCCCCGCTTCCCCCGCAATGGCTTTCGCCAGAAGAGTTTTTCCGGTTCCGGGAGGGCCCACAATTAAGACGCCTTTTGGAATTCGTCCCCCCAATTTTTGAAATTTAGGAGGATCTTTCAAAAAATCTATTATTTCAGAGACCTCATGTTTGGCTTCGTCAATCCCCGCTACATCACTGAAGGTGATCTTTTTCCGGTCTTCAGATAAAAGCTTGGCCCGGCTTTTTCCGAAAGAAAGGGCCTTATTGCCCCCCATTTGCATTTGCCTCATAAAGAAAATCCAGAGGGCAATTAAAAAGATCATGGGGCCCCAGGAAAGAAGGAAAGTAATATACCAGGGGTTTTCATCCGGGGGTCGCGCAGAAATCCGAACATTCTGCTCCCTAAGCCTTTTTACCAATTCAGGATCTTCCGCCGCATAGGTTTTGAATTTCTTCCCGTCCTTCAAAGTCCCGGTAATGAAGTTTTCCTTGATTAAAACCTCACTCACTTCTCCTTTTTCCAACTTCATCATAAAATCGCTAAAAACCAGATCATCTTCGCTAGGACCGCTGGGAAGATTAAAAAGGTTAAACAAAACAATCATAAAGAGACCGATGAGAACCCATAAGGCAAGATTTTTAAACCGGGGATTCATCTAAACCTCCTAAAAACAACTTTAAAAATTACATTGGGCATGAGTTCTCAATCTATCACAGTTAGGGAACCATGACAACTAAAAAGTCATGTTACAATAAGGACTTCCTATATGACTTTCAAGCAAATCATTAGCCTTGGTCGCTCACATCCAACACCGCAATATAGGGCAAATTACGGTACTTGTTTTCGTAATCAAGACCATAACCCACTACATAGTGATTGGGAATCGTAAACCCCACATATTCAATACTCACTTCGGTTTTGCGCCGCTCAGGTTTATTGAGAAGGGTACAGGCTTTGATCGATTTTGGTTTTCGAACCAAAAGACTCTTTTTTAAATAGCTGACGGTTAGGCCGGAATCAACGATATCCTCTACCAGCAATATATGTTGTCCTTCAATCTTTTCTGTCAGATCGGAAATTATCTTTACCACACCGGAGGAATGTCCCCTTGATCCATAGCTGGAAACCACTAAAAAATCAATTTTTAAAGGCAAACGAATGGCTCTGGCCAAATCAGAATGAAAAGCAAACGCCCCTTTCAATACCCCAACCAAAATTAACGGCCTACCTTCATAATCCAATGTAATACGTTGTCCCAATTCTCTAATTCGCCTTTGTATCTCCTCTTGTGTGATAATCGGTTTTCCGTAAATCCGGCCCATTAAATTTTATCCCTTTTTTTGAATGCTGATAACGAGCTTTATTTTTGAATCTTGGTCTGCAAGGAAACGCCCATCCAAACGTAAACCCATAATCCACAATATTCCCTTTGGACTGGCCAACAAAGGAATCTTTGATCTTTGACTTCGGGGAATTTTGAGATCAACAAAAAAATCTTGCAACTTCTTTTTTCCTCCCAAACCTTTGGGGTAAAAAAAATCCCCCTTTTGCCAATTTCGGACTTCCAGGGGGTGAGGAATTTTTTCCCAATCAAAAACGGCGACTGTTTCTGAATGCGTTTCCACTTGATCATCGGTAATTTGCGAGAAAACCTTAACGGGCACAAAATCAATATCCATAACACCCGGGACCACAAGGGGAAAATTCCATGGAAAAGATTGGGTTGATTCTTTCATCAAAACCACTAAAAAACCCTGCTCCTTTTCAATCCGAAGGCCATTGGGAAGATGAAGACCCCCCATCCCCGGACCTCTGAGCAACTGATCCATTGCCGCAATATGTTTGAATTCAATTTCTTTTTCACTCGAAGCGAGCCGCCGGATGGCCATTCGGAAAACCCTCCACCGAAGTCCCGGGTGCAGGGTCAGAAGGTACTGCCCTTCAAACCGGATTTCTCCCTCCCCGCGAACAGAACATTGCTTGAAAACGCCACGGGCTTCCTTTTCCAAATAATCCCCCTCTTGGCAAAGAATGAACGCCTCCCGGTGAAGGGTTTCTTGAAAATTGGGATTAAAACGGTTCATTAAAAAAGGAATCAGCTCTTTTCGAACCCGATTACGAAAATAATAAGACTCCTGATTACTGGAGTCCTCCCTGAAAAAGATGTTTTTCTCTTTCAGATAAGCCTCAATTTCCCGACGCGTCACCATGAGCAGTGGGCGAATAATGGTTCCATTTCGAACTATGGGAATTCCTTGAAATCCATCACTCCCCGTACCCCTCAAGAGCCTCATGAGGAGGGTTTCCGTCTGATCATCCAAGGTATGACCCACAGCAATCCTGTGGGCCTTTATCTCTTCCGCAATCCGTTCAAAAAATTGGTAACGCAGGTGTCGGCCAGCCACTTGTTTGGATAACCCCTTCTCCTTGGCAAAGGAACCCACATTTACGGTTTCCGTATAAAAAGGGAACCCCAATTGTTGGGCAAGGGATTTAACAAAGATTTGATCCTCACGGGCCTCATTTCCCCGCAATCCATGGTTGAGATGGGCCACCCCAATACTCAGATCCAATAAAGGGGCCAGTTCACCCATTAGGAATAACAAACAAACCGAATCTGGACCTCCGGAGACACCTACGATGATCCGCTCTCCCGGGTGAACAAGACCATATTGGCGGATCGTCTCACGAAACCGATGAAAGAGATCCTCATTACCCAGTGATCTTCCGAATGGAAGCTTTAAAAGCGGATTTTCCATTCTCATTTTACCGTCAAAACCCCTTGCCCCCCAACTTTAAAAACTTCCTGGGCCTTCTGAATATCCAAATGAATCTGTTTCACCAAAGCCTGAGGCCCTTCAAATTTCATTTCATCTCTGATCCACTCCACAAATAAAACCTTGATTCGATCTTTGTATAAATCCTGTTTAAAGTGAAATAAATGGACCTCGATTTTTATTTCCTTGTTTTCAAAAGTAGGCTGGGACCCGATATATGCTACCCCTTCAAAAAGCTTTCCCCTCCATTCCCCCTTCACCGCATACACCCCCCGTTTGGGTACAATTTTTTCATCGGGGAGGAGATTAGCGGTTGCAAACCCTAAATCCCTTCCTCTTTGGGCCCCCATGGCCACCTCACCCTCCAAAACATAAGGCCTTCCCAGGAGCACAGAGGCCTGAGCCACGATTCCCTCTTTTAAAAGACCACGAATGCGGGAAGAACTGACCACCCCACCTTCAATCATGACCGGGGCCTCAATATGTACACGGATTCCGAGTTCCCCTCCGATGCGTTTTAGATCTTCCGTAGATCCCCCTCTTCCCTTTCCAAAGGCAAATCCTTCACCCACGAAAATTTCTTTCGCACCTATTCGACCATAAAGATAGTCTTGAATAAAGGTACGGGCATCTTTTTTTGAAAAATCCAAATTAAATTTTTCACTGATGACGAAATCAACTCCTAGCTCTTCAAAGACCCTCATCTTTTCCGAAAAAGAAGTCAGAATCCCTTCCAACCGGTTTGGGTTTAATACCTGAAGGGGATGGGGATCAAAGGTGTAAACAATGCTTTGTCCCCCCACTTCCTGGACCCTTTGAACCATTTTTCTGATAATGGTTTGATGCCCCACATGGGCACCGTCAAAATTTCCCACCGCAATAATGGGGCCATGGAATGGTTCTAGGATTTGATCTGAACCCCGAATAATTTCCATTCACCTCCTACCTTCCCAAGAAACCAGCGGCCTCTTTTGCAAAATAGGTCAAAATTAAATCTGCTCCGGCCCGTTTAATAGAAAGAAGACTTTCCCTGATGGCAGAGGGGCCATCCACCCATCCCTGCCGGTCCGCCGCTTTAATCATTGCGTACTCCCCGCTGACCTGATAGGCCGCAACGGGACATTGAAAACGCTCTTTCACCCGCCAAATGACATCGAGATAAGGCGTGGCAGGTTTCACCATAACAATATCTGCCCCTTCTTGAATATCCAAAGAAACCTCCCGCAGGGCTTCGGATACATTAGGAGGATCCATTTGATAGGATTTTCGATCCCCAAATTGAGGTGCAGAACCGGCTGCTTCCCGGAAAGGGCCATAAAAACAGGAAGCATACTTTGCAGAATAGGCCATGATCGGAAGATGTGAAAAACCCTCCTGATCCAAAGTCGCTCGAATAGCCCCCACCCGCCCATCCATCATATCGGAGGGAGCAACCATATCCGCACCTGCCTGTGCATGGCTAACACCGATCCGCGCCAATATTTCCAGGGTGGCATCATTATCAATCTGCCCTTCCCGAACAACACCACAATGTCCATGGGTGGTATATTCATCAATGCAGACATCGGTAATCACCGTTAACTCCGGAATTCGGTCTTTAACGGTACGGACCGCTTGTTGTACGATTCCCTCTGGATGAAAGGCTTCGGAGGCGGATTCGTCCTTCACTTTGGGTATGCCAAAAAGGATGATAGCTGGAATCCCGAGGTGAAAGGCTTCCGAAGCTTCCTTGACCAACTGATCAATCGTCAATCGAAAAACCCCGGGCATAGCGGAAATTTCCTCAGGCTCCCCCCTTCCATGCTTCACAAAAAAGGGAAGAATCAACTGATCAACGGAAAGCCGGGTTTCTTGAACCATTCGCCGAAGGCCCGGGGTATGCCGAAGTCTTCGGGGCCTTGAAATTGGAAATGTCATGGTCTTCCTCCCCGTTCAAAGTATTTCACCAAAGCATCCACTAAACCCAAGATAGAGGGTTCCTCCGCTGTGACATGAACCGGTAGACCGGCCCTCTGTAATGCCTGTCGGGTAATCGGTCCGATACTGGCAATGACCACCTTGTTCACGAAAGTGAAGATATTATCTTTTCCAACCATTTCAATTAAATTTTTAACCGTGGAGGCACTGGTAAATGTGATTACATCTATCCTACCCGCCATAAACTTTTCCATTAAGGGTGTCGCCTCTGCCTCAGGTTGGATGGTGCGATAGGTCTCCACCACATCAACCCGTGCACCCATCTGCCTTAGCTCGTCAGGCAGGATTTCACGGGCTTCCCTTGCACGGGGAATTAAAACCCGCAGGCCATCCATTTTGATCTTTGAAAAAGCTTCTACCAAACCTTCTGCAACCGCTTCGTCGGGAACTAGATCCACCCTCAGGTGAAACTGCTTTAAAGCCAAAGCGGTCTTCTCTCCAATGGCCGCAATTTTCACACCGGCCATTGTACGCACATCTTTTTCAATAGCGGAGAACCGATCAAAAAAATAACGGACACCGTTGGCACTGGTAAAAACCACCCAATCGAAGGCATTGATATTTGAAATCGCAGAATCCAAAGCAGAAAAGTTCTCCGGAGGAAGGGTTTGAATCGTTGGAAAAACCACGGCCTCAGCTCCTACACGCCTCAAGGCTTCAATTAACGTTTTGGCTTGATCCTTTGTTCGGGTGACTAAAACCCTTTTTCCGAAAAGAGGCCTGTTTTCAAACCACTTGAGTCTTTTCCTTAATCCCACCACTTCCCCCACCACAATTGTAACTGGAGGAGGAAAGGAAATGGATTCCGTTTTTTGGACAATATCTTCCAGGGTTCCCACAATGGTTTCCTGCTCGGGTTTGGTTCCCCATCGAACCAGGGCAATGGGGGTTTTGGGATCACACCCATATTTCGTCAAATTGGAAACAATTCCCTGTAGGTTTGTGATACCCATATAAAAAACCAAGGTTCCCATTTCTTTTGCCAACGCCTTCCAGGGAATGGAAGGCCGAGGTTTGGAAGGGTCTTCGTGCCCTGAAGTAAAAATAACCGTGGAGGCAAAATCCCGATGGGTTAAGGGTATCCCAGCATAAGCGGCCACCGCAACGCCCGAAGTAACCCCGGGAATAATTTCAAACGGAACCCCCGCTTCGGCCAAAGCCAAAGCTTCTTCCCCCCCACGGCCAAAAATGAACGGATCCCCCCCTTTTAATCGGGCCACCACCTTACCCTCTTTTCCTTTTTTTACGATGAGCCGGTTAATTTCTTCCTGAGGCAGCGTCATGTTGCCTTTCCGTTTTCCAGCAAAAATGATTTCCCCTCCTTTTTTGGCAAATTGGAGAAGTGCATCATTGGCTAAATAATCATAAATAACCGTATCCGCCTCTTCAATGCATTCTTTCCCTCGAAGTGTGAGAAGCTGAGGGTCTCCGGGGCCGGCCCCGATGAGATAGACGATTCCGATTTTTTGGGGTTGAATCACCTTTGACTCCAGAAGTGAAACAACAAAAATCAGGTTTACAGTTCTGCCCCGGTAATCTCTTTGAGAACCTCACCCGCACCCAACTTTAACAGGTGTTCTGCTAAATTCTTTCCAACCAATTCGGAACCCTGAGGTTCACCGGTCATTTGGTAACGAATGACCCGGTCCCCCGCAACCGAGGCAACCAGCCCGTCCAAAAAAAAGGTTCCTTCCCGGATCACCCCATAGGCGGCAATGGGAACCTGGCATCCACCCTCAAGCCGTTTTAGAAACCCACGTTCCCCAAAAACACACTGATGGGTTTCCACATCATTTAAAACCCCAACCCGGTCATTCACCCGGGGGTCTTCCACCCGACATTCAATTCCAATTGCCCCCTGTCCAATGGCGGGAAGACTGACCTCCATCGATAGATATTCGGTCACCTGTTCTTCCCACCCCAATCTCTTTAATCCAGCCGCCGCCAGGACGATAGCATCCAACCCATTTTTTCCGGTTTGCCTTAGTTTTCTTAAACGGGTATCCACGTTCCCCCTGAGTTGGCAAATTTCAAAGGTTTTACAGAAATTCAATAATTGAGCCTGTCGGCGTAAACTGCAGGTTCCAATACGAGCGGCCCTTGGAAGCTGTTTTAACAAAAAATTCTCCCGGCTGATGAGAACATCTCTGGGATCTTCCCGCTTTGGAATAGCGGCAAGATGCAGGCCACAGGGAAAAACCGTGGGTACGTCCTTCATACTATGGACGGCTAAATCAATTTCCTTTCGAAGAAGGGCTTCTTCGATCTCTTTTGTAAAAAGCCCCTTTCCACCCACTTTGGCAAGAGGAACTTCCGTAATTTTATCTCCGGTGGTCTTGATCCGCCTCAACTCTACGGACAGATCTTTCCAACGGTCTTCCAGCTGGGATTTAACCCAGTGTGCCTGCCAAAGGGCAAGTGGGCTTCCCCTTGTACCAATGATGATTCGCTGTTGTTTTACCAAGGAAAACCTAACCCCAGAAATTGACCAGGAACATCACCGCATTTCCTTAGGATTCTCCAACCCTTGAGAGTTTTCTTCTTCCTGGGGCGAAGGAGAAGGCGGCTGAGCACTGGACTCCAATTGAAAAAGGCGGCGGGCAGCCTCTACAAAGAGACTTCCATTAGATGAATGGGACTCTTCTTTTAGGACCACAAGGGGATGATGTAACAGTTTGTTGACAATGGCGTTACTCAAAGCTTCGATTGCACTTCTTTGCGGACTGGAAAGATCTTCGCAGCGATTGAGAACACGGTCCAATTCCCCTTTTCGAATTTCTTCGGCCTTCTCCCGAATGGCAACAATGGTGGGAACGACGTCTAAAGATTTCAACCACCGCGCCAAAACCTCGACTTCCTCCAAAATGATCTCCTCGGCCTTAACCGCCTCTTTCTCACGCTCCTGAATATTCGCTTCCACCACCATTTGGAGATCATCAATATCATATAAAAAGACATTATCAATTTCGTTGACTTTGGGATCGATGTTTCTAGGAACGGAAATATCGATCAAGAAAATCGGAGAATTTTTACGGACCTGAATGACCCCTTGAATATCGATATAATTCACCAAATAATGAGGGGCGCCCGCCGAACAAATCACAATATCCGATTCAACCATTTCGCTGGTAAAATCCTCAAAATGAGCTGCACGTCCGTGAAACACGTTGGCCAATTCAACCCCCCGATCATAATTCCGCGTCACCACAATAATTTCTTTCACCCCCTGGTCAACCAAATGTCTCGCGGTCAACTCCGCCATCTCCCCCGCTCCTACCAATAAAGCGGTTTTACCCTGAAGCCGGCTAAAAATTTTCTTGGCCAACGCCACCGCAGCAAAACTGACGGACACCGCGTTTTCACCAATTTTGGTTTGGCTTCGGACCCGCTTAGCAACAGAAAAAGCTTTTTTAAAAACCTTGTTGAGGACTACCCCTGTGGCTTTATGGATCAGTGAAGACTCGAACGCCTCTTTCATTTGCCCCAAAATTTGCGGCTCCCCAACCACCATGGAATCCAAACTGGAGGCCACCCGGAATACATGGCGAATGGCTTCTCGGCCTGAATAATAATATAGATGCTCAGCGATCTCCTCTTCCATCAAACTATTTTGCCGCTCCGAAAGAAAATGCGTAACGCATTTGAAACCCAATTCGGTCTCCTTGACCAGTAAACAGATTTCAACTCGGTTACAGGTGGATAAAATAAAACTTTCATCCACTCCCGGAAGATGTTTTAACCTTTCAAGGAATGTTCCCATCTCCTCCGTAGCAAACGAAAACTTTTCCCGGACTTCGACAGGGGAAGTTTTATGACTTAAACCCACCAAAATAATATTCATTGGATAAGAGGACCCGCTATGTTGAAACGTTGTTTCAAATCAAGGAATCAAAACCTTTTAAAAATATGTTCACCCCAAAATAGGTAACCACAACCCCCACAAAACCGATAATGGCCAAATAGGCCGCTTTTTTTGCGCGCCATCCAACGGTTAACCGCCCATGCAAAACAGCCAAATAAAAAAGCCATGTGAACAAGGAAAAAATCTGTTTCGGGTCCCAACTCCAATAAGTTCCATATGCAAAATTGGCCCATAGGGCTCCGGAAAGAATTCCGAGTGTGAGGAGGGGAAAACCAAAGAAAATGGCTTTTTGGTTCAGATCATCGAGGATGTCCAAGGATGGAAGTTTATAATAGACCAAATTGAACCGCTTGGATTTCAAAAGTTTTTCCTGAATGAGATACATAATCCCCACCAAAAAAGCGATGGCAAAGGAAACCGTTCCCAGCAAAGCAAATGTTGTATGAATTTTAAACCAAGGGCTTTCAAAAATAGGGTCTAAGGAGCGCACTTGATGAGGGAAAAAGGCCGCAGAAGTCACTGACACAAAAGCAAGGGGAAGAAGAAAAGAACCCAGAACATGAATTCGGTATCGAAAATCAACCAGCAGGAATGCCAAAATAAGTGCCCAGGAAAAAAAAGACATGGATTCCTGAAGATTGGTTAACGGAATATGGCCTACCTCAAGGGTGCGGACAATAATGGCCCCGGTATGGAAAATAAACCCAACACCCGTTACCCCCAAAGAAATTCTTGAAAGGCGCTCCCGTTTGCTGACTAAATATAGCAAAAACAGGATGGTTCCAATAAGGTAGCACCCTAAAGTAATTTGAAAGAAGAGGAATGAGCTCATGGGATTTCAACCTTTTAGTAGAGGGAGAATGGACCGACCCGCTTCTCCCCCTTTGTTTTTCAACCGGAAGATTGTCCTTTAAAGCTTGCTCTTATGAAAATAAGAGACCCCTTTTAGAAAGCATCACGGGTCACCCTAATGTCATCCGTTAAAAATTTATTCAAATGGCTGGGCGTTTTCTAAAATTCATTATATCTTTCAATAAGATACTGTGTCAAGGTTGGACTGGATGGCCTCCAGGGGAACAGCTTACCAAACATGTTTAAAAATATTCACTAAAACTTGGTAAAAAAACTTCATCATAGTATATTTTGAATACTTTGAAAAGATGTACTTCATTTTTGAAAATGAACCCTTACAAAAAACCCCTAAACCTATTTCGATTTTTCCAAAGGATTTATTAATAACATGAGGGTTCATCCAAAAACGGATTCTTAAACAGTAAATATCATAACCGGAACCGCACTCTATTTTGGGGGGAACCTTTTGCTTTTTTTATGATTTCCACCCTTGCAATCAACCATGGTTTATGTTATAAGTGGCCCGTTCTAAACACCAGAAAGGGGAAAAATCCATATGGTTGATGCTGGGATGGTCATGTATGAGGAGGAGTTCAAAGAAGTCGATGTTGAACTCAATAAACTGCATCAACAGGCCAATGCCAAGGTAACTTTTCTCGTTGATAAAAACGGACAGCTGATTGCTTGTGTGGGTGAAACACAAAACGTGGACACCACCTCACTGGCGTCTCTTACCGCAGGAAACATTGCAGCCACTGGTGGAATGGCAAAACTGTTGGGTGAAACGGAGTTTTCAATATTATTTCATGAGGGCGAGCGTGATAATATCCATATTTCAATTATCGGACAACGGATTATTCTGGTTGTCGTATTTGATCAGCGGTCATCATTAGGTCTCGTCAGGCTTCGGGTGAAGAAAAGCGCCGGAACCTTCTCCCAGATATTTGAGAAAATATTAAAGAAGGTTGAAAAAGAAACAGGGGTTGTCAAAGCCCCCCACTCCCCCTTTGCAGAAATAACTGAAGAAGATATTGATAAGCTGTTCAGCTAAACACCCAATTGACAATATGAAATAACAATAAAAGGGATCTTCTTTTATGTCCTTTATTAACTATTCCGCGCGGGAAATCAATTGCAAGATCGTTTATTACGGCCCCGGACTTTGTGGAAAAACCACCAATCTCCATTATATTTATAAGAAAAGCACCCCGGAAAGTAAGGGGAAAATGATTTCTTTGGCCACCGAAACGGAACGAACTTTGTTTTTTGATTTTCTCCCTCTGGCCTTGGGAAGTATCCGAGGGTTTAAGGTGCGTTTTCATCTGTACACGGTTCCCGGACAGGTTTTTTATGATGCCAGCCGAAAATTAATTTTAAGAGGGGTGGATGGGGTTGTTTTTGTCGGGGATTCCCAGGTAGAGCGAATGGAGGCCAATATCGAAAGCGTGGAAAACCTGAACAAGAACCTCCAAGAACAAGGGATGCTTTTAGAAAAAACGTCTTATGTCATTCAATACAATAAACGGGATCTTCCGAATGTGGTCCCGGTGGAAGAGATGAACCGCGTTCTCAATCCGAAAGGGGTTCCTTCATTTGAAGGAGTGGCCACCGTTGGCCGGGGAGTTTTTGATACACTGAAAGAAGTTGCAAAACAGGTGATCTTAGAGCTGAAGAAAAACTCATAAATCAAAATTGGTTTCATACTTCTCAAAGATTCTCCCCCCAAACCATTTTTTTTTATTCCTCATCTTATTCCCCAGTAGCTCAGTTGGTAGAGCAGACGGCTGTTAACCGTCGGGTCGCTGGTTCGAATCCGGCCTGGGGAGCCAACTTTCCCTTAAAAACTATTTCAATGGGAATTTGAAAAAAAAGGGGGTCTCTTTTCAATTGCACAAAGAAAGAGGCCCCCTTGGGAAAACAGAAACGGGAAATAAATTGTTTTTAAAACCCAAATGTTACAGCGGCTATGGCGCTTTTCATATCGGTTTTAACCCCGCCAGCTGATTTTGCATCTTCATAAGCTAATTCCAACTGTCCCTTCACATTCGGGTGAAAGAAATATTGGAAATCCCCCACAAGCTGGTGTTTTCGGGCACTTGAACCATTCGCTCCCTGAAAATCGAAACGTGCCACCGCAACCATATTCTCAGCCAGTGAATGCAAAACCTCCACAAGCCCGCTGGTGATCACCCGTGTAGGATCTACCCCAGCATTTTTATTGCCTTTATATTGAAAAACCCCCAGAACCACACCGGTTAAACCATAGTGCAAGTCCAAAACCCCTCCATAGGCCTCGGTACTATCATCGGTTCCGATTGGTTTATCCCCATTGCGATCAAGGGAGAGGATCAGCCCAGCGCTTTGATTAAAACCCATCAGCTCCATGCTCTGGGTCACCCACGCGTGAAGAGCACGGAAATTATTACTAGAACCACTGACCACGGCATTTCCAAGACCTAAGGCATATCGTGTTCCCGTATCCGTTAAAAAACCATTTGCTTCCACACCTCTTCTGCCAATGGTAACCCCCTCTGCTCCATCCGCATTGAGACGAACCAAATAGGGAGCAAGGGTTGCTGATCGGGGATCAGAAAGGAAAGGAAAATCAACATCAAACCCTCCTCCTTTCAAATTCAACCGGCTATCGGAGATGATGTCATCGAAAATGATAAAAGCAACATCGGGAGTTAATGATTCCCCCGCAGCCACATCCGCTCCAAAATCACCGAAAAAAGAGATATTGGGGGCCAATACCCCCCCGAAGAAGAATTCCACTTCCGTCACTTCCGCCTTACTGGATTGTTTCGGGGAAGCGCCATCATCGTGTTTAAACTCATAAGCGACCTGGGCAATACCTCCCAAGGGAATTCCCGGAAGTTTCCAGACGGGTTCTCCCGGGCCATCTTTCTCCATCCGATATCCTCTTTGTTTAAACTCCATTCCAAATTCGTTCAGCTTTGGAAAGGCCACGTGGCAGGAAGAGCACGGTGCATCATATTTCCTCGCAAAAGCCGGCATGGCTGAAGCCTCTTTAGGAATAAAGGTAACCCCCCCAAAAGCAACCATCCAAGTAAATACCACAACAAACGAAAGTTTTTTCATTGAAAACCCTCCTATTGTTTGTTTCTAGATTAAACCTTAAACCTTTGAACCTCTTCTTCCAGTTGCTGGGCGCGAGAAGAAAGGGTCCCCACAGCCTGATTTAATTCACTAGAACGCTCAACATTTTGGTCTGCGGCACTCTTAAACACTATTAGAGCCTTGGTAATACGACCACTCCCCTGGCTTTGTTCCTTTGTTGCTTCCAAAATTTGATGAATCATTTCTGTGACCTTTTCAACTGCAGTTTTAATGAGGTGGCTCCCTTTATTCTGTTCCCGGGTGGAGCGTTTGACTTCATGTCCCAGCACCCGCATGTTTTCTACCGCCCTTGTAATTTCAACACTCGCATTTCCCTGCTCCTGTGTTGCACGATTAATTTGCTGAACCATCTCTTTGATTTGGGACATGGCCCGATTGGCATCTTGGATCCCCTTGGTTTGTTCCTCCGTGGCCAGGACAATTTCCCTGACCATTTCTGCAGAAAGATGAGAGCTTTCCATAATGGACTCCAAAACATCACCCGCCTCATGGGATAGAGAAACCCCTTTCTGTACTTTTTCCGAACCTTCAACCATCGCCTGTACCGCATTGGAGGTCTCATCTTGGACATCCTTGATCAAACCTTCGATTTCTCGAGTAGAAGCCCCTGTCCGATCAGAAAGGCTTTTAACTTCTTCTGCCACAACCGCAAACCCTTTTCCATGCTCCCCCGCCTGGGCCGCAATAATAGCTGCGTTTAGGGAAAGCAGGTTGGTCTGCTCTGCCACTTCATCAATTACTCTGATAATATTTCCAATGGATTCGGATTTCTGGGCCAAGCGGGAAATGATTTCTTGAACTTGTTTAAAGCTGGAGGCAATTTCTTTCATCCCAGAGATAGTTTGCTGAACAGACTCTTTCCCTTTTTGGGCTTTTTGGGTCGTGTTTTCCGAGAGTTCATGGCTCTTTTGGGCATTATTTTCTACCTGTTGTACCGACGCCCCCATCTCTAATAATGAAGTCGCTGTTTTATCGGTTGCACTATGTAATGTTTCGATGCTTAATCCAATCTCCTTTATGCTGGATGTCATTTCACTTATGGAGGAAGAGGTCAACTCAATGGCTCCAGATAAATCATCCATATGATTTGCAATTTCATTGATGGCAGAATTCATTTCAAAGATGGAAGTGGAGGTCTCATTTGCGGAAAGTGAAAGTGACTCTACATTTTGATTGACCCCTCTAATGGAGGAACTCATTTGATCAATAGAAAAGGAGGTTTCATTGGCTGCGACTTCCTGTTTATTGACCTCTTCTGAAATATGATGACTGGTTTGATTGAGTTGTTTGGAAACGTTGGTCACCGCTAGTGTATTTTCCCTAACTTGGGAAATCAGCCCTCTCAACCGGTGGGCCATATCTTGAAAACCAACGGCCAGAGCCCCAATTTCATCCCCTCGGTCAATGTCAACCTCCCGGGTGAGATCTCCTTTGGCAATGGCTCCAGTGGCATCAACCAGAGCCTGAATGGGCCTTGAAATTTCTCGGGCTATTCGAATGCTGATCCAAATGGCCACTAAAAAAGAAAGTATTCCAATTACAATCATCAAACGCTGAACATTGTAAAAACCCACCATGGCCTGGTCCTTGGAGGCCTGAATTAAATAAAATCCCTCGAGATCTTTTTCTTGGTTCTGAAGCGGGACTATCAATGAAATATACGTTTCAGACCCAACTTTTATTTCAAAAGGTTTATCTATATTGGTCCCTTCTTGATTGGACTGATAAACATCATAAAATTTATTTACAATCTGTTTTAAAACCGTTTGCCTTTCCCCTTCCCAAACCGAAGAAAAAATTTTATCGCCTACGACCAAAGTTATTTCACTTCCGGTCATCGTCTTTATCTTTTTAACATATTGGTGATCAATCAAAAAACCCATGGTAATGGTTCCCATCAAAGAGGAGCCGGATTTTATGGGCATTGTAAAAATCCGAAACAAACCGTTCTCTGAAAGAAGGATCCCATTTCCCTCCAAGCCCTCAAGCCCTTGACGAATGGAGGCTGATTCCAACAGAACCTTTGCCTTGCCATCCTGATCCGTTGTCGCCATGACGGTTCCCACTTCATCGGTGACGATCACCAAATCACTTTTTGTATCCTCGAGGGAATCTTTGGCCAATTGAAGAATCGCTTCAGAATTCCGGGTTGCAATTAGCGCTTTGACAAATGGGATTTGAGCAAGAAGCTTAATTTTTAACGTCATTTCTTGAGATTGGAAAGCTTCCATTGATTGAAACGTCGATTTGGTTTGAATGAGGTTGGCTTCAATACTGTTTTCCACTTCGCGTTCAAGGGCTGAATTGCTTAATAAAATGGTAGAAAAAAGTGTTACCAAAACGATTAACGCAATGGAAAGAAGAATTTGACGGGCGAGACTTAACCTGGATTTGAGCTTTCGATAAAAAGATAACATTAGAATTAATCTTTCTTAAATAATCATCCCACCCACTTCAATTATTTATTCCCAATATTAAAATCAACTGTGACCGTATCGTTTGCCCCAACGTTAACGGTTTTTTCCTCTACAATGGATGAACCCGCCCAGGCTTTAATGGTATAGCTTCCCGCCGGAACTCCTTTGATGGCATATTCTCCTTTTTTTGAGGTGAGGGTAAAAAAGGGATGATCAAAAACCAAGGCAACCGCGTGCATTTGATGATGCATGTTGCAAAAAATATCCACCTTTCCTGGTGTTTCCAATGTCACATTGGGATTTTTTCCCGGTCCGTAAGTACCCAAATCAAACATATTGCCAGGAGTCATGGAAAAAGCATTATGAAACACGGTATCCTTGTTGGGAAAATTAACGGTGGTCCCTTTAAAGACTGGCAATACTTCAGGGACAAAAAGTTGTTTCCTCTGAACCATCATTGCATTTTTGTTTATCCCGCTGGCTGAGCGTCCCTTCCCCCCCACACCCTCTAAATGAACCGCCGCTTCGTTTTTAGCTTTTTCTAAAAAAGTAACAGTCCCTGTGATGGTACCCGCACCACTGGGAGTCACCCAACCCAGGACCAAAAAAACAACACTAAAAAGATGGAACCTCATTGGTTGAACCCTCCCATTAAAAAAAAATTTTTTAATTTCTAACTTAAATAATAATATATATTCCAGTTTTGGCAAGGTAGGTAAATTTTGGGAGTGACTTTCATTGAGGCTACCTACCTAAAGGATTTGCCAAAAAGCGATTCTTTTTATTAATCTTTTAAAAAAGGCAAAAAAAATTTCTAAACCCTCAAGGGAATAAACTAGAATTTAAATTTCCTCACTAAGGCCAGGAGTTCTTCCCCTAATGAGGAAAGTCTTTGGGATACCAACAATACACTTTCTGCCCCATTTTCCGTATTCATTGAAGCTTTTTTGACTCCGAAAATGCTTTGGGTTACCTGACCTAGTACCACGCGCCGCCTCCGTCATATTTCGGGTAATCTCCATGGTGGTTACCGATTGCTCCTCTATGGCACCGGATATCGTTATTGTAATTTCATTAATCCGCCCAACGATTTTTCCAATTCCCCCAGTGGCTGCAATGGCTTCTTGAGAATCCCCCTGAATGGCGGTTATTTTCTGCCTTATTTCTTCTGTTGCTTTAGCGGTTCCCTTTGCCAATTCTTTGACTTCATTGGCAACCACTGCAAACCCCTTCCCTGCCTCACCGGCACGGGCGGCTTCAATGGTTGCATTCAATGCTAACAGGTTGGTTTGCTGTGCAATCGAAGTAATGACTTGGATGACATCTCCGATTTCCACGCTGGACTGTTCAAGCTTTGAGACAAGGGTATTCGTCGTTTTGGCAGCAATGACCGCCTCTTGGGTTATTTGGCCTGCCTGTTGAACATTTTTTGATATATCCTTAATGGTTGATGACATTTGCTCCGCAGCCGTTGCCACCGCTTGGACATTTTGGTGGGTATGGTCACTGATCGCAGAAACGTTGTTTGATTCGCGTTCGGTAAGACCAGAGTTTTCCCTCAATTTTTGAGCTGTAGAAGTAATTTCCTCGGTAGCAGAAGCCACATGGTCGGATGTTTTGACCACACGTTCAATAATTTCTCGAAGATTTTCGATTAAAAATCTGAAATGGTTGGCAAGCCACCCAATTTCATCCTTTTGTTGAAGATCGATCAAAACGGAAAGATTGCCTTCTCCAACCGCCTTGGAGGCATCAACTAGGATATCAATTGGTTTTAGGATCCTTCGGAATATTAAAAAACGGCTCATCGTGGAAGTGAGTGGGTAAATTTTGTCATTACCCGCCTGTCCGGCGGGCACTTGCAGGCAGGGGAAAGCGGAAATCCAGACCCTTCCCGTCATTCCCGCGAAACCTGTCCTCGAATGCCTCTATCGGGGAGCGGGAATCCAGAAGATGTTGATTTTTTGAATCCTGGATTCCTGCCGGCAGGCGGGCCCGATAAAACCATTCGGGAATGACGAACTGGATTTTGCAGGAACCTCTAATACTTCAAAGGCTTCAACCACAGAATGACTTTGACTTGACCCTTGCCCTGTATGGACCTTAAACACTTTTTTACAATTTTTACCCACTCGATTACACGAAGACCCTAAAAAACAAAATACCCCTGAGGTCCCGGAAACTAAAAGGGTTGCCACCAGGACCATTTTCAAAACCCTTCTTAAAAATTGAGTTGCCTCATCCCAAGACCGTTGAAGAAGGTAATTTCCCTCTTCTCCAAATGGAATCATTATTGAGAAAAAACGATTGCCATTAAGATGAAGATCAAAGGCTTCCCCGGTAATGGATTCGGAGTTATTTTGAATCAGAGTTTGAATCTGATTTCGATCCTTTTTTGAAAAAGTGGTTCCAATTAAATTCCCTTTCAGAAAAAAACTAATTTCCCCTTTTATCCTGGTTTTGAGTTTCTCCAAAAAAGAATCATTCAATTTATTCCCTATACTTAAGGTTCCAAATACAAATGAACTACTTCCTAAAGGAACCGAATTGATTTGATAAACAGTTTCATCGGACACAATTAAGCCCATTTTTTTTCACCCCTAACCGTTTCCTGAAAAAATGGGTAATCTGAAAGGGATAAAATCCTAGAACTTTCCTCCGTCCAGGCAAGAACTTCTCCTTCACTATCTGACACAATGATCAAATCACACCCAATTTCTTTAAATGGCAGGGATTGTACTTCCTCAAAAACTGCCTTTGCTCCTTCCAGGTCCGTCTTCATCGTTTTTCCAACTTCTTGGTACCCTAAAAAGAGCATAATTAAAATAATCAAAGCGACAAGAAACCCAATAGAGGGTAGTGGTACAGTTTGATTTTTAAATTTTTACTAAAAGGTTTTTAGTGGGTTCTGGACAGGTAATTGTTTAATTGTTGTTGCATTACATCAATAAAACCTTGGAGGCGATCAGCTGTCACAATAATGCTTGTGATACAATCAGCGCGAACTGATTTCGGTGGGGGAGCAGATGGGTCAAGATTAATTAATGGCTTAGCTTCAAAAAACGAAATTTTAAATTCATTATTAAGCAATTGAATAACCATATTTGTCGCAAATTTAGACATAATATATTCTGGTATATTCCACTCTAAAGGCACTTTTGCTGTTTCCCAGGATTCTTTTACTGTTTTGTTCTCGCTTTTCTTTGTTTTTCTTTTTCTAACCATATATATTTCTCCACTTTTAGGCAGTTTTCCTGTAATCAGTGCTAAGAACAGGAAAAACATCGTTATCAGCATTAATTAATTTATTATCGGATGAATCTGTTCTATTAGCAGAAAAATTCTTACGAACTTCATATTTATCATTAGTTGCGTTTGCTGGCTGAAAAGGGGTTATTTTGTTAGCTTGTAAAGCTAAGTCTTCCTCCCGTGGAGATCTTTCTAAAAATTTACCACTAAAATTTTCAATATCGCCGATACGCTTTGAAAAAGTTTCAAATGAAACATTTAATGTTAGATCAAAAGCGTGCGCCAATTTTTTAAGTGTAGAAATGCTCCACATATCATAATTAATATTTTCTAATACAGAAATGCGAGTTTGTTTCATATCTGCTAATTCAGCAAGTTCTGCCTGAGTTTTTTTGCATTGATTCCTTAACACTTTAATTTGTGTAGCTATATAGGCATTAAGAAATTCATCTACATATGCATGAGCATATTCTTTATCCTTGAATTTCTGTATTAGTTTTTCCCTTAATTCAGACATGATCACACCTTCTTAATTGGTTATTAATAATTTCTTGTCGCCTAATTTCTGCTCTTTCAACTGCATCCCAGGGTATTAATTGTCTATCCTGTTCTCTAGCTCCATATAGTAATGTAAATTCAATATTATTATTAATTGGCCCTTTACATAGCATTAAACGAATAGCAACTTTTCCATTTAGTCGAATTTTCTTTATATGCCTTAATTTGGTGTCTGATAATAATCCAGGAGGAAGATCTGGGCCATTGGTTGAAAGCATATCTATTTTTTGATCTAATCTTGCCCTATCATTTTTCTCCAAACTTTGCATCCAAATCTTAATTGCATTGTTCCCTCTATGATCCACATAATTATATATTTTCCATCCTTTTTCCATAATAATATAAGAATATTATTATCCCGTCAACAAATTTCTCTTGACTTTTAAATATAATAATATTATTATAAACCTTTAACTTAAGGTTGAACCAAGGAAGTATTTGATAAAAAAGGTATTTAAATATGTGGGGCCAGCGAAATGGACAACAAACAAGGCTAATCGTTGCTGACCAATTCCGTGGCCCCTTACAAAATATGGGGTGGTAGCTCAAAGGATAGAGCACCGGATTACTAATCCGTTGGTTGCGGGTTCAATTCCGGCCCACCCCACCAATTAAACCATGACTACCCAGTGCTGAAACACTGGGTAGTCGTAACCTCGGAGATCCCGTGAAGGTCCATGCCGAGATTACACCATTTAAGGTGTTCATAATTATGGCCTCTTGCGGGTCTCCTGTCAAGGAGATCCCATGTATACCATTAAAAAAGAAAAGAAAATAGCTGTTTTAAATGCCCTTATGGAAGGCTGTTCTATCCGATCTATTGTTAGAATGACCGATGTCCACAAAACAACGATCCTAAAGCTTTTGGTAAAAACGGGTGAAAAATGCCATCAAATTTTAGACCAGAAAATAAAAGATATTCGATGTGAAGCAATTGAATGCGATGAATTATGGTCATTCATTGGGAAAAAACAGAAAAAGGTCACGCCGGAAGAATTAAAGGCAAATCCGTATTTAGGGGATGCTTATACTTTTATTGGCTTTGAACCTGAATCAAAAGCGATTTTGAATTTTGAAATAGGGAAAAGAGATTTTGCGACCACTGACCGCTTTGTTTATGGGTTGAAAAAGAGAATATCGGGGAGGGTTCAAATAAGTACCGACGGTTTTGTTCATTATTGTTCTGCAATTGAAAGGCACTTTGGAAGTGAGGTTGATTACGCCCAAATTGTAAAATTATACGGTAATGAGAACCCTGATTCTGGACGTTACAGCCCTCCCCAAGTAACAGGTGTAAATATTAGGAAAATGGCAGGAAGACCAAAATATAATAAAATTTGTACCTCATTCGTTGAAAGAAATAACTGGACAATCAGGACCCACCAAAGAAGGCTTACCCGTTTATCAAACGGATTTTCTAGAAAGTTTGAAAACTTAAAAGCATCCCTATCAATTTATTTTTGGTGGTATAACTTTTGTAAAATTCATGGGTCTTTAAGGGTGAGTCCAGCGATGGCTTTGGGTGTTTCAAATCGCCTTTGGACATTGGAAGAATTAATTACACCATAATTAATTGATAATTATGTGTTTTTATTAGACTCTTAAATGGCTATTGACTGGGTAGCACAAATTAATTACAATTTGTGGCATGGGTTCAGTTTTTCCAAAATATCCTTTTAGGTTTGACTCACAAAAGTCCTTAGAAGTTCTTTTATACATTGTAACGAAGCTCAAAAAACCAGGAATATATAATACACTCAAAATGCTTTATTTTGCTGATCTACTGCATCTTGAGGATTATGGAAGGTTTATTTGTGGTGATAGTTACGTAGCTATGAAAAATGGGCCTGTCCCTAGCAATTCATATGACATTTTAAAATATGTCCGTGGAGATGGATCTAATAATTTTGAATTTATTGGTGCGGAAAAAGCTTTATCTATCGAAGGAAATGAAATATCTGCAAAACGTAGCCCAGACTGTCTAATATTTAGTGAATCTGAAATAGAATGTTTAGATAGTACCATTAAAAAATATGGGCATTTAACTTTTGGTGATTTGAGAAAAAAAAGTCATGATAAGAATTTTGAATCAGCAAATAAAAATGATTTTATTGAAATAGAAGAAATAATTAAAAATACTCCGAAGGGAAAAAAACTTTTAGACCATCTGAAAAACCCACATCCTGGATAGTTTTTTGTCACTTGATGAAGCTTTCCCACTTAAATATAGATTGGAGGCTATTCATAAACAATTAACTTTATGGACAGTCCTGTATCTTTATTGTCCTTTTCTGAATCCGATACCTAAGAACAAATTTTTAATTCTTTTATGTAAAAACCCGCTTTTATTATTTACAATTAACTCAGAAGTAAGCCTATATATTCAAACTAAAGATAAGCTTTGGCCTACACAAGTAAAAATTGAGGCTACAACTCATTCTTTTCTTTCTTATGATTCCTGGGCAGATTTTAGCAGTGTAATTGAGGATTTTTCTATTGAAGATATAGAGAAACAAATATTAAACGATCATTCGAGAATAAAAGGGGAAATAAACGAAAATAAGAAATCAACAATTATATTAGCCCCCAAGAACATATATGGACCCATCCCGTTTCGCAAGGATGTTTTTCAATTGAGGCAAACAAGGAACAGATTGCTTACATATATCCGGCCTGTGAGTGGAAATCTGATTAGTTTCCTGGCCCCGATGG
>Ga0214472_10001074_pt1 | contig 31501 bp, 26 predicted proteins | sample RVTome_6_FD_207662 | JGI IMG/M metagenome (GOLD analysis project Ga0214472, IMG submission 207662) | Soil microbial communities from uranium-contaminated site in the Upper Colorado River Basin, Wyoming, United States - RVT140D175 | ecosystem: Environmental > Terrestrial > Soil > Contaminated >...
GCGGTCGGCTCGACCGCCTGTCCGTCGATCTGAATGCGCGCGAGACGAATCTTGGCCAGGTGACCGGCGATCTCACGATCGATGCCGCCGGTCCCGAGCGCCGGGTTGCCGGCACGGTCTCGATGGCGCATCTGAACGTCGCGCCAGTCGCTCGACGAGCTGATCTGAAGAGCGACATCACCGGCCAGGCGCGCATCGATCTGGCGCTGCCATCGGCCGGCCGGCCGGTGCGCGGCACTTACACGGTCAATGCCGGGCGCGTGCAGATCATCGGCTATGACGCGCGCAACGTCGTCGCCTCCGGACGCATCGACGGGCGGGTCATTCACGTCAAAGGCGCGGCCGACGCGTACGGCGGCCGGGCCGATGCGGAAGGAGTGGTCACGGCCGGGCGTCCCGTCAGCCTGGATCTCGCCGGACGGGCGGCCGGCGTCGACCTGCGCAACCTGCCGCCGATGCTCGAAGCGCCCGGCGTGCCAAGCGATCTGCAGTTCACCTATACGCTGACGGGCCGCAACGGACGCTATTCCGGCGACGTGACGATGGACGCGTCCACGATGGCGGGCGCGTCGATTGCCCCGGGGACGACGGGCCAGTTCTCGTTTGGCGCAGGCGCTGCGCCGACCTACGCCGCACAAGGGCAGGTCACCGGCCTCGACGTGGAGCAGATTGGCCGCGGGTTCGAGATTCGCGCGTTCGCCAGCGATCGCTACACGAGCCGCATCAACGCCACCTATGACGTCACGGGCAGCGGCGGCGGCCGGTATCCGCTGACCATCGATGCGACGGGCACCGCCGTCGATTCCGAGATGTTCGGCGCCAGCTTCCCGCGCATGGACTTCACGACGAACATCGCCGGCGGAGATCTGCACGTGAAGGCGCTGGGGCAGTTCTCCGGGCTCGATCCGTCCGTGGTCACCGGCAATGAGAAAGTCGCGGGACGCCTCAGCGGCGCCGTCGATGTCGATACCACGTTCCGCGGCTATACCTCAGGCGTCAACGTCGATTCCTTCGACGCCGCGGGCCGGATCGATCTGGCCGACTCGACGATCGCGGACCTGGCCATCAACAGCGCCGTCATCGACGGCACCTACGCCAATCGCGAAGGTCACCTGACGCAGGCCGTGATTGCCGGGCCGGACGTCAACGTGTCGGCGCAGGGCGATATCGCGCTCAGCGAGACCGGCGCCTCGAACCTCACCGCGCACCTGGAGAGTCCCAGGCTTGAACGGATCGGCGAGATCGTCGGCCGGCCGCTCAAGGGGGCTGCCGTCGTCGACGCCACGGTCACAGGCAACGCCGCGAAGTTGAAGGCCGAGGGCACGCTGCAGGGAAGCAACATCGGCTATGGGAACAGCGAGGCGCTCAGCCTGCACAGCATCTTCGCCGTCGCCGTTCCGGATCTGACGCCGGAAAACGCGACGGTGCAGGCCAAGAGCGCGGCCACGTTCCTCGAGGTGGGCGGCCAGACGGTGCGCGAGCTGACGGCTGACACCACGTATTCGCAGAGGAAGCTCGAGTTCAACGCCGTCGCGCAGGAGGGCATGCGCGAGCTCGCCGCCGATGGCTCCGCCGTGTTTCATCCCGATCACCAGGAGATTCACCTCGCGAACCTTGCGCTGCGCGCCGAGGAGGTTGAGTGGCGGAGCGCGCCGGGCACGGAGACGGCAATCCATTACGGCGGCAACCGGATTGGCGTCGAGAACCTGCAGCTGGTGAGCGGCGATCAGCGCATCGAGGCTGACGGGGCGCTCGGCTCGCCGAGCGAGTCGCTGCAGGTGCGCACGAACAACGTCGACGTCGCGCAGCTCGATCGCCTGCTGCTGGGCGATCAGCGGCTCGCCGGACGGCTGAACGCGACGGCCATGATCTCGGGCCCGACAGAGGAACCGCGCGTCGAAGGTGAATTCACGCTCACGCAGGGCGCATTCCGCCAGTTCATGTTCGAATCGCTGGCCGGGAAGGTGGACTACGCCGGCCGCGGGATGAACGTCGACGTCCGCCTGCAGCAGACGCCCCAGGCGTGGCTGACGGCCACCGGCTACGCGCCGCTGTCGCTCTTCCGGCGCACCCCTGGCGCCCTCGGGGATCACGAGTTGCCGGCCCCCGGCGAAGCGATCGATCTGCAGGTGGCGAGCAGCGAGATCGACCTCGGGGTCATCCAGGGATTCACCTCGTACGTCACGAACGTCACGGGCGCCCTCCAGGCCAACGTCAAGGTGACCGGCAGCGGCCACGATCCCCATTTCGACGGCGTCGTCGACATCCGGGGCGGCACGTTCGAGATTCCCGAGCTGGGCACCGCGTATACCGGCCTCGATACCCGCGTCGACTTGAAAGAAGACGCAGTGACGATCAGCGAGATGCGCATTGTCGACGAGCACAACAAAGTGATGACCGTCGGAGGGACGCTGGCGGTCCACGAGCGGGCGGTCGGCGCGGTCGACGTGAAGGTGCAGTCGCAAGGCTTCGAAGTGATCGACAATCAGCTGGCCGACCTCAAGCTCGATACCGACGTTCGGGTCACCGGCGCGCTGCGCGCGCCCAGGGTGGAAGGCTTCGTCGCGGTGGAGACTGGAACCGTGGACGTGGCGCGGCTGCTCGAGGAGTTCACGGCCGACCCCTATTCCACCGAGGCTCTCGAATTCGATCCGCGCGACCCCGCGGCGCCCGCGCCGGCGCCGCCACCCGCGACGCTGCAGGCGACGATCCTCGATGCCCTCGACCTGACTCTGGGCGTCGCGGTGCCGAGCAGCCTCCTGCTTCGGGGCAACGACCTCAGGCCCGCGAACGCCCCCATCGATATCGGCGATCTCAACGCGACGGTTGGCGGCGCCATCCAGGTGCGCAAGGCCCCCGGCCAGAGGTTCCGGCTGACCGGCGAAGTCAACACCGTCCGCGGGAGCTACACTTTCCAGGGCCGGCGCTTCGACATCCTGCGCGAGGGCCGCATCCGATTCGCCGGAACCGAGGATATCGATCCGCAGATCGACCTGCGCGCGCGCCGCCTCATCTCCGGCGTCGAGGTCTTCGTCCGCGTGCAGGGGTCGATGCGCCAGCCCGAGCTGACGTTCACCAGCAATCCGCCGCAGGACCAGGCGGACATCCTGTCGCTGATTGTCTTCAACATGCCGATCAACGAGCTGGGCGAAGGGCAGCAGATCTCGCTGGCCGAGCGCGCCGGCGCGCTGGCGGGCGGGTACCTGGTGTCAGGGCTGACGCGCTCGATCGCCGACGCGCTGGAGCTCGACGAGTTCGAGATCCAGGCGCAGGGCGAGGGGACACTCGGGCCGACGCTGAGCATCGGCGAGCAGGTGGGCGAGCGTTTGTTCTTCCGGATCCGCCAGGGATTCGGCGCCGACCAGGCGACCGAGTTCATCCTCGAGTATCAGATCGCCGACTTCCTCCGGCTGCAGGGCTCCATAGCTGAGACGGCAGGTGGCACGCAGCGCGCGACGTTCCGCCGCATCGAGCGTGGTGGGCTCGATCTGATCTTCTTCTTCAGCTACTGAGTTCGGCGACTGCACCTAGACCTTCTCGACCTGTACCCTCGCATCGTTGAAGCAGGCGCCGCCGCCGAGATCGGTCAGCACGTCCGACACGAGCGCGTTGGTCGTGTAGCCGTTCGCGGTGTGCCGGCGCCACAGCCCTTTCGGCATCGATACAGTGCCGGTACGAATCCACGTCCCTAACGTCACAGTGCACCGAATCTCGCCGAGCGCGTTGAAGATGCGGATGGCATCTCCCTCGGCCAGCCCGCGCGCCGCCGCGTCGTCGGGATGCATCAGCAGGTGCACATCAGGCCGCGGCAGCTCCGCGAGCGTCGAGCTGACGGTCCGTTCGCTGGCCGGCGAGATCAGCGCCAGCGGGAACTCCGAGGTCCCGGGGTCGGGCCGGTAGCCGTAGAGCCCCGCGGGCGCCTCGGCATCGAGACGCTCTGGAAACAGATCCGCCTTGCGATCGGGAGTCAGCGGCCACACGTCGTGGAACTGAATCGGACGGCCATCGTGCGGCGGCGTCGCGGTGCCGCGATCCCGCAGGTCCGAACCGATTGACTCGGGCAGCTTCGCCAGCACGTCGAGCATCTCCTCGAGCTCGCCGTTCGGATCCTGCTCGGACCGGAGGTCGAGCCGGCCCATCAGCTCGCCGAACACGTCGGCGTTCGAGCGCGCCTCGCCCTGGGCCTCCACGACCGGCTTCCCGAGCTGCAGGCTGATCGAACCATAGCCTCGCGCAATCTCGTACCCCTCGAGGAACGTCGTCGCCGGCAGCAGCACGTCGGCGTAGCGGGCGGTATCAGTCATCACCTGCTCGAACACGACGGTGAACAGATCTTCGCGTTCGAGCCCCTTGAGGATCTTCTGCTGGTGGGGCGATGTCACGGCCGCGTTGTTGTTGTAGACGAACAGCACCTTGACGGGCGCGTTCGTCTCGTCCACGAGCGCCCGCCCCAGGTGGTTCATGTTGACGATGCGGGTCTGCGGTTGGTCGGCGCCGATCCAGGGGCGCGTGATGCCCCACGATGCCGAGTTGCTCATCATGTAGCCGCCGCCGCGCACGCCGAACTTTCCAGCCACCGACGGCAGCGCGAGGATAGCCAGTGAGGCACTGCCCCCGTTGCGATTGCGCTCCTGCCCCCAGCCGCACCGGATCAACGCAGGACTCGCCGCCGCATACGCCTCGGCCGCGGCACGCAGCCGGGCAGGGCTGATTCCAGCCTCGGCCGCGGCCCGCTCGAAGGTCCAGGGATGTGCCCGCTCCCGCAGCCGCTCCGCCCCGCGCGTGTGCGCGTGCAGGAACGCCGTATCCGCGTGTCCCTCCTCGAACAGAAACCGGTGGATCGACAGCGCCACCGGCAGGTCAGTGCCTGGACGGACCGGGAGGTGAATGCCGGCCTGCCGCGCCAATGGCGTCGTGCGCGGGTCGATGACGATGAGCGTGGCGCCGCGGCGCTGCGCGTCGCGGATGTACGGCACCAGGTGAATACCGGATGCGGACGGATTGGCGCCCCACAAGACGATCGCCTTCGCCTCGGGAACGTCCTGGTAAACGACCGACGCCATCTTTCCGTACAGGGCGAGGTTTGCGGCGCCCGTCGGCGCAGCGCACACGGTCCGGGCGAGCTGCGAGGCCCCCAGCCGGCGGAACAGCGTCGCGTCGCTCGTGTCCTGCGTGAGCAGCCCGTTCGAGCCGCCGTACGAGTAGGGAAGGATCGACTCGCCGCCCCACCGCTCGCGTGCCTCGCGCATTCGCTCGGCGATCGTGCCGAGCGCCTCTTCCCACGTCACGCGCGCGAAGCTGGCCAGCCCTTTCGGTCCCCTGCGGACCGCGGGGTAGAGCAGGCGATCGGCGCCGTAGAGACGCTCCGGAAACCGGCGGACCTTCGCGCAGATGTAGCCGCCCGTGATGGGATTGACGTGCGACCCGTCGATCGCCGCAATCCGGCCGTCCTGCACGGTGACCTCGAGGCTGCATGAATCGGGGCAGTCGAGCGGACAGACGGTGGCGACGTTGTGCTCGGTGGCGAAGGTCGATGTGGCGATTTTCATGGGAGGTTATGGAACCTGGTTTGATTTTCCCCTGTCTCCTGTGAAAATCAAACCGGGTTTCTTTGTCACCGTCACATGTCGTGATCATCGGGGGCGGCTTCGGCGGACTCGCGGCCGCCAAGGTCCTTCGTCATGAACCCGTGCGCGTCACGCTGCTCGATCGGCATAACTACCACCTGTTTCAGCCGCTCCTCTACCAGGTGGCGACCGCGACGCTCTCTCCCGGCGACATCGCGTCGCCGATCCGATGGATTTTCCGGCATGCGCCGAACGTCCGCGTGCTGCTCGCCGAGGCAGAGTCGATTGACGTCGCGGGCAGACAGGTGCGGCTGAAGGAGGCGAAGGCGGCCGCGCCGATCGGCTACGACTACCTGATTGTCGCGACCGGCTCGAGCCATAGTTACTTCGGGCACAACGAATGGGCGCGCTATGCGCCGGGGCTGAAGACACTCGAGGACGCCCTCGAGATTCGCCGCCGGATCCTGCTCGCCTTCGAGCGCGCCGAGCGCGAAAGCGACGCGGCCCGGCGGCAGGAGCTGCTGACGTTCGTCCTGATTGGCGGCGGTCCCACCGGCGTCGAGCTCGCCGGCACGCTGGCGGAAATTGCGCGCCAGACGCTGCGCGACGAGTTCCGCTCCATCGATCCACGCCAGGCGCGCGTCGTGCTGATCGAAGCGGGCGACACGATCCTGCCCTCCTTTCCAGCGAAGCTCCATGACGCAGCGCGCGCGTCGCTCGCACGCCTGGGTGTCGAGGTCCGCGAGCAGACGAAGGTGACGGCTGTAGACGAGCACGGGGTCCTGATCGCGGGCGAGCCGGCTAAAGCCCGCCCCCTCGAGGAGCGGATCGTCGCTGGAACGGTGTTATGGGCGGCGGGTGTGACCGCTTCTCCGCTGGTTCGGTCGCTGGGTGTGCCGCTCGATCCTATGGGCCGCGCGCGTGTCGAGCCCGACCTCTCGATTCCGGGCCACCCGGACGTGTTCGTGGTTGGCGACGCCGCCGTCTTCCTGCAGCCGGGTCGCGGCGCGGCCCGCGACGGCACGCCGCTGCCGGGCGTCGCGCAGGTCGCCATTCAGCAGGCGGCGCATGCCGCACGGATGATCGCGAATCGCGTCCGCCGCACCCTCGCACCCCCGCACTCCCGCACCGTCGCACCTCCCTCCACTCCCTTCCTGTTCCGCGACAAGGGCAGCATGGCCATCGTCGGACGGCGTTCGGCACTGGCCGATCTTGGTTGGATCGCTTTCTCGGGCACGCTCGCCTGGCTTGCGTGGCTCTTCCTGCACATTTTCATGCTCATCGGTTTCCGCAATCGGCTCGTGGTGCTCCTGCAGTGGGGCGTCGCGTATTTCACCTACCAGCGGAGCGTTCGACTGATCACGAACATCGATCGTTCGGATCGTTCGTAACGTTCGGATCGTTTCCGCTCGTTCGCACAACGAACGAGCTGAACCTTTCGAACGGCCGAACGATTCGAACGTCCAGACGGTTCCGTTTTTGCTACCCCGACAGAGGTTGGAGGGTAATGATGAGATCGGTACTCCTCACGTCGATGGCGCTGGTGGTCATGGTGACGGCCTGCGATCGTGGTCCCGACACGGAAGATACCGTCCGAAAAGCCCTCGACCAGGCGAACATGAACGCGGTCGAGGTCGACGTCGATCGCGAGGCGAACATCGTTCACCTCCAGGGAACCGTCGGGACCACGGCCGACCGGACGCGGGCCAACGAGATTGCCACAGCTGTGGTCGGCACCAGCGGGCGCGTGCTCAACGAGCTGACAGTCGAAGGGCTGACCAGTCGCAGCGCCGACGACTTCGACGGGCAGATTACCGACAGGCTCGACGAGATGCTCGACAACGACCCTGTGCTCCGCGAGCGCGACGTGAACATCCAGGTCACCAACGGCATGGTGGCGATCACCGGCGAGGTCAGGACCGCCGACGAGAAGAGCAAGGTCGAGCAGCTCGTGAGGGCGGCGCCGGGCGTCAAGGACGCCGCCAACGGCCTCCGGATCCGCGACGAGCCGTAATGACGCTGGCCCTGTTGCGGCGATGTGAAAGGCAGGGAAGCCCGGCAAGGGCCGCGTAAAACCCCACTCTTCATCAGAATTCACCGCGCGATTACGGAACCGGGTGGTTCGTCCCGGCACACCACAGAGAACAGGCCGCCAGCATGCCGATTTTGTCGGGCACCGTCCTTGCGCCAGACCTGCCGCGCCGGGGCGGTCCGCTATCGCGGACCGCCCAGCCAGCACTGGCTTTGTCGGGTCGCGCAGCGATCCGACCCCGGCAAGGCCGGAGCTTGAACGGCACTCAATTCAAGGAGGAAGTGATGCCCGTGAACGAAACTGGCTCCAAGCCGCGCTGGGGGACGGGGAAGCCGCTCATGACGCGGCGAGGCCGAGTGGTCGTCCTGGCCGCCGCCTGTCTCGTGGCCGCAACGATCTCACTCGTGCAGCGCCAGACATCCGCGCGGGAGGGGGAGGAAAGCCCGGCCGTCGACGCGAAGCCGCAGCTTGCGGCGGCGGAGCCGGCAGCGGCCCCGAAGGCGACTGCGGCTCGTCCTGCCGCGAGAAAGCCGGCAGCGACTGCGCGCCCGGCGACGTCTGCCCGCCCGGTCGCGTCGGCAACGACGCTGCCGGTTCCGGCGAAGTCGGACGTCACGGCGGTCGTGACTGCGCCAGCGCCTCGCGACGCACAGGCCGCCTCTCGCGACGCACAGGTGGCCCCGGCGGAGATGGTGACGATCAGCGGATGTCTCGAACAGGACGACGAACGGTTCCGCCTGAAGGACACCACCGGCGAGGATGCGCCGAAGGGACGGAGCTGGCGGTCCGGCTTCCTGCGCAGGAGCGCGTCGACGATCGACGTGATTGACGAGGCAGACCGGCACCACCTGCAGACCTACGTCGGGCAGCGGGTGAATGTGACGGGCACGCTCGTCGATCGCGAGATGCAGGTGCGCTCGGTGCGCATCGTCGCGATCTCGTGCGAGGAACAATCGGCCTGATCAGGCCTGGGGCCGGCGGAGGTAGTGGGTCGCCACGTAGTTCTCGATGAGCGACCTGAACCCCTCCGCCAGCTCATCGTAGGTCCCTCTCATCGTCGTGAAATGCTCGCCGTCGATGAACACCGGACAGTTCGGTGCTTCGCCCGTGCCCGGCAGGCTGATGCCGATGTTCGCCGCCTTTGATTCGCCTGGCCCATTGACCACGCATCCCATCACCGCAAGCGTCAGCGTCTCGACGCCCTCGTACTGCCGCTTCCAGTCCGGCATCCGCTCGCGGATGTAGTCCTGGGTCCGCTCGGCCAGTTCCTGGAACGTCGTGCTGGTGGTCCGCCCGCAGCCCGGGCAGGCGGTGACGCTCGGGGAAAACGATCGCAGCCCGAGCGCCTGCAGCAGCTCGCAGGCGGCGTACACCTCTTCGCGGCGATCGCCGCCAGGTTTCGGCGTCAACGACACGCGAATCGTGTCGCCAATCCCTTCAGTGAGCAGCACGCCCATCGCTGACGCCGACCAGACGAGCCCCTTCACGCCCATCCCTGCCTCGGTGAGCCCGAGGTGGAGCGGCTGCTCGGTCCTGCGCGCGAGGTCCCGGTAGATGGCCACGAGGTCGCGGGGACGGGAGACCTTGCACGAAATGATGATCTGGTCCTTCCGCAGGCCGGTCTCGAGGGCGAGCGCGGTCGACTCGATGGCCGAAATCACCATGCACTCATTCAGGATCTCCTCCGAGGAACGCCCGAGGCTGCGGTCCGTGTTCTCCTGCATCTTGGCGACGACGAGATCCTGGTTGAGCGATCCACCGTTGACGCCGATCCGCACCGGTTTGTCCTGGTCCATCGCCACCTTGCAGATCGTGGCGAAGCGCTCGTCCCGCCGCGCGCCGGTGCCGACGTTGCCCGGGTTGATGCGGTACTTGTCGAGCGCGGCCGCGCACTCCGGGTCACGCGTGAGGAGCAGGTGCCCGTTGTAATGAAAATCGCCGATCAGGGGCGCCTGGCAGCCGGCATCGAGCATCCGGCGCTTGATTTCTGGGACGGCCGCGGCTGCCTCGGGCACGTTCACCGTGACCCGCACGAGCTCGGACCCGGCCTCGGCCAGCTCGATGCACTGGCGGGCGGTGGCGGCCGCGTCGGCCGTATCCGTCATCGTCATCGACTGGACCGCGACGGGCGCGCCTCCCCCGATCTGCAGGTGCCCGACGCGCACGCCGATGGTGCGGTGCAGACGCACGGCTTCCATAACTGCCTTGATGATACCGTCTACGGGTGATGTCCTTCCTGCGTCGTTGCCGGCCGCTCCGCTCGCACCCCACCGCGCAAGACCGGGGTCCCCACGGCGCACGCCTGCGCCGTGGGGTGGAAGCGTGCGCGGCGGGGGCCCCGCGTTGTCGCGGCCGGAACAATCGCGCTCGAAGGCGTGTGGTGAGACGCAGCCAATCAGTGCGAACGGTCCCGTAAGTCATGAGCGATTCTGCGCGGAAGACGCTCGCGTGCGGATGCCAGGTGGACACGGCGCGTGACTTTCTCGGCCGCGTGGTGGGCACGATCGCCGTGCGTGGCGAGGCGTGCACACACGCGCAGCACGCGCCGGGGCAGGTGGTCATCATGCCCGGACGCGAGAACGCCCGGCCGGAATGAACGTTCGGGGCGTTCGAAGCGTTCGGATCGTTCGGGTCGTTCCCGTTCGCCGAATGACTCGAACATTCCGAACGGCTCGAACGCTCCGAACGGCTCGAACGATCTAAGAGCGATAGCGCCCGAGCCGCGCCGTGAGGACGGCCTTGAGGTCTGCTTCCGATCGCGTGCCTGTCAGGTCGAGATCGGATTCGCTGAGCGCGTCGATCAGCGCCCGGATCACGTGGGCCCGGCTGATGGCGACGCCGCTCGCGGCGCGGATATCGGCGCCCAGCCGATCCAGGAACACGATCTGCCGATCGAACAGCACCACCGTGACCTTGGTCCAGTGCTCGGTATGGGAGGGGCGGCGCCCGCGCTTCTTCGGGCGCGCATCGTCGCTGCTCTCGACCTTGGGAAGGAAGATATCCTCGCCGCTCTTGCCGATGCGGCGCGACTTGCCTGGGGTTCGGGTCGCCATCTGTACCTCATCGTGCCGCCCGGGGGCTGCGGCCTGATGGGATGTACTTCAATTATTACGTAGTTAATTCCGCAACGGACTCATCGAGCGGCACCAATCGTAAAGCAGGTACCGCTGCTGCTGCAAGACCATTTCAGCGTGCTGGACCCGTGATGCGTGCAAGCAGCTCGCGCGTGAGGGCCGCGTACGCTCGTGCCGCCTTCGATCGCGCGTAGCCTACCAGCGGCATGCCGTGCGACGGCGCCTCGGCCGCGCGGGGATCTTCGGGAATCTCGGTGCGACACACGCCGTGCCGGTTGTGGGCGCGGATGATCTGCACGATTTCCCGCGTGGCCTGCCGGCGATGGTCCACCATGGTCAGCACGATCCCCCTGAGCGCCGCGGTGGCCTTGCGTGCCGCGTGCCGGTCGCGATACCAGCGCAACAGATGAGCCAGCGATTCCAGGGACAGGTAATCCGCCCGGATCGGGACCATCAGGTGATTGGCGGCGAGCGGAACGCTGAGCGCCAGTGTGGAATATCCCGCCGGCGAGTCCATGATGATCACCTCGAAGTCGGCCTGGAGCGGACGGATGACATCGGCGAGCCGCCGTTCCGGCTGCCGCACGTTCCTGAGGCCGTCATCCATCTCGGCGAGTGCCGGAGAGCCGGTGATCAAATGGAGGCCGGGCACGCCGGCGATCGGTCGAACCGCATCGAGCGCGCGCTGTCGCTTGAGCAACACGTCGGCGATTGAGGGGCGGGCCTCCGCGGGACCGATGCCGAGCGAGATCGAGGCATTCATATTGGCCTCGAGATCGACAAGGAGAACCGGGCGGCTGGTTCGGGCGATCGAGGCAGCGACGTTGACGGCAGTGGTGGTCTTGCCGACGCCGCCGTTCGGATTAAAGGTCGCGATGATCATCGGGGCAACGCTGCCCGAAGCAGGACAGTTGCGGACTTAATTCCGCACCATAGTAACGCGTTATTTGCGAACAGCTTAGCGCGAGGCGATCCGGCTGGGCAGTTGGCCGGCGCGTACGATGAAGCGATCGGGCGCCGACCCGACGTAGGTGAACGGGTAGCACGTCACGAGCGTCAGCGCCGGCGCCGGCGTCTCGTTGAGCACCCAGGTATCGCGCGGTCTCACCACGCTGGTGCGCTCCACCCTGAACGCGTAGGTCTCCTCCGGCGTCACGATGCGGATTTCATCATCCACGCGAATGTCGCGCAGGCGCCGGAAGAACGTGTCGCGATGCCCGGCGAGGCCGATGTTCCCCGATTCGCCAGGGAAGGCGGTGCCAGGGATGTGACCGACGGCGAGCCGCAGCGTGCGCGCGTCGCTCCCGGCGCGGATGATCGCCGAGACGCCCAGGCGCGGGATCTCGATGCGGCCAATCATGGAACCCGGAGCCGGGCGCGGACCCGGCACATGAACGGTTGGCGCCGGACCGCTCGCGAGAATCGCATCGAGCTCGCGGTTTTCGAGAGCCTGATAGAGATGACTCTCTGTCACGACGTACGCACAGTACCCAAGCGAAACCAGGCCGACGACGAGGAAGATGCGCTCGAGCGCGCGCCACACGCGGCTCCGACCCCGATCCGCGTGCGGGGGCCCGGGTGGAAGCGGCCCCCACTCGTCATCGGGTGCGAGCGTAATCAGCCGTCCGATAGCCATCGCGTGTCCGAACACTCAGGTTGCCGCGGCCCGGCGCCGACACCGTCACCCTGACGCGCCGGTACCCGCCTTCGCCCGTGGAATGGGCCGGCACATAGCCGATGCTGTAGCCGCGCCGGATATTGCCCGCGATCTCGTCGAAGCTCTCGATCACCTTCTCGTCTGACGAAGGGAAGTACGCCACACCGCCCGTGACGTCCGCGATCCGGCGCAGGACGCCCGGGTCGCCCGGCATGCCGACGCGGCGGTTGGCGTTGGACACCGTGTAGACGATGGCGTCGCTCTCACGGGCCCGGTCCATCATCTCGTCTTCCGAATACCGGCTGGCGTTGTCCTCGCCGTCGGAAAGCAAGACGAGTACGTGCTTCTGGTGGGTCGCCAGTTCCAGGTGTTCCAGGCCCGCGATCACCGCGTCGTAGAAGGCCGTCCTGCCGCGGGGCCGGTACGCGGCGAGCGCCGAGTGCAGCAGCGGTGCGCTGTGGGTGAAGGGGACTGTCGCCGGCAAACCGTACTTCACGCTCTCGTTGAAGTGAATCGTGAACATCTCATCATCGGGGTGGCTCGAGCGCGCGAAGGCGGTCCCGCCCGCAATCACCATGTGCTCGCGCGAGATCATCGAGCCGCTCGCGTCGAGGATGAGGCCGACCGCCACGGGCACGTCCGCCCCGCTGAAAAACGTAAGCTCCTGCGGCTTGTCGTCTTCAAAGACCCTGAACGCGCTTTGCGGCAGGTCGGGCACCGCGTCCGAGCGGCGGTCGAAGACGTTGACGTGAAGGACGACAAGATTCGATTCGGAGCGGAAGACTGGTAGTTGATCCTGCCCGATCACCGCCAATCCGGCGGCCCCGAAAAAAATGGCGATCAGCAGAGGTTGGTGCATAAGCGAAAAGGCCGGAGGCCTGGGGGCCTCCGGCTGCCAGCTACAAACTACAGATTACTCCTAGAGGCGGAACGACCGGATGCCGGCCGCGCCTGCCAGCGACAGAAGCGCCAGCAGTCCGCTCAGCGCCAGCGGGCTGGCCGTTGCGGGCAGCTCGCTCACTGCGCCTGAGTCGTCCCTCGTGTCGGCCTGCGCGATCGTCGACTCCTGGCGGACGCCTGCGACCTGATCGCCGCTGCCGGACGTACCGACCGCCCCGGTCTCGGAACTGCCCGACGTGGCGACCGTCGTCTCGGCCTGCGCCTCAGGAACCCCCTCTACGATTCCAGCGTCAGCCGAGGCGCTCGGTTCTGGCTCTGCCGGGGCCACGGCCACCTCCGCCTGCGCCGTGGCGGTCACCGGACCGTCATCCGTCAGCACGGTCGCGCCCGTCCGCTGCGCGATCCGGAGCGCCTGGTCCTTCGGGTAAATGAACTCCTTGCCGATCTTTTCCCCGGGGTAATACCAGAACTGCACGGCCGGGGTCGACGCAGAGCTGGTCTCGCGGAACGTCACCACCGTGTCACCGGTGACTTCGGGACGTTCAGCGGAGACGAACAGCCACTGGCCGAGCATCTCCTTTTCGCCCTGGTCGAGCACCTGGATCACGTTGCGCGATGCGGTGTCGGCCAGGCGGAAGACATAGGTGCCCGGCTCGAGCCGCATGCCTGGGAGCTCGACGGCACTGCTGAACGTCATGATCGTCCGGTCGCGGGTGTCGGGTTGCTGCGCGGCCACATTGAGAGTCAGCGCTACGAGCAGCGCCAGAACGGTTGCGGTCGCGATTGCTGTCACACGTTTCATGCTTTCTTCTCCTCGCTTCACAGTCAGTTCCATGGCTGGGCGCGGAGTTCGCCGCGTCCGCGATAAACGCAAGTGCATCTTGTGTGCCTCACGAGCCCGGCCGTATCGATTTAAATAAGAGCTGTGCCGATGAATACGGCAGAGGACACGGCAGACGTCGTGGTGATTGGGGCCGGCGCGGCGGGGCTGGCGACGGCGATCTTCACCAGGCGCCAGGCGCCCGCCATCCGCGTCGTGTGCGTGGACGGCGCACCGCGCATCGGCGCGAAGATCCTCGTGAGCGGCGGATCGCGGTGCAACGTGACGAACACCGAAGTCACGGAGCGGGACTTCTGGGGCGGACCGTCCCGCATCGTGCGCAGCGTGCTGCGCGCGTTTCCAGCCTCGCAGGCCGCGGCCTTCTTCGCGGACCTGGGCGTGCGGCTGCGCGAGGAAGAGGACGGCAAGCTCTTTCCCGAGACGAACAAGGCAAGGGACGTCCTCGAGGCGCTGCTTGGCGCGCTCCGCGACGCCGGGGCGGAGCTGCACACCGGCCAGCGGGTGACGGCCGTTACGCGTGATGACGAGGCGTTTCTCATCATGGCGGCCAGTCGCCGGTATCGCGCGAGAACGGTTGTCTTGGCCACGGGCGGCCGCTCGCTGCCGAAGACGGGCAGCGACGGCGCCGGCTACGGCCTCGCGCGCGCGCTGGGCCACGGATACGTGGAGACGACGCCGGCGCTCGCGCCGTTGCTCCTCGGCGGAACTCGTCACGCGGCGCTGGCTGGGGTGGCGCATCCCGCGCGCCTGACCATCCGGGGCCATGACGGGCGCGTGACGGACCTGGATGGCGCGCTGTTATGGACGCATTTTGGCGCCAGCGGCCCGGTCGTTCTGAATGCGTCACGCCACTGGCATCGTGCGCAGCTCGAGGGACGGCAGGTCGAGGTGCTGTTGAACCTGTGTCCGGGCGAGCGGTTCGAGTCGCTGGAGGCGTGGCTCCTCGAGCAGGCCGCCGCGCGGCCGCGTGCGCAGATCGCGACCGCGCTGGCGGCGAAGGTGCCGGCGGCGGTGGCAGAGGCATGGACGAGGGAGGGAGGTCTTGACGGCGTCACGCTCTCGCATCTCACCCGCGACTCGCGGCGCTCGCTGATTCATGCCCTCCTCGCGACGCCGTTAGCGGTGCGCGACAGCCGGGGCTACAGCTTTGCGGAGGTCACCGCCGGGGGGATTCCGCTCGAGGAAATCGATCCCGCCCGCATGGAGTCGCGCCGGTGCCCGGGTCTCTTCCTGGTGGGAGAAATCCTGGACGTCGACGGCCGCCTCGGCGGCTTCAATTTTCAGTGGGGATGGTCGTCGGCGTGGGTCGCCGGGCAGGCGATTGCCGCGATCGCGAATCGGCCTTAACCCGTTTTGCCAGATCGCGAAACCGCGTCAGGCGGTTTTGCCAGACCCAGATCGCGAAACCGCGTTAAGCGGTTTTGCCAGACGCAGCGCCGCTTCAACCGCCTGCGCGGTCACGCGGAAGTGAGACGCGCTCCACACGACGCGGCCGTCGCGAATGAGCAGCGCCTGCGGCGTCTCGTGCCGCACGCCCAGCTTTCGCGCGACCGCATTCGACACGTCGCGGTGCGTCTGGACAGTCACCATGGCGTAGCTCGCATCGACGGGCCGGTCCGCGGAAGGGGACCGGCCCGCGAGCACTGGATCGTCGCGCCGCGTACGCGGCGCGACAGCGTTGAGGTGCGCGACGAGCTCATCGAGCGCCTCCGCGCTGACCCCGCACGTGAAGCTGTGTTTAAAAAGCAGCAGCGGCCGCTCATCCGAGCCGGCCAGGGCGCGGTCGAGCTCGTCCATCCCGGAGAGCGGTTTCAGTGCAGGGTGCATTTCTTTCAGTGTAAGGGCCGGTCCGCAGAAACGGAAGCGGACCGGCCGGCCCGCACTTGCTCGTCGCGTCGCGTGGCGACGCGACAATGCCCGGCAAGCGGGGCCGTACTGAAACCGCACGGTATACTGAAGGGCCTGTGACCCTGTATCTGGCAAAACGGCTTGACGCCGTTTCGCGATCGCCGGAGTGGTGAAACTGGCAGACGCGCCGGACTCAAAACGCGCAAAATAACCATTTTGTCTTAGCGGGTCTGGAAAGCTCGACGCCGCACTGACCCGGCCGCAGCGGCCCGTGTCGTGTCACATGCGGACGTAAACGGAAACGCGCCAACGACGAAGGGCGCGACTGTTCCAGGCGGCATATTGGAGCGGCTGCTCGAAACAGTCACCCGGCCGCAATCGACGGATCAACTGCTGATCCTGCTGCTCGACCGCGAGTGCAGCACCGACGACGACACGACCACCGCCAACCTAACACGCACACACGAGATGAAGGACAGCCCGACCTCCGCGATCCGAATGGTGACCGGGGGTCGGGCTCGTTTTCGTTATGGGGTCCCAGCGCGGTTCCCAAGGCCGGGGAGACTTGGCCCGCCCCGATGAGCAGAAACCTGCCATTATGGGTAAGGTGGCCAGTGCCGCGAGCCGCTACAGTCGCGCTGACCTAGCTATTTGTGGTCAAATCTGAGTTCCCAGTGCCCCGGCATTTGCAGATCACCCAGCAATGGGGATAAACGTTTTTCTGAGGGCCTGATGGCCACCGACGACGAGAACGCAAAAGACAAGCCCGACAAGCAGTTAACCTTCCTGTTCGACACCGCCGAAGGGTATCGCGTCGTGGCGGCGAATGGGATTTGGGGAGGGCTTACCGTCAGAGGTGACTTTCAATTCGATTTCATCGTGGATTACACCACTCCGCCAGATCAGGTGGTCAACGACATCAGCGGGGGCGATTTGACGGTTGAACAGTCGCGATTTCCCCCTGATCGCACCGTTACCCGCATGCGCCAAGTCGGCGTGCTGCTATCCATCAGCAACGCCGAGAGTGTCGCCCGATTCATTCTCGAAAAAGTAAAAACGGTCAAAGAGGCGGCGAAGAAGGCGGAGGCAGCGAAGAAGGAGAAAGATGGCAGCACCAGCGTTACTCATTGATCGACCGACGACGAATAGTAGCTCGCGACGTGCGCTCGAAATCGGTATCGAACGGGAGCGCCGTATCAAGACGGCGATCTCTCATGGGGTTGAACTTCAGCCACCTTCGGACAACCGCTTCGTCGTCCGCGATATGTTCGCATTCAGTGGAACAGCGAATCGATTTGTCTTGATGACACCTGCAGTCGATGTCGCAACGGAGGGTGACGCGAGCGCCGAATGGGTAAAGTCGTCCGCCCAGAGACTAACGGCGTTCTTGGCGCTTGAGCCGCGAGCCGACCGGCGGCGAGTGACTGCTCGGGCGGTGAAACAAGCATTCCGGCTGTTGAAGTCGCTCGGCTCACCAGGGGTGCCCGCGCCTGCTCTAATACCGACGCTTCGCGGGGGCGTGCAGGTCGAGTGGCATACGAGAGGCGTCGATGTTGAGATCGACATCGATCCGTATGGCCGTGTCGCCGTTGATGTTGAAGACCTCCGCGACGAAACAGCCTCGTGGTCATCGGCAGATGCCACGCCCCACACTCTCCGAAAGATTCGGGGGCGCCTCACGGTCTGACGTTCAATGGCGAACGGGGACGCCTATCAGGATGATCCAACCATCCTCAACAATGATCCTCTATGGCGTCGGATACCCGACGACCATTGGATTTACGACGAGAACGCCGTTCCGCCTCGTGCCCGCCCCAGCTCAGACGCATTTCGTGACGACCCGGATGGCGAACCCATGTCGGTTTTTCTCGGTCGTGAAACCGCGAATGTCGAAGAGATCTTGGTTGATCACGACAACTACAAAGTCGCGTCAGTCTCGGCGGGGTTCGCACGCCAGCTTGAACAAGCCATCGCACGTGATCCGCTCGATGGGCTTCCCAGTCACGCAGTCGTAGTCGGCAATAAGCGGAAGTCGGGTCGCGACAAGAAGTTTGCGAAGGCTGCGGTGTGGGTGGTTGGCCCGACCGACGCCGAGATTCGAGCCGAGATTCAAGCAAAGCTCGGCGGCTAACCTTTCTCAATTTGCACAACGGAGCCATCATGTCGCTCGTCAAGGTGTTGTGTGGCGGGTTCGTCGTGGTCCTTCTGGTTGCCGCCTGTGCCCGACCGCAACTGCCCGTCATAAGCGATCCCATCCTTCGAGATCGCATGATCCTGTGCAGCGCTGGCGTAGAGTCTGCGGCCAAGACATCTTTGCAAGCAGCAGCAGCAGCCTCGGCGCTCGCGAGAATTGACCCACTTCTGCTCGTGAAAAGTGACCCACCCTCGAAACAAGATTTCGACTAGGCGAACGTGGCGTCCGACGCTGACTGACTACCGCCCATTCTGCGTCGCGTCCGAGATGACGCGGACCGGGGCGCCGAGTGACGCGGTGGAGTTTGAACCCGTGATCGAATCAGACTGGAGTGAGCGTGCAGCCCCCCCCGCAGTGAATGGGGTGACGCCGGGTTTGGATATTAAGGCGTAGGCCGATTCTGGTTTGATAACCTCTTCCGATACAGCATCAATCCCGCCGACAGAAGCAGCAAAGTGCTTGGTTCTGGCACGGCGTTGACCCGCACGTTGTCGAACTGATGCGTCTGAAGTCCTGTTGTGAACCCACCCTGACCCTGCTTCCACTCGACTGACACGAGGTCTTGAAAGTCGGCGAACTTGTGCGTCGTTACGGAGGGGAATGCGTCGATACTCGCTGTAGATTGGACCGTAGATCCGTCGGCTCTTGTCCCAAAGAATGTCAACGTAAAGCTGCCGAGGTCCATCGGTGGCCACCCCCCGGATTCGAAATTCGGAACTTCAACGAGATCAAGCGAAAGGAGATTGAATAACCCTCCGTCCATTCGTGTAAGGCGCGTCAGGCCATTTCCGTTTCCGTTGAATAACGCGGTTGAACCGTAAAAGGTCGTTGAGAGTGTCCCGGCTGTATTGAAGTTGGGATCGTTGTCTGAACCTCCACCAGGGGCAAACGCGGTAAACGTAAACCCGTTACTCGTATAGACGGGTCCCAGACTGTGGATCAACGCATCGGCAGATTGAAGATTTTCGAAGTCGATGACGAGCGGCCCTGCGTGGGCGATGCCGCCACAGAAGACAAAAGCCGACGCGACCCAAAACGTGAGGCGTGGCATAGCGTGGTTGGCCGATCGGGCGCGATGGCAAGTATCGCTCCACCGGGTCACGGGGCGATTTATTGAGAGACTTTAACTGCGAGGCTGCATGAGTCGCCTACCTGCGATAAAGGCTACAAGCGGAAAAGACTTTTCTCTGGCATCCGGCGAACTTACGCTACCGCGGCTGGGCGCACACTAAACGGCGCGTAAGTGGCCCACCAGCCTCGCGCTACAATGGCTTCGCGGACAGCAAGAGCCTGAGTGGCGGAACTGGCAGACGCAGGAGACTCAAAATCTCCCGCCGGTCACCCGGCGTGTGGGTTCGATTCCCTCCTCAGGCACCATAACCTCAGCAGGGTTCGGGACTTGGCTTTCGCGGTCTTTCGCACTGGGGTGGTCTTTCTGAGCGATCTGTTGACCGATCCGCACTCAACATCCGGTGGGGTTCACCCCCCGTGTGGGTTCGATTCCCACCTCCGGCACCAGCCTTCGCTCGCTTCGCGAGCTACGGCTGGCAAGCCCTACGGCTTGTCCACCGAAGCGCACAGCGCGAAGGTGGGTTGGCAAGCCACGCGCAGGTTGTCCACCGAAGCGCCGAGCGCGAAGGTGGACCACTCATGGCTGGCCTTGCTCTTAATTCTGTTGCTCCCGGCGGCCGCTCTGGCGCAGGGCACGGCCGTCCTCTCGGGCCGCGCGCTGGACGCCACTGACGGTTCGCCCATTGGCTTCGCGTCGGTCGTAGTCGAGAACGCCGCGTCCGGTCAGACGCTGTCAGGCGCGCTGACGGCCGAAAATGGCCGCTTTGTGGTGCAAGGCCTGGCACCGGGCGCGTACACGATCCGGCTCACGTTTCCCGGTTTCTACGAGGCAGAGGCGGACGTTCTCGTCAGTCCGCTCAACCAGTCCTACGACCTCGGCGACATCCGGTTGCCTCGTCTGGGGACCTTCAAGGAAGAAATCACCGTGACGGCGGAGGCTATCCGTGCGGAGGGGATCGACACCCAGGTGTTCCGGCTCGACGAGGGGCCGACACAGTCGACCGGGACGCTGCTCGATGCGCTGAAGAACCTACCGGGTGTGACCGTCGATGAGGAGGGCCGGGTCTCGCTGCGCGGCAGCGACCGTGTCGCGATCCTGATCGACGGCCGCCAGTCGAGCCTGACCGGGTTCGGCAGCCAGCGCGGCCTCGACGGCGTGTCCGCCGCCAACGTAGAGGCGATCGAGATCATCAACAATCCCTCGGCGCGTTTCGATGCGTCCGGCATGGCGGGGATCATCAACATCATCTACAAACAGGAACAGCAGCTGGGCCTGTCGGGAGATCTGGGCCTGGCGGTCGCCAACGGCCAGTTCACCAGGCAGCGGCCGGATCTGCCAACCGAGATCGGCAGCTTTTCGAACAACGGAAAACTCATCCCGAGCCTGAATCTCAACTACCGCACGCCACGAACCCGCAGCTTCGCGCAGGCCGAACTCCTCTTTCAGGACGACCTGCCGAACAACGAGTTCACGACGCGCTTCTACGACGACGGGCGCGTGATCGAGTCGCAGGTACCGGAGAATCGCGAGCAGTATCACTACACCGTCCGGCTCGGCGCCGACTGGAACGCGAACGCCGCGAATACCGTGACGGTCTCCGGCATCTATGATTTCGAGCGGCACATCGACGTCGCGCAGGTGCCCTTCATCCTGAGGGCCACCGGAGAACGTGAGCGCTTCTGGTTCTGGCGCGAGGAGGAGGACACCGGCTTCACGAACATCAATTTCGACCTGACGCATCGGTTCAGCGCGCCGGGGCACGAGCTTGGCGTCAACGTGCAGTACACCCGCGGCAAGGAAGACGAAGCCTATTTCCTCAACGAGGAATCGCGGATCCGGCGCGGCACCGACATGACCCACCTGGTCGCCGTGGAAAATACGCTGCCGCTGAGCCTCGACTACACACGCCCGCTCAGTACCGGCCGCGTCGAGTTCGGCACCAAGCTTCAGCGGCGATGGATACCGATCACGTACACCGTCGGCCGCGGTCAGCAGAGCGTGATCTATGACGGGCTCGGTGACTTCTCCGACTGGGACGAGGACATCTTCGCCGCCTACGTCAATCTCGTCCGCGTGCAGCCCGGCTATTCACTGGAAGGGGGCGTACGGCTGGAGGAGACCCGGGTCGCGTACACGATTCCGGATGAGAACATCTATTACCCGGGCAGCGACGCGTACGACTACTTCAGCGTCTTTCCCAACGTCAAGTTCACCTACAACGTGAGTCCCGCGAATCGCCTGGTGGCGGCCTACAACCGGAGAGTCGATCGGCCCGGCGAGCCCGAGCTGCGCATCTTCCCCAAGTACGACGACCCCGAGATTCTCAAGGTCGGCAATCCCTTCCTGCGGCCGCAGTTCACCAACGCCTTCGAGCTCGGCTTCGCCCGATCGTGGACGGGAGGCTCGGCCAGCACGGCGCTCTATCACCGCGACATCAGCGACTCGTTCCTGCGCATCTTCGCCATAGACGACTCGAATCCGAACTACGACATCGTCAATCGGATCTTCGAGAACGCCGGCAACTCGAGGCAGACCGGGGTCCAGGTCCTGCTGGCGCAGAGTGTCGGCCTCTGGCGCGGGTCCAGCAACGTGAACTGGTTCATGAACGACATCGACGCGCTCGAGACCGTTCTCCTCTTTCCCATCCGCCGGCCATTCGCGGTGGCTGGCTCGAGTGGTGATACCTGGGACCTGACGCTCAACAACCGCTTCCAGCTGCCGCGTGCGATCGAGCTCCAGGCGAACTACATCTATTACGCCGGACGCAACGTGCCGCAGGGACGGGAGCGGCCGCGCTCGTCATTCGACGTCGCCGCCCGATGGCCGTTCGTCAACGAGCGCGCCGAGCTTCTGTTCACATTCACCGACGTCTTCAACGACTTCGCGGTGGAGCACGAGATTCAGGGCCGGGGCTTCACGGCGCTCTACCAGAACTTCCTGGAGACGCAGGTCGCCACCCTCGCCCTGAGAATCCGGTTCTGAGGTTCCCAGGTGATTCGGGTTCTACGGCAGTGACTATCCTGATCATCGAAGACGATTCGAGCGTGTTGTCGCTGGTGGAGCGCCTGCTCACGGCCAAGGGCCACACGGTGCTGGCCGCGCACGACCCGAACGACGCGGCCGCCGTGCTGTCACAGCACCCGCACCCGCCTGACATGCTGCTGGCCGACATCATCCTGGGTGGCCAGACGGGGGTCGAATATGCCCGTACCCTGAAGGCGGCGTACCCGGCGCTCAAGATCATCTTCATGACCGGACTGGCGCACCGCGCCCCTGCGGCGCTCCGCACGGGACTTGGCCCGGTCCTCCACAAGCCGTTCGGCGCCGACGAGCTCTATCGCATCATCGAAGAGCGTTAAGGATTCAAGCCGGCGCTCTGTACGTGCGGTTTCGTCGACCGGGCGAATGCTACTGGTTCCGCCCGCGCCCCCCTCGAGACGTGCGATCATCGCGCCAAATGAACAACCTCTACATTCTGCTGATGCTCGCGGCTGGAGCCGGGATTGCGGCGCAGATTGCCGTCAACGCGCAGCTGCGAGTCGCGACCGGCAGCGCCTTGTGGGCCGCGAATATCGTGTTTGCCGTATCCATGGCGGTCGCGCTCCTCGCGATCGCGGGTACCGCGGTGTTCTCGACGCTGCCATCCCCGGCCCCGGCGCTCTGGCGTGCACCCGCCTGGGTGTGGACCGGCGGCCTCTTCGGCGCCGTGTACGTGGTGCTGGCGATCCTGCTGGCAGATCGGATGGGTGCGGCACTCGTCTCCGCGACGGGCATCTTCGGCCAGCTCTGCGCATCGATCCTGATCGACCACTATGGATGGTTCGGCATGCCGGTCCAGCGCGCGACGCCGGCGCGGCTCATCGGTGCGGTGCTGCTGGGCGTCGGGGTTGTCCTGATTCGGTGGAGGTAAGATCGGGGGAGGGGCGATGGATACCGCGGAACGCACGCTGCTCACCGATCTTCGACAGGCCCTCCTGAAGCTGCACAAGACGATGCTCGACTGGGAGCGGACCGCCTACGACCGGGTGCACGGGCGCACCACCGGTCACGCGCTGCTCCAGGCGATCCTCAACGACCCGCAGTTCGCGTGGCTCCGGCCGTTGTCGGAGTTGATCGTCCGCATCGACGAGCTGCTGGAGGGTGACGTCCCCGACATGCCGGGCGAAGCCGCCGTCATCGTCGAGCAGGCGCGCAAGCTCGTCTCGCCCGGTGAACAGGGCGGTCACTACGCCGAGCGCTACCAGGCCGCCCTGCAGGAATATCCTGACGCGGTGTTCGCCCATCGCGATGTCGGGGTGGTGCTCAAGCAGCATCGCGACCCGACCACATCCCAGCGGACGCACTAAGCGAACGGGTGCCATTTTCGCGTCGTTAGTGGAAAATGACGCCGTGTCCTTCACGCGCTTCTTTCCGATCGCCGCACTGATGCTCGCGTGGCCCGCCGGCGCCGCCGCTCAAGGACCCTTCCGCCAGGACGTTGTCGTCACCGCCGCGGCCACGCCCGTGGAGCTCGGCACCGTGACGCGGACGCTCACCGTGATCACCCGCGACCAGATTGCGCGGCTGCCGGTGCACAGCATCGCCGACGTGCTGCGCCTTACGTCGGCGATCGATGTCCGCGCGCGCGGTGAGCGCGGCGTGCAGACGGACTTCGCCGTGCGCGGCGCCAACTTCGGCCAGATGCTCGTGCTCGTGGACGGCGTGCGATTGAACGACGCGCAGTCGGGCCATCACAACGGCGATATCCCGGTGCCGCTCGACGCGGTGGAACGCATCGAGATCCTGCACGGCCCGGGGTCCTCGATTTTCGGCGCCGACGCGTTTGGCGGCACGGTCAACGTCATCACGCGCAAAGGGGTTCAGCCGGCCTCCGCGGTGGTCGAGACCGGCAGCTTCGGTCTCGTGGCCGGCAGCGGACAGGTCGGCGTCGCGCGCGGCGCCGTTCGCGAGGTCCTGTCGGCCGCCGTCGATCGGTCGAGCGGCTTCATGTTCGAGCGCGGCTTCGTCACCGCCGGCGTCAGCTCCCGGACGTCGATCGGGGATCGGACAGGCCTGCTCACGTCGTACCTCTGGAAGGACTTCGGAGCGAACGGCTTTTATGGCAACGCGCCGTCGCACGAATCGACCAACCAGACGCTCCTCGCCGCCCACCACGTCTTTGGCGGCCGCGCGGGCTGGCAGTTTGGCGCGACCGGGTCGTACCGCACCCACGGCGACCACTTCCTGTTTGACGTCCGCCGGCCGGGCGTTTCGGAGAACCGGCATCGGACGCACGCCGCCATTACCACGCTGCGTGCCTCGCGCTCCGTGGCCGATCGGGGATCTGTCACGACTGGCGTGGAAGGCGGCGCGGACTGGGTGCGGTCGACGAACCTCGGCGATCACGACACGCGGCGTGCGAGCGGGTTTGCGGAATGGCGCTACGCGCCCGCGGTCAGCACGCAGCTCGATGCGGGCATCCGCGTCGATCGGTACACGGAGTTCGGCACGGCCTGGAGCCCATCGCTTGGCATCGGCTGGTGGCCGTCAGGCCTCGTCCGCCTGCGCGCGTCCGCGGGGCGGGCCTTTCGCGTGCCGACATTCACCGAGCGCTATTACCAGGACCCTGCGAACTTCGCGCGGCCCGAGGTCCATGCGGAGACCGCCTGGGCGGAAGAGGCGGGCGTCGACGTCCTGCCCGCGGACGGATGGACGGCATCCGCGACGATATTCGGCCGCCAGGACCACGACGTGATCGACTGGCTCCGTCCGACGCCGGCCGACCGGTGGCGGACCTATAACATTCGCGACGTCGATACGGTGGGAGCCGAATTCAGCGTATGGCGGGCGTGGACCGGCGGCTCGTTCATTCAGGCCGGCTATACCGTCCTCGACGTGAACGCGGCGGCTGTGACTCAGCTCTCGAAATACGTGCTCGACTACTCGCCGCACAGCGTTGCCATCGCTGCCTCCATCGTGTTGCCATCAGCGGTACAACTCGCCCCACGGCTCGAGGTCAAGCGGCGGACGCGATCAACGGGCGAGAGCAACTATGCGCTGCTCGACCTGCGCCTCAGCCGACGATTCAGCAACTACGAGGTTCGAGTCGAAGGCACCAACCTCGGTAACGCCACCTATCAAGAAGTCCTTGGCGTCGCCATGCCCGGCCGCGCGGCCGCGATCTCGCTGGCCGTCGGCCCCTGAAGCCAGGAAAACGTTTCACGCATCAGAAGGATTGGCTATCGTACCGGGTTGGATTGGGCTCCTGCACTGCCATGACCAAGCCGCACAGGAAACTACAACTCGAGGTCCCGACTACTGGCCTTGATGAATTCCTGCCTGAGAACGTCGTAGCTGTGAACGGCGGGGTATTGGGGAAATTCTGCAATCACATTGTCCGGAGCCCGAAACAGGATCCCTGCGTCAGCCTCCTCGAGCATGGTCGTATCGTTGTAGGAATCACCGGCGGCTATGACCCGAAAATTCAATCCACGAAAGGCTTTCACGCACTGCCGTTTGGCATCCTTTTGACGCAATGTATACCCGGCAACTTTACCGGCGTCGTCAACTACCAGCCGATGACACAACAGCGTAGGCCAGCCCAGTTGGCGCATCAACGGTTCAGAAAATTCATAAAAGGTGTCGGAGAGGATGACCACTTGAAAGCGTTCCTTCATCCAGTCAAGAAAGTCAGGGGCACCCTCCAGGGGCCTGAGATCCGCGATTACCGCTTGTATCTCTGCCAGACCCAGCCCGTGCGCATCCAGGAGACGCAGACGCTGCTTCATCAGCACGTCATAGTCGGCAATATCTCTGGTGGTCGCCTTCAGTTCCGCAATGCCGGTCATCCGTGCGAAGGCGATCCAGATCTCCGGTACGAGCACTCCCTCTAAGTCGAGACAGGCGATTTCCACGAACGGCTCCCTCAAGGACTGGCGCCACTCCCCAAGATCGACAACCGAACCTGGCGTGGAATGGTAGTGTAATCGGGCGTGGCGACGCCCGGCCGGGCGATTACGGCCTCGCCCGCCTTCGGCCGCTACGATCACGAAGACGAACGAGCCACTATGGCGCCGCGCGGTTCTTGCTGGGTCAGGCAATGAATCGTGCCGAGTCCCCAGACGAGATCCACGGCGTGGATGCCGACCACCCGGTGGGCAGGCAACAGGTCGGCGATGGTATTGAGCGCAACGCGGTCATTGGGATCGTTGAAGGTAGGTACGAGCACCACGCCGTTGCCGACATAGAAGTTCGCATAGCTCGCTGGCAGTCGCTCGCCGTTCATGATCACCGGGCGGGGGAAGGGCAGCGGCACGACACGAAGGGGGCCGACGCCAGAGTGTTTCGAAGCGGCTTCCAGACGCCGAAGGTTGTCCTTCGAGCGTGAGTGGTTCTCGTCCGCCGGGTCCTCCTCGACCGCCAGCACTACCGTGTCCCTGCCGACGAACCGCGCCACGTCGTCGATGTGGCCATGCGTATCGTCGCCGACGCAGCCTCCGCCGAGCCAGATCGTGTGGCGAATGCCAAGCCACACCCTGAAAATGCGCTCGTAGTCTTCGCGCGCCAGGCCCGGATTGCGGACCTGGACGTCCGTCAGCAGCCACTCCTCGGTGACGAGCATCAACCCGTTTCCATTGACTTCGATGCCGCCCCCTTCGAGGACGACCCGCTCGCCGGTATCGGCCCGGCGCGGCTCTTCGCGCCGCAGCCCGGTCAGCTTTGCGACCGCGGCGCCGACCATCGCGTCCTGCTGCCAGTCCGGATACTTCGCCCACCCGTTGAACGCCCAGTTCAGCAGGACGACGCTCCCGGCATCGTCCAGTACGCCGGTGGGAGCCGAGTCGCGCAGCCAGACGCGATCGGTAGCGACCTCGTGGAGGCGAACTCGCTCGGCTGGAACGCCATGCGCCTCGAGCGTCGCGCGCGCGTGTGCGATGACGCTCCGGTTGTGGCAGAGGATTTCGACCGTCTCGTGGGCCGCCAGCACGCGGACGATCTCAGCGTAGACCCAGGGGATTGGCTCGAGCTTCCCGGGCCAATCGGGTTCGTGATGCGGCCAGCTGATCCAGGTTGCCCTGTGCGGCTCCCACTCCGCGGGCATCCGCACGTCAGGAACCCAGGTATCGGTTCAGGATGGGGCCGTAGGCATCCACGCGGCGGTCGCGCAGGAAGGGCCAGTTGCGGCGCACGGTCTCGATCAGCGCCGGGTCGCACTGCGCGATCACGACCTCCTCGGCTTCGCCCGCTTCGGCGACGTAACGGCCGAACGGGTCTGCAATGAACGAGTGACCGAAGAAGGTGATCCCGTTGGTGCCCGGCTCGTCCTCGTGGCCGATGCGGTTGGGTGATGCCACGTACACGCCGTTGGCAATGGCGTGGGCGCGCTGAATCGTGCGCCATGCGTCCACCTGCGCGCGGCCCCACTCATCTTTCTCGGCGGGGTGCCAGCCAATTGCCGTGGGATAGAAGAGCACCTGCGCGCCCATCAGGCTCGTGATACGCGCGGCTTCCGGGTACCACTGGTCCCAGCAGATCAACACGCCGATCGTCGCGTAGCGCGTCTTCCACACGCGGAAGCCGGCTGCCTCTCCGGGCTGCTCGCCATGGAAGTCGAGATGCCCATCGCCGGGCGTGAAGTAGTACTTCTCGTGGAACAGCGGGTCGTCCGGGATGTGCATCTTCCGGTAGAGGCCAAGCAGGCTCCCGTCCGCGTCGATGATCGCCGCCGAGTTCCGATAGATGCCCGCCGTCTGCCGCTCGAAGAGGGGAACGATGATCACCACGGCCAGCTCGCGCGCCAGCGCCTGCATCGCATCCGTTGTCGGGCCCGGGATCGGTTCGGCCAGATCGAAGCGGTCGCACTGCTGCGACTTGCAGAAGTAGAGCGCGTTGAACAGCTCCTTCAGGCAGATGATCTGCGCGCCGCGGCCGGCCGCGTCCCGTACGAGCCGCTCGGCGCGCCGCAGGTTGCTCTCCGCATCTGCATCCGCGTGGTCCTGGATGATCCCGATGGTGAACATCTACTGGCCTGATCGTACCGATTGAGCGCGCGCCACAACAAGCCTGCGAGCGCCATCGGCGGGCCGCGACAACGGAGCGGCCCGGCGAACGGTTCGAAGGGGCATACCCGTAGCCCTATGCTAGCCTTGACCGGTTACGGTCACAACAGACTGAATGAAGACAAAACCGCTTCGCGTCGCGCTCCTCGGCTTTGGCACAGTGGGCGGGTCGGTCGCCCGCATTCTGACCGAACGGCCCGAGCTCGCCGATCGCCTCCAGCTCACGCACATCTTCAACCGCGGCGTCGCCCGCAAGCGCGCGGACTGGGTTCCCTCGTCCGTGACGTGGACCGAGAACGTCGATGAACTGTTCGCGTCGAAGCCTGACGCGGTCGTCGAAGTGGTCGGCGGCATCGATCCCGCCGGCGGCTGGGTGCGGCGCGCGCTTCAACAGGGCGCCTCGGTTGTGACCGCGAACAAGATGCTGCTCGCCGCGCACGGACCGGAGCTGCTGCACCTGGCCGTGACGAACCACACTCAGCTGCGGTTCGAAGCGGCGGTTGCCGGCGGCGTGCCGCTGATCCACGGCGTGCGCGAAGGGCTCGCGGGCGATCGGTTGATGCGCGTGGCAGGCATCCTGAACGGCACGTCGAACTACGTGCTGAGCACGATGGCGAGCGGCGATGCGCAGATGGCTGCTGTTCTCGACGCTGCGCGCCGCCTGGGCTATGCGGAAGCCGACCCGAGCGCGGATATCGACGGAGACGACGCCGGCGCGAAGCTCGTGGTGCTGGCGGGGATCGCGTTTCGCCGCCATGTGAAGCTGCCGGATATCCCGCGACGGTCGATCAGGCCGATCTCGGCGGCCGACTTCAGCTACGCGCGGCAGCTCGGCTGCACGATCCGGCAAATCGCCATGGTGGAAACAAAGGGCGACGGATTTCACGCCTTCGTCGGGCCGGCGCTGGTGCTGCGCAGCTCACACTTTGGCCTCAATACGGGCGCGAACAACGTCGTCGCGATTACCGGCCATTACGGCGGCGAGAACAGCTTCAGCGGCGCCGGTGCCGGCGGGCGCGCGACGGCCGTCGCCGTCGTGTCCGACCTCCTGTCGCTGACACAGCGCGACCGCGACCATGGCGAGGAGTGGACGCCCGCGCGCATCGTGCCGCCGCCCGCGCGCCCGTATTACCTCCGCTTCGTCGTGAAGGACAGGCCGGGCATCCTGGCGTCGATCGCCGCGTCGCTGGCGAAGCAACATATCAACCTCGACGCCGTGCTGCAGGAGCCCGGCTACCCGAAGGACGCCCTGCCGTTTGTCATTACCGTCGAAGCCTGCGAGGAAGCGGCGCTCGCGGCCGCCCTCAAGGAAATCGGGAACGCGGACTTTCACGCGGAGCCGCCGCTGGCGCTGCCGATGCTCCTGGGCGACGAGCCGCGGCCTTAGCTGGCAGCTTGTAGCCGGTAGCTACCAGCCACCAACTGATCGTGGTATCTTCTGAGATTCGTGTCACTTAACAGCACGTCCAGCGGGTCCGCCTTCAGCGGAACCCGATCCACCTGCGACGCCGTGAGAATGCCGGCCTCAGTCGCCAACCTCGGCGGCAGGTTCCACACCCTGGCGATGGCCGCCTCGCTTGAAGGGCACGCGGACGACGCGACGGCCGCCCAGCACGGCGGCCTGACGTCGGTGGTCGAGCGCGAGATGCCGGAGCCGCTCGCATTCCGGACGCTCGGTGGCCGTCAGTCGTCGGAGGCGGTTCCCGACACGCTCGTCTCCTCGCATGGGCGAACCCTATGAAATTCGTCACCGGGTTGACGTGTCACTTGTGCGGAAAGACGTATCCGGCCGAGGCGCTGTGGGTATGCGCCGAGTGCCTTGGTCCGCTCGAGGTCTCGTACGACTACGACGCCGTCCGCAGCGTGATGACCCGGAGCCTCGTCGAATCGCGGCCCGGCTCGCTGTGGCGCTATCAGGAGCTGCTGCCCGTCCACGAGCCGCGGACCGGCTTCAATTCCGGTTTTACGCCGCTCGTCCGCGCCACGCGCCTGGCCCGCGAGCTCGGCATCGGCGAGTTGTGGCTCAAGGATGACTCGGTGAACCATCCGACGTTTTCGTACAAAGATCGCGTTGTCTCGGTGGCGGCGACGCGCGCGGTGGAGCTCGGGTTCCAGGTGTTTGGCTGCGCCTCCACCGGCAACCTTGCCGGCAGCGTCTCCGCCCACGCCGCGCGGCTCGGCCTGCAGTGCTACGTCTTCATCCCGAACGACCTCGAGCCCGCCAAGATTCTCGGCGCCGCCATCTACGAGCCGCACGTGGTGGCCGTCGAGGGCAACTATGACGACGTGAACCGGCTGTGCACGCAGATCGCGGATCGGTACGGGTGGGGCTTCGCCAACATCAACCTCCGCGCCTATTACGCGGAAGGCGCCAAGACGATGGGCTTCGAGATCGCTGAGCAGCTTGGCTGGCGCTTCCCGGACCACGTCGTCTCGCCCGTCGCGGGTGGAACGCTGCTGCCGCGCATCCACAAGGGCCTGCGCGAGCTGCGCGACGTCGGCCTCGTCAACGGCCGGCTGCCGAAGATCCACGCGGCCCAGCCTTCAGGCTCGGCGCCCGTCGTCAGGGCCATCGAGGCGGGGCAGGAATTCCCGGATCCCGTCAAGCCGAACACGATCGCCAAATCGCTGGCGATTGGCAACCCGGCCGACGGGTTCCAGGTCGTTCGCGTCGTCAAGGAAACCGGCGCATCGGCCGCGATGGTGACCGACGACGAGATTCTCGACGCCGTCCAGTTGCTGGCGCGCACCGAAGGCATCTTCACCGAAGCCGCGGGCGGGACCACGGTGGCGGCCACGCGCGCGCTCGTGAAGCGCGGCGTCATCAAGCCGGGCGAGTCGGTGGTCATTTGCATCACCGGCAACGGCTTCAAGACGGCCGAGGTGATGTTCGACCGGGTGGCGCGGCCCACGCAGATTGGCCGCAGCTTGGCGGACTTCGACCGGGCGATTGGCTCACGGATTGGCGAGGCGGCGGCCGCCCGCGTGTAAAACAGGCCAGAAGCTATCTACCGCAACGCCTGTCTACCGCAACGCCTCAACGGCGCTGCTAATAACGGCGTTGCAAATTTGACGTTTTCCGCGGGCGGGCGCTAAGATCCCTGACACCGTGTTATCCACTTGCTGCCGGCCGTGCGCGTGTTGTTGTATGAGGGCCTGTCAGGCCCCGGCGCTTCCGGTTTGCCGCGTGGGTTGCGAATAACGAGACCCAGCAACACGCAAAGCAACCTGAAAGCCCGGGAGGAACCCCGGGCTTTTTTTGTTTGGTACCGGTAAAA
>Ga0214472_10001075_pt1 | contig 31493 bp, 28 predicted proteins | sample RVTome_6_FD_207662 | JGI IMG/M metagenome (GOLD analysis project Ga0214472, IMG submission 207662) | Soil microbial communities from uranium-contaminated site in the Upper Colorado River Basin, Wyoming, United States - RVT140D175 | ecosystem: Environmental > Terrestrial > Soil > Contaminated >...
GGTCCGGCCCCCCGCCCCTTTCGGGGCGCCCGCGGGGGGGCCCGCCCCCCGGCGCGCCGGCCCCGCCCGGCGGGGTTTGGGGGGGCCGCCCCCCCCCCCGACCCTGGCGGAGGCGGGTGCCTCGGTGGCCCCGTGATCGGTGGACGTCCCTCGCTTATATGTTCGGCGCCCTCTACGCTGCGGATGACATCCCGATCGACGCCCTGATCGGGGTAGCCGCGGAATTCTCGCCTCGTTACGAGATCAACGGCCCGCGCGACGTCACGTTCGATCTGAGCGGTCTGGCGCGGGTGTTCGGCAGCGCGCACGCCATCGCCACTGAACTGCAGCGGACCGCCGCAGAGCGCGGGCTGCAGGTGCGCGTGGCTATTGCCGGCACCACCACCGCGGCGAGGCTGCTCGCCCGCGGCGGCCACCACTCGATCACGGTTATCGATCCCGGCGGAGAACCCGAGGCACTCGCCTCACTTCCTCTCGCACTGCTCGCGAACGTTACGAACGAACACGCGGATGATCCGAACGTCTCGAACGATCCGAACGCTCCGAACGAATTGGTGGCGACGTTCCGAAAGTGGGGGCTGCGCACGTTGGGTGACGTCGCGCGGCTTCCCGCCGGTGCGGTGGCCGCGCGCCTGGGCCAGGCCGGCGTCCGGTGGCAGCGGCTGGCGTGCGGCGAGGATCCCCGGCCGCTTCTTCCGGCGGTTCCCGAAGAACGCTTCGAGCAGGCGCTGGATCTCGAGTGGCCGATCGACGGCCTGGAGCCGCTGTCATTCGTCCTCGGCCGGTTGCTGGAGCCGCTGGCGGCGCATCTCGATCGCCGCGGCCGCGGCGCGGCGGTGCTGCACGTGCGGCTGCACTTGGTGACGCGTGCGGTGCACGCGCGCGCGCTGCAGCTGCCGGCGCCCATGAAGGACGCGCGCACGCTGCGCACGCTGGCGCTGCTCGACCTCGAGTCGCATCCGCCCGCCGCCGCCATCGACCGCGTCGTGATAGCGGTCGATCCGACGCCGGCGCGCGTGCTCCAGTTTTCGCTCCTGACGAGGCCGCTGCCGTCGCCGGAGCAGCTCTCCACGCTGATGGCCCGCCTCTCGGCGCTGATGGGTGAGGGACGCTGCGGGTCGCCGGTGGCCGTCGATACCTGGCAGCCCGGGGCGTTCGCGATGAAGGCGTTTGCACCAGAGGGCACAGAGCACGGGCCACCGAGACAGCCGCCTTCGCCTTCGGGTACGGCGCCCAGGCCGACGTCGGCTTGCCCGCCGGGGACGGTCCGCGATGCGGACCGTCCGGCCAGCACTGGCTTTGTCGGGTCGCGCAGCGACCCGACCCTGGCGAAGGCGGGTGCCTCTGTGCCTCGGTGGCCTGTGGGAGTGAATGGCCCCCCGCATACTCCGGTTGTCGCGCTCCGGCGGTTTCGCATCTCCGTCCCCGCGCGCGTCCTCATGGAACAGGGGCGGCCGATCCGGGTCATCACCGATCGCCGCGGGCTGGCCGGCGGCGTCGGGACAGACGGCGTGACAGGCGGGGTGACGCACTGCGCGGGGCCCTGGCGCACGGCGGGGAACTGGTGGACCGAAGGCACGTGGGAGCGCGACGAGTGGGATGTCACGCTGAGCGACGGCGCCACGTATCGCGTCTTCCGCGATCGCGGCACAGATGCCTGGTTTCTTGAGGGTGTTGTTGATTGATTGCAGCGGCGGGTCCGCTTCGCGGAACCCGCCCTACGAACTACCAGCTACCGTCTGTGTACATCGAATTGCATTGCGCCTCGGCGTTCAGTTTTCTTCGTGGCGCCTCCTTACCCGAGACACTCGTCGAGCGCGCGGCCGCGCTCGGCTACACCGCGCTCGCCCTCCTCGACGCCGACGGCGTCTACGGCGCGCCGCGCTTCCATAAGGCCGCGCGGCAGGCCGGCCTGAAGCCAATCATCGGCGCCGAGCTGACGATCACGGGCCACCGAGACAGCCGCCTTCGCCTTCCGGCTACGGCGCCCAGGCCGATGACGGCTTGCCCGCCGAAGCCTTTGGCGAAGGTGGGTGCCTCGGTGTTCCGTGATCCGTGGAAGTTGCCGGTATTAGTGGCGTCCCAGGAGGGCTACCGGAATCTCTGCCGCCTCGTGACGCGCATGAAGATGCGCGCGTCACCCACGGGTGGAAAGGGCGAGAGCGCGCTCCTGCTCGAGGAGCTCGACGGCTGCACGGGCGGGCTCGTCGCGCTCGGCGGCCGCGCGCTGCTCGAGGGCCAGCGATACGGCGTCGGGGGGTTGCTCGATCGCCTCGCCGGGTTGTTCGGGCGGCGCAATGTCTACATCGAGCTGCAGCGCCATTTGCTGAGAGACGAAGAAGCCGACAACGCCACGCTCGACGCGCTGGCACAGGCGTTTCGCGTGCCCGTCATTGCCACCAACGGCGTGCGGTTCGCTGCGCCCGCCGATCGCCCGCTCTTCGACGTGCTGACGTGCGTCGGGAATAAGACGACGCTGGATGCGGCCGGGCGGCTGCTGGCGCGGAATGCCGAGCGGTACCTGAAGTCACCCGAGGCGATGGCGCAGCTCTTCGCGGATCGCCCGGACGCGCTGGCGGGTACCGCGGCGCTGGCCGAGCGGCTCGAATACACGATGGCCGACCTGGGCTATCGCTTTCCGCAATATCCGGTGCCCGATGGCGGGACGGAGATCGCGTTCCTGCGCCAGATCACCGAGGTGGGCGCGCGCGACCGGTACCGCCCCTACCACGACAAGGCGCGCGCGCAGATCGCGCGCGAGCTCGATCTGATCGAGAAGCTCGACCTCGCGGGCTATTTCCTCATCGTCTGGGACATCGTCAATTACGCGCGGCAGCAGGACATCCTCGTGCAGGGGCGCGGGTCGGCGGCCAACAGCGCCGTCTGCTACAGCCTCGGCATCACCGCCGTCGATCCGATTGCGATGGATCTGCTGTTCGAGCGGTTCCTCTCCGAGGAGCGCGGCGAGTGGCCCGACATCGACCTCGACCTGCCGAGCGGCGACCGCCGCGAGCGCGTCATCCAGCACGTGTACGAGAAATACGGACGGCTCGGCGCCGCCATGACGGCGAACGTGATCACGTATCGCAGCCGCAGCGCCGCGCGCGAGGTGGGCAAGGCGCTGTCGCTCGACGAGCAGGACATCGACCGGCTGGCCAAAGTGATGAACAACTTCGAGTTCACCGATCCGAACGAGACGTTCGGCAGGAACGTCACGGCGGCCGGCCTGTCGCTCGAGATGCCGCGGATGCGGTCGTTCGCCGAGCTGTGGCTGCGGATCCAGGACCTGCCGCGCCATCTCGGCCAGCACTCGGGCGGCATGGTCGTCTGCCAGGGCGAGCTCGACGCCGTCGTCCCGCTCGAACCCGCCTCGATGCCCGGCCGCGTCGTCGTGCAGTGGGACAAGGACGACTGCGCCGACATGGGGATCGTCAAGGTCGATCTCCTGGGCCTGGGGATGATGGCGGTCCTGCAGGATGCGATTGAGCTGGTGAATACGCCTGGCCTGACCCCTGAGACAGCCCTTCCCCCTGCCCCCTGCCCCCTGCCCCCTGTACGTTCACGTTTCGACCTCGCGCATCTACCGCAGAACGATGCGCGAGTGTACGAACTGCTTCAGAAGGCGGACACGATTGGCGTGTTCCAGGTGGAGTCGCGCGCGCAGATGGCCACGCTGCCGCGGTTGAAGCCTGCGCACTTCTACGACCTTGTCGTGCAGGTCGCCATCATCCGCCCGGGGCCGATCGTGGGCGACATGGTGCATCCCTACCTGAATCGCCGCGCGGGGCGGGAGCCGGTCGTGCCGCTGCATCCGTTGCTCGAGCCGGTGCTCGCGCGCACGCTGGGGGTGCCGCTGTTCCAGGAGCAGCTGCTGCGGATGGCGATGGTGGCCGCCGGCTTCACCGGCGGACAGGCCGAGGAGCTGCGCCGCGCGATGGGCTTCAAGCGGTCCGAGAAGCGGATGCAGCAGATCGAGGTGCAGCTCCGCGAGGGGATGGCCGGGAACGGCATCACCGGTCAGACGGCGGAGCGGATCGTCACCTCGATCACCTCGTTTGCGCTGTACGGCTTTCCCGAATCGCACGCCGCCAGCTTCGCGCTGCTCGCGTACGCCAGCGCGTATCTCAAGGTGCACTATCCCGCGGCGTTCTACACGGCGCTCCTCAATAACCAGCCGATGGGGTTCTACCACCCCGCGTCGCTCGTCAAGGACGCGCAGCGCCGGGGCGTGCGGTTCCATCCGATCGACGTGCAGCAGTCCGACTGGCTGTGCCGGGTCGAGACGGACGGCGCCATCCGTCTCGGCTTCATCTACGTGAACGGGCTGCGAAAGGACATGGGCCAGGCCATGGCAGCTTTCGAGAAGAGCCGGCTAAAGCCGGCCCCCGCGGCCGACGCCGTAGGGGCCGACCTTGGTCGGCCCGTGTGTGCGAAATGCGGTTCCGACGACGCCTCGATGATCGAAGTCGTGCGAGACGACGTCGGAGTGTCCTTCGCGGGCCGTTACGGCCCGCGAAGGACGTATTTCTGCAATACCTGCGCAACCGAATGGGTGGTCCCGTTGACTCCAGCCGGTCGCTTCGCGTCCATCGAAGACCTCGTGCGCCGCACCGGCCTCCGCCGCGACGAGCTCACCACGCTGGCCGATATCGGCGCCCTGAATGCCTTCACGCATGAGCGCCGCAGCGCGCTGTGGCAGGTGGAGCGCGCGGTGCGTCCAGCCGGGGCGCTCTTCGATAACGGCGAACAAGAAGAACGAGAACGAAACGAACGATCCGAACGACTCGAACGGTTCGAACGATCGCCGTTAGCGCCAATGGACGAACACGATCGGTTGCGCGCCGACTATGCAGGCATGGGATTGACGATCGGCCCGCATCCGATGGCCCTGCGCCGCGACGAGATGGCGCTGCGCGGCGTGCTGCGCGCCTCGGACCTGCCGCAGGCGCGCGACGGCCGCCGCGTGCGCGTGGCCGGCATGGTCATCACGCGCCAGCGGCCGGGCACCGCGAAGGGCTTCGTGTTCCTGACGCTCGAAGACGAGACCGGTGTCGCCAATGTCATCGTCCGTCCCGATCTGTTCGATCGCGAGCGGATGACGGTGATCCGCCAGCCGTTCCTGCTTGTGGAAGGCGTGCTGCAGCATCAGGATGGTGTACTGTCGGTCCGGGCTGAGCGCCTGCAGGGGATCGAAGGAAGCGCCTCCGTCGACGCGCACGATTTCTACTGAGATGCCGATCAGCTGCTATACCGTCCATCTCGTCATGCCCGAGGCCGACGCGGAGCGCACTTCCGCGCTTGCCAGCCTCGAGGCGATGCTGGCGGGGCTTCCCGAAACAGGCTTTGCGGAGGTGTGGGTGATGCACGGCCGTTTTCCGGCGCTCTGCGCGCTGCTGAACGGCGATCGCGCGTGGCTCACGTGCCTTCGCGCGGACGGCGACGCCGGCTTCAGCTCGAGGAACCCCGGCTACGCGGGACCGCCGGACGCCGAGATGGAATTCATGCTGTCGACCGGGCAGCGGGATCGGTACCCGGCCGCGGTGGACGTATTCACGCGCCGAGGTGCTGGCGGCGGTGCGGTTGTTTGCCGACGCTCGGCGCTTTCCTGCGACCCTCTCATGGTTCAACGACTCAGGGGACGGCGCTGCGTCGCCCGACCAGGCATGACGATCCGATCTATGCTGCCGAGGGCCGTCGACGAGATGGCATCCTGGGAGGTATCACCGAATGCGTAACGTACTCAAAGGCGGCCTGTTCATCGCGTGCGTCCTGCTGTTGCCGGCGCTGGCCTTCGCACAGGTCGAGGTCAGGGTGTTCACGGGCGGCGCCATGAGCGGGCCGGTCAGAGAAGCAGGTGATGCCTTTGCGAAGAGCGCGGGCTATCGGATCATCTATGTGACCGACACAACAGGCGCGCTGCAGAAGCGCCTGGCGTCCGGTGGGCGCGCCGACGTCATCGTCGTCACGTCGACCGCGATCGAGGCGCTGCAGAAGGACAACAGGGTCGTGGCTGGCAGCCGGGTCGACCTCGCGCGGGCGCTCATCGGCGTCGGCGTGCGTGCCGGCGCGCCGTCACCCGACCTGTCGACGCCAGACACGTTCAAGGCGGCGCTCCTGAAGGCGCGGTCGGTGTCCTACGTGAACCCGGCCTCCGGCGGGACATCCGGCACCTATTTCGAGGGGCTGCTGCAGCGGATGGGCATTGCCGCCGCAATGAAGCCAAAGACCGTCTACCGCGCGCAAGGATCGGAAGTGGCCGCTGCCGTCGCCGCCGGAGAGGCCGAAATCGGCATCACCTTTACCAGCGAACTGGCGCCAACCCCGGGCGTGAAGGTGGCGGGCACGCTGCCCGCCGCCATCCAGCTGCCGACGATCTATGCGGGCGCGCTCGTCACCGGGTCTCCGAATGCCGACGCGGGGCGCGCGTTCCTGCGCGCGCTCGCCGGCGCCGAGGGACGCGCCGCCGTGAAGAAGGCCGGCCTGGAGCCGCTCGGTACGCCTGGCCGTTAAGCCTCCCGGTTCAGGCGTACGACGGCGCCGGTAAGGTTCTCGGCACCGATCGACACATAGACCTCGCGATCGGTCACCGACACGCTGAAGGCCACCCGCCGATCCAGGCGCGCGACGAGCGCGCCGACCAGCGCGCGGTCGATCGCGTACAGCTCCAGCGCGTCGGAGTTGTGAATCCGCTCACCGGCCAGTTGTCTGAGGAATTGCGCAGGGTCCTTGTGCGTGTAGACCGCGACCCTGGCTGCGGCCTTTGACGCCTTGTGGAGCCGCGCGGCATCGGGCGTGCCGACCTCGATCCACGCCGTGATCGCGCCGGTCAGATCGCGGACGATGATCGCCGGTTCGTCGGGGTCCGAGACGCCGCGGGAGAACTCGATGCCTTCGGCGTACTCCAGCAGGTAGGCGAGCAGCCGTGTGACCAGATACTCCTCGGACTCGGACGGATGGCGGGGCACCCGCAGCGCCAGCGACTCGTAGACGCGGCGATCGGCGTCCGCAAGTTCGACGTCGAAATTGTAGATGGTCGCGCCGAGCGCCATGCCGGGAAGCCGATCATAACCGCGTTGCACACAGCGAGGGCGTGAACGTCCGCGCCCCTGCTGTTGTGTCCAGTCAGTACGAAATAGGGCCGACGGAGCTGGCGATCACGTCGAATGGCGGCGCCAGGCTTCCTTCGCCGTCCAGCGTGCCTTCGCCCGTGGGCCGCCGCGAAGCGCCCGGTACCGCCGGTGATCTCCCAGTTGCCCGTGAATGTGATGACGCCTGCCTCGAAATCCGGGTGCGCGAGCGTGACGTAGCGGCCGAGCACCTGGTCGCCGCTCGCCGCAGTCATCACGAACTCGCCCTGCACGTCGGCGCCGTCCGGGTTCGTGCAGAAGTTCACCGATCCTCGCCTGAATCAGCGCGAACGTGTCGCTGGCGCTTTCGCGAAGAAGACCGCCGCGACTTTAGGATCTCCCGCTCGAGCCGGAGCCGGCGATTCTCTTTGCGCAGCCGCGCGAGCTCTTCAGGCTCCGCCGTCGTCAGCCCGGTGCGCCCCTTGGTGCGATTGGCGCGAGCGCGATGCACCCACTCGCGAAGTGCGGTCTCCGTCAGATCGAGATCACGAGCGACGGCGCCGACGCTCTTGCCTTCGCCGAGCACCAGCCGAATGCCTGCGTCTTGAAGTCGTCATCGAACCGGCGACGCGGGCGCCGCTTCTTGGGGGTCTCTGCCATGGTTGTGGCCATCGTATCCGCCTTCCGGAGAGTGTCCACGAAACCGGATCAGGCTCAGTTCGCCCAGCGGCGCCGGTAAACAGCCCGTGACTTTATTCCGTCCACCGGTCCTCCTACCAGCGCAGATCCAGTCCAGCACACTGGCCGGCGCACCGGAGGACCTCGAGGACCGCTTCTCTGAAAAGTCGTGAGATTGTCAGGATCGCAAACCATCCCGTGGGATGATCAATGGCGTCGTTCGTAACTCGGCGGAGGTATCGAATTGAAGCTCACGGTTCCAGCGCACCTTGATGAAGGTATCTGGTATCCCGATACCGTCGACGACGACCGGAGAGCAGACACAACCTGGTCACACGTCGCGCGAGCGAATGCCGTTCGTGCGGCCGCGGCGACAGGAGGTCCGGATCCGTTTGCCAAGTATCCACACTGGATACGACCATATTTTGTGACGTTGAAGGGTTGCGTGCTTGATGCGGGCTGCGGTTACGGGAGGGTGTCGATACCGCTGCTCAGATCGAATCAGACACTTCGATGCGTTGGCGTCGACGCGTCGCCAGTGATGCTGAAGAAATTCGTCGAGCTTTCGAGAGAGCACTGCGTGCAGGATCGAGTCGAGCTTTATTGTGGTAACGTCAGTACGCTGCCCTTTCCCGATGCCTCTTTCCAGTCCGTGTTGAGTTGCGCCGTGCTGCTACATAACCCCAAGCGGGAGATCGAGGGCATCATTGGGGAATTCCGACGCATACTCGTTGACGGAGGAACATTGATTCTGGCCGGCTCGTTCCCGAACGTACTCAATCCAGAGGGCTTTACAAATCTTCGAAATAACTTTCGCGCGACGGAGAACGGACCGGTGAGGGCTTACACTCGCTCAGAGGTGAAGAAACTATTCCAAACCTTCACACGCGTCTCGGTGGAGGCGCATCAGATGCTGCTGTTGCCGCGCGGTGTAGGGTCGATTACGTTGCCGTGGGCTGGTCTTTCAAGGGCACTGAATCGTTACTTGACCGAGCACTGGATGAATACGTTCAAGCACTCCGCCTGGTTCGTCAATCACCACGATGTGATCGCAACTAAGTAGACACGACCATCCGTACGCTTACAGATCTGCCGTCAGGAACAATCCGCCACCAATCTGACGGTCACACTGCTTAACAAGACGGGCGGCGCTGTGAACTTAGCTGCAGGTGTCGTTCGCGTCGTGTTGCAACGATTTTCATACCAAGGCAAATCGTTGACACTTCAATCGTTACGGTCCCTGTATAATCTGCAAACCGGTCCAAAAACGTCTGGTCGCGTGGCGGGCGACGTTCCGAAGGTTGGTGGGCCTTGCTCACCCGCGGGCCTACACTGCTTTTCGGACCATCTTTATGACGTCAGGCGTTCCAAGATGGAGATACCCCGGCCGGCGGTTATTGAGATTGCTCAGGATTTCTCAGAATCCGCTTTCGGCCGTTTCTCTGCTCGCGGGCCGGGATCCTGAGTGGCAGAGCGACTTCCGAATAGGACGACTGGTCCTGACTGCACGGCGCACCGATATAGGAGCCATCGCTGACGTCGCGATTGAGGACGATTACCACTTCATAAGAGGATTGCCATTCCCGGGGGCGCACGCGCTGATTCTGGACATTGGGGCGAACATCGGTTGCTTTGCCGCACTGGTGTTCTCGATCTGTCCAGCCGCTGAAGTGCATTCGGTCGAACCGAGCCCGGATACCTTTGCGCTCCTGGCCAGCAATCGGGACCGGTATCGAGCGCTCCGTTGGCATGTCCATCAATCGGCGATCGCCGCGACTGGTGGGACGCTGTGTTTCCGAAACGACGGTCTGAGTCCCTCGAGAAAGTTGTCGACGGGATGGGACGGTATTCCGGTCACAGCCGAGGCGTTCGACGTGTTCGTCAGCCGTGTCGCCCAGGGGCGCCGAGTGTTTCTCTGCAAAATGGACATCGAAGGCACTGAAGTGGCTATCTTCTCCGGAACGATGAACATACTCGCCGACATCGATCACTTCGTCGTCGAGGTACACGGGCCGAGTGCGAACACCGATCTCGTGAACGCCAGGCTATCGAACGCATTTCACAATGTGCAGCTGGTTCCTGGACGCGTTTCCACAAAACCGCTCATTCATGCTTGGCGTGACAGACCGGCGCAAGGGCAGAATCCACGTAAAGCCGAGCGACCCCCTAACCGCATCTCGTTGACGGCATGATCGTCGACCGCGCAAAGGCCGCCGTTGGACAATCACGCTGGCATCGGCGCGTTGTCAAGAGTGCCGATCTGGTCGGTCTCCTTATGGTCGTGATGCCGATCCTGCTCGGAGCCTATCTCACGACCGAAGCGCCCGTGCTCGAACTTGCCATGTATGGCCTTTGCGGGCTCGTTGCACTGCCATTCGTCGGGCCATTCATCTCGTCAACGGCACGGAATTCCGCCAACCTGCTCCTCCTTCTGCTGTTCGGCGCTCTGACGGTATCGACAGTCATTGTTCTCGTGAGTGGCGGTTCACCCAACGCGTGGCTCGCTCTCAAGGGTCTCGTCGCAACTGTGGCTTGGGCCTCGGTCTACGTCGTGGCGTACTCGGCAGTCAGGACACAGGAAGGTGTGCTCCGACTCGTCAAATGGATTTTCGCAGTGGGTGTGTTAATTACCTTGACGGTATACGCAAGTAGGCTGTTTTACGTCGGAGAAGTGATCATCGATCGCGAAGGCGCTATCAGGGCATTCGGACCATTGGGCGACCAAGTGGGATTTGTCGTGGTGCTTCCTGCGCTGATAAGTTTGGTCTCTGGTCGATTCTTGCTCTTTGGTGTTCATCTTGGCGCGCTATTTCTGACGAGCACTCGCGGCGCAATCGCATGCCTTGCGCTAGGCGTTGTCGTTTACTTCATGCTCATTCTGAGCGGGAGCGTATCGAGTGCCAGGAGACGATTGGCGTCGGCGGCCGCGGCAGTCCTCATCGCAGTCGTCATCTGGGTGACTCCGATATCCGCGGTCCTGATGGGTAGGTTGTCGTCACCGACATTTCGTTTACAGGCGATCGAATTGGGCGTCGAGATCGTGCGACAGAATCCACTGGTTGGCGTCGGGTTCAATGGATTCGATCGAAGCCGACCCGCGGTGGCGGAAGACTGGCTCACTCCCGCCATTACGGCGAATGGCTTATCGCGCGCGTCAAACCAATATGTTCAGACGGCGACCGACGGAGGTTTGCCTGCGCTCCTCTTACTCCTGTTATTTAGTGCCATCGTCATCAGGAACGCTTTGTCCGTTATGAGAGCCCATGGCTCAACGGCTGAACTGTTCGGCTGCCAGCTGTGGCTCATTTCCATGCTGATCGGGAATCAGACTTCACTGTGGTTATTGTCGAGTACCGCCTCTGGATTCTTCATATTTGCCGTCGCGGGTGTTACAGCGAGATCACGCGACATTCTGTTGCAGGATCGTGCGCAAGCAGGCCCGAAGCGGAAGGGGCTTCCATCCCTGTACGGTCCTGCCTCCTCGACGAGTCCGTAGCCAGCGCGTCTGTTCCGGTGAGATGGCTCCTTGCTCGGAGACGTCCGTACGTCATCAACCGGATCTCGTAAATGCACGAGAAACCGCTCGGGCAACAGAGTCATCACGCCGCCTTCGTAGAGAAAGGCCCGGTAGAACAATTCATAGGTGTCGGGATCCGTGCGGCCCGACGATCCCACGATCTGGCCGGGATTGTTGATCGCGGCCGCGCCGCTGTCCTCGTCGCCCGGGAGCAGGCCCGGATCGGTCATCACGCCGTTCTGCCAGATGAACGGCCACCCGCCCGAGGTCGTGCTGGCCGCAGATCCGACCACGTGTCCGGCGTCGTTGATGTCGTTGGCCTGTGCGCTCAGGCCGCCAAACGTGCCGAGGTCGGTGAGGATGCAGGGCCCGGGCGGAGTCGCGGCCTGGTGCCGCACCCCGGCCAGCGAGGGAAGCAGAACAAGACGTCGGCTGAAGAAACGAACGCTTTACTGGACTTGTAGGGGCTTCCGCGCGTCGTACGCGAGTCCGCCCCTACAGCTTGCTAAGGCAGCGCGAAGACGTAGATCGCGTTGTGGCCGCCGACCGGCGGCGCCATGACGCCGGCGGTCAGTCCGAGCGGGCCGGCGGTCACCGATTGCCCGACACCGGTGTGCACCATCACGTACTGTTTGCCATTCACCGCGTAGGTGATCGTGCTGTTGATGATCATGCCGCCGACGACGGTCTCCCACAGAACCTTCCCCGAGTCCGCATCGAGCGCCCGCAGGCGCCGGTTCAGATCTCCGAAGAACACCAGGTCGCCCGCCGTCGTCAGCGCCGAACCGTTCGTGCCCTGCGGCTGCGAGTAGATCACCTGCATCTCGCCAGTGGCCACGTCGACCTTGGCGATGCCCATATATGCCTTCGGATCGGATCCCGGACGCAGCACGCCGGTGCGCCGCCCGTAGCCCGTCGTGTTGGACTCGACCGCCTGCATCGTCAGGCACTGGTCGTGGAACGGGACGTACACCGCGTTCTTCCCCGGGTGATACGCGATCTGCCACAGGCCGCGCGTGTTGTGGTAGCAGCCGACGATCGTGTCGCCGTCTTTCCTGAAGAGCTTGTCGGGATTGACGCTGGTCTTGCCGGTCTTCACGTCAACGACGCTCATGTTGACGTTGGGATCGTCGTAAGGAAACGGCCGCCCCCACAGGAACTGGCCCGTCTGCCGGGCGACGGCAAACATGCCGCCGCCTTCGGCGACGGTGATGACGACGTCCTGTTCGGTCCCTGGCGCGACCGTCGGGTTGATCCATTTGACGAATCGCGGGTCGGGCCTCACACGCGTCCGAATCAGCAGGCGTTCCTGATTGTGGTCCGCGTCCCAGTCGTCGCCGGGCAGTTCCTGAAAGTGCCACACCAGCCTGCCGGTGTCGACGTCGAGCGCGATGGTGGAGTTGCTGTACAGCTCCGTCGGCGAGGTGGGAGCGTCCGTGTCATAGCGGCCGTACCGCTTGAACCGTGTGTACGGGGTGGGATTGGCGACGCCCCAGTACACAACCCTCCGAACCGGATCGTAGGAGCCAGGCAGGCCCCACGGACCGGCCGCCCGCTGGTCGGCCGGCATGTTGCCCCACGTATCGCCGCCCGGTTCGCCGGGCGCGGCGGTCACGTAGAACTTCCAGAGTTCCCCGCCGGTCTTCGCATCGTGCGCGGCGATGAAACAGAACTCGCGCCTCCCCTGCTGGCACGTGCGGTTCGAGATGACCTTGCCGTCCGCGACGAGCAGTCCGCCGGCGGTGATCTGACCGTTGTCGACCTTCGTCTCCCAGCGCAGCTTGCCGGTCCGTGCGTCGAGGGCGAGCAGGAACCCGTCCGGCGCGCCGAAGTAAATCATGTCCTCGAAGATGCCCAGGTTCTTGCTGCGCGCCGCGGCGGTCGGCACCCCGGACGCGTAGCTGCGCCGGTACTCCCAGATCAAATCGCCGTTGGTGGCATCGAGCGCCTGGATGCTGGCGCCCGGCGCCATCACGTACATGACACCGCGATACACGATCGGCGTCGATTCCTGCGTGCCCGCCGGCAGGCCGCGCGACCACGCCATGCGCAACTGGCCGACGTTCCCTTTGTGGACCTGCTTCAGCGGACTGAAACGATGCTGGTCGTAGGTTCGACTGATGTGCAGCCAGTCGGCCGGATCCGGATTGACGAGCACGTCTTTGGTGACGGGGACGAACGCGTGCGTCTGTGCAAGAGCGGCCGGAATCGCCAGACCTGCGCACCCGACGGCCGCGACCACGCCTGCTGCGACGAAATAGGACCTGGCTCCCATCCTTGCCTCCGGCGGCATTCTACGGCATTCCCGAGCCCGTCACACCGGCGCCATGGAGCATTTCGACTCCGCCCTCCGGAGGGCGGAGTCGAAGCACCCGGGTGCGCTGCGGCGGAAATCATCGCGGTATGATGGTCCCGCTCGATGTCCCAACCGGTGCACCTGGCGTTTCTCGGCTGCGGCTTCATCACGCGCGTCCATAGCCGCCACCTGCGTGCGCTCCGCGGCGACGTGGTCTGGAGCTACGCCAGCCGCGACGTGAAGAAGGCGGTCGACTTCTGCGGGAGGTACGGCGGCGCGGCGAGCTACGGCGACTATCGGGCCGCCATCATCGACCCGCGCGTGGATGCGGTCGTGATCGCCGTCCCACCCCGCTTCCACCTGGACCTGGCGCTCACCGCGCTCGAAGCCGGCAAGCACGTGCTCGTGGAGAAGCCGGCCTTCCCGCGCACGTCCGACTACCGCATGGTCCTCGAGGCGCGCAATCGCGCAGGCCGCGTGGTCCTGATCGGCGAAAACGATCACTACAAGCCGCTCGCGTACACCCTCCGCCGGCTGCTCGGCCGGGGCGTCATCGGACACCTCGTCTTCGCGCAGTTCATCACCATTGCGAGAAAGCTGAAACGGGAAGACGACTGGCGCAACGACGAAGAGATGGCTGGCGGGGACGCATTCTTCGAGGAGGGCATTCACTGGCTGCATTTCGCGGGCAGCCTCGGCCCGTCGATCGCATCGGCCCACGGGTACCGGCCGCTGGTATCGCGCGACGGTCCCGACCGGCGCGTCAAGAGCATGATGGTCGCCTTCCGGTACGACAACGACGCCGTGGGCTCGCTGTTGTATTCCCGGGAGGTGCCGTCGTTGCTGCGCGGGCTCAGGCTGTCAAAGCTGTACGGGCAGCAGGGGATCATCACGTTCGAGTCGAATGGTCTCTTCGTCTTCGTTCGCGGCAAAGGGCTGCCGACACTGCTGTTGCCCGGCTTCCGCGACATCCGCGGGTATCGCGCCATGTATCGGGACTTCCTGCACGCCGTCCGGACGGGCCAGGCGCCCGAGATGGGCCTCGAGCGGGCCATGGACGACCAGCGGCTCATGGATCAGATTTACGCGACCGTCGAGCGGCGCGAGGCGCTGGCGGTCGGAGAGTAGCGGTGCAGTAGCCGCGGGCTGACTCCTTCCGGATGCGGACAGAACGCTTCGACATCATCATCATCGGCAGCGGCGCCGGGGGCGGCACGATCGCCCATGCGCTGGCGGCCTCCTCCGCGCGAATCCTGGTCATCGAGCGCGGCGACTTCGTCCCGCAGGAAGACGAGAACTGGAACCCGGAAGCGGTCTGGAAGCACCTGCGGTACCGCGTGCGCGAACGGTGGGTGGACAGGAGCGGACGCGAGTTCCAGCCCTACACGCACTACTGCGTCGGCGGCAACACCAAATTCTGGGGCAGCGTCCTCTACCGGCTCCGGCGCGAAGACTTCCAGGCCACCGAGCACGTCGACGGGGTGTCGCCCGCCTGGCCGATCACCTACGAGACGCTCGAGCCGTACTACGACCGGGCCGAGTGCCTGTACCAGGTGCGCGGCCAGCATGGACTCGATCCGACCGAACCGTCGCGCCGCCCGTACCGGCACGACGCCGTTCCTCACGCGCCCGGCATGGCGACGATTGTCGAGCAGCTGCGCGCGCTCGGCCTGCACCCCTCGCCGCTGCCGCTCGGCCTGTTGCGTCCGGGCGCACATGACGGCTGCCAGTTGTGCAACACGTGCAACTCATTTCCGTGCAGGGTCCACGCGAAGAGCGATGCCGACATCTGCTGCATCCGCCCGTTGCTGCAGCAGCCGACGGTCGCGCTCTGGACGAACGCGCTGGCGCGGCGCCTGGTCACGGATACGACCGGCCGCAAGGTCGAGGCGGTCGAGGTCGAGCGCAACGGCGAGACGCAGCGCGTGGAGGCGCCGCTCGTGATCGTCTCGTGCGGCGCGGTGAACTCGGCCGCGCTGTTGCTTCGATCGGCGAGTGACCGGCATCCGACGGGGCTCGCCAATTCGTCCGGCCTCGTTGGCCGGCGGTACATGGCGCACCTCGCGACGATGATGCAGGGGTTCCATCCGTTCCGGCGGAATGAGGCGGTGTTTCAGAAGACGGTCGGCATCAACGACTTCTACGTGCACGGTCCCAACGGCGGCGGCTATCCGCTCGGCCAGATCCAGTCGCAGGGGCGCACCCACGGCGTGATGGCGCAGACGGTCGCGCCCTGGATTCCGCTCTGGGCGTACGACGCGTGGGTGGCGCGCGGGGTGGACTGGCTGGTGATGTCGGAGGACCTGCCGCGCGACGACAACCGCGTGGAGGTGGACGCGGGCGGCCGCATCAGGCTGCGCTACCAGCCGAATAATCTCCGGGCGCACCATCAGCTGGTCAGAGAGACGAAGCGCATCCTGCGCCGGCTCGGATTCTGGGTCGTGGTCGCGCACTCGCACCGCGGCCGGAACACCACCCATCAGTGCGGCACGATCGTCTTCGGCACCGACCCGCGCACGTCGGTGCTGGATACCTACTGCCGCGCACATGACGTCGAGAATCTGTTTGTCGTCGACGCGTCGTTCTTTCCTTCGTCTGCGGCCGTCAATCCAGGCCTGACGATCGCCGCCCAGGCGCTGCGCGTGGCCGACCATATCCGCGACACCCGTCTTCGCCATTGACGATTGCGATTTGTGATTTGCGATTGGTGATTCACAATGCCACGAATCGCAAATCGCAAATCAGAAATCACAAATGATGAGAGCTCGATCCTTCAGCCACTGCGGCATCACGGTGTCCAGCTTCAACCGGGCCGTGCAGTTCTACTGGGACGTGTTCGGCTGCCCGCTGGTGGGCGTCGCCGATACGCCACCCGAACGTGTCCGCTCGTTCTTCGGAATATCACCTCCGATCCCGCTTGCGGCGGGGCAGTCCGCGCCCGAGCCCCGTTGCAGGATCGGATGGATCCGCGTGCCCGGCGGCGCCGTCCTCGAGATCTTCGAGTTCGAGCCGCAGCTGCCGCCGACCGTCATCCCCTGGAACCGGGTCGGTCTGACGCACATCTCCTTCAACGTCCGAAACACTCACCGGTGGTACGACTACCTGCAACGCAAGGGCGTGGAGTGCGTCAGCAAGCCTGAACGATCGCCGCGCGGTCACATGTTCTTCTTCGCCCGCGACTTCGACGGCAACCTGATCGAGATGATGGACCTGGGCTACATGCACTACGTGCTCCAGTGGCTCGGTCCGCTCGGCGGCTGGCTGTTTCGGCGCGGAATGTACAAGCGGTACTACGAGTGACGCTGGCGCATTCGCCGCCGGATGGACACCCGCGTTGCCGAATCAGCAGCGGCTCTCGTCTCCCGGCTGTCACCACGCGGCGCCGTTCACGTGCGGCGGCAGCCATAACCCGTGACCGTGGAGCCCCGTGGTCTCACTGACGACGACCTGGCCAGGCTACCTGCACAGCATGTCAGGGCCGCACTCTGGAGCCTCAGCATGGACCAGCACATGACTCTCCTGCGCCCGGCGGCGCATTCGCGGGGTGGACAGGGAATCTCATCAGCGTTTCCTCCCGAGGTCCTGCAACAGGTCCGCGGGCGCGTGCGGCTCCTCTCCGTGCTCATCCTCGTCGCATTTGCATTCGACCTTGTTGTCTATGCGGGCAACTGGCTCGCAATCCTCATTGGTTATCCGGCGCCGAGCGGGTTCTTCGAAACGGGGGGGTTCCAGGCCCTCAATGTCGTCGCCGTTGCAGCTTCCGCCGGTCTCTGGTGGGTCGCCCGCAGCCCTCGTGTGTCCGCCAGTCGCCTTCATACACTTGGCTTGGCCTACGAGATCGGCATCTGTTTCATCATCGCGACGATCACGTTCTGGCAGTACTACGTCCTCACGCTGATGCTGCCGAATCTCACGTGGGTCCCTGTCGTCATCATCCTGTTCCCCTTGATCATGCCGGGCCCACCGGGCCGCATGCTCGTGGCCGCCGTCGCTGCCGGAGCGACGGCGCCGGTGGCGCTCCTTCTGCTCGAAGTCGCGGGTAAGGTGGCTGCGGATCCCGAGGCGTACGTCCAGGTGACGGTTCACTCCGCGTTCGCGGTCGGGTTTGCCTACACGGGCGCTCAGCTGGTGTACGGACTTGGACGCGAGGTCACTGCCGCGCGGGAGTTTGGGAGCTACCGGCTCGTGGAGCGCCTGGGACAGGGAGGGATGGGTGAGGTGTGGCGCGCCCAGCATCGCATGCTGGCGCGCTCCGCCGCGATCAAGCTGATTCAACCCTCGGTCCCCAGCGCCGGACGGCCCGAGTCATCCGAGGAGGCACGACGACGATTCGAGCGTGAAGCCCAGGCCATCGCCCTCCTGCGGTCGCCCCACACCGTGGAGCTGTTCGATTTCGGGGTATCCACCGACGGTGCGTTCTACTACGTGATGGAACTGCTGGATGGGCTCGACGCCGACGCGCTCGTACGCGGGTTCGGTCCCGTTCCCGCGGAACGCGCGATCTACCTGCTGCGCCAGGTGTGCCACTCGCTCTCCGAGGCCGAAGCGCGTGATCTCGTCCATCGTGACATCAAGCCCGCCAATATCTTCGTGTGCCGGTACGGTGAAGATTGCGATTTCGTCAAGGTCCTGGACTTCGGCATTGCGAAGGCGGTTGGCGTAGACACCGAACCCGTGTTGACGCAGGTGAATGTCGTCCATGGCACGCCGGCCTTCATGGCTCCCGAGCAGGCGCTCGGTGGGTCGACCGTGGATAGACGCGCTGACATTTATGCCACGGGCTGCCTGGCGTATTGGCTGCTGACCGGTGAGCTCGTGTTCACCGCGGAGACGGCAATGGCGCTCCTTCTGCACCACGCACAGACGCCTCCGATCCCGCCGTCGGTCCGGACGGAACTGCCGATCCCTGAAGGCCTGGACCGGCTCGTGCTGTCGTGCCTGGCGAAAGACCCCGCCGAACGGCCGCAGTCAGCAAGGGAGCTTTCGCTTCGCCTGGCGGCTGTCGAGTGCGCGAGCGCCTGGACCGAGGAACGCATTCGCGACTGGTGGGCGAGGCACCAACCGGTCCAGCCGCAGGACCAGAATTCGATAGCGTGACTCCACGCCGCGCCGGCGGAGGAAGCCGGGCGAAAGCCGATTGCCGGCCCGCAGCGGCGGCGGCGCGGCGTGTTCGTCGGGCGGCGCCGTGACCGGCCCCGATCGCGCTGATAAGCTCGGTCCGGTGCGGATCGGCATTGATCTCGGCGGCACGAAGATCGAAGGGATCGCGCTTCGCGGCAGCGGCGAGGTCGCGCGCATGCGGGTCGAGACTCCACGCGGCGACTATGCTGCGACCGTCGAGGCCGTCGCTACGACCGTCGAGGCGCTCGAACAGCGGGCCGGTGCGATCGGATCAGTAGGAGTCGGCATCCCCGGCACGATCTCGGCGGCGACGGACCTCGTCAAGAACGCCAATTCGGTGTGGCTGATTGGCAAGCCCCTTCGTGCGGACCTCGAGCGACGGCTCGCGCGTGAGGTCCGGATCGCAAACGACGCCAATTGCTTTGCGGTGTCCGAGGCCGCCGACGGCGCCGCGGCGGGCGCCGAGGTCGTCTTCGCGGTCATCGTCGGCACCGGCACCGGCGCCGGCATCGTCGTTCGCGGCGACGTGGTCACCGGGCCAAACGGGATCGCCGGGGAGTGGGGCCACAATCCGCTGCCGTGGCCCACGGACGCCGAGCGGCCGGGGCCCGCGTGCTACTGCGGCCGCCGCGGGTGCATCGAGACGTTCTTGTCGGGCCCTGGCCTGCAGGCCGATTACGAGCGGCGCACAGGGCGACGGCACGCGCCGGCCGCGATTGTCGACGATGGCGCGGGCGGCGATCCGGCGGCGCGGGAGGCGCTTGCCCGCTACGCCGGGCGGATGGCGCGCGCCCTCGCGAGCGTGATCAACGTGCTCGATCCTGACGTGATCGTGCTGGGCGGCGGGATGTCCAGCATCGCGTCGCTGTACGGCGACGTGCCGCGTCTCTGGGCGCCATTCGTTTTTTCAGACACCGTGGTGACGCGGCTGGTGCGCGCGCGTCATGGCGATGCGAGCGGCGTCAGGGGCGCCGCGTGGCTCTGGCCGGCGCGCGCGGCGGACGTTTGACAATTGTCAATATATTCGAATATCAATATGTAGTGCCGCCCACGGACCTCCAGGCGCTGAAAGCCGATCTGTTCCGCGCGCTGGCCCATCCCGTCCGCATTCGGGTGCTCGAGTTGCTGGCCCAGAAGGAACACACCGTCCAGGAATTGCAGGAGGCGCTGGGCCTCGACCAGCCGGCCGTGTCCCAGCATCTCGCCGCCTTGCGCGCGCGCCTGCTCGTCACCTCACGCAAGCAGGGCACACTCGCGTACTACACGCTCCGCAGCCCCCTGGTCGCCGAACTGCTCCGGGTGTCCCGCGAGTTTCTCAGTCACCGCCTCGCCGAGAGTCAATCCATGCTTCGTGCGCTGCGGCGGGAAAAGCGGCGATAGCCCGTGCAGCTGTTTACGAAGATCCTTCGCACGGGCATCGTCACCGAGCCGCTGCCCGATCGCGCGTCCAGCGCCGTCATGCTGGCCCGCGAGATCGATCGCCGCGCCCGGGCGCTGTTCGGACGCGCGCTGGCGATCCGCCAGGTCGACGCCGGCTCGTGCAACGGGTGCGAGCTCGAGATCGCCGGCCTTCCCGGTCCGGTCTATGACATGGAGCGGTTCGGGCTCCACTTCGTCGCGTCGCCGCGCCACGCGGACATGCTCCTCGTCACCGGGCCCGTGACGCGGAACATGGCAGTGCCGCTGCGGAAGACCTACGACGCCACGCCCGATCCCAAGCTGGTGGTGGCCGTGGGCGACTGCGCCCGGACGTGCGGCGTCTTTGCGGGCAGCTACGCCGTCGTCGGCCCCGTCGATCGGATCATTCCAGTGGACGCGTCTATCGACGGCTGTCCGCCGGAGCCCGCAGATATTCTTCAGGGCATTCTTGCGGCGCTCGGGCGGATCGACGCGGGTCGGCGCGAATGAGCGAAGCGGCCCTCGCGACCGCGCTGACGGCATGTGCCGCGGGCGCCGTCCTGGCGATGGTCTGGCCCTCCGGCGCGGGCGCCCGGCGGCTCTCGCTCGCCTCCGCGTGTGCCGGCTGCTCGGCCGCGCTGGTCGCCGCCATCACGGTCCTTCAAGGCAGCCTCTCGTGGACATGGCGGTCCGAGGCGCTGCTCCAGCCGCTCGGCGGCGTGTCGCTCCGGGTCGATCCGCTCGGGGCATTCTTCCTCCTGATCGTGGCCGTCACGGGCGCTCCCGCGTCCCTCTACGCGCTCGGCTACCTGCGCCATCTGGACGGCCAGGTGCGCGGCCGTGCGGTGCACGCGCTCTTCAACGTGTTTCTGGCGGGCATGTGCGTCGTGCCGCTCGCGGACAACGTCGCCACGTTTCTGTTCGCATGGGAAGTCATGGCGCTGTCGTCGTACCTGCTGGTGGTGAGCGACCCGGAGCAGGAGGGCGCCGCCGCGGCGGGCCTCTGGTACGCGGTGATGACCCACGCCGGGTTCCTCGCCCTCCTTGCCGCCTTCGTCCTCCTGGGTCAGGGTGGCCCGCTCGAATTCCCCGCGATGCGCGCCGGCGCCGCGACGCTGCCACCCGCCTCCCAGGGCGTCGTCGTGCTGCTGCTGCTGGCGGCCTTCGGCTCGAAGGCGGGACTCGTGCCGCTGCATGTGTGGCTGCCGCGCGCCCATCCGGCGGCGCCGAGCCACGTGTCGGCGCTCATGTCAGGCGCCATGGTGAAGCTCGGCGTGTACGGCACGATCCGCGTGCTGTTCGATCTCATGCCGCCGTTGTCGCCGTGGTGGGGCGGCGCGGTGCTTGCGCTCGGCGTCGCCACGGCGCTGACCGGCGTGCTCTATTCGGTGGCCGAGCCGCATCTCAAGCGCGTGCTCGCCTACAGCACCGTTGAGAACATCGGCCTGATCTTTGTTGGCCTGGGCTTCGCGCTCCTGATGCGGGCCTACGGTAATGGCGTGCTCGCCGCCATGGGGCTGGTCGTGGCGCTCCTCCATACGCTCAACCACGCGGTGTTCAAGACCCTGCTCTTCCTGGCCGCGGGGGCGGTCATTCACGGTGCCCGCACGTCATCGCTCGAAGGGCTGGGAGGACTGATCAAGCGGATGCCTCACACCGCGGTGCTGTGCCTCGTGGGCGTGCTCGCCCTCGCGGCCGTGCCGCCGCTCAACGGGTTCACCTCCGAGTGGCTGACGTTTCAGCTGCTGGTCGCCGGGGCGCGGTACACCGAACCGGCACTGGCCATCGTGCTGCCCCTTGCCCTGGCCGCCGTGGCGCTCGTTGCCGGCCTTGCGGCCGTGTCGGCGGTGCGGCTGTTCGGCATCGCGTTCCTGGCGCTGCCACGAACGGACAGCGCGCGTGACGCGCACGAGGCCCCCGCGATCATGCGCGCGGCCATGCTGCTGCCAGCGGCGGGCTGTATCGTCCTCGGGCTGATCCCCACGCTTGCCGTGGCGCAGTTGACGGCCGTCGTGAGCGACCTTGGTCTGCCCATGGGACAGCTCGACACGGGCTTCGCCCTCGTCCTGCCGCTGGTTGGCAGCCAGCTCTGGCCGATCGCCATCGCCGCGCTCCTTGGCGCCGGCGCAGTCGTCGCGGCTGCCGTGGCGCAGACGTCGCGAGGACCGGTCCGGACAGACACCACCTGGAACTGCGGCCGCATCGCGCAGTCCCCGCGGCAGGAGTACACCGCCGCTGCGTTTGCGGAGCCGCTCAAGCGGGTGTTTACGGGTTTTTACCGGCCGACGCACGAGGTCAGCCTCGACGTGCACCCGGTCTCGCCCTATTTCGTGCGCGGCATCACGCTGCGCGCCGATTTCGCACCCTGGATGGAACAGACGCTCTATACGCCGCTGATCCGCGCCGCGCGATGGGTATCGGGCCAGGCTGGCCGTCTCCAGACCGGGTCGATTCACTTGTACCTCGCGTTTCTTCCCGGTGCGCTGCTCGTGCTGCTCCTCATTGCCCGCTGGATCCGCTGATGACGCCCATTGTCCTCGCTGTGACCGAATGCCTCTGTCTCGCAATCGCGGCGCCCGCGGTTGTGGGGTACGTGCGCTGGCTCAAGGCGCGGCTGCAGGGCCGCCGTGGCGCCGACTTCCTGCAGCCCTATCGCGATCTCCGCAAGACGTTCGCGAAAGGGATGATCATCGCCGACACCACGTCGTGGATATTCCATCTGACGCCGTGCGTGGTGGTTGCGTCCACCGTCGCCGCCGCGGCGCTCGTCCCGGTCATCTCGGCATCTCAACCGGGAGACCAGCTCGGCGACCTGTTCGCGCTCATGGCCCTGCTCATTCTGGGCACGATTTTTCTCGCGCTCGGCGGCCTCGATCCGGGCACGGCCTTCGGCGGCATGGGCTCGAGCCGCGAGATGACGGTGGCGGCGCTGACGGAGCCGACGCTCGCGATTGCCATTCTCTCGCTCGCGCTGACCGCCGGGTCGACAAGCCTTGGAACCATCACCAACACGCTGCTCACGACCCCGGCGAATGCGATCGGACCGGGACACGCGCTCGCGCTGGCGGCATTCCTGATCGCGATGCTGGCGGAGACGGGCCGCCTTCCGGTCGACAACCCGGCCACGCATCTCGAGCTGACGATGATTCACGAAGCGATGATTCTCGAGTACTCGGGACCCTACCTCGCCCTGCTGGAATGGGCCGCTGCGCTCAAGCTGACGCTGCTGCTCACGCTGGCGTCCAACCTGTTCGTGCCGTGGGGCATCGCCACCTCGCTCTCGGCCGGTGCGCTCGCGCTCGGGCTGGCGGCGGTGCTCGCCAAGCTGGCGCTGCTCGCGACGCTCCTGGCCGTGCTCGAAACCCGCGTGGCGAAGCTTCGCCTGTTCCGCGTACCGGAGCTGCTCGCGGTGTCGTTCACGCTGGCGCTGCTGGCCGCCACGTCCTCGTTCTTCACCAGGTAACGACGTGGACGCCCTCTTCTCGCGACTGACGATGACCGGGGCGAGCGCCATGCTGCTGCTGGCGCTGGTCGTCATGTGGCGCCGCCACGTGCCCGCCTACGTGACGGCCTTCCGCACGCAGTCGGTGGTTCTGGCCTTTGTCGGCGCGATCGTGGCCTGGATGGGCGAGGTCCCGGAGCTCTTCCTCGTCGCCGCAATCATCCTCGGGCTCAAGGGCTGGATCGTGCCGCGCATCCTCGCAGGCATGGAAGCGCGGCGTCCTGATGATCGCGGTCTGCGGCCGCTCGTGAACACGGAGATGTCGCTGCTCATTTCGGGCGGGCTCGCCGTGGCGGCGTATGAGCTGTCACGTCCGCTGACCGAGGTCGTCAGCCTGCCCACGCGGAGTGGCCTGCCGATCGCGCTGGCGCTCATCCTCGTCAGTCTGTTCATCGTCGTGAGCCGGCGGCAGGTCATCGCGCAGATTGTCGGCTTCCTGATGCTGGAAAACGGCGTTGCGCTGCTCGCGCTGCTCGGCGCCTATGGCGTCCCGCTGGTGGTCGAGCTCGGCGTGTTCCTGGACGTGCTGCTGGGCGTCCTCGTGATGCAGGCGCTGGTGCCCGGGATGGAGAAGACGTCCGCCGGGTGAGTCCGGCGCGCCACCATGGATTCCGTCCTCGTGATCGCGCTCCTGGCGCCGCCCATGTTCGCCGCCGCCGTCGCCATTCTGGTGCGCCGCGCGCCGGTAGGAGCCGTGTGGTTCGACGCGGTGACCATGCCGGTGTCGGCGTGTGCCGCCGCCGCCATCGCACTGCGCCTGGCGGCAGGCGGGGCACCCGTCGTCGTCGGCAACGCCTGGCGGCTCGATGCGCTGTCGGCGCTGCTGGCGCTGCTCGTCAGTGTCGTCGCCACGCTCGCCGCTTGGCTCGGCCCGGGCCTCGAACGGCGGGGCGGAGTGCCGAGTACCGAGATCCGTCAGTACAGAATCTACGCGAATCTGTTTGCGAGCACGATGCTGATGGCCGTCAGCACCAGCAACCTCGGTGTGATGTGGGTCGCCATCGAGGCGACGACCGTCACGTCGGCGCTGCTGATTCCCTTGCGCCGCACGAAACCGGCATTCGATGCGTCCTGGAAGTACCTGCTCATCGGCTCGGTCGGCATCGCCCTCGCCTTCGCCGGCACCGTCCTGGCGTTTGTCGACTACGCCACGACCGGCGGTGACCTCGAACTGGCGCTCAACTGGACGACGCTCAGGACCGCAGCGCCCTCGCTCCACCCGGAAGTGGCGCAGCTTGCCTTCGTATTTCTGCTGGTGGGCTTTGGGACCAAGGCCGGTCTTGCGCCGACGCACACCTGGCTGCCCGACGCGCACTCGGAAGCGCCGGCGCAGTTGTCAGCCGTGATGTCGGGCGTGCTGCTCGCGGTCGCGCTCTACGCCGTGGCGCGCTGGAAGGCGATCATCGACCTCGCCATCGGACCGGCGTTCACGGACACGCTACTGCTTGTCGTCGGGATCGCAACCGTCATCGTCGGCAGCGCGAGCCTTCTGTCACAGACGTACTACAAGCGGATGCTCGCCTACTCGAGCATCGAGCACATGGGACTGGCATGCGTCGGGCTGGCGCTCGGGCCGCTGGGCGTGTTTGCGGCGCTGCTGCACCTCACAGGGCATGCGCTGGCAAAGAGCGCTGCGTTCCTGATTTCGGGGCGCGTGTACGCCCGCTACCGGTCTGGCGAGATCGAGGCCGTCTCAGGATTGCTGGAAACCGCACCAGCCACTGGTGTCCTGTTCGCGACGACCGTGTTCGCCCTGGCCGGTCTGCCTCCGTTCAGCCTGTTTCTCTCGGAGATTCTGATCGTGCAGGCCGCATGGCGGGCGGGACACCCGGCGGTCACCGGGCTCGTGCTGGTTCTGATTCTTCTCGCGTTCGCATCGCTCGTCACGCACCTGCAGCGCATGCTGTTCGGCGAGGCCGGACGCGACGTGCCGCGTGGAGAGCGTCCGAGCGTGCCGCTCGGGCTCCTCGCGCTGCCCGTGGCGCTGCTCGCGTGGATTGGGGTGACGCTGCCGGCGCCGCTGCGGATGCTCCTGACCTACGCCGCTGAGGTCGTTCGGCCGTGACGTGGCGTGACGACATTGCCGCCGTCTTGTCGAACCTGCCGGGCGGCGTCCCGTCTGTCCGGTCCGAGGCGGGGGTATGGCGCCTGGAGGCGTCGGCGGGTGCACCGCCGCGCGTGATGGAGACGCTGATCCGGCAGCTCGGCGGTGTCGTGCTGCTGGCCGCCGGTGAGGATCGTCCGCAGGCGGGCGCTATGTACGTGCACTACTTGATTGGTCTGACCGGTGCGCCGCGCGAAGGCGGAGCAGGGACCGGCCGATGGGAGCTCGTGCACGTCACGATGGGCCTGCCGCGCGCGGCGCCGGTCGTGCCAAGCCTGGCCGCGCTGTCTTTCCCGATGTCGCGGTTCGAGCGCGAGATGCGCGACCTGCTCGGCATCGAGCCGCTGGGACACCCCGATCCTCGTCCGCTCGTGCGTCACGGATTCTGGCCCGAGTCTTTCCATCCCCTGCGCCACGACGCGGTGGTCCCGGCATTCGAAGACGACGGCCGTCCGTTTCCGTTCACCGCCGTGGAAGGTGAGGGGGTCTACGAGATTCCTGTAGGTCCCGTCCACGCGGGCGTCATCGAGCCGGGTCATTTCCGGTTCAACGTGCTGGGCGAAACCATTCTCAAGATGCGCGCCCGCCTGTATTTTACGCACAAGGGGACGGAGCGGCTCTTCGCGGGGCGTCAGCCCGACGAAGGCGTGGCGCTGGCGGAGCGCGTGTCCGGCGACACGAGCGTGGGTCACGCGCTGGCGTTCTGCCAGGCGGTCGAAGCACTCGCGGGAGTGGACGTGCCGCGGAGCGCGAAGGTGCTGCGAACGGTGCTCTTGGAGCTCGAGCGCCTCTACAACCACGTCACTGACGTTGGGGCCATTATCGGGGACACCGGTTTTCCCGTCGGGCAGGCCCACTGCCTGCGGCTGCGCGAGCGCCTGCTTCGCCTGAACAAGGAAGTCGCAGGCCACCGGCTGTTGCGCGGGGTCGTCGTGCCGGGCGGCGTCGCCGGCGTGGACGGACTCAACGCGCGCATCATCCCGGAGATCGAGCGCGTAGTGGAGGACTTCGAGGAGGTCGTGCAGATCTGCCGCGACAACACGCTTGTCGCCGATCGTCTCGAAGGTACGGGACGGCTGCCCGCTGAGGTCGCCGGCGACTTCGGCGTCGTCGGATACGTGGCGCGCGCGTGTCAGGTCCCGCACGACGTACGGCACGATCTGCCGTTTGCCGCCTACGAGTGGCTGGAGGTCGCGCCGGTCGTCGAGGAGGGCGGGGATGTGCAGGCCCGTCTCGAGGTTCGTGTGCGCGAGGTCCGCCAGGCGGCACGGATCATCACAGAGGCCCTTGCCGGCGTCACTCCATCGGCGCACCGGGTTGGCGTGGGCGCGCTGCCGGCATTGACGGCGGGGTTCGGCGTGGTGGAGGCGTGGCGCGGCCGGCTGGTGCACATGGTGATCGCCGGCACGGACGGCCGGCTGCACCGGGTCAAGATCGTCGATCCCTCGTTCTTCAACTGGCCCGCGCTCGCGCGCGCGCTCGAGGACAACATCGTTCCCGACTTCCCGCTCTGCAACAAGTCGTTCAACGCGTCCTACTCGGGCAACGATCTGTGAGCAATGCGCCGCCAGCTTCAGGGGGGCACTCGGGGGTGCGGGTGGCCTGCCACGCGACCATCCTCCAGGCGCCATCGCGGAGCGCCCACACATCGAGAACGATGACGTGATAGCTGGGCGTGCCCGTGAGCCGGATCTGGGCCCGGCCCCGAACGACTCCGGTATCGCCAGTCAGCGGGATGACCTGGGTGTCCGAGTAATCGACGCCGAGCTACGGGCCCGTGTGCTCGAAGGGCGAGGAAGCTGGCCTTGGTATCGGTGGTGCCACCCGAATGTGTGTAGGACAGGTCGGCGCTCAGAAGCGCGTCGAGGGTGCCGATCTCCTCCCGCACCATGGCACCAATTCGTTGTATTTCGAGGGCTCGAAACGTCTTCTCGAGGTCGGAGTGAACGGCATGGAGTGCCACCCTATGTCTCTCGCTTTCCGGCGCTGCCCGTTTGCGCGCCGGGTGCTCGGTACTGGACTTGCTCGGCCTTGCGCAAGGCATCCATCGTTTCGTCGACGGTCAGGAGGACTGTCGTTTCGAACGAACTGAGCGCACCGCCGCTGCCAATCGCCAGCGCAACCGCGGCCATGGACACGTTGTCGGGGGCCTCCCATAGGTTGTAGCCGTCGTGTGTGCCGAAGGCGTACCAGAACCCATGGAGCCTTCCACCGACCGACTCGATGTACGACTGAGCGGCCTTTCGGCGGTCCTCTGGGTTGCCGATCAGCCTGGCCCAGGTCTCCGGTGTGTAGCTGAACCTCGATAGATAGAGCGGCATCGTCCCTCCTTCTTTGTGACGGTGTAATCCCCCTGGCACCCTGAAGGCCACGAGCTCGGGCTGGTGTGAGAACATCCGCTCTGCTCCCCCTTCCCGTTGCAGTAATGCCGCATTCTCGACCAGATCCGCCCCAAGGCGAGTCGCTGCGTCAGTGATGAGGACACAGGCACTGCCGGCAAGTCCAAGGACAACGGCCAGCCCGCGCGACACGATGGTTCCCTCCTCACCCCTGCTGGCCGGGAAATCGAATCGGCCAACCTCTCGGCCCCGCCGCCTTCTCGTGTCCGAATAACGGCACGCGCTGATAAAAGGGCAGCTGGGTGTGACCCATGTTCCCAGTCAACTCATGGCCGCCCACGCGAAACAGAAATGGGTTCAAGGAATGTCGAATTGAGGCGCGCCCGACGATTCTCTTTCCGGCGAACGCGAAGAGGAACGTCGATGGAACGTGATTCGACAACGGCAGATTGATGCCCCGTTCCTGATCGGCGAGGACCTCGAGGTATCTCCGAAATGACATGCCCGGTTCGTAATAATGCAGAAACGACGGATATCCAGGCGACGTCGCGCGATGAGCCGTGAGGAACTCTTCTTCCTCATCTTCCACGGGGCGTCTGAGCACCAGATCGGACAGCATCTCGCCTCAGGCACAATGGCCTGTTGGAGGCCTGACGCATTGGCGATGACCCGCGTAGAGCGGGACGCGCGAACGGCCCGCCACGTCGGGTCCATCGCCTGTCAGGCCTCCTGATTCGTGGGGACGTATCATAGCTCCATGGACCTACGGTTCACGGCCGTCTTTCGCCAAGTGCCTGAAGGCTACATCGGCTTCGTCGAGGAACTTCCTGGCGCCAACACGCAGGGCGCCACTCTAGAGGAAGCGCGTGCCAATCTCCAGGAGGCCGTCGCGATGGTGTTAGACGCCAACCGCGAACTGGCACAGCAGGCCGCTGGCAAAGGACCGGTCATCAGGGAGCCTCTCAAGGTCAGTGCGTGAAGCGGCGCGCGCTTGCTGCGCCACTTGGAACAGGACGGCTGTCGACTGCTCCGAGAGGGTGCCAACCATTCGATTTTCGTCAGTCCCACCGGCACAGCATCGACCGTTCCGCGGCATACGGAAATCAACGACGACCTCGCCACGAGAATCTGCAGGGACCTCGGCATTCCCCCGCCGTAGCGACCTCGCCACGGGACTGTCGGCGTGCCTGAGCCGATTACATCGTTGCTTCGATCAGAGGCCTAGCGTTCGCGATGAGCCGCGGCGCTCGTGTGTTCCGCCGACGGCTCCATCGCGTTGGGAGGCGTCAGCACCCGCGAGTGTACTTCTTGTGCAGCCGCAGGTGTCCCGTAGGCGTGTACAGGTCGCTGACAGGGATTCGAATTTCCTGCCAAGGCCGAAGCGGCGGACGCTTACCGGGCTCGCACCACATGTCGGCGTCTTGTTCCAGTCGTGCACGCAGCACGCCTCTTTCGATTCCCAGAACCAGTAGATCACCCAAAGGACTCGAGACGATCTGTTGAGTCTCCAGCAACCGCACTTCTGGCTCGCCCCCGAAGTCGGTGGCGTTGATCCACGTTCCATTCAGAAAGGGCCCTTCTGGTAAACGAAACCAGGTCGCGCGACGCTCAAGAAACGTTTCGTGAAAGTATGGGCCATAACCCCAGTCGCCATCGAACAGATCGGGCCGAAACTCCGTCGCGGGGCCACCTCTTACTGAAACAAACAACGCGCGCAAGCCCTTGCCTGGTGTTGCGATGACCAACAGCGAGCCAGCCGGTGCGGCGTTCTCAGAGGGGCCAGCCCGCAATCGGACAACGTGAACCTTCGGCGCTAGCTTCTCGTCCCGGCACAGATACTCGTCGGCGGTCCGACTCAAGTTGGCACAGAGCGATTGCAGTCGGTTCTCATTTTCCAGCCACTCAACGAGATCACCATTGAATAGGCCAACCCATCCGATCTCCGTCGTCTCGGCGGACTGCTGTGCCAACAACGACACGCGTGCGCATGCCACCAGGACTGCGGCAAGCAGCCAACCGATTCTTCTCCAGCGTTCCATCGAATGAACCATGAACGGCTGACGTGCCGGCTCACCCGCGGCGGCCGGTCACGGACGTTCCAAATCAACCTCAACTATCCTGCGGCCGCCGCCGGGTGCAGCCGCCTGTTGGGCAGCTTGCCCCGCCGTTCATACCATGGTAATACTACGGTATGAAAGTAGCGCTGTCCATTCCGGATGACCTGTTTGATTCCGCCGAGACCCTCGGAAAACGCCTCGGTGTTTCTCGAAGCCGGCTTTACGCAACGGCCTTGGCCGACTTCGTCGCCAAGCACCAGAGCCGCAAAGTGACAGCACGCCTCGATGCCGTCTACGCGACCGAGGACAGCCGACTCGACGGAGCCACCCGTCGTCTGCAGGCCCGTTCGCTCCCCCGCGACTCGTGGTAATCGAACGCGGCGAGGTGTGGTGGGCCGATCTCGGTGAACCCGACGGCTCAGAACCCGGATACCGACGGCCCGTCGTCATTGTGCAAAGTGACGCCTTTAATCGTAGCCGCCTCCGCACCGTCATCGCCGTCGTTGTTATGACCAACGTTCGCTTGGTCGAAGCCCCTGGTAACGTCCTCCTTCCAGCGAAAGCCACCGGGCTTCCCAAGGACTCGGTGGCCAACGTGTCCCAAGTTATTACGGTCGACCGCGACTTCCTACTCGAGCGCGCCGGCCGCGTCCGGGGCCAGTCGCTGAAAGACGTTGACAAGGGTCTACGCCTCGTTTTGGCTCTGTAGGTACTTAAGCTGTCCAACGGACTGGCGCTCACCCGCGGCGCCGCTGACAATACTTTCAATTTGGGACGTTGCGCCCGCGGCGCCGGGCTTAACCGAACGCTTCACTCGCCGCTTCTTCTTGACGGAGGAGTCCAGATACGCTTGGTTAGGCTGCGGTCAGTCTGTGACGACGAACCGCACTTCGCTCGAACGGCACCGCGATGTGGGTGCCTCTTCTGGGTTCCGCCAAAGGAGAACCAATGCTGCGTACTCGCCTGGAGCCAGCCGTTCAGCCACTCTCTTGTAGGTGAGTTGCCGTACATCCAGGCGTTCTCCGGGGTTCAGCACGAGGTAATCCGCGCTCGAGATTGGCCCCGGATCCGAGATGACCGTTGGCAGGTCGACGACGCGGCCATCCTTGACGATAACCAATTCGAAGTACACATCTTGGAGGTCGTTTCGACGGCCATCCCGCACGTCGAGCACGCGAATCGAACCGCTGCTCGTGTTCGTCACGGATACGGAAAACTGCGGGCGAGTTCCGGCCCTGATTCTTGGCGTCGACGTCGCGACTGTAGCTTCAATTTCAGTCGCTTGGCACGTTTCAACCATGATCGGTGACACGACTTGTGATGTCAGCATCGAGGGCAGCGCAGCCACAATTGAACCAAACAGGAATCTCACCATCAGATCTTCGTTTCGTGTGCAGCCTAACGAGCCCCGCGT
>Ga0214472_10001077_pt1 | contig 31438 bp, 34 predicted proteins | sample RVTome_6_FD_207662 | JGI IMG/M metagenome (GOLD analysis project Ga0214472, IMG submission 207662) | Soil microbial communities from uranium-contaminated site in the Upper Colorado River Basin, Wyoming, United States - RVT140D175 | ecosystem: Environmental > Terrestrial > Soil > Contaminated >...
CTGAACAACCGCAAGGATGTCGGGGTCATCGTCCGCAATCAGGACCCGTTCGCTCATTTCTCCTCTACTGCCCTTCTCAGTTCGGCTACTGCCGCGAGGGGATTCTTCGCCCGAAATATCGCGGTTCCGGCCACGAACACGTTGGCACCCGCATCCTTGGCCATACGTGCGGTATCGGGCGTAATACCCCCGTCGATCTGAATATCGGTCGTCAGTCCGCGCTCCTCAACCCATTCTCTAGCCGTCTCGACCTTCGTCAGAACCTCGGGAATGAAGCTTTGGCCCCCAAACCCGGGCTCAACCGACATCACGAGAAGGACATCGCACAGGTCGAGGAAGGGGGCGACGCCCGAAAACGGGGTTCCCGGATTGCAGACCAGCCCGAAATCGAGACCATTATCACGTGCCACCTTCGACGCTCGAGTCGGGTCCGGCATCGCCTCGATGTGCATCGTCACCAGATCAGCGCCGGCCTCGGCGAGATCGGGGAGAAAGGCCCCGGGATTGGTCGTCATCAGATGACAATCGAAGTAGAGGTCGGTCAACGGTCTGATGCCCTTGATGACGGGGATCCCGAACGACACATTGGGGACGAAATGGCCATCCATGACGTCGAGGTGCAGCCAGTCCACCGACGCCTCGACCCCAAGAATCTCCTCCCTGAGGCAGCCGAAATCGGCAGCGAGCAACGACGGGGCGATCTTGACGGCGGTCACTCCGCGAGATTGTAAAGGGGGAGGTCTCAACCCCTGTGTAGCGCGACGAACATCCCGTCGGTGCCGGTGAGGTGGGGGGCGAGGAGGCGGCCGCTCCCCCAGACGACCCCGGGCAGAGGAGCCGGTTCGAATCCCGTTCCCTCGATGACCTCGATGGTCTCCTCAGGGGTGACGGTGCACACCGAGTAGACGACCTGGCCCCCCGGAGCCACGAGTTCCATTGCCTTCTCCAACATGCCCTTTTGTGCGCCGGCCAACCGACCGACCTCGGCTTCGGTGACCCGGAACCTGATCTCGGGTCTGCGTCGCAAAGTGCCCAGACCACTGCATGGTGCATCGAGCAGGACTCGATCGAAGGTGGCGCCCCTAAACGGCAGGTCGTTGGCATTGGCGACCACCCAATGGGCGCCAGGAACCCGACGTTGTGCGTCGGACACCCGCCGCCGATGGGAATCGGCAGCGATCACGATCCCGCGGTCCCCGGCTTGATCCAGCAAATGAGATGTCTTGCCACCCGGCGCCGCCGCCAGATCGATGACCCGCATCCCCTCCTTGACCGCCACCGCGTTCCCGACTGCAATCGACGCTGCATCCTGCACGGTGGTCCCGGCCGGTATCGGCCCGGGGGCCACGACAAAAGCCCCGGGTATGCCTGGAAACTCTTCTCCGATTCCGGCGGCTCCTGGCTTCCCCCTCACCACCCGCTCCGGCTCGGTGGCGCTGGACAAGGCAAACTGGTTGGCCTCAGCGGCCCCCCACGCCCTCTCTAGAGCTCCCATCAACCAGGGCGGAAGGTCCAGCGCTTCCTCGCTCTCCAGCCCACGTTCGGCGACCCTTCGCAGGACGGCGTTGGCGAATCCCGCGGCCTTGGGCTGGATCTCTCGAATCAGGTCGACCCCGGCACTGACCGCGATTGGCTGAGCTAGGTCGGAATAGAGAAGTTCAAATGTCGACACCCGCAACCTGTCGAGGACGGCCGCGTCGACCTCGCTGAGGGCCCGGCCTGCTCCTTCTTCGATCGCCACATCGAGACGCTCCACGCGTCGCAGCACTCCATAGGTGAGAGCCTTGACTCTGGCCGCTTCACGGGGAGCCAGCGCTGCGGTCCGGGTCTCGACGAGGACATTGGAGAAGGCCCCGTCGCGCATGACGCGACCCACAGTCTCGGCAGCCAGGTGACGAGCCTGGAGCGGGTCGGTCATCGGATCGAGCCGGCGCGACCCTGACGCCCCCGCACCCAATCCGCTCCGGGCATGACCCGCTTTCCTGGAGGTTGGATTTCGACCAGTTCCACACCGCCGTCGGCCACCCCCAGGACCGGAAGGCCGTTGACGACTTCTAGTTCTCCGGGCTCGGATTGGTGGGGATGTGAGCGCGCTCTGAGCACTCTGAGGACTTCCCCATCGAGCTCGATCGTGGCTGCTGGCGCGGGAGAAAGGGCCCGCACCCGATTGATCGTCTCCAGCTGTGACATCGTCGGATGCAAAGGGCGGTCCTCGGCGCTCAACTTCGAGGCGTACGTTGCTCCCTCGTCCACCTGGGGCACCGGAACCAGCTCGCCGGTCGAATAGCGGGGCAGGGCGTTCCGTAGCAGAGCGGCGCCGAGCAGCGCGAGCCGCCCGGTCAACTCTCCCGCCGTTTCCTCTCTCTTGATGTCCACGGCCTGTGCGGTCAAGACCGGGCCGGTGTCGAGGCCCTCGTCCAGCTTGATGATGCTGACACCGCTCATCGAATCCCCGACCATGAGCGCCCTGGCCACCGGGGCAGCCCCCCGCCATCTGGGCAGAAGCGAGAAGTGGACGTTCAGCATCCCGTGTGTGGGAACAGCAAGTGCCTCCGGCCCCAGGATCATCCCGAAGGCGACGACCACCCCCAGATCGAAGGGCCCCTCCTCGGCGAGCAGGGCTGCGAGCTCTTCGGAGCTCGACGGCTGGCGTAGATCCAGGCCCAGCTCACTGGCCCGCACCTTCACCGGCGACGGCTCGAGTCGGAGAGACCTTCCTTTCGGGCGGTCGGGGCGGGTCACCACCAAGCCAACTTCGAGATCCTGAGCCAGGGTGTCGAGCGTGGGAATGGCGGCTCTCGGTGTGCCCAGGAGCACGATCCGGGTCATTCGTGACTCGCCATCCCCAGTGCCTCGTCACGGAGATCGCGCAACGCTTGTTTTCGAACTCGTCTCTCCAATTGATCGATCAGAAGCTTGCCGTCGAGATGGTCGATCTCGTGTTGGAGAACCCGGCCTAAGAGGCCGTCCCCGGCGAACTCGACCTCGTTGCCATCGAGATCCAGGGCCCGGGCCCTGGCAAAACCTGGCCGCTTGATCTCCCAGTAGTGACCGGGCACCGAGAGACACCCCTCCTCGTACGCCCATTCCCCGCTCAGCTCCACGATCTCAGGGTTGATCATCACCCGGGGGCCTAGACCGTCCTGGGCATCGAACACAGCGACCCGGCGCAAGATCCCGATCTGATTAGCGGCCAGGCCGACTCCAGGAGCCTGGTACATGGTCTCGATCATGTCGACGGCGAGTGCCGAGAGGGTTTCGTCGACTTTGACGACAGGCTTGGTCTCCAAGCGGAGGACAGGGTCGCCAAAAATTCGGATCGGAAGGATGGCCATAATGAGTCCCAGAACGTTCGGGGAATGGGGCAGCGTAGACGAATCGGCCTTTCTATCCCCTCCCCCGATCAGCCGTTAGATTCAGGTCATGGCATCTTCAGGCTGCTCACAGGCAACACCGCAGCTGAAGGAATCCGGCTATGCACATCACCGCTGACGATCTGATCTCGACCCTGCGCGGCAATGGTCTCCGCATCACAGACGCCCGTCGCGCCGTCTGCGGGGTGATTGCCCGCTCCCATGGCGACCACCTGGATGCCGCCACTATTCACGACAAGGCGATCAAGGAATTGGGAACAGACCTCGACCTCTCGACCGTCTATCGAACATTGGAAGCGTTGGAGGAGGCCGGAGCGGTCCGGCACGCTCACCTCGGCGAAGCGGCGGTCTATCACCTCTCCGAGGAGCAGCCACATCAGCATCTGGTGTGTCGAATCTGTGGTTCGACAACAGCGCTCTCCGCCTCCGATCTGACGGGTTTCCTCTCCTCCGTCGAAACGTTGACGGGTTTCGTCGCGGATGTCGAACATTTCGCCCTCTCCGGAGTGTGTTCCGCCTGCACCCATCGCTGACCATCGCTGGTCTCTTGTTGCAAAGGGTTCGCAACACGATAGGAGCGGCATGCACATCCCGGACGGTTTCATCGGACCGAGTATCTCGGCGGCCGCCGGGCTCACCGCGGTGGGTGGATTCGGCCTTGCCCTGCGCAGGGCTGGTCACTACCTGACCGACCGCCTGGTGCCGATGGCGGCTCTGGTCGCGGCCTTCGCAGCGCAGATGATCAACTTTCCGGTCTTGCCGGGAATGAGCGGCCACCTACTCGGTGGGGTTTTGGCGGCGATTCTGGTCGGCCCCTGGGCGGGATACATCGTGATGTCACTGGTCCTGATCGTCCAGGCCCTGCTCTTCGCCGACGGAGGCCTCTCAGCGATCGGTCTCAACATCGTGAACATGGGGCTTATGGGCGCGGTCGGCGGCTATCTCATTTATCGGGCTTTGTTTCGCCTGGGCGGGTCCCGACCATCCACCGTTCCCCGCTTCGCCGGAGTGGCGGCGCTGGTATCGCTCCCCCTCGCCGCAATGGGTTTCGCCCTCGAGTTTGCAGCTGGGGGCACGGTGGAAAGCATCTCGATCGGCTCGGTCTTCTGGGCGGTCCTGGGAACCCATATTCTGATCGGTCTCGGTGAGGGTCTCATCACCTACCTGGTGATTGGTGCCGTGATGCGGTCCCGTTCCGACCTCGTCTACGGCTCACCCACCTTCGGCGGGTTGCGATCCGAGGAGTTGGTCTCGTGAGCAAGGGAATCGCCCTCTTCGGGGTGGGCGTCCTGATCACGTTGGTGATCGCGATCGTTGTCTCCCAGTTTGCATCGACCCAGCCTGACGGTCTCGAGTACGTGGCCGAGCGGGGAGGTTTTATCGAGACAGCCGATGACCACGCGCTGGCCGAGTCACCACTGGCCGACTACGGCGGCGACAGCACTCCGAATCTGATGGTCTCGGGCCTCGTTGGTGTTCTGGCGACGTTCGGCCTCGGATACCTCGTCTTCTCCCTCGCCAAGACGGGCAAGACAACGGCCAGGGGGTGAGCGGCTCGCACGGCCACGCAATTTTTGTACACGCCCTCTCACCCCTACACCGGCTTGCGCCACACCTGAAGATCGCTGCCGGCCTGGTGATGTTGGGAGCGATCATCAGCACTCCTCAACGTACCCTATGGGCATCCGCCGTCTATGGATTGGCCCTGGCCGCACTGGTGATCATGGCCCGGCTCCCGATCCGATTCGTCCTCAGCCGGATGCTGGTGCTCACTCCGTTTGCCCTGCTTGCCCTGATGTTTCCGGTGTTTGGTGCGGATCCACGGGTCGAAGTCCTCGGCATCTCCCTTTCGGAGCCGGGTCTCTGGGACATGTGGAACCTGTTGGCCAAGACGAGTCTCGGTCTGTCCACCGCGATCCTCCTGGGAGCGACCACCGAGATGGCAGACCTCCTGCGCGGCCTCGACTCTTTGCGGGTCCCGAGATTGGTCACGGCCATTCTCGGCTTCATGGTCCGCTACATCGACGTCGTTGTCGACGACCTCAATCGGATGCGCCTTGCTCTCGCCGCCCGAGGCCACGGCGGGTCGAGCATCGCCCATTGGGGCCCATATGGGCGCGCCATGGGAACCATGTTCATCCGCACCTATGAACGCGGCGAACGTGTCTATCTGGCAATGGAGTCCCGCGGATACGCAGGCGAAATGCCGGCCTCGGCGCGCGCGAAGGCAACGCCTGAACAGTGGGCATTCGCCATCCTGGGTTCCACCGCGTTCTGGGCGGTCGCCATCACGGCCAGGATCGTCACATGAGCACGCCGGTCATCGAGATTCTGGGTCTCGACTTCTCCTATCCCGACGGAACCGAAGCTCTGATAGACATCGAGCTCCATATCCATCGTGGGGAACGGGTTGCGCTCCTCGGGCCCAAAGGGGCGGGCAAGACCACCCTCGTCCTTCACATGAACGGGATCCACCGGGCACCGAACCACCTCTCGTTTGGGCAGAAACGACGAGTGTCAATGGCGGGAGTGATGGCGATGGAGCCGGAGATACTCGTCCTTGATGAGCCCACGTCGAACCTCGACCCGGCCAGCCGTCAAGATCTGACCCGGGCTCTCCTCAGCCTCGACGTCACCCAAATGATCGTCACCCATGACCTTCTCTACGCCCTCGAAGTGTGTCCACGGTCCGTGATCATGGATTCCGGGAGGATCGTGGCCGACGGCCCGACAAGGGAACTCCTCACCGATGCCGATCTGCTGGCGGCTCACCGGCTCGCCCTGCCCGCCGCCCTCGAACTCTTGGCTGGGGCGCCGAATCAGCCCGGCAAACCCGTCAATTGATCTTGTGGGTCTTGCTGGTGGCGGCGGTCTTCTTGTCCCTCTTCGCCTGACGCTTCTGCTTCAGGTCCTTGGAGGCCACTTTCTTAGTGGTCTTGACGCCTTTGTCTTTGCTAGCCATGGGTACCTCCCGCGTTTCGTCTGGCGGTCACAATTGAGATCACATTGTCCGATCCCATTCTGACAGGCCCGCGGTCCGAGTTTCGGGCGAATAGGTCAGAGGTCGATCGGGTCCGAGTCGACGCGAACCGTCCATCCCCGCTCCCGCCAGGCCTGGACCAGAGGGCGAAGGGCCAGGCGAACCGAGCCGAGAGCCCCTTGCAGAAGCCAGCGACTGTGACCCGGCATGACCGCGGGCCCGAGCACCGTCTCCGCCCCCAAGGCACGTACCTCGGTGTCGGCCTCGAGAGTTGATCCGTTGCCCCGCAACTCGACCGCAATGATCTCGGAGGCAGGAGGCAGCCCCATTCGCGCCCTCTCCACCAGTTGTGCTTCGAGATAGGGCATGGGATCGCCTCTTCTCAGAGTGGTCACCAGGTCCGATTCCGGCAGGGAGGTCTGCACCATCATCCGACGGCCGGGGCCAGTCTCCAAGGTGTTGGCGAGCCGGGCCAGGATCCGCAGCGCCTCCTCGCCGGCGCGGTAATTGTGCCCCAACATCAGCGAATCGACGTCCGCAGCGACGACCAGCCCCATTCGATCCAGACCGGCGAGGTCACGTTCGGTCCCCACCGACACCGGAAGCTCGGTCGGATGGACCCCGGACAGGGTGTGACCGAGACGCCGGTTGATCTCCGAAGCCAGTCGTTCCGGGACCGAGCCCATTTCTTCGAACACTGTCGATCCACAGTGGGCGCATGGCCCCACCAGGGCTCCACATCGACCGCAGGCCTCGGTGCGACCAAGCCGGGAGCCACACTCTTGACACCTCCGCACCCGCCGGCATTGTGTGCAACGCATCGAGGCCTCTGCTGCCCTGACGTGGGTGAAGACAAAGGACCGGCGCCCGGCCGACGCCACGGCGCGCAACGCGGAGATGGTGCGCCCGGACAGAAACCCCGCTCCCGGTGGGTCCTCCCTCCGATCCACTACCTCCACCAGAGGCCAGGCCCGTGGCGTGGCCCGAGTCACATCACCGCCTGCCGCGATCACCTCAAGCGACGGTGTGGGGCCGATGAACACCAGTGCGAACCCCTCCACCCGGGACCGGGTGGTCATCAAGTCGCGCACGTGGATGGTCGGCGTCTGTCGGTCCTTCATCGCCCGACGACCCTCCTCGATCACGACCACCAGCGCCAGACTGGCCGCGAGCCAGGTGGCGACCTTGGGGGTCCCGATGAGGAGGTGGCCGGGCTGTTGTGCCATTTCCCACACCCGAGTCACCGCGTTCGAAGTGTCCCCAGCCAAAGACAGCACATGATCCCCAAAGGCGGCTTCGGCCGGCCTCGCCAGGGCTTCGACCTCGGTGGCGGTGGCCGCGATCACAAGTGCTGATTTCCCGGCGGACAGCACTGGGGCCAGCGCCCAAAGCCAATCCGTGGAGTGACCCCCACTGGCGATCGCCGCCACTGGCCTCCGTTGCCCCTCGGCTGCCGCTCGCGCTATCGGGCTCAGCGGGTGACCGGTCGGTTTCTCTGTGACGGTGGAGCCGGGCTGGGCTCCCGTCGATTTCGGGAGGTTGGGAGGCGCAGAACGGTCGAGGACGATTGAAACCGGCGCCACATAGTGGATTGCGGCCCACATGAGTCCCTGAAGCAGTTCGGCGTCGAATACAGGCGCCGCCCCGGAAACCGCTCCTAGGTCCTTGAGACTCCCGCCACGGTCCGCAGCCAGCTCCACTACGTAACCGCGTGCCTTACGACCGCCAAGCGGAACCCGCACGATTGAGCCGATCTCGACCAATCCCTGCAGATGGTCGGGGATCGTGTACCAGAAGCCTTTGTCTACGGCAAAGGTGGGAATGCTGGGGACAACCCGAGCCGCCGGTCGACTCAGAGACCGGCCGCCGCTCTGATAGCCTCCACCCGGTCGAGTTGCTCCCAGGAGAAGCCGGACCGCCCGAAATGCCCATAAGCGGCGGTGGGGGCGAATACCGGTCTGGTGAGGTCGAGTTGCTCGATCACCGATGCCGGGCGGAAGTCGAACACTTCGTTGACCACGCCATCGATCGTCTCCGGTGCCACCATCTCCGTGCCGAATGTCTCGACATGTATCGAGAAGGGCTCGGCACGCCCGATGGCATAGGCGAGTTGAATCTCGATCTTGCTGGCCACGCCGGCTGCCACCAGGTTCTTGGCCGCCCAGCGGGCCGCGTAGGCGGCCGATCGGTCGACCTTGGTGGCGTCCTTCCCCGAAAACGCGCCTCCGCCATGACGGGCGTACCCACCGTAGGTGTCGACGATGATCTTTCGCCCGGTGAGACCGGTGTCGGCGACCGGGCCGCCGATGACGAACCTGCCGGAGGGGTTGAAGATGAACTCCAACTCGGGAGTCAGCATCTCCTCGGGCACGACGGCTGCGACGACTGTCTCGAAGACCTCCTCGGCCATCTCCGCCTGCTCCTTGTCCGGAGCGTGATGAGCGGAGATGAGCACTTTTTCAACCGCAACCGGTCGTGTTCCCTCGTAGCGGACCATCACCTGGGTCTTCCCGTCGGGTCGCAAATAATCGAGCTTGCCGGTCCTTCTCACTTCGGAAAGGCGCTCCGCCATGCGATGGGCGAGCTGGATCGGAAGGGGCATCAACTCCTCGGTCTCATCCACGGCGAAGCCGAACATGAGACCCTGATCACCGGCGCCGAGGTCACGGTCGACACCGGCTGCGATGTCTGCGCTCTGCTCGTGGACCCGGTTTTGGACCTCGAGGCTGTCAGCGGAGAAGTCGGGGTCGAACCCGTCGTAGCCGATTCGAGCCACCGTGTCTCGAACTATGCCATCGACATCGATCGGGCTTCCGGCCGTGATCTCCCCGCCCACGACTGCAAGGCGGGTGGTCACAAACGTCTCACAGGCGACCCTGGCTCCTGGGCTGCTGGTGAGGGCGGCGTCGAGAACGCTGTCAGAGATGGCGTCAGCCACCTTGTCAGGGTGACCTTCGGTCACCGATTCCGACGTGAAGTACCAACGCCTCATGGAGCGGCGAGATTAATCCCTCCCGGCAAGCTCTTCACCAATCCGATCCCAAAGCTGTTCTGCCACCTGACGTTTCGACTGGAGCGGCCACTCGACGCTGCTTCCGTCCCTGTCGATGACCACAACACGATTGGTGTCGGTGCCGAATCCCGATCCCGGTTCGGACACGTCGTTGTAAACCAGGAGATCGACCGACTTGCGCTTCGCCTTCTCCACCGCTCGCTCCACTCCCCCGGTCTCAGCGGCAAAGCCCACCGTGAACGGCCGACTGCTGCGCGCCACCAGCGTGGCGAGGATGTCGGGAGTAGCACTCAGCGCGATCGAGTCCAGGCCTTCAGAACGCGCGATCTTCGATGACTGGGTGGAACGAGGTTTGAAGTCGGCCACCGCTGCCGCCATCACTGCTATGTCGGGATCGATGCCGCTCACCGCCTCCAACATTTCGTCAGCGGTCTCGACCCGAACCACCTTCACCGCCGGGTCGGCGGGAAGCTCGGACGTGGTGACCAGGGTCACGTCGTAGCCTCGCCGCGAGGCCTCGTTGGCGATCGCATGACCCATCTTTCCCGAGGAGCGGTTGCCGATGAACCGCACCGGATCGACCGGCTCCCTGGTGCCGCCGGCCGTGACCAATACCACCCTGCCTCGGCCTTCGCCGCCAAGGATGTCATTGGCGACCTCGACGATCTCGTCGGGCTCGGCGACTCTGCCGACGCCGACATCTCCCCCGGCCAGTGGCCCGACCCCCGGGCCAACCATCTGATAGCCGTCGCCACGCAAGATCTCCAGATTGCGGCGGGTTGCCGGGTGCTCCCACATCTCGGTGTGCATCGCTGGAGCCAGCAGGACGGGAGCCGTCGTGGCGAGGACAGTCGCACCCACTGCATCCGAAGAGATCCCGGCCGCCAGCCGGCCAATGGTGGCGGCCGTCGCCGGAGCCACTATCACCAGATCGGCCCAGCGGCCGAGTTCGGTGTGTGGTGAGACCAATTCGCCCTCGAACAGCGACGAAACGGGTTGGAAGCCGGTTATGGCCGCAAATGTCTGCGGCCCGATGAACTCACCAGCCGTCTCCGACATCACGACGCGGACGTCCGCTCCGGCCTCGACGAGTCTGCGAGCTAGATATGCGGATTTGTAGGCGGCGACTCCCCCGGTAACACAGAGGACGACCCGCCGTCCGTGGAGCATCGAGGCTCCTCTACTCCTCGACGGTGTCGACGGAGACCTTGCCCTCTGCGATCTCCTCCATGGCGATGGTCAGGGGCTTACGCGAAAGGGAATGCACCTGGGGCGGCACGAACTCCCCGTAGCCGACACCGAGCTGGTGGAAGTAACTATTGATCTGTCGGGCTCGGCGAGCTGAGACGACCACGGTCGCGAACCGGTTGCCGATCTGATCTATGACTTGTTCGAGTTTCATGAGTCCTTCGAAGAGGGGGTGACTACAGGTTACCCGATGACGACCCCGTAATCAGCGCCTCGATCTCGGAGACGGCACGATCGAGACGGTCGTTCACGATCAGGTGGTCGAACAACCCGGGCGCCTCGGCAATCTCCGTCTCAGCTACCTCGAGCCGGTCCTCGATGTCTGCGGACGAGGTATCGCCACGTCTTATCAACCTCGTCTCCAGCTCCTCGAGCGAAGGAGGCACAATGAAGAACATAAGCGCATCAGGCCGTTTCTCCCGAACCTGGCGTGCGCCCTGGATCTCGATCTCGAGGAGGACATCCCTGCCGGCTGCATTGGCGGCCGTAACCGGAGCCACCGGAGTGCCGTAGAAACGGTTGTTGTACTCGGCCCATTCCAACAACTCTCCCGCCTCGATCATCGCCTCGAAGTCCTTGCGGCTGATAAAGGTGTAGTGGACGCCGTGTCGCTCCCCGGGACGGGGAAGGCGGGTGGTGACTGAAACAGAAAAGTCGACGTCGAGTCGACCGAGCAACTCGTTGACGATGCTCGACTTGCCGGAGCCAGAAGGCCCGGACACGACCAGAAGCCGCCCGCTCACGTCATGAGAACTCGGCTAGGAGGGCCTCTTTCTGCTTATCGCCCAGACCCCGAAGACGCCGGTTGTCAGCTATGCCCAGCGTCTCCATCATCCGCTTGGCCTTGATCTTCCCGGTGCCGGGCATTGAGGCGATGACGCGCTCCACCTTGAGCCCGGCGAGGATGTTGTCGGTCTCGGCGCGCTTGACCAGCTCGGAGAGCCGGAGTGACCCGGTCTTCAAGAGCTCCTTCACTTCAGCGCGAACTCGTCTCGCTTCTGCTGCCTTTGCCAGCGCTGCTTTTCGCTGTTCGTCAGTCAACTGAGGTGGCTGCATTCCCTCTCCTATCGGGGTCCTTGACCATAGCCCTGGAGACGGTGGACAGGTCGCCTAAACCTGTTGCCCGGCCTCGATTGCCAGGGCACGCGCCGCACCGACCACATCCGCGGCGGCCGTAATCGCCCTCCCCACGACCACCATGTCCGCGCCGGCGTCGAGCGCCTCAGCCAATGTCCCAATCCGCCGTTGATCGTCGGGGACCGCATCGGAGGCGCGGATCCCCGGTGTCACCACCTTGAGCGACGGCGCTGCCTCCTTGACAATGCCGGCCTCCAGGATCGAACAGACAACGCCCTCGGCTCCGGCCCGAGCGGCGAGTTCGGTGATCGTCACCACCTGGCTCTCGAGACCGCGATCGAAACCCGTTTCCCGGAGCTGCGCTTCGTCCAACGAGGTGAGGACCGTCACCACCAGGACACCGGCTTCTCCACCCGATCCTTCTCCGAGACCCGCGACCGCCGCCTCAACCATCCCACTGCCTCCACCCCCGTGAACCGTGACCCAACGTACGCCGGCCTTTCCCAGCTGTCTGGCGGCGGCGCCGACCGTGCTCGGAATGTCGTGCAACTTCGCATCGGCGAACACCGGGGCCCCGAGCGCTTCGATGCTCCGGATCACATCCGGGCCTTCGCCCATGAGCATTTCGAGACCGACTTTGAAACCGCCCACGTAGGGGACTAGTCGAGTGGCCAGCGAGACTGCGTCATCGGCCGTGGCCACATCGAGGGCGACGATGATCGGGTTCACCAAGGCCTCACCGCGCCGATCAGCTCAATCACATCGCGCACACCCAACCTCCTCATCTCACCGGCCAGCTCGCGCAGGATGCGGGCGCCGGCCCGGGGCTCTGAGAAATGGACGGTCCCCAAGCCCACTGCCGAAGCCCCGGCGAGAAGGTACTCCACGACATCGCGCCCAGTGGTGATTCCGCCACAACCCACGATCGGGGCGCCGGGTATCGCGGTTGCGACTTCGTACACGCAGCGCAACGAAAGTGGCTTCAGCCCGGGACCGCTGTAGCCCCCGACCCCGCCCGAGAGCAGCGGGCGACGGTCTTCGACGGATATCCCAAACCCGAGAGCGGTGTTGGTGAGCGTCAAGAAGTCGGCGCCTCCCGCAAGGCAGGCTTCTGCGACTCCCACGATCTGCTCGGCATTCGGTGACAGCTTTGCCCCAACCAGAATGTCCCCGGATGCCACCACGGCCTCCACGACCTCGCGCGAGCGGTTGGCGTCGAGTGCGAACATACGACCGTCTTCGAGGTTGGGACATGACAGGTTGACCTCGACCACCTCGAGACCCGCTGTGACCAGGCCTTTTGCGACCAAAGCGAACTCTTCTGCGCTGGAACCGACGGCCGAGCCCCACACCGGCACGTCGAGTTGCGCCAGGATCGGGCGCATGCTCTCCACCCACCGCTCGATGCCGGGGTTCTGGATTCCGATGCCGTTCAACATCCCGGGACCGGTGGGGGCGAGACGGGGGGCGGGGCGTCCCGGCCATTCCACGGGCGCCACCGACTTGGCCACCGCCGCCCCGTAGACCCTGACGTCGGCCACCTCTGCCCACTCCCAGACCGAGCCAACGGTGCCCGAAGCCGCAACCAGCGGTGATCGCAGATGGATCGGCCCCAGATCAGTTTTCAGACCGTCTGATGCCATTCCTGGAGACTCCTCGGCCTGTTGATTGCCACCGACCCAGCTCGCAGGCTCCTGGCGACGGCAAGACCGCCCTGGATCGTGGTCACACAGGGCACGGCATGACTGCGAGCCGCCCTCCGGATGGTCCTCCCATCGGACCGGGCCCGGCCCCCCCGGGGAGTGTTGATCACCAGTTGCACCTCGCCGTTCTCCAGGCGCTCCCCAACGTCCCTTGGACCTTCACCCACCTTGTTGACTGAATCCGCCTCGATGGCATGGTGACGGAGGTAGCGGGCGGTCCCATGGGTGGCGAGGAGCTCGAAGCCGAGCATCGTGAACGCCTGAGCGACTGCCAGTCCCATCGGCTTGTCCTTGTCGGCAAACGAGAGGAATACCCGGCCCCGGGTAGGAAGCACATGACCCGCCCCGAGCAGGGCCTTGGCGAACGCAACTCCGACGTCGGGACCGATTCCCATCACTTCTCCGGTGGCCTTCATCTCAGGCCCGAGCACCGGGTCCTCCTCGGGGAATCGGTCCCAGGGAAGCACCGCATTCTTGACCGCCACAAAGTCGGGCCGGGCAGAGGCGGCCGGAACGATGCCTTCCCGTCTCAGCTCTTCGATCGAGGTGCCCATCATCACCCGCGCCGCGATGCGGGCCAGGGGGACGGCGGTGGCCTTCGAGATGAAAGGCACTGTCCGGCTGCCCCGAGGGTTGGCTTCGAGCAGGTAGACCTCGTCTCCCTTGACCGCAAACTGGAGGTTGATCAAGCCTTTCACTTCCAGGGCCGCCGCCAGCTCGCGGGTCGCATTGAGGATCTCCTTGTGGGCCTCGTCCGAGATCGTCGGGGGCGGCGTCACACAGTCGGAGTCGCCCGAGTGTACGCCTGCCTCCTCCACGTGCTCCATAACCCCGCCCAGGAGCAACTCACTCCCGTCATAGACGGCGTCGACGTCGATCTCGACCGCGGCCTCGAGAAACCGATCGATGAGGATCGGGGCACCGGTCAACTCCGGGTCGGCCTCGCCGTAGATTTCCCGAACGTACTCGGTGAGCTCCTCGATGCTGTAGATGACCTTCATACGGCGGCCACCGAGGACAAAGGAGGGACGCACCATGACCGGCAGCCCGACCTGGTCCACCACGTCAACGGCCTCGGTAACAGAACTCGCTGATCCTGCCGGTGGTTGCTTCAGGCCGAGTCCCCGACACAACTCGGCGAACTGCTCGCGATCCTCGGCGAGGGCTATCGACGCCGGGGAGGTCCCGACAATCGGGACTCCGGCCTCGAACAGCTCATAGGCCAGGTTGAGCGGGGTCTGGCCACCGAGTTGGACCACCACCGCCACCGGGTTCTCCGTCTCGATGACCTCCAGGACGTCTTCGACTGTGAGAGGCTCGAAGTACAACCGATCCGACGTGTCGTAGTCGGTGGACACGGTTTCGGGGTTGCAGTTGATCATCACCGTCTCATACCCCGCGTCGCGCAGGGCGAACGAGGCATGAACACAGCAGTAGTCGAATTCGATGCCCTGCCCGATGCGATTGGGGCCCGATCCAAGGACGACAACCCTGGGGCGGTCGGCTGGGGGCACCTCGGATTCGTCCTCGAAGGTCCCATAGAGGTAGGGAGTCACTGCCTCGAACTCCGCGGCGCAGGTATCCACCGTCTTGTAGGTGCGCCGAAGGCCTATCGCCTTCCTCGCTGCCCGCACCTCGCCCTCGGACTTGTCCCAGAGGAATGCGAGCTGACGGTCGGAGAACCCGTGACGCTTTGCCTCACGGAGAACCCCGGCGTCGCGCAAATTGGAGAGCTCGATCTCGGCGCGCACCTCGCAGATCTCGGCGATCTGGTCGACGAACCACGGGTCGACGAGGCTCATGGCGGCAACCTGATCTACCGGCCAGCCCCGTCGCAGCGCCTCACTGATAGCGAACAACCGCGACGGAGAAGGTGTGGCGACCATCAGGGCGAGCTCGTCTTCGGACACCGCGGTCACTCCCTCCTCACCAGGATCGGCATTGAGCCCGGCCCGGCCGTTCTCCAGGCTGCGCAATGCCTTCTGCAGAGCCTCGGGAAAGGTTCTGCCGATTGCCATCGCCTCTCCCACGCTGCGCATCGAGGTCCCAAGCCGCGTCGGGACCGAGGGGAACTTGGCGAAGTCGAAACGCGGGACCTTCACCACGACGTAGTCAAGCGCCGGTTCGAACGACGCCGGCGTGGCACCGGTGATGTCATTGGCAATCTCGTCGAGGGTGAAGCCAACCGCGAGTAGAGCCGCGATCTTGGCGATGGGAAACCCGGTGGCCTTGGAGGCGAGCGCAGACGAGCGACTGACCCTGGGGTTCATTTCGATCACGAGCCTTCGCCCGGTGGCCGGATCCACCGCGAACTGCACGTTGGATCCGCCGGTCTCGACGCCGATCGCCCGCAAGACCGCGATCCCGTCGTCCCTCATCTCTTGATACTCACGGTCGGAGAGGGTCTGAATGGGCGCCACAGTGATCGAATCGCCGGTATGGACCCCCATCGGATCGAGGTTCTCGATCGAGCAGACGATCACTGCGTTGTCGTTGCCGTCCCGCATCACCTCGAGCTCGAACTCCTTCCAACCAAGCAGCGACTCCTCGACGAGGATCTCGCCGACCGGAGATGTGGCCAGGCCGTTTCTTGCCACTTCGATAAAGCTCTCTGCGTCCTGCGCAATCCCGGTGCCGCCACCACCGAGGATGAAGGAGGGCCGAACCATTACCGGGTAGCCGATCTCCTTGGCGATCTTGATCGCCTCAGCCATCGATCGGGCATACCCGGACCTCGGCACCTCGAGACCCATCGACTCCATCGTCTCCTTGAATCGCCCGCGGTCTTCGGCGCGGTCGATCGCATCCAGCCCGGCGCCGATCATCTCGACCCCATGCCGTTCGAGGACTCCGTTGCGGGCAAGTGCGGTGGCGACGTTCAGAGCGGTCTGACCCCCCAAAGTCGGCAGCAGCGCATCGGGACGCTCCCGGGCGATGATCTCGGCCACCACTTCGGGGGTGATCGGCTCGATATAGGTGGCGTCGGCAAACTCGGGATCGGTCATGATCGTGGCTGGGTTCGAGTTGACCAGGACCACGCGATAGCCGTGCGCCCTGAGCACTTTTGCGGCCTGTGTCCCCGAGTAGTCGAACTCGCAGCCCTGCCCGATCACGATCGGGCCCGAGCCGATCAGAAGGATGGAACGGATATCGCGGCGAGCAGGCATCTACGCCCCGGCCTCGATCAGAGTCACGAACTCGTCGAAGAGGCCCTGGGCGTCGCGTGGCCCGGGAGCTCCTTCAGGATGGTACTGGACGGAGAACGCGGGAATATCCAGGAGACGCATGCCCTCCAGCGTTCCGTCGTTCAGATTCTGATGAGTGGCCCGGACCGTTCCGAACTGCCCGTTCACGGTGTCGGGTAGGAGATCGCGCCCGACGAGACCCCGTCGCGCCGGAGCCGCTTCCTGGCTCAATGCCCAGAGGTCGACAGCGAACCCGTGATTCTGCGCCGTGATCTCCACCCTGTCGTCGCCGAGGCGCCGCACCGGGTGGTTGCCGCCGTGATGTCCGAATGGAAGCTTGAAGGTCCTGGCGCCGACGGCGAGTCCGAGCACCTGATGACCGAGACACACTCCGAACAAGGGCACCTTGCCCAACAAGCCCCGCAGGGCGGCCGTAGTGGTGGTGAGCGGCTCGGGATCGCCGGGGCCGTTGGAGACGAAGACGCCATCAGGCTCGAGCGCCAGGATCGAATCATGGTCGGTGCCGGCGGGCATCACCTCGACCTCGAAGCCGCGGGCCGTCAGGTGGTGGAGCATCTCACGCTTGATCCCGAGGTCGATTGCCACCACCCGGCCCCGAGCCGGGCCCGAAGCGTCGAGGTGGTACGGGGAGGGTGTGGTCACCCCGGAAACCAAGTCCTGGCCCTCCATCGAAGGGGCAGCTCCGGCGATCGATCTCAGCTCGGCCTCGTCGACATCCGCCCCGATCGCCACCGGCATCGCTCCCCGCTCCCGGATGTGCCTGGTCAACCGTCTGGTGTCCACATCGGCAATGGCGACTACCACGTGACGGACAAGATATTCGGCGATGGCGCCTTCCGACCTCCAGTTGGAATCGCGCCGCGATATCGCCCTCATCACGAACCCCGAGACAGCCGGTTTCGACGACTGCTCGTCGGCCTTGGTCAACCCATAGTTCCCGATGTGGGAGGCAGTCATCACCACTACCTGGCCGGCGTAGGAGGGATCGGTCAGGATCTCCTGATACCCGGTCATCGAGGTATTGAACACCGCCTCCCCGGTGGCTACTCCGAGAGCTCCGACCGAACGCCCGCGGAACATCACACCGTCGGCCGTGCAGAGGATCGCTGGTTGAGGGTGGTCACTCATCCGACGCGCCCTCGTAGACGACCGCCCCGTCGTGGATGGTGGCCATCACTCTCCCGGTGAGCCGCGTGCCGAGAAACGGACTGTTGGACGATTTCGAGCGAAAAGAGTGCGGCACCCAGGATCGACCGGGGTCGAAGAGCACGAGGTTTGCCACGGATCCCGACTCCACCGGTTGACCGTGCCTTTCGAGACCCGCGATACGGGCCGGAGCCGCGCTCATCCGCTCGAAGAAGAGCCCGGCGTTCCCGTTCAAAGCCTCCCACGTCACCGATGCCGAAGTCTCCAAGCCGATCACGCCTCTCGGCGCTTCTTCGAAGGGGACATCCTTCTCCCATGGCGAGTGTGGGGCGTGATCTGTGGCCACCGCGTCGACCGTACCGTCCTCGAGCGCTTCCCCAACCGCCCGGCGGTCAGCCTGCGTCCGTAGCGGCGGGTACATCTTGAGATTCGGGTCGAGACCGTCGACCATCGTTTCATCGAGACCCAGATGATGTGGGGTTACTTCACAGGTGACCACAAGACCTGACTTCTTTGCCCTGCGGATCAGGTCCACCGAGCCGGAGGTCGAAACGTGCTGAATGTGAAGCCGGGCACCGGTGTCTCCCGCCAGGGCCAGATCCCTGGCCACGACAACGTCTTCGGCCACGGGGATCCCACCGATGCCGTGACTGGCAGACACCATGCCTTCGTTCAGGTGGCCGCCACTGGTCAATGACGGATCCTCGCAGTGCTCAGCCACGAACGCACCCGGCAGATCCCGGAGATAGGCCATGATCCGGCGCAAGAGCCCCGAGTCGGCAACCGAATCGCCGTCGTCGGTGAACATCCGGACACCGGCCTCATACATCGAATCGAAGTCCGCCATCTCCAGCCCCCCGCGACCACGAGTGAGGGCACCGGCAACCACGATGTCGACCAGGCCCAGCTCAGCGCCGCGGCTGAGGATCTCGGTGGCTGTCTTGAGGTTGTCAGTGGGCGGATCGGTATTGGGCATTGTCACGACAGCCGTGAACCCTCCGGCGACAGCCGCCATTGAACCGGTTGAGATATCCTCCTTCCAAGTCTGGCCCGGATCCCGGAGGTGGACATGAAGGTCGACCAGGCCGGGTCCGAGAACCGCGCCATGGGCCTCGATGACCCTGGTTGCGGCGCATGCGGTCACATCGCCGACATGGACCACACGGTCGCCGTCGATCACAACCGTTGCCTCGACCAACCCCGACCGACGCCACACTCGTGCCCCGCTGATAACGATCATCTGTCTCTGCCCTCGAGTTGCTTGCCGTAGCGCTCGGCGGAGTAGAGCAAATCCTCCAACCAGGACGGGGAGAGGCCCCGGAGTGTCAGCAGCCCGCTCATGCCACCACCAGCCGGTCGATCCACACCCCGTGGTCACCGTCCACTTCGCCGAGCCTGACCCGAACCACCTCGTCAATGCTCGTAGGGAGGTTCTTGCCTACGTAGTCGGCACGAATCGGTAGCTCGCGGTGACCTCTGTCTATCAGCACTGCGAGCTCGATCTGAGTGGCCCGCCCGATGTCGGACATGGCATCAAGCCCGGCCCGAACCGTGCGGCCGGTGTAGAGGACGTCATCGACCACGATCACGCTCCTGCCGGAGATGTCCACCGGGATTCGAGTCGGTCGTGGCTCGCGGGCGGGACGCCGGCCCTGGTCGTCGCGATAAGGTTCGATGTCGAGGTCTCCAACCGGCACCACAACACCCTCGAACGAAGCGATGGAAACGGCGAGCGAGCGGGCGAGATAGACACCCCGGGTGTGAATCCCCACGATCACGACATCGTCGATGCCACGGTGACGCTCCAGGATCTCGTGGGCGATGCGGCGGACGGCGCGGTCGATGTCCTGGCCGCTCATCACCTGGGGCACGGGCACGGCTCCGGTGGCGCCTCGACCCAAAGCATTCGAACTCCTTCCCGGTCTCACAGGACCGTTCCTTAAAGGTGAAGCGAGAGTAACGAGGCGCCGCCTTGGCCGCCAACCTCAGGGTCGGGCGGATCGTGCCAGTGACGCCAGGACGCCATTGACGAACGAACCCGAGCGCTCGGTCGAGTACGTCCGGGCCAATCGGACCGCCTCTGACACGATGACACCGGTGGGGACGCCCATTTCGTGGCGGAGCTCGAACAGGCCCAACCGCAGGATCGACCGATCTATGACCGGCATGCGGGCGACACTCCAATGATCCGAGGCCGACTCGATCTCATGGTCGAGATCCTCACGGTGTTCCAGCACCCCTGCCACCAGCTTGCCGGCCCTGCCGGTGAGACCTTCGAATTCCTGCTCACCCCTCGTTTCCAGCTCGTAAAGGGTCTCCAGGGCGACGTCTCGTGGCTCGATGTTGATCTCGACTCCCAGGGCTCTGGCAATCGCAATCGAAACCTCAGGGCCGAACATCTCACCTGGTGCGGAAGACTCCGAGCGCGCCTCGAGGATGGCCTGCACCTCCTCGATCGGCCTTCCGGTTGCAGCGGCGAACTCGACGGTCGTGAGCCGGGCCGGGATGGTCGGCGCCGGGGCAGGCTGTGAGCTCATACTCGCGTTAGGTATTGCCCGGTTCGGGTGTCGACCTTGACACGGTCGCCCTGCTCCACGAACAATGGGACCTGAATCTGGATTCCGGTTTGCAGCGTGACTGGCTTGGTTGCCCCGGTGCGGGTATCACCTTTGACCGCCGGCTCGGCATAGGTGACCTCTAACTCCACCGAAGCCGGCAGGTCGACTCCGATCGGAGTCCCCCGGTAAAGCGGGAGACTCACGGTCATCCCGTCAACCAGGTAGCCGGCTGCGTCACCCACGTCATCTGCAGACAACGCCAGTTGGCCGAAATCCTCGAGATTCATGAAGTGATACCCGAGATCATCGGAGTAGAGGTACTGGTGGTCGCGACGATCGATGATTGCCTGATCGACCTGCTCGTCAGCGCGGAAGGTCCGATCCAGGACCTGGCCCGTCTCCAGGTTCTTGATCTTCATCCTGACGAAGGCTTTGCCCTTCCCCGGTTTGACGTGTTGGTACTCGACGATGTTGAAGAGGCCATCGTTGAGCTGGAGGGCCATGCCGGGTCGAACGTCGTTGGTGCTGATCATCGTTGGTGTCTTGAGTCGAATAGGTCCGGTGTGGACGGTACCCCCCTCAGAGCCCGACGGCTTCGAGCCCGACACCGACGTCGTCCCCGTTCACGTGTAGGACGGTCGGAGCGCCAATCGCCCGCAACAGGACCATGCGAATGCCCTCGGCATCCCTCTTCTTGTCGTGGCGAAGCAAGTCGATGACCCTTGCCCGGTCCAAGCCCGTCACCTTGGTTGGCAGATCCAGGTTTCGTATCGATTGTGAGATGCGATTCGCATCCTCGAAGCCGAGGCGTATCTCCGAGATCCGCGCAGCCGCCACGAGCCCGATGCCCACGCTTTCGCCATGTGACAACGGCGAAGCGAATTCGATGGCATGGCCGATGGTGTGCCCCAGGTTGAGAACGGCTCGTATCCCGAACTCTCTCTCGTCCTCGCCGACCACGCGAGCCTTGACTGTCGCCGATCTCACGACCACTTCCTCCAGATCGGCACTGGTCCCGTCCCTTTCGATCATGGCGAACAACTCCGGGTCACCGACCAAACCGGCCTTGAGGGCTTCCACCATGCCTTCCCGCACCAGAGAAGTGGGGAGACCTCTAAGGATCCCGACGTCGACCACCACCCGGGTCGGGTGCCAGAACAGACCGACCAGGTTCTTGCCCGCCAGGTTGACACCGGTCTTGCCCCCGATCGCGGCGTCCACAGCAGCCAGCAGGGTGGTCGGCACGTGCACAACTTCGACGCCTCTCAGCCAGGTACCGGCGACAAACCCGGCCAGGTCCGAAACCGAGCCCCCGCCCACCCCAACCACGGTGTCCTGTCGCCCCAGGCCAAAGCGGGCCAGCGTCTCGTACACGGTCTCGACGACGGTGAGCGTCTTCGCTTCTTCCCGATCCGGGAGACCTATCACCTCGACACCGAGGCCCGCCTCTTTGAGGCTGCTTGCGATATCGAGCGCGTAACGCGTTGCCCCCGGCTGGGTCAGGATCGCGACCCTCTGCCTCCCTTCACGGGCGGGTAGCACATCGTCCGGGAACCCCACGCCGACGAGAACCTCGGTCCGACCGGCGACCGTCAGGGTGCCCATAACGCCGCGATCTCATCGGCCACGTCAGCGATGCTCTTTCCACTGGTCTCGATCACGTGATCCGCCGCCTCTTGATACCTGTTGGCTCGCTCGTCGGCGAGAGAACGGATCTCTCCCAGTCGATCCTCGGCCCCATCCAGGAGTGGCCGGCCCGCGGCCGGCCCCACCCGTTCCAGTAGCTCCTCCGGAGTCGCCTGCAACCACACGATGGGGCCGGTAGCCGTCATCAATTCCCGGTTCTCAGGATCGAGCACGGCACCCCCACCAGTCGCCACGATCGCCGACTCCCCGGCCAGCTTCAGGACCACGGCGCTCTCCAAAGCACGGAATCCGGCCTCGCCCAACCGATCCCAGAGCTCAGCCACCGTGCAGTCGAATGCCGTTGTGACCTCGACGTCGGTGTCGTAGAAGGGAACGCCGAGACCCGCGGCAGCAACACCCCCGCATGAGGTCTTACCGGACCCCATCATCCCGGCGAGCCACATCGTCATCGCGCGAGACGCTCGGCCATTCCATCCACGTAGCGTCGGTGCGCGGCGACGAACTCATCCACAGTGTCCCCGCCGAACTTGCGCTGGAACTCCGAAGCGAGGGTGATCGCCACCATTTGTTCCCCGACCACGGCCGCGGCAGGCACTGCGCACACGTCGGACCTCTCCCGCACCGCTTCCGCCGGCTCGCCAGTGGCCATGTCCACCGTCCGAAGCGGCCGCATCAGTGTCGAAATCGGTTTCATGGCGGCTCGAACCCGGATCGGCTCGCCGTTGCTCATGCCACCTTCGACACCGCCCGCGCGATTGGTGGGCCGTTCCAGGCCGGCGCCCCCGGAGACGATCTCATCGTGGGATTTGGAACCGGGGAGAAACGCGACCTCGAAGCCGTCACCGATCTCCACCCCCTTGATCGCTGGAATCGACATCAGCCCGGCAGCCAGCATGCCATCGAGACGGCGGTCGTAATGCACATGAGAGCCGATCCCGGCGGGCACCCCGTAACCGATGACTTCGAAGACCCCGCCAAGCGTGTCACGGCGCTCCTTTGCGTCCTCGATCAGCTCGACCATTGCCGACGCCGAAGGCTCGTGAAAGCACCGAACCGGGTTCGAGTCGACGACCTCGAGGTCGGCAGGAAGCGGAACCGGCCCTTCACTCTCGACGTGGCCGATGGACACCACATGACTGATGACGTCCACATTCACCGTATGAAGGAGCGTCTTCGCCAGATGGCCGGCGACCGTCCGGGCCGCGGTCTCCCTCGCCGAGGCCCTCTCCAAGATGTCACGGGCGTCCTCGGTGTCGTACTTGAGCATTCCGGCCAGGTCGGCATGCCCCGGCCGGGGCCTGGTCACCGCCTTCTTGACCTCCGCCGGTTCCGGGCTCATCTCCTCGGCCCAGCGAGGCCATTCTGTGTTTCTCACCAGGACCGCAACCGGAGAGCCGAGACTCTTCCCGTGTCTCACGCCTCCCAGGATCTCCAGAGCGTCGCGTTCGATCGCCATCCGCTTCCCCCGCCCAAAGCCGAGGCGACGCCGCGCCAACTCATCGGCTATCGCCTCTGCCGAGATGTCGAGGCCGCGCGGCAGGCCCTCGACCACGGTGACCAGTCCGGGACCGTGAGATTCTCCCGCCGTCATGAAGCGAAGCATGGATGAATGCTACGTCGGGATTGGGATAGCTTCGAGCCCGACGAGGATGATCGCCGCCCAGGCGCCGGCGATCATTGCCGGTCCATATGGAAGCTCCGCCTTCATCACATCGCGGATCGAGACGCTCTCATCCCCGGTCTGTCTCCGGCGAGCCCTCATCCGGGCGACCATGCCCACCGAGAGCACCACCACCGAAACCAGCCCGCCCAGGAGCGCCGTGAACAACACCGCCCACCCCAGAGTGCCCCAAGAGAGGTAGGCGGTGTACAGGCCCAATTGGACCGACAGCTTCACATCTCCGTACCCGAAGCCTTTGCCCCCGGCCAGAAGAAACATCACGTTGCTGCCCCCGAAGTAGGCGAGGGCGCCGAGCCCTCCCCTTACCAACTCGGGGATCGAGCCGTCGAGGACGGCAGCCACAGCGAGGGCGCCCGCGAGGATGGCCGTGCCCCTGAGGTTGAGGCGGTCGACGATGCGAAAGGCGTCGATGTCAGTTACACCGAGGGCGAGGGTGAGAAGTAGAAAGCCGAGGTAGGGGATCAACGACCATCTGGCCCCGATCGTCTCGGCAAAACCGACAGCGGCCAGAATCCCCACGAGGGACACCACCAACTCGCGACCGATGGTGCGGGAGCAACTCGGGCAGGTTCTCGTCGACCAGCCTCGTTGGTGCCCACAGCGAGGGCAGATGCCGGCGAATGGCCGAAGGGGAAGATCGCGCAGGGTCTGTGTCGCGAGATCGTGGGCGGCGAAAGCCCCTAGAAAGCCAAAAGCTCCGGCGACGACATATAACACCGCCGGAGCAAATTAGCGTTGAGAAGGCTGAAAGCCGGGCTCTCAGCCTTCCTCGTTCAGTTCCTTGAGAACGGAGCCGAGACGACGACGGCGTAGGAGACCGTGACCCTCTTCCCCCGGCTGCCCGTTGCTCTCGAGCTGTGAGAACACTTTTTCGAGGAATGCCTCGGTGTCTTCCTCGACGGCGTCCAGGTCAGATGGGGTCTCCAGGGCGGGCACCGACGCTTCCTGTGGCTCGAAATACGCAGCAGGTTGTGGCTCGGCTTCGGCCTCGGCCTCGGTTTGGGCCTGTGACGGTTCATCCGTCGCCTCTTCGGAGGCCGCCACCATGTGACGGAACTGGCCGAAGCGGCTGTCGCGGGGTGTTTCGGGCTCGGGCTGCTGGTGTGCCTCCGCGGCTAGTGCAACGTCGCTCTCCTCGGGCTGGGGCTCGACCCACCAGGACTCGTCGGGGTCCTTGTCCTCGTCTTCGACCTCGCTGGCCAGGCTCTGGATGACTGGCTGCTCGTACGGTGCGGGCTCGGAGGCAACCGGCTCGACATGGACTTCCTCTTCGACGCTCGCGGCGAGGACCAGCAGCTGCTGGTCCGAAAGGCCGGCAGCCACCCTTGCCGTCCAGAAATCCGTGGTCCCGAGACGCTCGGCGAGAGTTCGCACCGAGGCGCCTGAGCCCATCTCACAGAGGAGACGCCAGGCGTCCCGACTGATCTTGACCGAGTCCTGGTCGCCCAGCTCACGGTTCATCTTGATGACCCCATCGAGGTCCAAGATGATCTGCTCGACTTCGGCCCATTCCCCGGCCCGGCGCCTCGACTCTTCGAGGATCGCCTCGAGCTCGAATGCTCTTGGGCTGGCATAGGGGGTCGAAAGAGACTCGGTTACTTCGAAGGACGATCCGCGGTGTGACATCTGATAGAGACTCTCGACGGTCATCTCTCGAAGCAGGTCGATGATGTCGGCTTCCTTGTCGGCCAATGCGGCCAGGGTCGTCGAACCCGCCTCAATCGAGTTGAGATACTCCTCATCGACATAGCCGGAGTTGACCAGGTGGCGACGCAGCTCCTTGTCGTCGGAGATAGTGGCCAGGCCGATCCCCTTCTTGCTGATGAAGATCCGTCCGCGCACGTCCTGACCCCAGACGTCGATGGCGCCCTGCTGGTCAGATCGGGCCAGTAACCGAAGCACCTCGTCAAGAGGTACGAAGCCCAGGTTTCCAGAAAGAGCCACTTGTTTCACTCCTTGCGTGACAATCCTTTCAAACCATTTCGGTCTCATGGGTCTTGCGCTTTAGCCGTTTTTGGCAGCCACCAGCATGACATCCCACGGTGCTTCAAGGCCGGTCCACCAGCTGAACGACTCCGCTGCCTGCAACGCGAGAAACTCGATTCCATCAACAACTGGCAGACCCAACGCCCGAGCGCGCACTGTCGATGGCGGGTCGACTCGACCATACGCCAAGTCCACCAGCCCCGAAGCGCCCTCCACCAGCCCCGCTGGCAGAGGCTCACCGTTCATCCCAATTGGGGTGGCGTTGACCACGATCGCCCCCGGCACCGGCTCCTCGAAAGGCACGACCACGACCTCATGACCAGCTCTGGTCGCCAACTCGCGCGCTGCTTGCTCACTTCGGGAAGACAAATAGACAGAACGCCCTTCGATGGCGGTGATAACGGCCGCGGCTGCCCCCCCTGCACCCAAGACCAGGATCGGCGCACTTACGTCAAACCGGGTCCCCTCCAACAGCGTCTTCGTGGCAGCCGCGTCCGTGGAGTGGCCTTCGGCCTCCCCCTCACGAGCCCGTAGCGTGTTGACCGAGCCCGATCGAGCGGCCAGCTCCGTCAATCGGTCCGCCACCGTCGCCGCTGTCGTCTTGAGTGGCATCGTCACGTTTATGCCGTCGAGGGCCCCTGTTTTCAGCTCTTCGATGGCTTCGAGAAGGCCAGCATGCCCGGAGCGCCGGGCCTCATACGATCCGGCCAGACCCAGACTGGCCAATGCCGCTCTGTGGATCGCAGGTGAGCGTGAGTGACCGACCGGGTCACCGAGCAGTACGAGCCTGATTTCCGCTTTCATCTCCAACCGATCTCTCTGCTCCCCGATCAGGGAAGGACCCCGTCAGCCCTGGCCTGGGCGACGTTGTCGTTGTGCTCTTCGATCGTGGCGGCGAAGGCGTGCCGGCCTTCCAGGTCCGAGAGAACGTAATAGAGGAAGTCGGTGGTGTCGGGGGCGGCGGCTGCTTCCAGAGATGACCGACCGGGCGAAGCGATGGGTGTCGGTGGCAAGCCGGCTACCAGATAGGTGTTGTACGGCGAGTCCACCTCGTTGTCGAAGAGAGAAATGTCGCGGGTCCCTAGCGCGTAGAGGACAGTGGCGTCGATGTCGAGCTTCATCTCGAGACCGAGGCGGTTGTGGATCACGCTGGAAACAATTGGGCGTTCCTCATCGAGAAGCACTTCGGTCTCGATCAACGAGGCGATGATCAGACCCTCGTATGGGGTGTAACCGGCTTCCTCGACAAACGACCAGTCGATGCTGTCGACCCTCTGTTCCATCGTCGAGGCCAGACGTTGCAGGATCGCGGTCGGCTCGGCGTCACGCGAGAACTCGTAGGTGTCCGGGAAAAGGAGCCCCTCCCAGTCGGTGAGGGTCACCTGGGTAGGCATCGCTTTCAGCGACGTGGAGACATCGCCCGACAAGAGCGCCTCTTCGAAACCGGCGTATGGCTGACCGGCAGCCTCCGAGAGCCTGGTCAGGATCTCACCGACCCGGAGGCCTTCGATGACCGTGACCCTATAAACGTCGGGAACGGGCCCCACGATCAACACCGCAACCACCTCGACCGGGTCCATGAGTGTCTCGAGCTCGTAAGCCCCTGCCTGGAGACGTTCCGCCGCCTCGTTGTTGCGCACGGCGACCTCGAATTCGAGCGCGGATCTAACCACGCCCTGGGCGGCAAGGATCGCTGCGATGTCCTTGGCGCTCGAACCACTGGGAATCTCGACGGTCACTTCTTGTCCCGGCACCACGTTCACCGGTCCACTGGTCGGGTCGTCCGAATTGATGGAGGAGCCGACGGCCCGGCCGAGATATGAAGCGCCTCCTACCACTGCCACTCCGGACAGGACGATGAGGCCGCCAATAGCGATCATGCGCGCGGCTCGGGCCCACGGTGAGGGCTCGGGTACTGGTTCGAAAGTCATTTCAGGCCGTTGAGGTAGTCCTGGAGGATGATGGCCGCAGCCACTTTGTCGATGGTGGTTTTCCGGTCCCGGCGCTTCATACCGGACTCGAGGAGGGCACTCTCCGCCATCCGCGAGGTGAACCTCTCGTCGAGATAGACGATCTCGGCCCCTGTGGCCTCGGCCAGCTGGTCGCCGAGACTCCTGGCGTCAACGGCGGACGTGCCCTCACCACCGCCGAGACTGGTGGGGAGACCGACCACGATGGTACCCACCTCGTGAATTTGAGCGAGTCTCGTGATCTTCTCCACCGCCACCGCCCTGTCGACAACCTCCAGCGGCGTGGCGGTCAAACCGATCGGGTCGGACAATGCCAGTCCCACCCGTTTGGCGCCGACATCGACTCCGAGACAGCGGCTCACAAACCGCCGAGAGCGCGCTCGGCAGCCTCCCGGGCCAGCTCCAAAGCCTGGGGAAGACGCTCCCCATGTTGACCTCCCGCCTGGGCCAGCTCCGGGTCGCGGGAGCCGCCCCCACCCAGCTCGCGTGCCGCATCGGCGATGACATCGGCCGCGGACACTCCGGCCGCCACGAGGTCTTTGGCGACAAGCCCGATCAGGACTCCTTTCCCGGCATGCTCCGACCCCACGACCACCACCGAGCGACCCCCAAGGCGATCTCTGATGCCGAGTGCAAGCTGACGGAGCGAGTTGGCGTCGAGGTGCCCGGCGTCAGCCACCACTAGCGAGGCCTCGCCTACCTTGCCCGGTGAGGACGCCATCTCGGCCGCGAGCTCACCTCGCTGTTGGGTGCGGATCGTGTCGAGCTCCCTCTCCAGGCCGCTGACACGCTCCATCAACGCTTCGACCCGGGCCGGAACGTCGAATGCTCCGACTTTGAGCAACTGGCCCGCTCGATCCATCCCCTCCCGGATCTCGGCTATCCGGTGGTATGCGGCCATCCCGGTCAGTGCGTCCAACCTTCTCAGATTGGAGCCGATCGACGACTCGGAGGTGATGAGGAGGGGCCCGACCTGCGCCGAGGAATGGGTGTGAGTCCCCCCGCAGAATTCGATCGAGAACTCCCCCACCTGAACCACCCGAACCAGCTCGCCGTACTTGTCCCCGAAGAACGCCAAAGCTCCCATCTGCTCGGCCTGTTCCTTGGTGGTGACGGTGGTTTGCACCGTCGCGTTGTCGATCAGCTTCTGGTTCACTTCGGCTTCGACCTCGGCCAGCTCTTGGGGTGCTACCTGGGCGAAATGGGAGAAGTCGAAACGGACCCGACCTGGCTCGACCAAGGAACCCGCCTGCCTGGCGTGTTGACCGAGCACGTCACGAAGCGCCCAATGGAGGACATGGGTCCCGGTGTGGCTCTTCCGAATCGCTTCCCGACGTGGTGAGTCGATGACCGCCGAAGTCTGTTGGCCGACCGCGATGAATCCCGAATCGACCTTGAGTCGGTGCCCGTGCAATCCCTGAAGCGAGTGCTGGGTGTCCATCACCAAGCCGATCCCGGTTTCCGTCTCGATGACGCCGGTGTCGCCCACCTGACCACCGGACTCCCCATAGAACGGCGTGCGGCTGAGAAACACCTCGACTTCGCGTCCCTTTTCTGCCCGATCGATCGTCTCCCCGTCAACGACGATGGCGAGAACCTGTCCCTCGGCTGTCTCTTGCTCGTAGCCGACGAAGTCGGTGAGACCTGACACCTCGAGCACCGATCGATAGATCTCGAGGGCGGCCACATCATCGCCACCCTTCCAGGCGTCCCTGGCCCGCTTCCGTTGCGCTGCCATCTCCTCCTCGAAACCCTGCGAATCGACAGTGACACCACGCTCTGATGCGATCTCGCGGGTCAACTCGATCGGGAATCCATAGGTGTCGTGCAACTTGAAGGCAGTGGCACCGGACAGGGCCGCCTCAGGGTCCGCTTGCAGTTCCACGTCGAGCAGCTGGTGGCCCGACTCCAATGTGTGCCGAAAACGTTCCTCCTCACGGGTCACCACTTGGGTTATGAAGTCCTGCTTGTCCCTCAGCTCGGTGTACCAGTCGCCCATAACCTCGACAGTTGCCTCGACGAGACCAGGGAATACGAGGCTCTCGGCCCCGTACTGCCATGCGTGGCGCACGGCGCGCCGCAACAGACGGCGGAGCACGTATCCCCTCCCGTCATTGGAGGGAATGACCCCGTCACCGATCAAGAAGGTCACCGATCGGGCATGGTCGGCCAGGATTCGCAGGGACACGTCATGTAGCTCGTTCTCCCCATAGGTGATGCCTGTATAGACAGCCGCCACATCGCGGATGTGCTTGGTGGTGTCGATGTCGAAAACCGAGGGGACGCCCTGCATCACCACCGCCACCCGGTCGAGCCCCATCCCGGTGTCGATGCTCTTGGCCGGCAGGTCACCAACCACGTGATACGGCTCGTCCTGGATGTTCTGCATGAAGACCAGATTCCAGATCTCGAGAAAGCGGTCCTCACCGCCACCGATCGGCCCTCCGGGCGCCCCGAACTCCTCGCCCTTGTCCCAGAAGATCTCCGAGCAAGGCCCGCATGGCCCGGGCACTCCCATCTGCCAGAAGTTGTCCTTGCCCCCACGTTGCACCCTCGAGGCGGGAACGCCGACTTGGTCGATCCAGATCTGCTCGGCTTCATCGTCGGTCTCATACACCGTGTACCAAAGGCGCTCGGGATCCAGGCCGAGACGCTCGGTCACGAACTGATAGGCCCAGGCGATCGCGTCTTCTTTGAAGTAATCGCCAAAGGAGAAGTTGCCCAACATCTCGAAGAAGGAAAGATGACGCTGGGTGGTCCCGATGATGTCGATGTCGACGGTGCGGACCACCTTCTGGACAGTCGTGGCTCGGTCGAAAGGCGCCGGCTCTTCTCCAAGGAAGTAGGGCTTGAAGGGGACCATGCCGGCATTGGTGAGCAAGAGGGTCGGGTCGACGGGGATCAGCGACGCGGACGGCCGGATGACATGGCCCTTCTCCTCGAAGAACGTGGTGAAAAGCGTGCGAATTTGGTTGCTGTCCAAGTGATGCCTGGTGGGTTCGACTTGGGGCGAGGTTAACGAGCGTCTGCTCGGTGGCGGTTTTCATCGGGGCGGACCGCCTTCGCCGCCAGACCCATCACATCAGCGCCGGTGGCAGCCGCGGCCGTTCGCAGGTCGGGCAGCGTCGGTTTGCGACGCAAGGCGCGAACCGTCACCACCCCTCCGGCCAGGAAACCGGTCAGAAACCATAAGGACCGCCTGAACATGACGCCAGGATAACGGTCAATTCCTCCCCTCTCGCCCCAGGATTCGATCGATCTCAGCCAGACGCCTGGCGATCTCTTCCTCGTCGCCGAGTTGGCCGGGATGGAACAAGGGCCTGGCGATCACCTCCTCCGGAAAGTACTGCTGAGCAACAACCCCTTCGGGGTGATCGTGGGAATACAGGTAGCCATCTCCATGACCGAGGACCCCGGCTCCTGAATACCCGGTGGAACGAAGGTGCACCGGGACCCCTCCCGCCGGCCCGTTGCTGACCAAATCCCGAGCGGCTCCCATCGCCCTCCCCACCGAGTTGGACTTGGGCGCCGTGGCCAGATACAAGGTGGCGTGGGTGAGGTGATAGGCCGCCTCCGGGAGGCCGACGTAGGCCAGGGCATCCGCCGCCGCAATCGCGACCTGCAGGCCCTGACTGTCGGCGAGGCCGACATCTTCGGAGGCGAGGATGATCAAGCGGCGTGCGATGAATTCGGGATCCTCCCCACCTTCGAGCATCAGAAACAGCCAATAGAGAGCTGCATCAGGATCCGAGCCCCTGACACTCTTGATGAAGGCTGAGATCACGTCGTAGTGACGGTCGCCTGTCTTGTCGTATCGAACCACCCTGCGCTGCAGGGCCTCAGCTACGT
>Ga0214472_10001078_pt1 | contig 31415 bp, 30 predicted proteins | sample RVTome_6_FD_207662 | JGI IMG/M metagenome (GOLD analysis project Ga0214472, IMG submission 207662) | Soil microbial communities from uranium-contaminated site in the Upper Colorado River Basin, Wyoming, United States - RVT140D175 | ecosystem: Environmental > Terrestrial > Soil > Contaminated >...
AGCGCCTCCGGCACCTTGACCTTCCTGCGCTTGGTCTTCTCGGGGAACATGTTCCCCATCATCTCCTTCAGGTTTATCTCAAGGTCTTCGAGCCCGACGTTCGATATGATGCCCATCGGCATCGCCTTCTCCTTGACCTCGAGCTCTACCTCGCGGTCGTCCAGTTTGCCCTCCTTCAGCATCTTCCTGAACTTCTCGCGGGTCGCGGCCTCGCTCTCCTGAGGCTCCACCGTCTGCCCGGATGCGTCGTACGCGCCTGGCGCGGCCTCCCTGTAGTCCATGTTAAGGCTGGAGCGGCGCCTCGGAAGGAGCGTGTCCAGCAGCCGCTCCTCGGCGGCGGCTTCGGCCTTCTGCTTTACCGCCTCGGAGTGTTCCGACTTCACAAGCGCGATGGACTGCTCGGTCAGGTCGCGTATCAAGGACTCCACGTCGCGTCCCACGTAGCCCACCTCGGTGAACTTGGAGGCCTCGACCTTTACGAACGGGGCGTCGGCCAGCTTGGCGAGCCTTCTGGCTATCTCGGTCTTTCCCACTCCGGTCGAGCCTATCATGATTATGTTTTTGGGTACGACTTCGTCCCTAAGCTCTTCCGGGAGGCGCATCCTCCTCCAGCGGGTGCGGAGCGCAATGGCTACCGCGCGCTTCGCGTTCTGCTGTCCGATGATGTACTTGTCGAGCTCCCTGACCACGTCCTTCGGGGTCAACGTATCCATGTCTAAAGCTCCTCTACCACTATCTGGTGGTTCGTGTATATGCAGATGCCCGCGGCGATGCCCATCGCCTCTTTCACGATGCCGGAGGCGTCCAGCCCGGAGTGGGTCAATAGCGCCCTTGCCGCAGCCTGCGCGTACGGGCCGCCAGAGCCGATTGCCGCAATGCCGTCTTCCGGCTCTATCACGTCTCCGTTCCCGGATATGATGAGCGTGTGCTCCCTGTCCGCGACGATGAGGAGCGCCTCGAGCTGCCGGAGCATCTTGTTCGTACGCCAATCCTTCGCAAGCTCTACCGACGCGCGTGTCAGGTTCCCGTGGTATTCGTCGAGCCTGCCCTCGAACTTCTCTATCAGCGTGAACGCGTCAGCGGTCGCGCCTGCGAAACCTGCGAGCACCGTGTCGTTGTATAGTCTCCGGAGCTTCTTCGCGTTGTGCTTCATGACGGTCGCGCCCATCGTTACCTGGCCGTCGCCGCCTATGGCGACCCTGCCGTCTTTCCTGACGGATATGATGGTCGTGGCGTGGAACTGCGTATTGCCCATGTATCGCTCCCTCTAATCAAGCGCCAGGCCTGTGGCCGGCGCGTACGGTTAAACGATATGTTTGTGCCCGTGCGGCCGCGACAGCGGCGGGATATGCCGGAACCCGCAAATCTTAGCACATTTCCGGCCATCGGGCAAAGGGTTCTTCGGGTATCGTGCTCAAATTAAAAGGCAGGAATATCTGTTGCCGAACTTTACGGCTCCAAGTGGTGAGGCGGGGGCTACTTGTCGCCGCTTTCTTCTCCGGTTTCGGGGACGGCGTCGAGCGCCCTGGGGTGCGACTTGTCGTAGACCTCCATGAGGCGGTCTATGTTCAGGTGCGTGTACTTCTGGGTGGTGGAGAGAGACGCGTGGCCGAGCATCTCCTGTATAGTGCGGAGGTCGGTGCCCGCCTCCAGCATGTGCGTCGCGAACGTGTGCCTCAGCGTGTGCGGCGTGACATGGCCGGGCAGGCATTTTGTCCGGGAGTAGTTCTCGACGACCCGCCGGATGCCCCTGACGCCCAGCCTTCCGCCCATCTTGTTGAGGAATACGGGACGCTTGCCGGGGTGCTCCGGCATGCCGGCGGGCGTCATGGTATTGTCGAGTGCGTCAAGGTACTCTCTGATGCTGTCCGCGGCCTTACTGCCGAGCGGCACCTTTCGCTCCTTGCCGCCCTTCCCGAGCACAGCTACGATGCCCGCGTCCAGGTCTATGTCCTCCCTGTTAAGGCCCTCGACCTCGGAGATCCTGAGCCCGGACGAGTAGAAAGTCTCGAGTATCGCGGAGTCCCTGAGCGGACCGAGCCCGCCGCCCTGGGGCGCCTCCACGAGCAGCACTGCGTCGTCGACCGAGAGTATCTCCGGCTGGGGCTTGTCCTGCTTCGGGGATGCCACGAGCTTGGCTGGGTTCTTTTCGACTATGCCCTCGCGGTACAGGTACTTGTAGAAGCTCCTGATGCTGGCAAGCTTCCTCTGTGTGGAGGACTTCTTCAGCCCAAGCCTGGACAGGTGGGCGATGAACCCCCTGATATCGGTATGCGAGATGTTCTCGATGGCTACGGGTCTCTTCTCCGGCCCCCGCATGTACTCGTAAAACTGCTCTATGTCGGTCTCGTAGTTGGATACGGTGTTGCCCGACGAGCCTTTCTCGTATTTCAGGTAGTTAAGGAAATCGAGCAGGTGGTTAGCCATTTTCATTCTCCGCGATAGACCGTCTTCTCTTTTCAACCTCTTGCTCAACGGATTTCATGAATGCCTTGAACGTATCAACAAAGAATTCTTCGAGTATTTTCGTGTCGTAGTCGCCCCATATATTGCCGACTTCGATGTGTTTTTCTTCAATATCCGAAAGACGTAACACGGCTCTATCATTCTCAATGCCAGGGACTTCCAAGAACGCGACAACGGTGCATTTATACGTTAACGGGATTACACCGATAACCAGCTTCGCATTTGGTATATACATTCGGTCGCTGGTCAACTCTATTTCCAGGCCGCAGCCCTTTTCTGAGTGGTCTTCAAATAACCCTTTGTCATGCCTGTCTTCTTTTTTCCACCATACACTGATTTTCTTGTTTTCTAAACAATAATGTGAAATTTTAGATACAAGTACACGCCGGACCGCTTCATCATTAGAAGCTATGGTAAACCTCATCTCGTCCGACGATGGTTCATGTATTATTTCGTTGGCTAAACTTACAAAAAAATCGACAATATGCTCGATGTTGTCTATCCTGATTTTGTCGTCAACTTCCTTTGAAACCACGCCGATGTCCTGGTCGAGCTTCTTAACCTTCTCGGAGAAACCTTTCACCATCCGCTTCAGGTCTTCCTTGCCAAACGCCTCGCGCCCTTCGACTACGTCCACGACCATCTTCATCGTCCTGTATGTCTCTCGCTCGACCATGCTTATAAACGGCGCATACTCGCCTTTGTCAGCAAGGTCAAGGGCCTCATAGTATTCCATCCGGTCTTCGTTGCGTATTACGGCGGGCTCATATCCGGCCTGCATCAGTATCAGGTTCATCACAAGTCTTGTTACCCTGCCGTTGCCGTCAGTGAACGGGTGTATGGCCACAAGCTTGTGATGAAGCCTTGACGCAAGCTCTACTGGGTGCATAGTCCCTTTGTTCTCTTCGTACCATCCTATCAGTCTTTCCATCTCCCCGGGTACTTGAAGATAGTCTGTGTAATAGTGTATAGTCCCGTCGAGTTTGACGACATGGTTGTTGTCGTATTTGTACTTTCCGGGTTCGACTCTTTTTCTAATCGTGTTTTCAGGCGGGCCGATAAAAACATACTTGCTGTCCTGCATGACGATGGCGTGGAAGTCTTTTATAAGCCGTTCTGTCAGAGATTTTCTTTCGTGCACCACCTCTTCAAGAAACGAAATCGCCTCGACATGGTCTTTAGCTTCCAGGAACTGGGACAAGGGCTTTCCCTTGGAGGTCAGCCCCTCCCTCAGAAAAAAGGCAGTCTCCTGCAAGGTAAGCGTGTTTCCTTCAATTGCATTGCTATTATACGTCCATTCGATTTTCAGTTTCTGCTGGATAGCCGCCATCTTGTCCGGGTCAATGGGCCGGAGACTGTCAAGATGTGATTTCATTTCGTCGAGTTCTTCAAACATGGCGGGTTCTCCCAAGGCTAGTCCAACCTTGTCTTCCATGCTTCCAGCTCTCCGAGCGCGCGCGCCGCCAGGGCCTCGCGCCTCTCTGGCTTGGACTTAATCTTCATATCGAGCGGCGGGAACAGCGAGAATATCACGTTCGACGGCTGGAACTGGCCCGGCTCGGTCCTGGTCAGGTGCGTAATGAGCGAGCCGTGCGCGGTAGCGGGCGGCGGCGGCACGAGGGGCATGCCCTTCATAGACCGCGCGGCGTTTATCCCGGCCAGAAGCCCCATCGCCGCGGACTCCACGTACCCCTCGACACCGGATACCTGGCCCGCGAAGAAAAGGCCCGGCCTGCCCTTGAACTGCAGGGTCTCGTCCAGGAAACTGGGCGCGTTTATAAAAGTGTTTCTGTGGAGGCTCCCCATCCGCAGGAACTCTACCTTTTCAAGACCCGGTATCATCCTGAATATGCGCTCCTGCTCCGGCCACTTGAGCCTTGTCTGGAACCCGACCATGTTGTAGGCCGTACCCTCCGCGTTCTCCATCCTTAACTGCACCGCCGCGTACGGCCACCTCCCGGTACGGGGGTCGGTAAGGCCCACCGGCTTCATCGGGCCGTGCCGGAGCGTTTCACGCCCGCGCGCCGCCATCGACTCGATGGGCATGCAGCCCTCGAAGCACTTCATGGACTCGAAGTCCCTGACCGGGACCATATCCGCGGACATCAGCGCGTCGTAGAAAGCATTGTAGTTGTCCTTGTCCATCGGGCAGTTGATGTAGTCGCCGCCGCCCTTGTCGTACCGGGACGCCCTGAACGCAAAGGTCATATCGATTGACTCGGCGTCCAGTATCGGGGCGATTGCGTCGTAGAAATGCAGGTTGTCCGAGCCGGTAAGCCCGCCGATGGTCTCCGCCATGCTGTCGGAGGTGAGCGGGCCGGTGGCTACTATCACCGGGCCTTCCGGGATTTCTCTTAGTTCTTCGCGGACAAGCTCTATGCCGGGCGTACGCGCTATGGCGTCCGTGATGTATCCTCCGAAAAGCTCCCTGTCCACCGCAAGCGCGCTCCCGGCGGGCACCTTTGTAGCCTCCGCCGCCTCCATAACGAGCGAGCCCATCCGCCGCATCTCCTCTTTCAGAAGGCCGACCGCGTTGTGGGTGTCGCCGGAGCGGAGCGAGTTGGAGCAGACAAGCTCGGCCAGATGCGCCGTGTGGTGGGCGGGCGTGTTCCTGACCGGCCGCATCTCGTAAAGCCTGACATGCACCCCGCGCCTCGCGGCCTGCCATGCGGCCTCGGAGCCGGCGAGCCCGCCGCCTATGATGGTAAGTATGTCGGTCATAGTGACTTGTTACTTTCCCGTCCACATTTTACGTAAACGCGGGGACCGGCGAGAAAAAAGCGCTCACGATGCGTCCGGCCCGGAGTGGACATAATGCATCATACCAGCGGATATTAAAAATTGCAAATGTTTTGGCTTGCCCGGCAGGAGAAACCCGGCAGTCCGACGACGCCGGTCAGCGCGCAACCGGACTGGTACAGAGGGGTTGCAAAGCGTGTACTAAAGAGGGCGCGCGCTCCGGTTGCCCAGGGGCGCAGTCGTCAACCGGCCGCGGCCTCTACCTGTTCCTCGCCGGGCTTTTCCGCCTTGTAGTCGCAGTCCTTGTTCGGGCAGACTATCATGGCGCCTTCCTTCTTGGTGTACTTCTCCTCGAGGTAAGGGCTGCCGCATTTCGGGCATTTCTCCGGGATAGGCCTGTTCCAGGTGGCGAAGTCGCATTTCGGGTAGTTAGTGCAGCCGTAGAACGGTTTGCCGCGCTTGGTGCGCCTCTCGCTCAAGTGGCCGCCGCAGCCCTTGGGGCAGGGGACGCCGAGCGAGATAGGTTTTGTCGTCTTGCATGCGGGGTAACCGCTGCACGCGAGGAACTTCCCGAACCGGCCGGTCTTGATGACCATCGGGCTCCCGCATTTCGGGCATAGCTCGTCCGTAACCTCGGGCACGGCCGCCGCGCGCGGTTTGGACTCGCCGTCCTTGTCCGGCAGCTCGCGGGTGTTCCTGCAGTCCGGGTATCCTGGGCACGCCAGGAACTTGCCGTTACGTCCCCACTTTATGACCATCATCTTGCCGCACTTGTCGCATGCGATGTCCGTCGGGGTCTCTTCGCGCTTTACGTTGCGCATACCCTTCTGCGCGGTTATGAGCGCCTTCTCGAACGGGCCGTAGAAGTCCTTTACCGCGTCCACCCAGCCTATCGTGCCCTCCTCGATGCCGTCCAGTTCGTCTTCCATCTTCGCGGTGAACTCGACGTTGAAGAGGTCCGGGAAGCTCTGCACGAGCAGGTCGTTCACCACCTCGCCCAGTTCCGTCGAGTGGAACGCGTTCTGGAGCTTCTCGACGTACTCCCTGTCAACTATCGTGGAGAGGATGGAGGCGTAGGTGCTCGGCCTGCCGATGCCCTTCTCTTCCAGTTCCTTTACGAGCCTGGCCTCGGTGTACCGGGGCGGCGGCTGGGTGAAATGCTGTTTGGGCTCGAGCCTGTCGAGCGTAAGCGCGTCACCTTCGGAAAGCGGCGGGAGCGTCCTGGTCTCGGAGTCATCGGCCTCCGCGTCGGACGGCTCTTCGTCCTTGCCCTCGGTGTATACCGCCATGAAACCCTTGAACTTCACCACCGTGCCGGTCGCGCGGAAAGTGTACTTTTCGGCGGTGATGTCAACGCCGGTCATGTCGAGGACGGCGGGGTTCATCTGGCTTGCGACAAACCTGTTCCAGATGAGCCTGTAGAGGGAGAGCTGGTCTTTTTCGAGGAACGGCTTGACGGAATCCGGGTCGCGGTTTACGGATGTGGGCCGTATCGCCTCGTGGCCTTCCTGCGCCTTCTTCTGGGATGCGTACCTGGGCGGTTTTGCGGGAAGGTACTCTTTCCCGTACCTGCCGGAGATAAACTCGCGCACCTCTTTTACCGCTTCGTCCGCGACCCTGGTGGAGTCTGTACGCATATAGGTTATAAGGCCGACCGAGCCTTCGGCCCCGAGTTCAAGGCCTTCGTAGAGCTGCTGGGCGACCATCATGGTCTTCTTTGCGGTGAAACGGAGCTTCCTCGCGGCCTCCTGCTGGAGCTTGCTCGTGGTGAACGGAGGGACCGGGTTCTGCTTCTTCTCTTTTTTGCTGACCTCGCTTACGACGAACTTCTTGCCCTTGAGCCCTTCGAGCACCGCACCTGTGGACGCCTCGTCCTTAAGCGACAGGAGCTCCAGCCTCTTGCCGGATATCCTGGAGAGCTTGGCGGTGAATGGGGGCGGCGTGCCCGCCAGGAGGTGTGCGGTAACGCTCCAGTACTCCTGGGGCTTGAACGCGGCAACCTCGTGCTCCCTTTCGCAGACCAGCCTGAGCGCAACGGACTGCACGCGCCCGGCGGACAGCCCCCGCCTGACCTTGTTCCACAGGAGCGGGCTGACCTGGTAACCGACCAGCCTGTCGAGCACCCTCCTGGCCTGCTGGGCGTCCACCTTCCTTATGTCTATCTTTCCGGGGTTCTTGATGGCCTCGGTGACCGCGGTCTCGGTAATCTCGTTGAACATCACCCGATACAGGTTCTCTTCCGGGACGCCGAGCTCGCTTGCCACATGCCATGCTATCGCCTCTCCCTCGCGGTCGGGGTCGGGGGCGAGGAATACCTTGTCGGCGGCCTTGGCGGCCTTTCTGAGCTCCGTGATGACCTTGCCCTTGCCGCGTATCACCTCGTATTCCGGCTGGAAGTTGTTCTTTACGTCCACCGCGATGCGTGATTTCGGGAGGTCCCTGACATGGCCGACGGACGCCTTGACGACGTAGTCCTTGCCGAGGTACTTGTTGATGGTCTTGGCCTTGGCCGGGGATTCGACGATTACGAGATTTTTACCCATTCCTGTTTTACCTCATATCTGTATCGGCATTGTATCGGGATACGCCGCCGTATATCTGAAAAATCACTTGGGGCGCGTCATCTGCCGCGCCCCTCTTTTATGGGACAACCCGCAAAACCTTTCGCGGGGTCAGTTCGTCGTGTAGCCTCCGGAAAACTGGTCGCCTAACAGGTAAAACACGTCCTCCGGGGCCATGTTCTCCCTGGAGTACAGCACAAGCCCTATAAGCGCCCTCAGATGGTCTATCCCGAGTCCCGGCATGCCAAGCTCGGTCACCTTGTCGAGCACCGCCTCCCTTAACTGACTGCTTACGATGCCGACCAGGTGTAGCCTGGACAGGTATGCGAACGCGTCCGGGGAAAGCGCCTCGCGCTCGACTGGCGACTGTACCCTTACGCCGCTGAAGCCGTCCCAGAGCTCTTTTCCGCCCAAATCCTCGACCGGCCCGGACAGGTTCTCGAACCAGTTAAGGGCATCCTCTATGTCGAGCGGGTCGTAACCTTCCGCGAAAAGCCCTTCGAGGATGTTCCTGCCCTTCATCCCCATCCGTTCTCCTTCGGATATCTGCCGGACAATATGCTCCACTATGTCAAGGAAATTCTCCCGCACCTTTCAACCCCATATTATATGGCATCCCCGGCCACCACACGGCCGAAGGAATTGGAGACTACATGCTTTGGTCTTAAATGTCAATACTGAATTATATCAGGTCCTGTCCGTGTATGCCCGCCCTCACGGGTTAGATCAGATTTTGTAACAAATACCGTAAGATACCCGGAGCCTACTGGCATCCTCTTATGAACCGCATACCGGCAAGCTGCTTTACCGCCCCTTTAAGCTCCATGTTCAACAGGAGCGTCAGGGCGCGGGATGCCGGGAGTCCGGAGCGGGCTACCAGCGTGTCTATATGTTCCGGTTCCATGCCTATGCAGTCGAACAGCATCTTTTCCTCGGGGTCCAGGTTGCCGGCCGCGACCGCTGCCGGCTCCGCTGCCTCGTCACCGAGTTCCTTCAGGTACTCCTTCATGTTCGGGAACATGTCGGCAAGTATGTCGTGCGCGCCTTCTACCAGCCGCGCCCCCCGCTTTATAAGGCTGTTGGTGCCCCGGCTCGTCGGCAAGGCCACGTTGCCCGGGACCGCATAGACCTCCCGGCCCTGTTCGAGGGAGTACGACGCTGTTATAAGCGAGCCGCTGTCGCCTGTCGCCTCCATTACAAGGACTCCCATGGACATCCCGCTGATTATGCGGTTTCTCCTCGGGAAGTTGTTCGGTTCAGGCGGGGCGCCGAGCGGGAATTCGGATACCACCGCCCCGCTCCTGGATATAAGTCCGAAAAGCTCCCTGTTCTCGGACGGGTAGGCGATGTCGACCCCGCAGCCGAGGACGCTTATCGTCCGCCCCTTGCCGGCCAGGGTCCCCCTGTGGGCCTCGGTGTCGATGCCCCTGGCGCCTCCGGAGACAACCGTTATACCCCTGGACCCGAGGTCACGGGCAATGCGCATGGTAAGTTGCCTGCCGTGCGGCGTGGCCATCCTTGAGCCAACTATGGCGAGCGCCACCTTGTCTTCCGGCAGGAGGCTGCCCTTGACATAAAGGACGTGAGGCGGGTCGTATATCTCCCGCAGGTTCGCGGGGTAGTTATAGTCGTTATAGACTACTATGCCTATGCCCAGCCGTCCGGCCCGTTCGAGCTCCTTCTTCGCGTCTCCCCAGCCGGAGAACTCCCTTATCGCCCGCAAGGAGGCCTCTTTCGCCCCCTCTACCTCCATCAGCTCGGACTCGGACGCCCCGAAAACGCCTTCCGGGCTCCCGAAGCGTTTAACGAGCCTCTTTATGAATACGTTGCCAACCCCCTTGATAGAGTTGAGCGCTATCCAGGGCAGCCGGTCAGCGCCGTTCATTACACCCTGTCCGCCTGGCTCAGTCCTTGTAGTATGCACGCTGGCCGGGTCTTACCGGCTCCACGAAGGTAATAACCCTCGCCGCCGACGTTGTGTCCTCCGCGGATATAACCTGGACCTCTCCGACAACGACGTCGGGTAGCGGGTATTCCATGGTGACAGGGGCTGTGGCAGCCTCTGTCTTTACGGTGCGGGTATCCGGCGGGCAGAACATCAACCCCATCTTCCTGTCCGCTGCACACTCCACGTCCAGTCCTGCAGTGTCCGCCATTATGGACATCCCGCCGGAGCGCCTAACCTCGAATACGTCACCGGTTTTCACCCCGTCGTCCCTGCCCAGGTCGAGGTAGACCGTGAACGTCTGGCCGTTAAGTATCTTGTCGTCCTTGGACGACACCACATAACCCCATTCGCCCTTCATAGCCGGGTCCTTGGGTACAGGTTCATAGACCGGCTCCGGGACGGTGTATGCAGACACCACGTCGCCGTTTCTGATGTCGTTCAGGGTCTCCGTGACCTCGCAGAGCATGAACCCGTCTTCCTCCCTGATGGCCATGAGCATCCCGGTCACCTTTATTAACGTGCCGATGTCCCGCCCGGTGGCCGGGTGGTCTATATCCGCATCCGGCCTGAACGATATCAGCGTGTCGCCCGGCTTTATACCGTCGTATGGGAATACATAGAGCTTATCCGTTATGGAGTACACTTCGCGCTCACCCATGGGGGTGCCGCTGACTGCCATCCGGGTATTCAGGTTTTCGGTGATGTACCCTGCCTCGAGTATCTCGCCGGGAGTGGCGACCGGCACCTTGGGCTTAATGCCTGTGTCGAGCGACAGCACTTTATCCTTCTTTTCTTCCGGAACAAGCAGCAGCGTCTGGTTTATATCCACGAGCGGCTCCTGTTGAAAAAGCTCCTGACGGTCCTTGTCCGTCTGCGTCCGGGCCTTCCCGGCAGCGCCGACGACGGTCTTGCCCTCAATGGAAGGCATGCCCTCGGGCAGCCCGCCCTCAGCCGCTGAAGGGCCGCCCACGGGGGCCGGGCCGGGAAGGACTATCTTGTCGCCTGGGAATATCAGGTCGGGGTTTTTTATCTCCGGGTTAAGCTTCCATATTTCTGGCCAGAGGTAGGGCTCCCTCATGTACTCGCCGCTTATGTCCCAGAGCGTGTCGCCCTTGACCACGGTATGCTCGTGGGTCTGGGCATCCGCCGGTCCAACCGGGGTTTCCCCGTCCGGCATGGCTTTGCCGGCCGGGATAATCAGTGCCGCGGCCAATAGAACGATGCACAGCTTTTTCTTGTCCATTCCCCCTCCTCGCGGTGTCGGGCTAATTGCTGCTCCCCATACGCTGGCGGGCGAGCCTGGCCGCATCGCTGTATGGGTAGTTGTCGATAATCCTGTTGTACGCCTCTTTGGCCTTGTCGTTTCTGCCGAGCTCGTCGTATGCCATCCCCATCTTCAGGACCGCGTCGGGGACCTTGTCCCCCACGGGGTAGTCTTTGGCGATCTTCCTGAATACCGCGATCGCCTTTTCGTAGTCCTTCCTTGAATAATATATCTCTCCGAGCCAGTACGCGGCGTTGTCCGCGAGGCGGTCGTCCGGGTAGTCCTGGAGTATGCGCGCAAAGCCTGCCTCGGCCTCTGCGTAGTTGCCCTCCCTGAACGAGGTCATGGCGTCCTTGTACATCTCGTCGACGTCCATCTCCGCCCGCTCAGGCGTCACGGACGGCTGGACCGGGGACACTACTACCGGCGCGGGGGCGTTCGAGGGTGCGCGCTCAGGGCCTGGGGCGGTCATCACGGGAGCCTCGCCTATCGGCTCCACAACCACCGGTTCCGGCGTAATGGGCTGCGGCGAGAGGGTGGCCTGGGAGCGGTCGAGACCGGCAAGGCGGGCCTCCAGGTTGTCCACGCGGGCCTCGAGGCCGGATATGCGACGTTCGGATACGGAAGATGTCGCGCCGGTCCCCGCGGCCTGCTGTGCTGGCCTGGGGGCGGACTGTCCGCGCTGGAGCTCTACAAACTGCTTTTCCAGCACGGATATATCGCTTTTGATGGGCTCAAGGTCCTGGGTAGTGGCGAAGCATCCGCCCAGGACAAGGGGCATGGCCAGAGTGCAGGCCGCGGTTGCCACCCCTCGGAGCAAGGTCTTGTCCAAACGCATCGATACCTCCTTGCAAGACGTATACAGCTTATGCGGGCGGCTGTGAAGCGGATATTTAATAATCTATCAATAGATAGCTTAATGCGCGGTATTTTGTCAAGGAAAAAGCTGAATTATGAAAATAACATAATGAGTTTGCACAGCCCCCAGGCGAGCGCGGCGCAGGCAGGCAGGGGTCAGCGCCCATGCCATTACTATGCTGCCGCCCACGCCCCACTTGACCGCCGAGAACCGCTTGGACGCGCCGACACCCATTATCGTGGAGGATATAACGTGCGTAGTGGAGAGGGGCAGCCCCAGGAACGACGCCCCTTCTATGACGGTGGCCGCCGCGGTCTCGACCGCGAACCCGTGCACGGGCTTCAGGTGGGCGAGCTTCATGCCGAGCGTTTTGATTATTTTCCAGCCGCCGCCCGCGGTGCCCGCCGCCACAACGCCCCCAGGCTTCGGGAAATTTTGGGAAATCTCCCTAAAACACAATCCACTTTTTCTGCTTGGCGAAGTGTTTCATTACGGTGAGGGCGTTGTTGAGCCTGGAAAGCCGCATATTCCTGTGTTTGATTGCGTCGGTGTCGCCGGTGGGAAACTTCGCGTTCCTGATGAGTATCATGGTCTTGTTCATTGCGGTGAGGAGCTTCTTTATGGTATCTTCGTCGAACCTCTTCAGGAATATCGGGTTGACGAACACATAGCCGTCCGCGATGTCCTTCGCGACCAGCTCTATGTTTTTACCTCTTAGGATATCTTCGGCCATGTCAGCGCTCCGTGTTCATGGTTTCCTGAGACGCCCGCCGGCTATCTGTCCCGCAACGGCCGAGCCCAGCGAAAACGGGATGTACCAGTAGGACACCCCCATCGTGACCCTGAGGAGTATTATGAACGGTATAGAGAGGTGGATGTAAAGGAACCACATGAAAGACAGACGGCGCACGCCCTGCCTGAGGTACCCGAGCGGGACGTTCATCGCGAACGCAGCCGCTATCAGGACCAGTATCTTTCCGGTAAGTGGCATAGTGCTCCCCGTTTGAAACCTGCCGTACGTTATCTAAATTAAACCCGGCGCGGTCTCGTGTCAAGGATTATCAGCACACCACTTCGCCTGAAACGTATTTCGAGGTAAGCTCTTTTTCCGGCCTCCCGAATATTCTGCCCGTCTCGCCGTACTCTATCAGCTCTCCACCGAACATGAAGAACACATGGCCGGCAAGCCTCTTCGCCTGGAACAGGTTGTGCGTGACCATTACGACGGTCGCGCCATGCTCCTCGCACATACGCATGATTAGCCTCTCCGCGAGCGCGGTGTTGTCCGGGTCCATGCTGGCGGTCGGCTCGTCGAGGAATACAGCGTCCGGCATGAGTGCGTATGCGCGCACCAGCGCGGCCCTCTGCGACTCTCCTCCGGAAAGGGTCGCCGCCCGTGCACTGGCAAGGCCCGCCATGTCCCCCGCTGCAAGCGCCTCGTCCACGCGTTCGCAGACATCTTCCCTTGGTATGCCCCGTGCATTCAGCCCGTACGCGACGTTCTCCCGTAGCGTTGTGTTGAACATGACAGGCTGCTGGGCGACGAGCGTCATCTTTCGCATGAGACTTATGCCATCCGCAACCGGGTGCCCGCCCTTCAGGTACGTGACCGTGCCCGCATCTGGCTTGTCCAGCCGTGCCAGTATCCTTAAGAGCGTGGTCTTGCCGCTCCCGTTCGGGCCGATGACCGCGCTCACGCGTCCGGCGGGGAATACAGCGTCGATGCCGGAAAGCGCGGCCCGTCCCCCGAACCTGCGGGATACCCCGGAAAGAGCTATCTCCATGCCCATGTCCGGGCGCCTCCCTGCGCCAGGTGCAGAAGGATGTTTACGGCGAACGCGACCATAAGCAGGACGATGCCGAGCGCGATCGCGGTCGCGAACGAGCCCTTCCCGGTCTCCATGGCAATCGCTGTGGTCATGACCCTGGTGTAGCCCGCGATGTTGCCTCCGACCATCAGTACCGCGCCCACTTCGGCCATAGTCCTGCCGAAACCCGCTATGATTCCCGCGAACACCATCTGCCGTGCCTCGGCGACCACACGCCGGTCGGCTGCCGCGCCCGATGCCCCGAGCGTGATGGCGGTCTCCCTGACCGCCGGGTCGACAGATGCGACAGAGGAACGGGTCAGCGCGGCTACTATCGGGAGCGCGATGACGCTCTGCGCCATGACCATCGCGGAGGGTGAGTACAAAAGTCCCATGAACCCGAACGGGCCGCTCCGGGACAGGAAGAGGTACACGACAAGCCCTGCCACGACCGGTGGTAGCCCCATGAGCGTGTTCAACGCCGCGATGACGGCCTGCCTGCCGGGGAACCGCCTGAGCGCGCAGAAGGCCCCGGCAGGGACGCCGAGTATAGTGGAGATGAAAACAGCGGTGCAGGAGACCTTGAGAGACAGAAGTATTATGGAGTAAAGCCCGGGGTCGAGCGATACGAGGAGTGTTAGCGCCTCTGAGGTTCCCTGTGAGATGGTGTCCATTAACCCCTGCTCATTTTTAGCGGGTGACGTATTATCGGCCGGGACATTCGCCAACCGCGTTCAGGGTACCCGCTGTGCACAATGGACAACGTCTCTCGCCCTGAACGGCTCAGAGCCCCGGCCCTCTAATCCGCACCTGCGGGTATCTGGAAAAACGGTCCCCTGCTTTTCCCTGTACTCGCATGTTCCCCTCCCTTGAGGGGAGGGGATGAAGGGGAGGGAGAACTTTATAACCAATCACCCCCACCTCTGTCCTCCCCCCTCAAGGGGGAGGATAAAAGATGTGGTTCTTCGTCTTTCCGGAACTATTTCGCCGCGTTCGGCACGAAAAGCGCCCCGCCCGAGCCGTCCTTGAACGCGCCGATGACCTTCTGGCCCTCGGGGCCGGTGATGAACTCGATGAAGTCCTGCGCTATATCGTGGTGCACGTGCGGGTATTTCACCGGGTTGACCGCAATCACCGAGTACTGGTTGAAAAGGACCGGGTCGCCCTGGTAGGCTATGGCCATGTCCTTGAGCCCCGGCCTGGACGTGTTGTACGTGGCGCGGTCGGAGATGGTGTACGCGGACTTCTCGTCCGCTATCCTGAGCGTCTCCTCCATGCCCTGCCCGACGGCGTAATAGCCCTTGAGGCCCTTCACGTCCACGCCAGCCCCGGCCCAGAGCTTCTTCTCTTTAGCGTGGGTGCCGGACTCGTCTCCCCTCGACACGAACGGCGCGCCCTTCGCGGCTATCAGCCTGAAGGCTTCCACAGCGCCCTTAGCGGCCGATACCTTGGCGGGGTCCCTTGACGGGCCTGCTACCACGAAGTCGTTGTACATCACCTCGTGCCTCTTCACGCCCCAGCCCTCCGCCACGAATTTCTCCTCCTTTTCCTTGTCGTGCACGAGGAGGATGTCCGCGTCTCCCCGCTTCGCTATCTCGATGGCCTTGCCTGTGCCGACCGCGACCACGTCTATCTTCACGTCCTTGTGCGTCGTCCATGCGTAGTACGCGGGCAGGAGTACATCGAACAGCCCGGTGTTCTGCGTGGACGTGGTGGAGGCGAGCGCCACCCTGGTCTCCGCTCGCGCGGCTGGCGAGAAGACCGCGGCCGACAGCAATGCCGCCGTGACCAATGCGAATATCTTTTTCATTGTATATAGTCCTCCATGTTAGAACTTGACCTGGAGCACGCTGGTCAGCACGTTGTGGTTTATGGTGTCTATCTTTTCGAGCGACCTGAGCCTGAGCTGCCCGTCCGCGCGCACTATCTCGTAGTTCAGCATCAGCCGGGTGTCCTTGGCCAGGTAGTAGTTCAGACCCAGCGTGGTCTTCGTCCTCTCGTTGTCGGACACGTAAGAGTCCTCGTCCATGAACTCGTACCGCACGGCGGGCTCAAGCCCGTTAAGGAACTTCAGGGAGCCGTCCAGCCCGGACACCCTGTACGCGCCAAGGACGTACCATCCGTCCGAGTGCGCGTGGCGGCCCAGCGCGGGTGGCGCGGTGGTATCGTTTATGTTTTCCGAGACATATTTGGAGTAGTACTGGGTCGCCCATACGTACTCGCCCATGAACTTAAGGCCCTTGACGTGCTTCGGCCTCCACTCGAACTCCGCACCCCAGCGCTCCTTGTGCCTGTCCCTGGCCGAGAAAGACGAACCGGCGTAGTACGAGCCGCCCATGGTTATGCAGCTCAGGAAGGGGTTCAGCCGTACCCTGAGCGAGACGTCCTTTGCGTCGTTGTCGTCCGCCTTGTTGTCGCCGATACCGTTCACCACGGCCACGTCGTAGCTGGCCATGAGCGGGTCGCCGCCGCCCCTGAAATTATACTTGCCGGAGAGCATGATACCCCTGTCCCTCAAGGTCGGGAAGTGTACCAGGTTCGTTATCATCGAGCGGTTGGCCACCGGCAACACTGCAAGGGCGAGCGGCCCATCTAACCCGAACGGCGCCTTGAACTGGCCGGCAGTGACACTGGCGTATGGTATGTAGTCGAGGGTGACGTACCCGTCCTTCAGGAGCGTCGCGGCGGTGGGGTCGATGGAGAACTTGTAGCCTATCTTGTCCGTCACCTTGCCGCCCAGGTACAGCCTCGCCCTCCTCAGGAAGAACTGGTTCCCCGCGTTCGTGTTGTAGTCTCCGGCCGGCGGGTTGCCGGAAGAGAAGCCGGCGTCGTCGTTCAGCCAGCCAGCCTGGAGGAAGAAGTTTATCTTCATGCTGACCTCGTCGCGCCCGAGCTTCGCCACACCATCCTCGACAGCGGAGAGGGTTTTGTCCACCGCGGGCACCGCCTCCCTCGCAGGACGCTCGGACGGGCTTCCGACGGGCTCGGCATGATGGGCGGGCGCGAGCTCGGCCTGCGCGGAAGAAGAGGCTGCTGTTCCGGACGGCTCTATGCCAGGCATGCCGGTCATCCCGGCAAGCTCGGCGAAGGACGCCTCGTCTATTACGCCCTTCTCGTACAGCACCCTGACCAGCCTGCGGTTAAGCGCCTGGCCGTCAGAGGGCGATGCGGGCCTCATCAGCTCGGCGTAGTCCGCGTCCGTTATTACGCCCTTGCCCTTAAGTATCTCGACCAGCCTGAGCATGTCCGGCTGGCCTGCCGCCACGGACTGCATGGCGGTCCCTGCTACGATAAACACGGATAGAAAAAGTGCGGCTAATACCTTGAAACCCATCGGATGCCCTCCCTTACGGCTGCCTGTTCAGGATAAATGAAAAAACAAAAAAACCGGTACCCATCAAGAAGACAAGGGTATCGGTATCCGCGAAATCCCCTTTCCAAATTGCCGGGAGGCCGCGACCTTTCAGCCTCGACCCTGTCGGCCGGGACCCGTGGCTTGCGAAGGCTGTAGGGCGCACCGGCTCGGAGAATATTAAATTGTGACGATAATATATTACAGGGGTATCGTGGTTGTCAAGCGTTTACTTGTGAAATCCGGGCGTTAAATAACCTTGGCGTGCAGGCGCGTCAGTCATCCGTCTCCGGTCCGCTTTCCTCGATGGCCAGCGCTTCGGCGCGCCTGGCGGATGTGAACCTTGTGAGGATAATACCCACCTCGTAGAGCACTATTATCGGCATCGCCATGAGTATCATGGTGAACGCGTCGGGCGTGGGCGTCAGCACCGCGGCCGCAACGAACGCAAGCAGTATGGCGTACTTCCTGTTTTTGGTAAGGAAGCCGGTCGATACGACGCCCAGCCTCGCAAGCAGCATCAATATGAGAGGGAGCTGGAACACCGCACCGAATGCGAGCAGAAACGTGGTGATGAAATCCATGTACCCGGCTATGGATATCATGGGCATGAGCCCCCCGGTCTTGTAGCCCAGCAGGAACTGGATGGCGACCGGGAGCACAAGATACTGGCAGAAAAGCCCGCCAAAAACAAACATCCCGGTCGCGGAAACTATGAACGGAAGGGCGTACTTCTTCTCCTTGGGCAAAAGCCCTGGAGAGATGAAAAGCCAGAGCTGAGTGAGCATGAACGGCATCGAGACGAATATGCCCGCAACGAACGCGATCTTCATGTGCATCCAGAGCGGTTCGGCGGGGGTAGTGAACACAAGGCTTACGTTTCTCGACGTGAGCGTTGTGTAGATGAAAGGCAGCGAGGCCTTGAAGTGGATTGAGTGGTTGAGCGGCATCCTGAGCCACTCGAATACGTCCTCTGAGTAGCTGAACATCACGGCGAACGCTACGGAAAGCGCGACGACGGAGTACAGTATGCGCTTACGGAGCTCCTCCAGGTGCGTGGTGATTGGCATCCGGACGGTGTCGTTAGCTGGCATAGGGAGAAGAGTTCTCTTTTTCTGCGGGTGTTTTGCCGGATGGTCCCTTGTCTATGGAGAGCGATTCCTTCAGTTCCTTCTGCTCGCGGACCAGGTCCTCCTTTATCTTGTCCACCTCGACCTCGCTCTCGAGGTTGTTCCTGAACTCCTGCGAGGAACGCTTGAACTCGGACATCGCCTTCCCGAGAGACTTCCCCAGTTCCGGCAGCTTCTTTGGCCCGAATACAAGGAGCGCCACGATGAATATTACTATAAGCTCGGGCATGCCGAGGTTGAACATAATTTTCGTCCCTTTTTTGGCCGGCAGTGTTTTAACCGTAGGCCGGCCTGTCAGCGCACTTGCCGGTTATAGCCCGCCAGGTCAACCGGTCCAAAATTATTTTAGTTTATGCGCGCCGCCAAGTCAAGACAATGTTACCAGTCTTTCTCCACGTACGGCTGGCCCGGCCTGGGCATCCTCTTCTCCGGCCCGGACCCCATGCCCCGCAACATCTGTTCTATCTCGTCCTCGCGGCCGGGACCCTTGTCTTTTCCAGGCTGGAAGTAGTTCCTGAGCTTCTTCTCCTCGTTCGCCTGCCTGTCCATCAGCGCCTTCAGTTCCTCGTTCGACATAGGCGGCTGTCCCGCCGGCTGCCCTTGCTCGCCGCCCTGTTTCTGTCCTCCCTGTCCGCCCGCGCCCGGCTGCTGTTTCTGCTTGTCGTCCTTCCCGGAGTTTTTGTCTTTTTTGCCCTGCTGCTGGTTTTTCTGTTCCTGGTCCTTTTTCTTTTCGATCCGTTCTTTTGTGGCCCTTATGTTGTACTCCGTGTCCGGGTCACCCTTTTCGCCGTAAAGCGATTTTGCCTGGCCGTATGCCTTCAGGGCCTCCTCGTATTTTCCCATCCTGAATAGCGCATCGCCCGCGTTGTAGTCCGCATCCGCCATCTTCGGGTCGAGCTTGCGAGCGGCGTCGTATTCTTCGAACGCCTTGCCGTACTCACCCAGCCTGTAGTATGCGTTCCCCAGGTTGTAGTGGGCCTCCGGGCTTTTGGGGCTGGATTCGGCCGCCTCGCGGTAATGGCCGAGCGCCCCCTCGTAGTTCCCCATCCCGTACGCCTCGTTGCCCTTGTCCGTCGGGCCCATGTAGCCAGAGACGCCCAGCAGCAGGGGCAGCGTGAACAGTATCGGCAGTATGCGTTTCATAACGTTCTCACAGCGCAAGCGCCACGGCAAGCGCGGCGAACGCGGCGAGCGCGAAGTACGGCCCGTACTCCTTCGCGTCCGCCGGTATCCCCTTGACCTCTTTTGCCTCTTTCGCACTCAGCGCCCCGGCGAGCGCGCCCACGGCCCCGGGGTCGGACGCTACAAAAGACTTCCCGCCGCCCGCGTCCGCAACCTTTTCGAGCATTGACCGGTCGAGCCTGGAGTTCACCACGCGGCCCTGCCTGTCCGTCTTGTACATGAGCTCGCCGAAGAAGTCACGTCCGACGGGTATCTTCCCGCCGGAGGGCGTCCCGGCGCCGAGCGTGTACACCTTCATGTTCCGTGCCTTGGCGGACTTCGCGGCCTCAACCGGGTCCGCGCCGTAGGTGTTCTCCCCGTCGGTCACGACGAGCACAGCGCGCGGCAGTTCGCCCGGCTTGAACCTCGTCGCGGCGGTCAGCACGGCCTCGCCAATTGCCGTGCCGGGAAGCCCGGACTTCGAGAACCCCACCCCGTCCAGAAATGTCAGGAACGCGTCGTGGTCGGATGTGACCGGGCACGATACAGTAGCCTCCCCGGAGAACACGACCAGCCCGTAGCGGTTGCCGGGCGCGGCCGTGACGAGGTTGGCTATGGCGTCCTTGGCATTCTCCAGGCGGCTGGGCTTTTCGTCCCCGGCAGCCATGCTGTCGGAGACGTCCAGCGCTACTATGACGTCCATCATCGCCGTCCCGGCCTCTTCCTTGTCCGGCGGGCCTATCGGCCTCGTGGCGGCAAGCGAGCCAAAAAGTATCGCCACTATCACCAGGGCCGGGGCGATGTAGCTTGTCGCGGGACGGTTCCCGAGCCCGGCCCCCTTCAGGAGCCCGGTATCCGCGTAAGCCCCGCGCGCGGCATCGTCGCGTCTTTTGTAGTACACGTAAATCCCGGCCATGACAAGGCCCAATAGGGAGAGCGGGGCCGCCAATATGTTCGCAAACGGGCTCATCCGAGCACCCTGTACCTTCCCGCTGCAAGCAGCCCGCCCGCGAACGCGAAGAGGACGCCCGCGGCCGCCGGGTACGCGGACAGTTCCCTGTACCGGTTGGCCTTTTTGACCTTTATCTCTTTTTTCTCCATCTCGTTTATCCGGCCGTAAACGTCCTTCAAGGCGTTCTCGTCCTTCGCCCTGAAGAACTCCCCGCCTGTTATGTCAGATATCTCGCGCAGAGTTTCTTCGTCGACCTTGGCAAGCACGAGGTTTCCCATAGGACCGGTAACGTAGTACTTCTGGCCCATCGGCCCGACAGCGGGTATCGGCGCGCCCTCGGGCGTCCCCACGCCTATGGTGTATATCTTCACGCCCTTGGCCTTCGCTGCGCGGGCGGCGTCGAGCGGGTCTATCGTGCCCGAGTTGTTCTCGCCGTCCGTGAGGAGAATTATGCTCCTGCTCCCGGATTCGTCCCTGAACTTGTTCAGCCCGTTTATTATCGCGTCGCCGATCGCGGTCCCGTCTATTGCGACCGAGCCCACGTCGAGCTGGTCGAGCAGGTCGATGAGTATGTTCGAGTCGGTGGTCAAGGGGCACTGCGTGAACGAGCGTCCGGCAAACGCGACCAGCGCGAGCCTGCCCGAGCCGAACTTCTCTATGAACTCCCTGATACGCGCCTTGGCAGCCTCGATCCGGTCCGGTTTGAAGTCCTCGGCCATCATGCTCCCGGACACGTCCAGCGCGAGCACGACGTCCACGCCAAGTATCTTGTCCTCCTTGACCTCGTACGCGGACCTGGGCCTCGCGGCGGCGGCTAAGAACATCAGGCATGCGAGCGACAGAAGCAGATAAGGCAGCCATGCCTTATGTGAGCGCGGGATTCCCTTCATACCGGACACGCCTGGCAGTACGACGGCAGTCCGCTTCCTCCTGTAATGTACGTACAGCGCGGCGGCGATGACAAGCGAGGCCCAGAGAAAAGCGGGGTGCATGAACTCCATCGCTACCTTCTCCTCTGTCTGGCCTGTCTTGCGAAATGGCGTGCGAGCGGCACGATGGGCGATTTCCCGGTCACAAGCTCGACCGGCTCCGCCCGGAGCGCACGGAAGAGCACGGCCCTTTTTGCCTCGCGTGCGGCTACAGTCTTCTCAAACGCACCGCGGAAAGCGCCGGAAGACGTGTCCACCAGCATCCGGCCGCCGGTCTCCGGGTCGGCGAGTTCCACGAGTCCTACATCCGGCATCACGTCCTCGCGTATGTCACGCACGAGCACCGGCACGATCTCGTGGCGGCGGGATACCGCTTTAAGCGTACGTGGAAGCTCCATGTCCATGAAGTCGGACACCCAGAAAACCGTCGCCCTCGACCTCTGGGCATTCATCAGGAAGCCGGCCGAAAGCGCGGGGTCGGCGGTGCGGCCCTGTGGCTTCGCGGCCGCAAGCTCCATCATCACCCTGACCGCGTGCCGCCTCCCCTTCCTGGGCGGGAGGAACAGCTCGACCTTGTCCGTGAACCCGATAAGCCCGACGCGGTCGTTGTTCTGGACGGCGAGTAGCGATACTGCTGCCGCGAACTCGAGCGCAAGCTCCCGCTTGGTCTCGACCGACGTGCCGAACTCCATAGAGCCGGAGAGGTCGACCGCGATTATCACGGTAAGGTCGCGCTCCTCCATGAACGTCTTCACGTACGGGACGCCCATCCGGGCGGTGACGTTCCAGTCTATCGCCCGGACATCGTCGCCCTCGACGTATTCGCGCACCTCGTTGAACTCGATGCCGCGCCCCTTGAACGTGGAGAGGTAGCTGCCCGTGACCGCGCCCTCGACAAGGCGCGCTGTCTTTATTTCGAGCCGCTTTATCTTTTTGAGTATCCCGCTGGCGAGCATATCTTGACGAGCTTCCCGGTTATAGTGGTACGGAGGTTATGTGTGACAGCCATTATACACCATTTGTGCCGGGCGGGAAATACAATTTGGGGTTGTGGGATGATTCAGGTTGTCATTGCGAGGAGCCAAGGGCGACGCGGCAATCTGCTCTCTTTTAGCGGGTGACGGGTTATCGGCCGGGACATTCGCCAACCGCGTTCAGGGTACCACTGTGCACAATGGACAACGCCGCTCGCCCTGAACGGCTCAGAGTCCCGGACCTCTAACCCGCACCCGCGGGTATTTGGAAAAACGGTCCCCTGCTTTTCCCTGTACTCGTTCCCCTCCCTTGAGGGGAGGGGATGAAGGGGAGGGTGAACTTTATAACCAACCACCCCCACCTCTGTCCTCCCCCCTCAAGGGGGAGGATAAAGGATGTGGTTCTTCGTCTTTCCGTAACCCCGGAGGCGTTACCCGCAACCCCCACCTGCCCCTTCGGGGCATCCTCCCCCGCAGGTGGGGAGGATAATTGGAGGGTGGAAATTATAGGGCCCAGAACCCGGAGCCGTCCAGGGTATACATCATGTGGTCTTTTGTGCACGGGGAGGTCTGCCCCCTGGACACCGTTGGCGACTGTTCTGGCCCGAGGGCAATGCCTCCTAAAAAAACAGCCCCATCTAATTTCTCCCCTCGCCCTTTCATGGGAGAGGGGCCGGGGGTGAGGGTTATCTGGATTAGCCCCCATTCGGCTTCGCTCAGGGCAGGCCCTCTCCCGTGAGAGGGAGAGGGGTGCGCACTTGTTATTGACTTAACCACCCGCAGGTTATAAAATGGGCTCATGGAAATATCGAACGGCAAGATAAAGGCCGTCTTCTTCGACCTTGGCAAGGTGATACTGAGCTTCAGCCACGACGATATAGTCGGGCGGCTCCTGTCATGCGCGGACCCCGATAGCAGGAGGCCGGACGAGCTGCACCGGTACCTCTTCGACATGGAGGACGGGCTCTGCAACCTGTACGACGCGGGCCTTATCTCGTCCGAGGATTTCTACAAGGAGATAGACTCCCGTTTCAATACAGGCGTGGACTACAATGGGTTCGTGCCGCTCTGGAACGGGATATTCGAAGGTATACCGGGCGTCCCGGAGATAATACGCGAGGTCAGGAGAAAAAGGCCGGTCTACCTCCTGTCGAATATCAACGAGCTGCACTGGGAGCACATCAGGGGCCGCTACCAGGTGCTCTCCGAACTGGACGGGCTGGTGCTCTCCTGCGAGGTCAAGGCGAGGAAGCCGGAACCGGCCATCTACAGGGTAGCTATGGAGACAGCCGGGGTCGGGCCGGGCGAGTCCATTTTCGTGGACGACCTCCAGATAAACATAGACGCCGCCCGCTCGCACGGCATCAAAGGCATTGCTTTCACCGGCCTGGACAGGCTCAGGGCCGACCTCACGGCACTCGGGCTCGCAGGCTGAACCGCAATAATAAGCTCCCTATAAGCAATTCGCACTCCTCCCTTGAGTTTTTTTGCTCCCGCTGTTCCCAACATGCCAACCATCTGGTATTATATATGTCATGGGTAATGTGACATCCTTAAAGTGCAGGCTTGTCGAGCTGGTGCCGGTAGAGAGGCTATCCAGGTACCTGGACGGCGTGGCCTCGGCCACGGGCATTTCCGTGTCGGTTCTGGGCGACGGCGGGGAGGTCATTGTTAGTGCGTCGCTTGACGCCGGCGGCGGGCAGCCGTCTTTTCCCGCTGGGCTATGGGAGCGGTTCGACGGGGTTTCCGCAGACGGGCCGGGCAAGGTGGAGGGGCCGGACGGCACGGTACTACTGCGCGTCCCGGTCGTCCACAGGGACCTGCGGCTGGGCTGGGCCGCCGTGCGCGTGGATGGAGTTGAGCAGGAACAAAGGCGGGCTATGGACGTGGTCGCCCTCACAGCCGCGCACATACGGTACGAGGCGGACACGGGATACGAGGTCGAGAGCCTGTCCGGCGAGGTGGTGCGCGTCTACGAGGAGCTGGCGCTGATATTTGGGATAACCGCGCGTCTGGGCGCAATAGTGGACGTCACCGAGATCTGCCGCGTTGTAGCCGAGGAGGCGGGCAGGCTGCTCGATGCGAAAGACATACTGGTGCAGCTCGTGGACGAGAACATTGGGGCGCTGAAGACGGTCTACGCACAAGGCGAACATGCGGAAGAGTCCTACGGGTTCGCCCCGGGGGTTGAGGACGGGCTTGTCGGGAGCGCCTACTTGGGGCACAGGCCGGTACTTGTGTGCGAGGTGGACGAGGACAAACGGCACACCGGCTGGCCATACCCCATAAGGCGGCTGCTGTCCATTCCGCTGATGGCGGAGGGTAAGATAATAGGCGTCGTCACCTCCACGGACAAGCGCGACGGCAGCGAGTTCGACTCCAGGGAGGAGAAGCTTGTCTCCGCTATGGCGTCAGTGGCCGCGATAGCCATAAAGAACGCGCAGCTCTACTCCGAGATAAAGGGGCTTCTCGAGGGGTTCATAAGCGCATCGGTAACTGCCGTCGAGTCCAGGGACCCGACCACGGCCGGCCACTCAAACAGGGTCGCCAGGCTTGCCGTGGAGCTCGCCAAGAACGTGGACGCCTCGGAAATATCCGTTTTCAGGGACGTGAAGTTCTCACGAGAGGACCTGAAAGAGTTGCACTATGCCGGGCTTCTGCACGACTTCGGCAAGATAGGCGTCAGGGAGTCGGTGCTCCTGAAAGAAGGCAAGCTTTACTCGGAACACATAGAAAAGATCAGGTCCCGCTTCGGCATAATCCGCGAGCAGAGTATAAGGCGGTCGGTCGAGCGTAAGCTCGAACTGCTCCTTGAACGAGGCGAGGCGGCGTACAGCGAAGGGTTGCCGGGCCTCGATGGGGTGCTTGCCCGGGAGGTCTCCGAGATAGAGGGATATCTGAGGCTCGTCGAGATGGCCAACGACCCCAAGGTGCTTCTGACCGAGCTACCCGAGAACGACAGGCTGGCAGAGCTGACCAGGAGGTTCTATTACGGTCCGGACGGCGAGAGTATGCCCTACCTCACCAAATTCGAGTTCGAGAGCCTGAAGGTCCTGAAGGGTTCGCTTAACGATGAGGAGCGCCGCGAGATTGAGTCGCACGTGACCCACAGCTACAACTTCCTGAGACAGGTGCCCTGGACCAGAGGTTTTACCAACATCGCCGGCATAGTGCTTTCGCACCACGAGAAGCTGGACGGCTCGGGCTACCCCGGCGGGCTAAAGGGCGACGAGATACCCGTCCAGGCGAAGATAATGGCGGTCGCGGACATATTCGACGCCCTGACCGCATGGGACAGGCCGTACAAGGACTCCGTGTCTACGCAGAAGGCGCTCTTCATACTCGATATGGAGGCTAATAACGGCAAGCTGGAGCCGCACCTTGTCCAGATATTCAGGGATTCCGGGGTATACAAGGCGGTCGACGCGCTGCGTCCGAAGCGCCGGGTGGCATGACAGGGGGTAACAGGATGGCTGGCGAGAAGATACTTGTTGTCGACGACGAGCCGTACCTGCTTCGGTCGCTGTCCTTCGTGCTTAAGAAGGAGGGCTACGCGGTAGAGACCGCCTCCGACGGGGAGGAAGGCATATCGAAGTACGAGTCGTTCGACCCGGACGTCGTATTCCTCGACCTCATGATGCCCAAAAAAGACGGCTACGAGCTATGTCATTCCATCCGTAACGACCCCAAGTACCGGGGCCGCTCGCCGTACATCATAATACTTACCTGCAAGGGGCAGGACGTGGACAGGTACAAGGGGTTCCTGGAGGGCGCGGACGACTATGTCACCAAGCCGTTCTCTCCGGCGGACATAGTGGCAAGGCTCAGGGAGCATTTCGACGGCAAGGGCGTCTGACAAGAGGGCTTTGACGGGAAATGGAGCTACTGGAGGCCATAGACCGGCCGGGCGAACCCGGCGCGGGGAATGATGAGCGGCGGCTCGCCTCTTTTCTGTGGGGCAGGGCGGCGCTTTTCGCGCTGATATACGTCTCGGTCAGGTTCATAGACCCGCAGGGCGTGCCAGGCAGGCTGCTGGATACGGTCGCCGCCGCAGGCGCGGTTTATGTGGCGGCTACAGGGCTGCTCGGCGGCAGGCTGGGCATAAGGCCGGTTTGGATGCTTGCGTCGGACCTGGCGCTGGTCTCGGTCCTCTGCGCCATGACCGGAGGGGCGTCGAGCAGCGCAAAATATTTCGGGCTCGCCTTTTTCTACATAATGGCGCCCTACGTCAGCGAGACCGGGATGATGGCCCTGCTCCTTTCGTATTCCGCCGCCGTTACCCTTATGGTCGTATCCGTGCATCCCGGGTTACGGGTAGGCGGCGAAGGGCTCAGGCTTGCGGCCCTTAACCTCGCGGTCCTGAACGGGGCCGGTTGGCCGGCGGTGATGCTTTCAGGGCATATCCGGAAGGTGCGCGGCATGCAGCAGGCCGCGTCCTTCACGTTCCAGTCGCTTAACAACGCGCTCCATCTGAGGACCCAGAACCTTCAGGCCGCGCTGGACGCGCTCACCCAGACCCATGAGCAGCTGAAGGAAGCGGACGTCAACAAGACCAAGTTTTTGTCCAACGTATCTCACGAGCTCCGGACTCCGCTGTCGTCGGTGCGCTCTTTCACCGAGATACTCCTTAACTACGACGACATAGACAGGGATACGGAGAGGGAGTTCCTGACCATAATAGACGACGAGACCAGAAGGCTCAGCCTTCTTATCAACGACATACTGGACGTCGTAAGGCTTGAGTCCGGGAAGGCGGAACGCCACCCCGTGAGCATAGACATATGCGAGGTCGTCGAAGGAAGCATAAAGCCGCTGATGCCGATGGCGGCGGAGAAGGGGCTGTACATTAAGTCCGGCTGCCGGCGCGGGACGCTCCCGAGCGCGAAGGGCGACAGGAACCAGTTGACGCAGGTGCTCGTCAACCTGATAAATAACGCGATAAAGTTCACCACCGAAGGCGGCATCACCGTCGGAGTCGAAAACGACGGGGAGTTCCTGTCCGTGTCCGTCGACGATACCGGGGAGGGGATATTCCCCGAGGAAAAAGACATCATATTCCAGGAGTTCTACCGGGTTGCGGGGGATGTAAACGGGAGGCCGAAGGGCTCCGGCCTGGGGCTCAGCATATCAAAAAGAATAGTGGAGATGCATGGCGGCAGGATGTGGGTCGAGAGTGAGATAGGCAAGGGCAGCAGCTTCAGGTTCACCATACCCCAGGACATACCGGACATCGAGTTTCCGTCCGACCGCGTGCATGCCGTGAAGTCCGTTGAAAAGCACGGACGGGAGAAGCCGCTCTTGCTCGTAGTGGAGGAGAACAGCACCGTCCGCCAGCTATTGAGGAGGCGTCTGGAGGACATCGGATATGCGACGCTCGGCGCCGAAGGGGCGGAGCGGGGCCTGAAACTCGCGGGCGAATGGGAGCCCGACCTCATAGTATCGGGGATGCTCTCGTTCGCGGCCGGCGATACCAACCTGTACAGCAGGCTCCGGTCTTCCGCGAGGACCGCCGGGATCCCCGTGTTCCTGACCAGCATGATAAACCACCCCGTGCACGGGCTCCAGGTGTGCGTCAACGCGTTCGCCCAGAGGCCGGTCAACCGCTACGACATGGCGCGGCTGATGAGCATGTCGGCAATAAAGGGGAGGGGCCGTGTCATGGTAATATCCCATGACCAGTTGGAGGCGCGGACCATCCAGCTGATACTCGGGAACGAGGGTTACACCGTGATGCTCGCGGACGCGCTTGCAGGGCTGGACGCATGCAGGCGGGAGGCGCCGTCAGCCATATTGCTGGACGCATCTCTGCCCGGCGGGCAGTACAGGGAGGTGCTCACCGCGCTCAAGAACGAGCCGTCCACGGCAAGGATACCGGTCATAGCGGTAACCGACGCGCCGGTGAACGACGGGAGCGTGGCGGGCGCGGCGCTGGGAAGCGCCAGGTTCGAGCCGGGAGCCGAGGTGGTGTGGCCCCTGCTGGATGAGATTAGGGGGGCGCTCGGAGAGCGTCCACGTATCGCGCCTTGACCGGCGCAAAGAGCGGCTGGCAGAGTGAATAACCAAGGAGGGTAGATGTTCGCTATAGTACACGGCCTGATGGCGGTCAGCTTTCCCGGGATTGGAGGCCACGACCTTGGCGGCCTCGCGAGCTCGCTTCCCCTGTCCGTGGTCCTTCTTGCCGCGGCGGTGGTCATCATCGCGGTGTTCGGCATGATGTCCAGGTTCAGGGACATATTTCAGGGCAAGGGCACGGCCATGGACTTCATCGGGTTAATCGTCGTCCTGATGATACTCGCGCTGGTGGTACTTGTAATGGGTAAAGGCGTGGTCAGGGGGATCAGGGTGATGTAGCGCTGCCGCCGGCATCCTCGGGTATGGCCACCGTTAACTTCTCCGAGAGCTGGCTTTCGTTAGGCGGCACTGCGTTGTCTGTGGCAGTCAACGCATAGGTGTATTCCGCGCCCGGCCTCACGTCCGTGTCCCTGTATGTTATCGTGGCAATAAGCCCTACCTCCAGCGGCGACGGCTTTTCATCGCCCGGCCCCTTCCTGTACAGCCTGTAGCCCGCAAGGCCGGCCTCCGGAGAGGGGAGCCAGGACAGGAGCACGGCCCCATAGGCGGGTACCGCGCGCAGGCCCTCGGGTGCGGCTGGCGGTACTATGTCGGCGGGTACCGCGGACGCCTCGGCTGACGGCATACCCTCGGAGTAAGGCGGCTCCTGACCCCGGAGCGCGCTCACCCTGTACGAATAAGCGGTGTTGTTGGCAAGCCCCGTGTCGGTGTATGAGTTCTCCGTCACGGGCGCCCGGTTTATTGAAAGGCCGAGAGGGCCGCCCCTGGTTGCCGGGCGGTATACGTTATAACCAGCGAGGTCTGAAATTGCCGCGCCGGTGGAGTCTTTGTCTGCCTTGTCCCAGGAAAGCGTCACCGAACCGTTGCCAGGCGTCGCGGTCAACCCGGACGGCACGGCCGGGGGAGTGGAGAGTTTCAGCCTGACCTCGTTAGAGGCAGGGCCGTGGTAGCCGTCCTTGTTGTACGGCTCGACTTTGTAGGCGTAGGTCATGCCAGGGGCGAGGGCTGGGTCATTGTCCGTCCACGCCACGCGGTTGCCGCTTACAACAGCGCCCCCGGTGGTTGCGAGGTCAATATTCCCCACGGGCGCGAACTCGCACATGCAGTCTGTCTCCTCGCCCGTGCCCTCGGCCCGCACGACCGCAAACCCGCCGAGGTCCTCGAGCCTGGAGCCGCCGGTGTTCCTGCCGGGCATCGTCCATGCGAGTATCACCTTCCCGTCCCTCATCTCCGCAAGAAGGTCGTCAACGCCAGCGGGGATAAGCGTGCCCGGCGGGATGAGCGCGGACTTCCTGCCGCACGAAGCCGTGGTGACAAGCATCATGAGCGCGGTGGCTATGAGCACATAGCGTGCAATGGTATTTTCTCTGGTATGCATCTTTATCTCACCGGGTTTGATGGCCAGGACGCCAGGGGTACGCCCGCAGGCTGTAATTCTATACCACCCCGTGCAAAAACAGCAAGAAATTTTCCCGGGGCGCGCAAAAGGATGACGTGGTCAACTACCGGGAAAGCCGCTCGACCAGCTCGTCAAGCTCTGGGGAGCCTGCCCTGACCCGTCCCATCGTGGTGATTGCGGCGGCCCTGTTGTGCAGCCGTATCCGCTCCTCCGCCGCTGCCGGCGGGGTGTTTTCCTCGACGTTCACCACCACTACGTCAGCGCGGGAAAACGCATCTTGCGCGGATTCCTTCATGTCGAGAACGTCCTGCGCCGCGACGAAGAACGAGACCGTGGCCCTGACGAGCAGGGCCGCGCTGTTTCCCTCGACCAGCACACCGCGCGCGTTTCCGGCCATAGCCATTGCCTGGTCAAGCGCTTCGGCGACGTCCTGCGGCGGGCACCTGACGAGCACGACAGGGTCCGCGCCCGCGTCTTTGAGTATCCGGGTGTCCTTGCCTTCTTCGAGTATGACGGCTGGGTCGTCCGTCACGGATGCGTACATCCCTCCTGCGGAGACCTTTATGGCGGCGAAACCGGGAAGCCTTTTTAAAAGCAGCGCGGACAGCGTCGTCTTCCCCGCCCCGCTGCCCGCGCCCGCGACCGTCAGGATATGCACCGGTCCGCCCTCATGCCCCGCGTATTTCCCAGCGCTCGCCGCATGACCGGTCCTTCCGGCATGCATACAGGACGCCGAGCGCGATAGAGTTTATCTTTTCCCTTGGCGGGTCGGAGCGCGATGCCAGGAGGATCGGGCAGCCGGCCCCTACGATTAAGCCGGCACCCTCTGCGTGCGCGAAATGACGGAGCGATTTGTATATGACGTTCCCTACCTCTATGCACGGGGCGACGAGCACGTCCGCGTAACCCGCGACCGCGCCGCCGTAACCCTTGCTCTGGGCCGCCTCCGGGGACACCGCGATGTCGAGGCCCATCGGCCCGTCCACGTCCGCGTCCTTTACCGCGTCTTTCGCCCACCCGGCAAGTTCGCTCGCCTCTACCGTCACGGGCATCTTCGGGTGCACCTTCTCGGTCGCGGCTATGAGCGCGACCTTCGGCCTCTCAATCCCGAGCAGGTGCGCGACGAAGACAGCGTTTATTATGATACCCTTTTTCTTTTCCATGTCCGGGTGGATGTTTATCGCGCCGTCGGTCTGGATGATGAGCCTGTCCATGCCCGGCACGTGCAGGACGCCCGTGTGGCTTATAAATCTCCCGGACAAGAGCCCGGTCTCGCGGTTGAACACCGGCTTAAGGAAGGTGGACGTGGAGATGAGCCCCTTCATGAGGACCTCGGCCTCCCCGCCCTTGACGAGTCCGACAGCAAGCTCCGCTTTTTTATCGTCGTCCGGCTCGTCGTGTATCATGTAACCGGCGGGGTCGATGCCGAGCCGGGCCATTATATCGAGTATTTCAACCTTTTCGCCGGCCAGTATCGGGGATACGGAACCGTTAGCCCTCGCCTGTTCGAGCGCGATAAGCCCGCTTTCGTCCTCCGCTCCGGAAAGGACCACCTTGACGGGAGGCTTCCCCGCGGTAATACGTCTGGCCATCTCGTGAAGCTCGTCGAAGTCCCTTATCCTATCCATAAACGCGCACATCCTCCTCGCCCGTCAGGGCCGCGGCCGCATAATAGGCGAGCGCGTCCATCTCGTGCTCACCGGGGAATACCTTCACCCTGGCGATGCGCCCGACCCTCTCCCTTATCATGCCGGCCAGCTTATCGGAGCGCGCGGCGCCGCCCGTTACGAGCACCGCGTCT